>Ga0172372_10000127_pt1 | contig 112861 bp, 114 predicted proteins | sample LakKiv5m_2_FD_114544 | JGI IMG/M metagenome (GOLD analysis project Ga0172372, IMG submission 114544) | Freshwater microbial communities from Kabuno Bay, South-Kivu, Congo - kab_092012_9.5m | ecosystem: Environmental > Aquatic > Freshwater > Lake | place: Democratic Republic of the Congo... | reverse complement strand
CCGTCTCTTACCTCTAATCGATGCAGTAGCGGTGCGTTTTTAGTGTCGTCTCCGAGCAAAATTCCGAAGAGATTTCGCGAAAGGATCCCGGCCTGAGCGAGGATTTCAGAGGCTACTTTTGCTTTCTTTAGATTAGAGGGCCTACGTCCCAAAAGTAATTTTAAATTAGAGTCGGGAGAATCCTGATTAATTTTTTTAATCAATCCTTCAACGAAACTGCTAGTGTCTGCAGACTCAGCCCTTACGTCGGAGATTATAGAGTTGGCTGCCTCTAGCACTGCTCCCTCGAAAGGAGGCGCCACAAGAATAGGCAGTTTAGATTTATCTTTGACATCGCCGATATTTCCCCGACGCACAACTGCCCTATAATAAAGACCGTGCTGACCAGATGTCTTTCTTATTGACCAGGTGGCCTGTCTATTTGCATCACTCAATTGAGTCGTTAATCCAAAACCCCTGGAGATAAAGCTCTCGTCCATGATGAGGTATTCTTGAGTGCTTTTAGGAATAAAGAGAGATAGCTTTACAGGTCCCCCCTCTGCCACAAACGATGCATGGGCCTCAACTAGCCAGGCCTCTGTTTGAGAATCAGGAGACAACGGATACTTTAAAAAGGCTGATTTATAAAGAAAAAGGCTGAGCCCGAGAGTGACCAAAAGTAAACATAAAATTTCGAGATGATATCGCCGCATTATTTCTTACTCTCTGGACACTCAGGTTGAACTGTATAGGTGACCGACGGATCTATAGTTGCAACCCCTGCCAAGAAACTTCTGCCTATTAACATTTGGTGTTCAAACTGGGAGCGATCCACAAGGTTTACATCTTCTTCGAGAAAGCTCTTTCCGATGCACAGCCCCATTCTTACTACTGGACGACGCTGGCTCTTCATCCCATGCCTCTTAATGATAGCTACCCTTCTAACTGGAACCTCTAATGTCACCTTCTGCCCATACTTATTCTTTAGATCAAATCTAACCCATTTCTGTTTTATCTTCTCGCCATCCTTCTCTTTGGGATTTTCTACATCTTTGATGAACTCCTCGATGTGAGTTGCGTTGAGCGAAGAGTAATCGGCTCCTGTGTCCATCTTAGCATGCATTAATATATTGCCGGGCTGTATCATTATCTTCTCAAGCCAGCCAAGATGTAACTTGCCCTCAGCGCGAGAGGTCAACGGTAGTAAAAAAATACCCAGTATTAGAAATATTTTTGCTGTTAAGTTCATAATCTAAGTTAACCCCGTCAGGAGACTACAACATTCAGCACCCAACGCCAAGAACCAGCATAAAAATTCTATCTTCACCAAAGATACCCAAAAGCTTAATATTTCCTCATGGAAGCAACCCCTCGAAATAGACCCATAAAGCCTGGAGCCTCACCTGGTAGCTTGATTCTTACCGGTCAAAAGAAAGTCCAAAAGGTTAAACTAGAGTATTTCGAATTCGGGCAGACCTATCTTAAAGAGAACATTGAAGCCAGTGTTGATGAAATTCTTACCCTTAAAAATTCCGCCAATAATCTCTGGATAAATATTGATGGACTGCACGAAACAGATCTGATTCAGAAGATAGGAAGCCACTTCAGTATTCACCCTCTGAATCAAGAGGACATATTGGACGTGAATAGTCGCCCTAAAATTGACGAGATGGATGAATACATTTTTCTCTCTTTCAAGATGCTCTCTTGGGGCACAGGAGCAAAAAAATTATCCCAGGAGCAGCTCAGTATAATTCTAGGAGACCACTGGGTACTATCATTCCAGGAGCTACCCGGGGATAGCTTCGATCCGAGAGAGGTTAAGATCGGGAAAAGGGCGCATGAGGAAAATGGGTGTAGATTATCTGGCCTATGCCCTGATAGATGCCCTTGTTGATTATTACTTTGTCATTGCCGAAGAGATTGGAGAGAGAATCGATGCAATTGATAAAAAGGTTCTGGATAATCCCTCTCCCCTGCTATTAAAACAGATCCAAACCTTAAAGAATGAACTCGTAAAAGTGCGAAAAGCCATATGGCCACTCAGGGACATCATATCAACCTTGGAACGGAATGATTCCGGACTAATTCGCTCAGAGACCAATGTTTTCTTGAGGGATCTACACGATCACGTAATCCAGCTAATCGAAACAATAGAAACATATCGTGACTTAGTGGGCGGACTATTTGATATCTATCTATCTAGTCAGAGCAACAGAACCAATGAGGTAATTAGATTACTGACCGTTATTACCTCCATATTTATCCCACTGACTTTTATAGTAGGAGTCTACGGGATGAATTTTAAATTCTTTCCTGAGCTGAATTGGCAATACGGCTACCCAATAATCTGGGGTATCATGGTAGCGATTGCCCTAGGAATGCTAGTTTTCTTTAAAAAGAGAGAGTGGATTTAACCCACTGCCCGAAACATCTCTTCAGCATCAATCTTAGATTCACGATGATCCACTACTTGCGAGGGATAGCCCAAGATTGGCAGACCCTCTGGTTTCTTTGCGAGCCCATGAATCTCTTTTGCTGATAACGTCTTTAACTCCGGGACCCAGCGCTTAATATAGACACATTCCGGATCAAATTTCTCTTGCTGCATCCAAGGATTGAATATTCGAAAGTAAGGCTGCGCGTCACATCCAGTGGAGGCGGCCCACTGCCAATTGCCATTATTAACTGCTGGATCATAGTCAGTTAAATGCCTTGCAAAATGACGCTCTCCCCAACGCCAATCAATTAATAAATCTTTAGTGAGAAATGAAGCAACGATCATTCTGACGCGATTGTGCATAAAGCCAGAGCTTTTTAGCTCCCTCATTCCAGCGTCTACTATCGGAAAGCCCGTCTTACCCTCACACCATGCCTCAAACCGCACCTCATCGTTCTGCCACTTGAGCTTGTCATACTTTTTTGTAAAGCATCCGCTAAAAACATGCGGAAAGTGGAATCCGATATGACTAAAAAAATCTCGCCAATATAACTCTTTAATAAGGGTGTGCTCTTTATTAAAAGCCTTTGACACGGCGTAGTAAAATTCTCGGCAAGATATGGTTCCGAATTTATTATGAGGTGCCAGTTGAGTTGTGCCTCTTACGGCTGGTAAATTCCGCTCCTCATCGTACTTAGAGTAATTTTTAATCTTTGAAAGCTCAGACAGAGCGACTTTTCTGCCGGCAGCACACATCGGCTCGCGGTCGAATATCTTTAAGGGATCTACCGTGGGGATTCCTGATATTTTTCCACTTCCAAAATTATGATTTGGAAGTTTAGCGGGAGTACGCACCTCAATTTTTGCAGACGCTCTGTAAAATGGTGTGTAAATTTGATAGGGCTGGCCATTATCTTTTAAAACTGCGCCAGGAGCATTCAAGAGAAGGTCGTGATGCTCCGAGAAAGAGACATTGTGAGACTTACATATCGCCGCAATAGCTTGATCTCTAGATCTCGCAAAAGGAGTGTAGTCAGAGTTTACAAAAGCCGCCTCAATGCCCTCTGCCTTCACTAGCTCAGCAACAATCTTTTCAGGCTGACCTTTCCAGAAGTATAATTCTCCACCTAACTCTCTAATCTCTTTCTGCAGCTCTAATAGGGTCGCAATCATAAAAGCCAGACCCGGCGCACTCCTATACTGATGCTCCTCTATCTGTCGTGGGTCAAATATAAACCCGCAGATAACCTTGTCCGAGCTTTTTAATGCCTCTATCAATCCAGTGTTATCGTAAGTCCTAAGATCTCTTCTAAAAATAAATAAACTCTTCTTAAAAGACATGAGCATCTCCAATTTGAGCCGCAAGACCGGCAAAATCAATATGTGTCTCCTCAGCTAATCGACCAATAGAGTACCTCCCCACCACCCGACTTCGCATAGCTCTAGCCAAATCGAAGTTTTGAGACTTAATGAGCCCTTCGATCGCAGTGTAGGCAAGGCCCTCTGGACTCCTATTTGTAACCAGAAAATCGCGACTGCTAAGAATCCTAGCGGCATCTCCAACATCAAAGGTGACACTTGGCACACCACAACTCATCGCCTCAGCTACAACGCTTGGGAACCCCTCACCCTGAAAAGATGACAAGATATGCATATCGAGAGCTGAGTAAACGGCCGGCAGATCGGTGCGACTTCCGGCCCAGATAAAGGATCTATTCATGCCCTGCTTGGTGATTTCGGAGTTTATTAATTCCTTTCTGGCTGTAGGTCCTTCTCCGATTATTGCGAATTTGCTGTTAGGAAATCTCTGCGAAATAATCTTGGCAGCCTTTATGAATGTTAAGTGATCCTTTAACGGATCTATTCTTGCCACCATTCCAAAAAGGGGCTCATCAACTTTCACACCCCACTCGGTTCTTACCCTCCAACGGCCTTCCTCATCAGGCTTAAAATAATCAGTGTCAATTCCGTTGTGAATAACGGTTGTGCCTTGGGGTGCATATCCCTGGCTAAGGTAAAAATCCTGTGCCTCATAGGAATTGAATATGATCCGCTCAGGCACCCGAGCTAATATCGCACCTAATCTAAATTGGATATATTCCCGAGTTGGAAAGTCCTGGAATCTTAATGCACCACTTCTCACTCCCCACACCAAAGGCGTGGAGCCCCACCACGGCCGTGCCAGGGCTGAAATAATATTAGGTCCTGGCAACATGGAGTAGAAAACAGCCGGTGATTCTCGACGTACGATACTCACAAGAGTTGAGATAGTAGCCGGCAAATTCAGAAAACCTCTATGGCCCAGGTTTTCTACAATTACGCCATAATCCATGAGATTTTGTTGCTGCTCACCTCCCCCTTTTAAGGTAAAAACAACAACAAGATTCCCTCTGTCGTATAAACCACGAGCCAAGTTGCAGGCCTGTCTCTCTGCTCCTCCCATTTCAAGCGAATTTACGAGTATAAATATCTTCATCCTAACTGCCTAAAAACATACTGATTGCATCCATGCCCAGTAACGGTTGTGAACTTTAAAAGCTCAAATCCGCGCTCTTTGAAAAGCTCAAATATATGTTCGGGTTTTGCAACCTCAAATGGGTATCCACCTACCCAATCAATCACATCGTAAATAGGAGACATCCCCCTTTTTGTGATATAGTTACGCCAACGACTAAAACCTTTACCGCTCAAAATATCAAGTAAGGTCGCTGGTCCCCATAATAGAATGAAAGCCGGCACTAATATAAAAGGCTTTAATAATGATGGGAGAGCACAATATATTTTTTTTATTTGCTTCCAAAACTTACTGATAACCCCTTGATCATTGTAAATAGATATAAAAACTATAGTCCCAGGAGACGACATAGAAATCGTATTTTCGATTGCTGGCCACATCTGCCCAGTGTGATGTAGTACTCCCCAAGAATAAACCACATCGAACTTGGCCGACTGCCGTAAAGAGCTCAGGAATTCCCTATCCAAAATAGAGCCTTGCTTGACGGTCCAGTCAACACTTGGTCCGTAATGCTCTTTGAGATACTCGGTGCATTTTACACTCTCCGTGTCGAAATCAAACGATGTAACTTGCGCCCCTAGTCTCTTGGCTGCCAGAGAAAATAGCCCACTACCAGAGCCAATGTCGAGAAAGGTCCTGCCGATTAAAGAACTGACACCCAACATTTCTCGGAGACTCTGTTCAGCCACGGCGATACGCTCAGGATTAAGCGTGCTTAAAAACCTTCTCCAATTCTCACCAAACTTAAATCTCTCTCCAGTTTCTACCTCGGCCTTCCAGGCTTGACTCATAACAAACTCCTTAACCTAGACATCCAACCCATGAAGGTCGGATCGATTTTAGTCTCTCTGTGAGCTACATGAGCAATAGCAATATTGAGTAAAAAAATACTCAGAGCAGATGCTATCGCAGCACCCTTTACGCCATTAAAGTGCGTCAGCGAAGCGACAAGCGCCAGGTTAATTGGCAACATAATGGCCAGAATCTTCAAAAGGAGTCTTTGGTTATCACTCATGGTCAGAAGATAACTCCCGGGACCACAAAAGGCTGATAGAAACTGACCAAAAGTAAGGATAAAAAGTAGCGTGCCTGCGCTCAGATAGAATTCACCGAATAGTCCTATCAAAAATTCATCTGCTAAAAAAAATAACAATGCGATGGGTAGCGCTAATAATACATACGCTCTGGAGGCACTCCTAACCGCAGATTGAAGCTGATTAGTATCGCCTAGAGATAATTTAGCCGATATTAGTGGCGCTATCACAAGATTAACAGCAACGCCTCCGAACAAAACAAACTGGGAATACTTTAATGCCACAGCATAGAGAGCCACATCCTGCGCTGGACGTAGGTGTCCCAGAATGATTACGTCAGACTGAGCAATCAGAACCTGGGCTACGGAGATAGTAAAAAGATTATTAGCTGTTGAACGCCATTCATTTTTAACCGAGTGCGCCCTAGCAAATGCAGGGATATCAGAGACCTTGGTCCAAATAATTGCAAAACTTACAGCCACTAAAATAACTGCGAGAATGAAGGCAATAACAAGCTCTAAGACCGATGTATTAACGTTAAACTCTGGCAATAGAAACATGCATATTAAAGCAATGAAGATGGGTCTACAGATTAGATCTGGAATCCGAGCCAAATTGGCAAGTTGTGCCCCGGCTAAAGCGGCTTGATATAATAGAGACAAACCAATAAACGGCAAAGCCAACGCTCCGATAGCAACACTCGGAGCTAATCCATCCGGCACTATAGACGGCATTAATATAATGACGCTCAACACAATTAAGGAGATGGATATCGATGATTGAAGAATGTTGTATCTTGAAAAGCCAATCAAGGCTTCAGCGCTTAGAGAATCCCCCGTTGCCTTGTAAGCTGGCAGATACCTAAGGACCATGGAGTCAACTCCCATGGTAGCAAATATAACTAGAATAGATAAGACAGAGACAACGTACTGATATCCTCCGAAGGCCTCCGCTGCAACATGTCGAGCCAAGAATATTTGAAGAGCCCAGCCAAGAGCTATGCCAAGCAAATTGACTACCAACACGACCAAACTCCGTCGCATGACAGGCCCAGCAAATATATTTTTGAAATGTTCTCTCATATAGAGTAATCCAGCGCCTAGATACTAAATCATGGCTGCAATTTCCTGAAGGGATGATTTATACTAAAAGTGAATTTTACCGTATTAATCGAATCTCATGGAAAATGGCTGTTTAAACATCTCCTCAACCAACAAAGTCTTAACATTGGAGTTCAGTCATCCAAAGGGCAATAGTATGCCGGGAGCCCTGTTAAGAGAGTTAGCAGCCAAGATAGACTCAGCGGCACAAAACCCCGAGGTAACAGTAGTTGTTTTAAAAAGTTCAGGAGATTCGGTCTTCTGCTCAGGTGCCTCTTTTGATGAACTACTGAGCGTAAGCACCCTTGAACAAAGTAGAGCATTTTTTGGTGGGTTTGCTCAGGTAATAAAAGCGATGCGATTCTGCCCCAAGCCGATTATTACTAGAGTTCAAGGTAAAGCTATCGGAGGCGGTGTCGGGATTATCGCAGCTAGTGACTATGCTATCGCACTTGAATCAGCATCGGTGCGCCTCAGTGAACTATCAATCGGATTTGGCCCTTTTATAATCGGGCCAGTAGTTGAGAGGAAAGTAGGAGCCTCTCACTTTCAAGCCATGACTCTCGATTCCGATTGGCGAGACTCTAATTGGTGCATTCAAAGAGGACTATTTGCAAGATCCTGCAAGAGTGTCCCAGAACTTGATGCCGAGGTCGCAAAATTGGCTAATTTCTTGTCGCAGGCAAATCCAGAGGCATTAAAGCAACTAAAAGAGATGTTTTGGTCTAACCTTCCCGCGTTAGAGACTCTTCTTAACTCCCGCGTGGAAAATACAGCGGCTCTTGTTCTGACAGACTTTGTAAAGGCTAAAGTAAAGGCAGCGAAACAGGGTGGAGCAAATAAATAAAAAATCCAATCCGGAAATACTAACCATCTTCTATGATGGCAACTGCGCTCTCTGTCATGGCCTTATTAAATTTGTGCTAAAATTTAAGACTAGAGATCGATTTAGATTTTCCCCAATCCAGGGGGAAACTTACTCAGCTCTTTTTGGTAAAATAACCACAGAACCAAATACAGTCATAGTGACAACACCCTCTGGAGATATCTTAGATAGAAGCACAGCTATTGCCGCAGTTTTAGTTCACATGGGTGGACTCAATAGAATATTAGGGCGACTAATAATGATCTTCCCGAAAACATTTCGGGATCGATTTTATAGATGCGTATCGAGTATCAGATACAGGATATTCGGCCGCACTAAATCTCTTTGTCCTATAATTCCTGCTGAGCTTAGCGAATTATTTTTACCGTAAAAGTTTTTGTACGCTGTTCAAACTTTTGAACAGCGATCTCTATTAATTACCCAAAAAAACGCATTAGATTATTTGTGCTTGGTGCTAAACTTGCATACTATTTTTCGTATGCGAAAAATCGCGAATTTTGATTATGAAGTGGCAATCGTAGGTGCATCCGTCACAGGAGCTTCTTTAGCTTATGCTCTAGGCAGAGCTGGGGTAAAAGTCGCTTTAATAGATAAGCAGTCATTCCCTCGCAGAAAACCGTGCGGTGAAGGGCTAAGCGCTCTTGCCAGACCTCATCTAAAAGAGCTTGGACTTCTGGAAACGGTTGATGCCATAGCCCAGAGAAAGCTCTGCTACTACCTCCTCGATTTCAGAGGGATTACATTACCTGTTCCTTGTATAGGTCGCCGCCATGGAAACTCAGTTGGAATTGATCGCAGCCTTCTCGACAGAGCTATTAATCACGAGGCCGCAAAGAATCCTTCAGTCGAGCTAATGATCAACGAACGTGTTATGGATATATGCCCAGAGAGCAATTTACTAGTCACTGAAAAGCGTAGCATGACCGCCAGATATATAGTGATTGCAGCGGGAATAAATAATCCTCTTAAAAACAAAATTAAATATTCCACTGGTCAGGATCGATACGGCATTTCTATTCATGCCAGACTTCCTGAGCATAAAAAACTCAATCGCGTCGATATTCTTCTACAAAAGGGCATCCAGATTTTTGTCACCCCCACCAGTCTTGATGAGATAAACATCAGTGCCCTAGGGACTCGAGATGAGATCAAGAAATTATCTTCTTTAAATATGGCACCAGCGCTAGAGCTAGTTAGCAGTAAGCTTGGAATAACCGTCCGAGCCATTTCAGAAATCCAAGGGGCAGGACCTTTTGGTCGCCAAGCTGAGAAGAGAATTATTGGTAATGTTATATTAGCAGGAGACTCCTACGAATCTCTCGACCCTATTGGCGGAATGGGAATGACCCAAGCATTCATGAGCGCCAATTATCTCTCCCAGGCTCTTGTGACAATCTGCCAACTAGGTGGCGATCCGACCGAGGCATTAAATAATTATGAGGACAAGTTGCGTAAATCCGTCTTGCCCCTAAAAATATTTTCTAACCTTGTGAAGTTTACACTTGATTCTTGCCTTGGGAGAATAGCAGCCCCATTAACTGCACAAGCTCAAAAAGCGGTTATTCAGGCAGCTTGATTCCAAGTTTTCTAATTTTATAATGCAAATGACTTCTATTTAAACCTAAGGCACGCGCAGCTCTTGCTTGAATCCAATTACTCTCTTTCAGCGCCGATAAAATAATCTCTTTCTCCTTAGCCTCTACAATAGCTGAAAGATCAGCATTTGAGGGAGCGCTCCCCTGACCAAGCTCAGAATCAATGACTCCTATATGCGGTAATTCTATCAAATCTCCCACAACTGTAGCACAAGCCCTCTCAACAACATTTCTTAGCTCTCTAATATTACCCGGCCAGCGATAATTTTTAAGGGCTATAGCGGCTTCATTTGAAAATCGAAAAGGCGATTTGCCACTTTCTCGAGCATATCTAGCGGCAAAGTAATTCGCTAATATTAAAATATCATCCCCCCGTTCAGATAAAGGCGGAACTTGGAGGGTAAACGTGTTTATTCTGTGAAATAAATCTAAGCGAAATCGACCTTGATCTACCTCCTCTTTGAGATCCCTATTGGTGGCAGCAATAATTCGTACATCTACTTTTAAAGTAGATTCGCCACCTACTCTTTCAAATGTTCCATCCTCTAAGACTCGTAAAAGCTTAGGTTGAAGGGCCAATGGCATTTCTCCAATTTCATCTAGAAACAAGGAACTTTTGTCTGCCAGTTCAAATTTGCCTCTTCTCCGAGAATCCGCTCCAGTAAACGAGCCCTTTTCATGCCCAAAAAGTTCGCTTTCGGCGAGATCTTTGGAGAGAGTAGCGCAGTTGACTATGACCAAAGGTCTATTGGCTCTCTCGCTTAGAGAATGAATGGCTCTGGCAACTAATTCTTTGCCAACACCGGATTCGCCCTGGATCAGAACAGGACGATTGGTGTGGGCAATAGATTTCATCTCACGCTTTAAATTAACTATCTGTGAAGATGCACCCAACATCTCACCGTCAAATACCTTAGAGTCTAACTCAGCCTTTAAAAGTTCGGCTGCTTGTTCTTTCTCAATAAGGGCTGCAGCCAGGCTCAAGGTATGAAGTAATCTCTCTTCTGAAACTGGTTTTAAAAGAAAATCAAATGCACCATACTTGATTGCATGGACAGCCGTATCAACATCACCATGAGCTGTGAGCATTATACATTTTACACTTTTCTCTTGCTTATTCAGCTCTCTAAGTAGATCCAAGCCTGAATCCTCTCCTAGGCGGAGATCACAAACGACCAACTCAGGTTCATATTGATCTATCTTCTCTCGAGCCTCCTTTAGAGACATTGCGGTGTGCAGTCGATGAGGCAGATCTGAAAGCATGTCCTTTAAGACAAGTAACATTCTTGGTTCATCATCAACCAAGAGAATGTCTAGAGTTAAAGCCATTTTAATTTCCCCTCAAGAAGACCCACGCAGTTAAGATACATTCAGATCAGCCCGGGTATCAATCTAGCTTTTTTACCCATCTTTTCTAAATATCCTATGCGACTAATCAGAAACTTTTCTTCAATTATAATTCTCCTTCTTAGAACAATTCCATTCAAGATTGAAAATATCAGGGCCGTCCAAAGAGCACCTCCAATGAGAGGTAATGAGATAAACTCCAGAATCACAGCCAGATAATTAGGATGGCGTATATAGCGATAAGGCCCCTTATCCACGAACGCCTCCTCCTTTAACTGAGCGGCGTCGCTCTTGGGCGCAAGCACCGATATATTCCAATGTTGCCCTAGTGTCTTAATAGTCCAAAGTCTTAGCAGTTGTGCACCTAAGAATGTTATTAAAGCAAAACCAATAATCACCTTGGGAAGGCTAGCAGCAAAATATGTTGACTCCCACAACATGGCTAAGAACCAAGTTACATGTAGGGCGATCATCCAGCCTAGCTCAATCGTAGGCTCTCTGAGGTCAAACCCGGACTGCAGAAGCTTTCTCTGATTAGATTTAGATAAATATAATTCCGCCAATCGCTGCAAAACACAAAATGTAAAAATAATCTTAAACATTTTATCCCTGCACCTCTATCAAGATCTGCTCGAGCGTAAGGCCGGGTCCGATACCGAGAATCATAACCTTTTGTCCAGGGACGGCTTGCCCAGATCTAATAAACTCATCAAGCACAAAAAGGATCGAGGCCGATGACATATTCCCGTACCTTTCGAGAACTGACCAAGCCCACTTTCCCTGTTGCGGCTGAATTTTAAACTCTTCTTCTAAAAGTTTTAATATCTTTACGCCGCCTGGATGAATCAACCAGTGATCAATTTGACCTTCCTTTATGGAATTTAAAGAGAGAAACTCCCTTATAAGACCCGGAGCCATTTGGGCTAACTCAGATGGAAGTTCCTTTTTTAAACGTAAATGACTTCCATCTTCTTGAATGTCATATCCCATCAATTCGTAACTCAGTGGCAAAAGATTAGATCGTGAATTCACAATTTTAAATTTCCCTCGCTTAGAATCCAACAAGACAGCAGCCGCACCATCTCCGAATAAGGCTGATCCTACAAGATTACCGGCACTTAGATCCCCACCCTGATAAACCAAAGAACAGAGCTCTACCGAAAGAATGAGCCCGTAACCATCCTGTTTCATCATCGACTCTGCCAACCCAAGTGCGGCCGCACCACCAGCGCAGCCGTGCTGATAGATTGGAAGCCTCCGAACATTAAGCGGGATTCCCAACTCCTGGATTATTCTTGCATCAATCGAAGGAATTACTGGAACACTGCATGAGGTAAATATCAGTTGACTAATGGAAGTTGGATCTATCCTGTGCTCTTTTAGGCAGTTCGCAATTGCCTTGACCCCTAATTTAGTGCCTTCCTGCCAAAATATTTCGGCTCGCTCGGCCGAAGATATGCCACCTAAGATTCTCTCAACTGGCACTCCAAAATATCTTCGCCCGATCTTGGACGAGGAAACGAACCTCTCAAAGAGCTCGTATTCGCCTGGACTACTTTTTAACCAATTTTTAGAACCTTTCAGGATCTCGGCGCTGGAATATGAAAACTCTGGTAACGCGACTCCAACTCCAACTACATTTGTCATAACTTAACCTAATTAACCTTATTCAATAAAACCTGATATTTAATTTTTACTGTCTCATCTAATTTAGCGACCAATATTGAAGGATCTTCTACTCCAAAATCCTCCCATTGAAGAGAAAACTCACCCGCTACTTTATAAAAGGAACCCTCTGCCTTTACTGTAAAAGGCGCTGAAACCGCCTTAGAGACATCCCTAATCTTTATCTCCCCTTTGAGGGCACCGGAACATTCTCCAGCTTTCTGTACCTTCAGCGGAGAACATGGCTCACCTTCAAAACCGTTAATTATCATGGTGACATTCGGGAACTGATCGGCATCCATGACGTGGCGCATCTCTTTATCTCGGGATTTATTATCTGTATCGAAATCAAGGACTGCTGCCTTTAAATCACCACGAATACTAGTGGGATCAGATGCATCCTTCAACCAAATTTTTCCAGATATATTTGGCACCTCACCATGAATTAGATGCCAAGTGGAATCAACTTCAAACTTCACCTGTAGAGTTTCTGAATTTATTGTTTGAGGAGGTGACCATGATTCCGCAACGCCACCGAACGGAGCAAACAAGACTGTCATGGCTAAAATAATTCTTTTTGATGCTTCAAGTGCTTTCATAAATTTATTTCTTAATAATTACGCATTAGGTTTTATACTACAATAATCATGCCGACGATGAAGTCTAATTATTATTCACTCAATAAAATTTCGTTCAAAATCTTGAACATGAATGCTTAATGTTCAAAAAGTAAAACTAGATCGGGAACACTCCGGGATTATCCTGTTTGTTTTATTGGCCTAAAAAGTGCAATGTTGGGAGTTATGAAAAATCGGCTCATCGCCATCATTTTAGGGATAATTAATCATTCAATATTTGTGTGTGCGATTTCCCTAATGGCTATGCAGCTTTTTTGTGGAATGACTGCCCAGCCTATTTGGAGCTCCCCTTTTCCGACTCTTACAAATGCTTTTTTAATTCTGCAGTTTCCAATTATTCATTCATGGCTACTTGGTAAAAAGGGTCGTGAATTTTTAACCAAGCTATTCCCTGCTGACTTGGGAAAGCTTCTACTCACCACCAGCTATACGACTGTGGCGTCTATTCAGCTAGTTTTGACATTTGGATTCTGGTCACCATCACATTTTGTTTTATGGAATGCAGAGACCTTTATGATTCCCATGAGCATCATGTATGGTCTGAGTTGGCTACTATTGGGATGGTCTATGTATTCCGCTGACCTGAGAATTCAAACAGGCGCTCTTGGCTGGATGGCTTTAGCTCGAGGCCAAAAACCAAACTATCCTAAAGAATTTCCGACCTCTGGTTTGTTCTCAATTTGCCGACAACCTATCTATCTATCTTTTGCTATGATTTTATGGACTGGTCCATATCTAACACTAGATAAACTTATTCTAGCTTTTTTCTGGACTGCCTACTGCTTCTGGGGACCCAAACTTAAGGAGAAAAGATTCGCTGATAGATGGGGTAAGAGGTTCGCAGAGTACCAAGGTTTGGTCCCATACTTTATTCCTAGCCTCCGCCGACTCAAACTACCCGGCGCGGCAGAGACATTTCAACCTTAGCTCCGCCCTGACTTGCCGCTCCTATTTTGATCATACCGCGACATTCCTCTATGATTCGTTTTGCTAAAGCTAAACCTAACCCTGAGCCGCTTGCCTTGGTGGTAAAAAATGGCTGAAAAGCTAGACCTGGATCAGCCTGCAATTCTTTTGTTAATCCTCTTCCATTATCTTCTAGAGTTAAGTGCAAACTGGAATTCTTAATCGTTCCACTCAACACAATCTTAGGGACGGTAACGGTATCGCATGCGGCCACAGAATTTCGAATCAAAACATCGAATAATTCAATAATAAATTCCTCTGGGGCATCGACTATCACATTAGGCTCTATTCTAGATTCAAAAGAAATCGAAGGATGCTCTTTGGCTACGAGGGTTGCTACCTTATTAAAGCACTCGGATAAATTGGCTTGCTTTACAACTTCGAATCTCTTTAAAGGGCGAGCAAACTTTAAAAACTTTTCAACTAGCTCTGACATCCGATTAGATTCAATATCTCCCCTCAATAAAATCTTTTTGGTGAGGCAACGAGTCTCTCTTTTTTAAACCATTCACCAAGCCTAATAAAATTGCTATTGGATTTTTTAACTGATGTGCCAGACCTGCAACGAAGACCCCCACGCGAGCCATGTCTTGACTCTCTTGGAGCTGCCTTTGGCTTTTTATTTGATCTGCCCTAGCAGCCTCCATCTTTCTAAAAAGAACCAAAGAATAACGGAATAACACCACAGTAAATAGGAGGAATGAGAGAAATGAAATTACTATTAAATTACGCGTTGAATAACCTAGATTCTCAGTAACACTCCAGACGTCAAAGTAGATCTCCGCTACCCCGATTATTGATCCAGACTCGTCTCTTAACGGAGCAAAATATTCAAATTCACTCTCCCGATGCTCCCTGCCGGCCATTTCTCTTTGAACAGATCCACTTAGAGCTTTTGTTACTTTGGATAAATCCTCTACTTTGATTTTGCTAAGGTCAGCTTCATCGGTACAGTATTTAACCTCAGCTTTTATATTAAATATTCGAAAACGAGATATTCCTAATCCATAGGTAAGAGACTTTATTGCTCGATCAAATTCCCTTCGTCGCGACGAAATTTCGTCAACTGTTTTCAATTCCCTCTGGGATATCTGCTTTGATATTACCTCTACTGCTGCCTCAGCTACTTTGACCTGGTGGTCTATGAACAAGGAGATAATCGAATCCCTAGTAAAAAAAACAAAAAGAATGAAAATAACCGAGTAACCGACAAAGGCAACCGCCACTGCACGCCTTAAAGCTCTCTGTGGGGAATCTTTGTCGAACATATCTCAGGGCTCGCCTCTTTAAGTTAATTCTTTTAATATCCTACAAATCACCAAATAATGGTATGCACTTCTCAGGTATGTATGCTCTCAAACAATCTTATTAAATTGATTCTCCTAGCTATCTGCCTGACCTATTCTGGCATAGTAGGAAAGTCCTTTTATTCAAAAGGCGAACCTAGAGAAGCCCTGGTTCCCCAGGCGATGCTAGCAACCCAAGACTGGATATTACCTGTAAGATACGGCGATGAGTTTGCCACCAAGCCACCCTTCTCTCATTGGATCTCAGCCAGCTTCAGCTCGGTGTTTGGAGAAGTTACAGAGCTAACAACTAGATTACCTGCAGCCATTTTAGCACTGCTGACACTCTTAGCTTTCTATGTGCTTATTAGGAAGGAAACATCTCCAGATTTGGCATTTCTATCTGGGCTCATACTTTTATCCTCCGTCGAATGGCATCGGGCCTCAATAACTTCTCGAGTCGACATGACCCTGAGTGCCATGTGTATCTTTGCACTCATCTCATTTTACAACTGGGAGAAACGAGAATTCAAAGGGTTTGCGCTCCTGGCACTACTGGGCATGACTGGAGCAACATTATCGAAGGGTCCGGTGGGTCTAATACTCCCCAGTGCTATTGCAGGGGCCTTTTTTCTGACTCAGAGGCATAGTTTATTAAAATCTACTGTTAGAGTTCTGCAGATTGCACTTCCTGCTCTGGCACTATCATCCCTCTGGTATCTAGCGGCCTATCAACGGGGTGGCGAAGAATTTCTGAACACTTTTCTCCTAGAGAACTTTGCGCGCTTTCAAGGTACGATGGAGGCAGGTGAGGATCCTCATAACCACTCTGCGCTTTATCTTTATGGAACTCTCATAATCGGCTCGATTCCCTGGTCTGTGCTTATTATTTTAAGTTATCTCAAATTCGTGCCTGACTTTTTAAAGAGAATGTCATTCCCTACTAGGGCAAAATTGCTAACGATTTGGCAGAGGTTTTTATCTCTTCCAGGTCTCGATAGATTATCTATTATAATTATATTTTTCTATCTCTTGTTTTTCTCAATCCCCTCCAGCAAAAGAAGTGTTTATATTCTTCCTATCTACCCTTTTGTTTCTTACTTCCTAGCTAAAGCGGCTTTGTTGAGCGTGGCAGCATCACCCCGAATAAATTCTATATTAATAAAGACATTAACGACCGTATCTTTGTTTATATGCCTCTTAGCACTCACTCCTCTGGCAGAGCTAATTGAATTATCGAGCTTGATAAAATCAGAGAGTGCCCTAAGAGAGATTGGATTTTATAAGAATGTTATCCTTTCTAACTCAGGCTTATCGGCTATGGGTCTTGTTTCAACCGCTGCAATCTTTTTGAGCGCCCTCGGTACTCTATTTGTAGCTATTAAACATGAGAAACAGGATAGGTATAAACAAACTTGTAATCTCGCTTTTGTTATGTGTGCTGGATTATTAATAGCAAATCTTTCTCTTATTAAATCAATAGCCAACGGTCTTAGCGCAAAGACCTGGGCTCAGAAGATATCTGCTCAGATTGATAAAACTTTGCCCATGTACACCTATCCTGGGAAAAATTACGGACTGAATTTTTACATGCAAGGCATGCTGAAGGAGCTCAAAGAGCCACTACAGATAAGCTCTAGTGCATATGTGTTTGTCTCGAGTCAAAACAAAGAATCTCTAATAAAAAATCTTTCGACTAGATCGGTCACCACCATCTCCGAGTCTCCGAACCCGATAGAAAAAACAATAAATAAAATTACTCTTATTCAAGTTCATATATCTTCAGAATAATCATTCTAACGATTTATTCATTTTTATCTTTAGTATTTCGCATGCTGGGGGTTTGATCGTCGATAAAAAATTATTTTAATTGTTTTTTGTAAAATACATCGCTACAATTTTTTGATTCCTGCGTCTTAATGATAGGGAGAGAGTCCTATGAGCGAAGTTAAAGAAGTTCTTGGAATCAATACGGAACAGTCCAATCCCACGTACTCCGACTCTTTCGATCCCGCTAAAAACCAAAAAGATCTAAGAATAATTGATTTGGCAATTTCCGACATATCCATGATGGCCGAAGCTCTCGCAAAAAAACCAGTTGAGCTCGATCCCTCACTCGGAGGATATGGACCGGACCAGGAAACAATTTCAGCCCTAAAGGGACTGCGCGATCTAGCATTTTTGCAACTTGAAAAAATAGCCTCAGATCCGCAAAATCCGGAACAGAAAAATGCTGTAATCGCTCTGATCGATGTACTACCTCAGGATGGCACACCAGTTCAAAAGTCCGCACTTTGTGGAGTAATTCTCAAAAATCCTGAATTTGCAGAAACTCTTTTTGATTTGATGGCAGATCCCCATAACCGAACCGTGAGAAATCATGCGGCGGGCGTGCTTAAACATCTTATCAGAAAGACTCCAGCTCTGGCCGACGATTTAATGGATAAGGTCGAAGGAAAGATTCCACTGAAACATGAAAATAGGTTTTTCACCGATGAAGCTATATGTCTGGCGCTGATGGACCTTCCTAATGAAAGATCCATCAAATATCTATCGGGAATTCTAAATGGTCCTCATGAAGATCAATCGGCAAAACTTATGGCAAAGATAGCTCTGAGCAAAATAAGCCATTAAAGGCTTTTACCAGCTCCCCTGCTCGATCACTTTTCTGAACCGATTTACCTCAGAAACCGCCGATTCCATCTCTTGCAGATTTGGAGTCTCCAAAATCATCGGTATCGGGGCAAGTTGCGGGTGATTTATGAACTTCCCTAAGGCTTCTCCACCTATCATTCCTTCGCCAAGGTTTTCATGTCGGTCCTTACGCGAATTTAGTCCCACCATACTATCGTTTATGTGGCAAACTTTAACCCGAGATAAACCGAAATGTTTATCAATGTCAGAAACAAGAGTCTCAAGATTGGTGACAAGGTCATACCCACTAGCCCAGAGATGTTGGGTATCCAGGGCATAGCCTAGCCTATCTTCATGACCAACTTGAGCTGTGATTTTCTCCAATTGCTCTAACTTGGCACCGATTATCTTGCCGCTACCAGCAGCGACCTCTAAAAGTAACTTGGAATCACTTGGACTCTCATCTAGAACCCATTTAATTCCCTCAGCCACCTGTTTTAAACCTACCGACTCGTCTTCCTGATCCTTAAGACTGCCTACGTGAACTATAACACCATCCGCCCCTATCCTGCCGCACAGATCTAAATAGTGAATTAAAGACAATTTGGATAACTGAAACTTTTGCGGGTCAGGGTTGGCTAAATTAATTAAATAGATAGCATGGAAAAAAACCCGCTCTACCTTAGTCTTCTCTTTATAGGCCATATAACTGTCCTCAAAACCTTTTGGATAAGGCTTCGAGTTCCACTTCTGAGGTGGGGATGGGTGCAACTGAATAGTATTAACCCCGAGAGCATCGCCATTAATTAGAGCCTGCTCCAAACCACCTGCTGACGAAACATGACAACCAAAATATCTCTTCAACGCTTATCTCCAGAAAAAACACCACGCCCCGCCAGTCTTTCAGTCCAACCACCTGTTTGGCAAGTGGACTTTAAACCGCGGGGCGTAGAGTATCGGGGCAATATAAACCGCCCCAACATTAGGTCTAATTAGTTTTGGATACTGGCGAAATCGCGCTCCATAACTGTCTTACGACCTTCGTTCTTGGCATTCTCTATAGCCTTGTCGCACATAACACGGATTAGGGTAGAGAGGGTATCAGCTACCGCTCCGGAGGTATTCAACTCCGCCTTCTCCTTGATGTACTTCTTAAGCTTAGAAACAACTACCAATGTGTCTTGTGTGGATGACTCTGTCATAAAAGGCTCCCAATAAACGGTTTATGAGAGATAGAGGTACCATTACAGCGATTTTAGGTCAAAAATAAATAAAATCCCATTATTTTTCAGATAGTTAGCGAAGCAAAAACTGATCATTCAGCATCCAAATATACAAATTACCCAACTATTAGCTCGGGGCTGTTTTTTGCCGATTTATAGACCGTTGGCTGATTTGATCAAAGACAGGCAGTATGAAATCCATCTCTCATATAATCAAGGCTGGAGGCACCCTCTCACTTTATTGCCTTCTGATACTTACTTTCATGTCAGGTTGCGGTTTTACCAGAATTGACCCCTATCATTATCTGGTAAGGAGCGATTACATCGATAGCTACGAGAAGCATCAAGAGGTCATCAGCAAAGCCAAACTTGAATACACCGCCGATAACAGAATCCGTGTTTTATATGTTAGAGGCACTCCATATGAGAGGGGATATCAACACGGCGTCCTTCTAAGGAAAGAGATTCAGGATAACTTGGGCGAAATGTATAGAAACGCCATTAAGACCTATCGATATGAGGAGCTTTTTGAGGAGGTATACGAGCGAATGCGGCCTCATATGCCTGAAGAATACGTTCAGGAGATGCACGGGCTAGCTCACGGTGCCAAAGTGCCACTTAAATTAATCCATTATCTACATATTCTCCCAGAAATGACTGAATGGGGAGGCAAAAAGAGGCTCCGACAAATCCTACACGACATGATGCGAGGGGCGATCGTGCCCTCATGCAGCAATTTGGCGTGTAATGACTCCGCGACCCCTGATAAAGGGCATCTGGCAGTTAGAATCTTGGATTGGGGACTACATAAGGTCTCAAAACTTCATGAGTATCCTCTAATAATAGTATCAGTTCCCGATAAGGGAATTCCCTCAGCTAACATTACCTGGGTCGGTTTTATAGGGGCCGTCTCCGGAATGAATGCGGAGGGTATAACCTTGGGCGAGATGGGTAATGGCGACACTCCTAACGAGACTCTCCGAGGCAAGCCTATGCCATTTCTGTTGAGAGATATCATGACTCACGCCAGCTCATTGGCTGATGTGCGCCAATTAATTAGCTCAAGCCCTGGAACTTGCTCCTATGGATATCTGATGACCGATGGAAAAACGGGCGAGAGTGAGCTGTACGTTAGGGATCCAGAAAGATTTTTAGTATTTAAACCGGGGCAAGATCTAGCAGACTATCGTAAAAATCTACCGGGTATAGAGGACATTGTTTATGCCGGCCACTTTGACGACAAGATGCACCAATTACTAAGCAAACATCGGGGCAATCTCACGCCTGAGCTATTAATGCAGGAGATAATCCCAGAAATAGCCATGAAATCAAACTTTCAGAATGTGGTTTATCAACCAAAGGTTCTTACTTTTTGGGTAAGCAATGCTGCGAGCAAAGACAAACCAGCTTGGACACAACCATATACGTACTTTGATTTCGGTAAGGCGTTGTCAGAGTATCAGAAGAGTTTTTCTAAACCGTAGCCCACGGCGTCAAATGGAGCTCTTAAAATTTTAAATGGCAAAAGCTTCCAGGTTGGTTCTTTCCGATTAAATTTATTCCTGAAAAATTCAAGCGACTCAAGCTCTAGGTATCCAACTGGGAATAATCCGTCACCTTTACGCGGAGGCAATAAAGAAAATAACTGGGTGTACAATACTATTGTGTAGTGATCAGACGCTAAAAATATTGTGCGTGGATTGCCTATTTCTTTCCTTAATCTCCTGCCATACTCGTATGGCACAGTTCTATCAAAGACAGATAAAAACATCATAGTGTTACGAGCATCTATATGCTTGGCTACAAATTTAGGATCTGTGCGGACCTGACTCTGTAGGAATGAAAATACCTGGGGCTTAGACATCTTCTGATCCACCATTACCTTATCGATATACTGCTTTATTCGGCGCTGGTTAGAGTCACGAAATATTAATGGCAAATCTGAGGCCCCCATGGCTATTACGTTGTATTTTATGCGGGGATCTACGCCCGCTGTCATGGCCACATTAATTCCACCACGACTAACTCCAAAGCCACCAAAGTTTTTCTTTTTAAATTCCTTTTCAAAAAAATCAAGACCAACTCTATCTCTAACCACGTTGAGCTTTAACATCTCTTCAATTTGCCCGAAGAACGCAGGATTTTTGAAATCGTCATTCCGACGAACAATCGCGGCATCTATGTCATGCTCTGCGAAGTATTCCGCAAAATGTTGAGACACTACCGGCTTGCCACCTAAAAGAGGAAACACCAGCACTAGGTCATCTTTTTTATTAGGGGAATCGTAGTAATCAATTACTATTGGACCAAATTCAGATTTGATTGTGATTTGGCTGAGGTTAAATTTTCGACCTTGATCAAGCTCCTTAATTTCGAATGACTGATATGACTTTCCTTGGGAGTAGTATTTATCAAGCTCAGCAGGCCTAGGCTCAGGGCCTTTATACTTGGTATCAAGCGAGAGGACCGCACAACCAGTTAAAATGGAACAACAACAAAAACCAACCAAAAACCTAACCGGGAACATAAAAACCCCACGACTATTATTGAATATATCGTCAAAACCGTCGAAAAACAGGAGGTTTTACAACGCTCCCTACAAATCTGGATTTTACTTAAAAAAGATTAGTAGCACCATCACTCGGCAGCGTTGCCATAAAGATCGAACAAAACCTTACCAAAGAGCTGATTAGATGAGCCATTTTTGCTGGCTACCGCCACCTTAGCTGCCACCTCAGAGAGTCTGCTTAAAGGATCGAATAGTTGCTCTAGATCAAAATTGCGACCCATTTTCCTTGCCAAAACAGCCTCTGCCGCCGCAAGCCACCCCCCCATTCCGGTAAAAGATGTAGGTGGCATCACAATCCCCTTGGCGACTAATAAATGCTCAAGATTAATTCCGTTTGCCCAGATCATGTTCTCACACCCGGTGACGGACTTAATGGTGTTAGACTTGCAAATGGCGTCCACTGCATCGGCATCGAGGGAGCCGCCATTGGAGTTAAACACAAGAATATCAAATGGCTCTTTTAGAAAATCTAACTTATCACTGCTGGCCCAGACATTCCCATCGCACTCAAAAAGGGCCGCGTCTTGGCGAGCTGGGGAGGATTCACATACTGAAATATTTCTAGCCCCTGCTCGCTTTAAAAATTCGACCACTTTGCTGCCAATATTACCAAAACCAATCAGCCCAATTCTGGCGTCCCTAATCTTAAGCCCATTTCCCTCAAGTAATCCTTTCACGACCATGAAATTTCCAACCGCCGTGGGCAAAGATGTATCCAGATTCAAACAACCATTAAACTGACCCGACAGAAATCCAAGGCTGGTATTATTTGCAAAGCTCAATTTGCCGTGACCGAGATCCTGCCCAGTGATCACATCGATACCAAGCCGATCCTTAAATGCCGAGAGACTATCCACTATAAATTCCATTAATTCACCATCACGAGACTCCCCTACTCTTGCTCCCTTAGGGGGCAAAACTACATGTTTGCCGAATTGAATCTTTTCGAAATTTTCTTTGACTAGTTGACCAGCGACTCTGGCGATTCGGGCGTAATCCCCCTTAGCATCCATCTCTGCACCTAACCTTAAAGCTGCCACATCATTTCTATAATCAGATGTCACCATAGCCTCAGGTACGATGCGAAGGCCTCCACAGTTAAACTCACCAGCATTCGGTCTACCATGGGTAGATATGTGCATAACAAAATCTTTATGGCGGGACTCAAAAAGAAACATCTCTTTGGCGTGACCAGGTAAGAGTAGCGCAGTCTCTGCAGGATTATAGATTTTGATATCAGGTTTTATCAGTGGTCGTGAGGCCTTGGTGCCGAAAGACCACTCGATTGACGGATCAGAGGATGAGTGCAGATTAGCTAGATTTTCAACATCACCCATATTACCTCCCGGGTGAAAACGTTCAACGGCGGGAGGATACAAATTGATATAGGATTGAGCAACCCGAAATCAGAATATTAATTAGGCTTTCTGAATTCAGACACTATTGATGTGACCAAGCCCATTATATGCTCTTTTGGCCACCTATCGTGAGTTGGAATATCCACTGCAGTTAAGGCACTGTCAATATAAGGCACAAGTGGTGGGTAAACGAGTTGCACCTCATTATAAGCCCAACGCGCTACAACTACCCATAAACAGAAACTAAACAACATCCGTATCATAACCTCTCCACCCGGAACGGCTAAACATCCGCCGCAGTTTGGGTATCGAAAAGAGGTTGGAATTTATAAAGTCAAAAAACCAACAGATCTAAAATTCCTAAATATTCTTAGCTCAGAACCATATTAAATGGTCTGGAAATAAAACTACTTCTTGCAGGGAACAATCAATACTGGGCAAGGCGCATGTCGGGCAACCCTTTCAGCCACGCTTCCTATTAGAAGCCCTTTTAAACCTCCTCGACCATGGGTCGAGATAACTAATAACCGAGCATCCTGCTTAGCAGCATAAGCAGTAATCTCTGAGTGAACCGCTCCACTCGCCTCAATGACGGTTGTCTTTATCTTAAATCCCGCAAAATGCTCCTTGGCTAAATCGCCCAGCTCCTTCTGCACTCTTTCAAATAATTGTTTTTGTATCTCAACTCCAGGGAATACCGGATACTCCATCGCATAAACCATGGCGGCCTGAACGGGATCCTCAAGAATTGTTAACAGCTCGATTTCAGATCCAAAAGCTTTGGCATACTCTTTCCCCGCACCAAATGCTGATACTGATTCAGTAGACAGGTCGGTTGTAATGATAATTTTATTTGCACTCACACAAACTCCTTTTTTCTTATTCTAATATTTTTAGCTAAAGAGTCACTAATAATTTTAAAGTTGAGTAAGTATCTCAAGATACTGATTTGAACAATTTAGCCAGGTTCTATTCTTAACTGATTCATAAGCTGCCAACCCCAGATTATTCATCCTGGCAGGGTCGCTTAATAGATCCGAAACCCTTTTAGTACTCAATGACATATTTAAACCATCCAGTAAGAGTCCGTTTACCCCGTCTGTGACAACCTCTCGATGAGACGGTATATCAGAAATAAGGACAGGCTTTTTTAAGGCCATGGCTTCTAAAAGTGAGTTGGGCATGCCCTCAAATTGAGAGGTAGAGATGAAAGCCTCACTTGCTGCGATATAATTTGGCACCTCTGATGGTGGTATTTCTCCTATAAAGACCACTCTGTTCTCTAGACCTAGTCGTGAAACAAGTCCTTTTAATTCTAAAAAGTAGTTATCATCTTTTAATCTTCCTAAAACAACTAGCTTGAGATTCCTATCTTCCAAACCAGCAAGAAGCTCGATTGCGCCTCCTAAATTCTTCCTGGGAATCACAGTGCCGACCGATAACAAATAGGGCCTTAGAGTCTCAACCTCCGGGCAGCTCTCAAGAGAGCTTAAGTCCAGAGCTGTCACTCCGTTTGATATGCAGGTAATTTTTGAGGCCTTCTCAGGGAATAGGATTTTAAGTTGTTCGGCTAACGACTGGCTAACACAGATTGTCTTGCCACTCTGAGCAATAACAAAACTGAATATCGCTCTTCCAAAAAAGTTCTGTGCAAAATTGGCCTCAACCCCTCGAACAATATAAACAAAAGGAATTCCAGAGAATATTTTGAGGATTGCGGCAGCAAAACCGGCGATGATCCAATTTGCAACTATACGAGTATCTTGACCCTTTGAGGCAAAAGTACCGAATACCAATCCCCCTAAAATAGTGACTAATTGCCAAAACTGCCAAGGTCGATTTCGCAGATTAGGCAACAATCCCGCCCCAAAAGCCAAACCAGGGCCCTGACCAAACCGATAAGAAAATCTCCTTACTGAAATCCCTCTTAGAAATTCTATTTTCGGCTCGCTAGAATCCCGGGGAACAATCACCGTGATTGATTTTACTGAGAGTAACAACGACTCAGCCAGCCGTGCCACAAATATAGAGGCCTCATCTTTTAAATGACGGGGATATGAAGTGGTCAAAAATAGTATCTGCACAAACACTCAACTGATAACGGTAATATTCCAACATATAGCCGAGATTCCCAAAAGTGAAATAATGTCGATGCAAGAAATGTCTTTTCAGCTTAGAATCATGTCTATTCAATATGTGTGGAATAGCTGGATTCATCAGTCCAAATTTATCTGACTCTCGCGGTGTAATTACCGCCATGACTGAGCGGCTATCCCACCGTGGCCCAAGCGGTGGAGGAATTATTCTTGATTCCACCGATAGGATAGCACTGGGACACCGACGGCTCTCTATTCTTGATCTCTCAGACGCAGGTAGCCAGCCCATGAAGTCTGCGTCAGGTCGATTCTGGATTGTATTCAATGGGGAAGTTTATAATTTTAAAGAACTGAAGAAAGAGCTTCAGTCTCTTGGGCATACCTTTCGCGGCGAGAGTGACACCGAGGTTATTTTAGCAGCCTTTGAGGAATGGGAGATTTATGAGGCGGTGCCTAAATTTAATGGCATGTTTGCGATCGCCTTGTGGGATGAGAAGACACAAAAATTATATCTAATCCGAGATCGGGTTGGGGTAAAACCTTTATACTACGGGGTATTCGGAAATAACTTAGTGTTCGGAAGCGAATTAAAATCTATCTTATGTCATCCCGCAGTGACAATAGAAATATCACCAGTTGGTCTCAGTCACTTCATGAGGTTTGGCTACATTCCAGCCCCACTTTCAATTTATGAGAACATCGCGAAAGTCAACCAGTCCTCAATTTTAAGCGCTTCTCTTAATAATAATGAATTTATACTTAATGAATACAAATATTGGTCAGCCACAACACATGCCCTTGCTCAAAGTGAATACCTTGAGGATACCTCGACTGCTGTAAAATCACTCCATAATCTCTTAAGAGACTCTATTAAACTAAGAATGATCTCGGATGTCCCGATAGGCACCTTCTTGTCCGGGGGCATAGATTCAAGTCTTGTTACAGCAATCATGCAGGAACAATCCACAAAACCAGTTCGAACTTTTACAATAGGATTCCCTGAATCTGCCTTTGATGAATCAATCCATGCAGCAGCCGTAGCAAAACATCTTGGAACGAACCACACAACTATGATGGTCAATCCCGAGGATGCCCTTAATATAATTCCTCATATGCCTGCCATTTATGATGAACCGTTCGGCGACTCTTCGGCTTTGCCCACTATTTTGCTAGCGGGATTAACCAAACAACACGTCACAGTTTCCTTATCAGGAGACGGCGGAGATGAATTATTCCTGGGCTACTCCCGGTATCACTCTGCCCTCGCCATATGGCAAGGTTTAAAGTTTATACCGGCACCATTCCGAAAAATTATCCACCAAGCTTTAAAGAGAACACCAACTGCAGGATTGGATCTACTGTTCTCGATAGTGTCGGACTTTTTACCGTCTGCCTTAAAATTCACTTCTGCGGGCCAAAGGATCCAGAGATTTGCAGCACGAATGGATGCTAAGAATTTTACGGCGCTGTACAGAAATCTAATGTCTCATTGGCCTAAGAATGCCCTTTTAATTCATTCTGATAAGATTCTGCCATTTATAGATGACTCCATAGAGACAACTATAAAAGATCTCTCATTTATGTCGCTCTATGATCTAGTGAGCTATCTGCCTGATGACATAATGACAAAAGTTGATCGAGCAAGCATGGCTTATGGACTTGAATCTAGAGAGCCACTCCTTGACCACCGCATCATTGAATCTGCCTTAAGGATGCCTAATTCCCTAAAAGTTAGGGCTGGGGAATCTAAATGGATACTTCGGAAAATACTAGAGAGCTATGTACCCAATAGTTTGTTCGAAAGAACCAAGATGGGATTTGGAGTGCCGCTAGATTCTTGGCTTAGAGGATCTCTCAAAGACTGGGCTGAAGATTTGATTTACTCAACTAATAATACCAACCACAATCTCTTTGATTTTGTATTAGTCCAAAAATACTGGCAAGAACATCTAACTCAAAGGGCTAATCACGGAACTCTTCTTTGGGATATTCTTATGTTTCAAAGCTGGTTTAATATTTGGCAGCCAAGCTTGAACAAACTCAATCTGAATTAAGCAAATTTCTCAAATATTATCGACAACTGCTCCAGAACCTCCTGCTCTGAGCCGACATTAACAAACCGAGGGATCGAATCATCCGGGGCTTCAAAATTCGCTCGCATTTTTGAAGCATATTCAGGAGTAACACTATCACCGCGCGCTGATAACCTTTTTAAGATTACGTCTTCGGGAGCATCAATCCAAATAAAAAAAACTCCCGGCAACCTCTCTTCTAAAAAATTCCTATGGCGTGCTTTATAAGTAGCTTGAGTGACAATAAGAGGCGATTGTAACTTCAGACGACTCTGAATTGCATCAGTTACAACCTCAAAATAGCGATTGCGCATATCATCAGTGAACTGCCTCTTCTCAGATATTGTCACCCTCATCTCATCAGTAAGATCGACATCGGCATGATAAACAGCCAAGCCTAATTCTTTGCCTAACAAATCCCCGACATAGTTTTTCCCCGCTCCAGCCAAGCCAAAGAGATATATAACTTTGATGTAATCTGGGATCTCTATCAACAAGCTCACTTCAATCCTCTAAAAGGCTGGCATCGGGCAATCTAGGTTTTCACAACAAGCTCGAAGCATCTCGGCTTCGACTGGAGTAATCTTACCATCGGTACAAATAGCTCTCACGGCAGCTCTGACTATCTGTCTCTTTAGACTTGAGGTCGCCTGCGCGAGATTATTTAGACTTTTACAAACATCCTGCGGATGACATTTTTGGCGAGACTGAAAATTAGCCGAATTCGTGCCCGAAAACTCACCTAATCCTGAGATAAAAGCCTCATGTGCGGATGAATCAGCATCGTGCCCAGCATGCGCCAACGCCGAAATTACTACTGCAATATCTGGCAAAAGCTCAGATAGTCGCGCCCTCTTGCCCTCTACGGCTGATAGCCCGTAAATAGTTTTCTCCACAGAGTGGTGCAAAACCGAGACCAGAACAAATTCAAACAGAGATAGTCCTGAATCAAGGGTCAGCATGTGAGATAGTCCACTATTAAACTGTGCATACTCATCCCTGGAAAGCTGTTTCAAATAGGGAATCGCCAGATCCAAGAGCGGCAATCTCTGCCCCACCCTTAGCAAACTTGCTTGCGGTAATAGCTCAATGACCCTTAACTTCAAATCATCCGTGATTTGGTTACCTAACTTCTCTAGCTCTGCTCGAGCCACACTCTCTTTGGAGGACAGCAGGAGTATAAACGGTATAGCCTGCGCACCAAGTTTTGAGTGCGTGGCCTCCTTCAGTGACTCCGGTAGGGACCAAACAATCTGCTGGGCTCTTTCAAGAGCTTCTCTATTAAGGTTGCCCAGGGATTCCACAAAAGAATCAGGCTCCACCTCAATTGACTCACTAATTTGCTTTAAAGGGGCTAATTCAGAGATTAAATCATTAGAAAGGTCGAAAGGCTTATCAGAGGCATCTTCAACAAATTGCCCTGCAAAACCCGGCTCTATTCTGGAAATTCTGTCAGACAAAGGCGGATGAGTGGAAAATAACATAGCAAACAACCCCTTCACCCCTTCGGCAAAAAACATATGACTGGCTTCCACGGCTCGTCCAGAAGTTATGTTAGAGCCGGTATAAAATCCCCCTATTTTCTTTAAAGCCCCAGCGATGCCCCCTGGATTGCGGGTATACTGAACAGCAGAAGCATCTGCCAGATACTCCCTTTGTCGCGAGATCGCGGATTGTATAATCCTCGCCATAAATGCACCCACAGAGCCGATAATTGCCAGGGAAATACCTAACATGGCTGCTAGCAAAAGAGCCCCCCCTCCGCCTCCTCGACTATTTCTATTCGACCTTGCGGAGGCTTGAGAAAGTATTCGGAGAATAATTCTGCCCAAAATATAAATAAAAAGAATTCCGTTCAGAATACCTATCAACCTTAAGTTGAGCTTCATATCGGCATTAAAAATATGGCTAAACTCGTGCGCAATAACGCCTTGCAGCTCATCACGACTGAGCTTTTGGGCGCAACCTTTTGTAATTCCGACCACTGCATCCTGAAACGAATACCCTGCCGCAAATGCATTTATACCCTCTTCCTCTTTTAAGATATAAAGGGTCGGAACAGGGACCCCCGCAGCAATAGCCATTTCCTCGGTGATGTTCAAAGCTCGCTTTTCATAAGGATCTTTAGTGTCAGGTAGCACCGGCTCCCCGCCCATGGCTAGGGCAATGGCGTGGCCGCCTCCGCGTAGAGCAAAAAGCTTCAGCAGAGTGCCGACAAAAATAATCACTAAAGTAATAGCGCCTATCAACCCGAATATTCGTGGCGTAAAAAGCATCTCTTTGAATTTTCGAAAGGCTTGAGGATCTGGGGGATCCGCAAAAAATGCTGGTAAAGATAATATTCCAACAACTGCCGCGTGTGTAGCTAAAACAATAATTGCTACAGCTATAAAATAATAGGCCAATAGCAGGCGGGAGCGTCTGCGAGCTTGATCCTGGCTACCAAAGAAATCCATTGAAATTTAATTAAAAAGATACTCTAGGCGCTTCTCTTTCTGCCTGATTCTGAATTTCAAGAAGGGCTGCCGGTTGAAAGGTGAAAAAAGATGCAATCAAGTTAGATGGGAATACTTCCATGGCAGTGTTATAAGTAGTCACAGAATCATTGAAGGATTGGCGAGCAAATGAGATTTTATTTTCTGTACTTGATAACTCCTCAGTGAGTTGCATCATATTCTGATTGGCTTTTAACTCGGGGTAGCTCTCACTAAGAGCCATGAATCTACCTAGGGCCCCTGTTAAATTCATTTCAGCTGCACCTATCTCTCTTATTCCTTGAGCCGTCAAATCACCAGAGACCCCCTTATTGATGGTCATAGCTTGATTCCTCGCCGCGATGACTGCCTCTAGAGTATTCTTTTCATGCGCCATGTAAGCTTTTGCTGTCTCAACAAGATTAGGTATTAAGTCATATCGACGCTTAAGTTGCACATCTATCTGAGAGAAAGCATTTTTGTAACGATTTCGGAGGGTGATTAATTTGTTATAACCCCCTATCAAGAAAAGCACGAACAACGCTAAAACTAGTCCTAGTATAATTGTTAGGTTCATCTGGCATCTCCTTAACTTAGTAGCTCCGATACTACCACCGAACAGCCCGATTCGCACCTAGGTTTTATCCTATGTTTTAAGCGTCGTGCTCCTTTTGATTCTTAAATTTAAATATATCTACTCGACGAACATCCAGATATTTTGGATAGACGGTAGTCTCAGTTTCTTCGTTAACAACGGTAAAGAAATCCATTCGACGCCCTCCTAACACAGGGATTCCTTGAATTAAAAATCCGGAGGCGAGCTTAACGACAACATAATTTCCCTCTTGGAAGGCCACTCTTAGCTTTGATGATAAGTCATGTATGGTGTTGCCTTTTTTGGTCCAAGTATCTACCAGCTCACGCTCTAAGGGATATCTACCAATAGTTTTTGGCTCTTTCTCAACTGGATCTGCCACCTCTTCGGGATGACTTACAACAGGAGCATGTGCTTTTGTTGCAGCCTTCACTTGTCGAGCCTCTGGGCGAGCAGGCATGCTGGCGGATTTCAGGATCTCTGAAGACACGGGAGTAGGATACTCCCAAGCTGGATCTACATTTTTAACTTTCTTTTCTGGTTCTGTTATTTTTTGCTCGTGCTTTTTGTAATTCTCAATTCCCGGTTTAAAAGAAAATGAAGCTCTTTCGAAGCGGCTTTTTAAAGATGGATCTATTTTATTAAAGTAAGTCTCCCCTAACGCAAGAGCCCACCGTTTGTACTCCCCTTTACAAACATCCAGCATCACCTGATTGATTACATCTACCTCCTGCCTCTGCTCTGGTAGCAATTCATCAGAAGAATTTTTTAATGATTCTAATTTTTGATAACACCTGTCCCAAAGAGCTAAAGAGGCTTTCAGTATTGCGCCCAATTTTTCAGAAACTGCTAGGTCTGCCAGAGACCATGAGGTTATAAATATCTTGGGGGGCACTTTAACAGCTTCAAGATTGACCCCGTATCCCATCGGGCTAATAAAATCAGATGGTAAAATTGTCAGCCTATCCGCGGGGAGTTTCATAAACTCACCCCAATACTTTTTGGTTACGTCCAGACACTCTTCTGATAGACATAAACGCTCGATTGCCGGCTTTACAGAGAATGATAACGGCTCTCCGCCGACCTCATATTTAGAGATAACCTCAGCAAAATTTTGTCCACCTTGCTCTCTGGCTTCTATTAAATCCGACATGAATAATATCGTTGCAGCGGCTTTACCTCCATAGTGAAGGAAGTATCTTTCATAGAAACTTTTGGAGAGCTCTGTTTGTAGGCCGTTCAGGGACACCTCAGGTATGGTTATTTCCGTGTTGGCTTCCTGGGTGGGCCCAGATTCATCTAGGTTTTCAAAAGGTTCAAACATACAACTGCTCTCCTAACCGTCGGGATTCTACCTGGCAAATCCTAGTAAATCCAGTTACCTACAAATTTATTAAACAGCATTTCAAAAAACGCCTCCTAAGGGGTCAATTTGAATCACCTTTTCTAACTTTCGGCGAATAACACTTATGAGTGGAAAATTAACTTACTGAGAGTTTGAAATGTTAAGCAAGCTGAAGGTCTTTATCGTCTTTACCTTTATTTTGATAGCTCCATCCGCCTGGGCTCAATCTTATCAAGCCGCCACCACTAAATCCAAGATAGAAATAGCCATTACACCGGGACTAGAGGATGAAATTTATCTGGTTTTCAAAGGAAATAATCGGGAAAAACAAAATTTTGAACTTAAAGTAGATGGTCCCGATGGCTTAAAAGTATCGATTAGGACCGCTATGTCAAAAAAAGGGCAGGCGGCGATCACGACAGCAAAGCAAGGACCCTCTTATCCTACCAAAGTATTCACTCAAAACGGCGCTGGAAAGATGGTTTATGAATTAGGAGGCTCTTCCGGCGGAGAAGTTAGAGATCCCGAATGCGGCTGCCTTACCGACGCTGAAATCAATAACTGGATAGAGCTACTTGCCTCTTACGGTCAATTCTACACAAGAGAGCTTTTATGTCAGCAAGTACCGCCTCCCTTTGGCGGAATTTGCCCTGGTCAGCCAGGTGGAAATTCAAATAGCGCCCCTGGTATTCTCCTAAGATCCTTTATTTCTCGGGATCAATGCTCTAGCGATGACCATTTGGCGATCATCAAATTGAACCTTTCAAGTCTAGACAAAAGCGCCGGTGGGACAATAACACTGAAAGGAAAATTTAAGGGCTTTAAGGGTAAAAGATCCTGTAGCATCAAACCCAAAGGTGAGGGCAAATATCCCACTCCAATTTTCCTGGCTTCACCAGTAGGAAGCTTTTTCGACTTGAAACAACATTCAGTAAATATAACCTCGTGGCACTATGGCAAACGTACTGTATCGACTAATCTGAACCCTGTTGATGGCTTTTACTATCCTCCAGTCGGACCGTTAATGAGAACACCTCTTGCTTACTCAATTATGACGGGAGCAAAAGGTACTATCGAGGTGATAAAAGATTTCTCCGGGTACTCTGTTTGTGCGACCCTAGTGGCCAAAAGACAGTCCTATTACGGCTATCCCAAATAAGAAGAGTTATTATGCCTCTGGCGCCCATTTTGCACTATCGCTAACATCGGCGACTAGAGGTAGTATTATTCTTTAAAATCAGCCGCCTATGGCATCTAAAAATCCAATTGTTATCATCGGGGGCGGCCTGGTCGGACTCGCTACCGCTTACCAAATTCGTAGACAATTCCCTGATATAAAAATTCATCTTCTAGAGAAAGAAGCTACTGTTTGCCAACATCAATCTGGTCACAACTCAGGGGTTATCCACTCGGGCATTTACTATAAACCAAATTCTCTGAAGGCAATTAATTGCCGCAAGGGCAAGAAAGAACTAATAGAGTTTTGCGATCAACATCATGTTCAGTACAAAATATTAGGAAAGCTAATAGTTGCCACCGAAACCGGAGAGCTGCCGACTTTAACTGAACTTTTAAGCCGGGGCAGAGCCAACGGAGTACAATGCTCTGAAGTCGACCGCGATTTTATAAAATCGTGCGAACCTCATGTTTCTGCCATTCGAGGTATTTATGTGCCGGAAGCTGGCATAATTGATTATCCGGATGTTGCAAAAAAAATTGCATCCATATTACTAAACTCAGATGTAAAATTATCTTTTGGATCACCTGTTGTAAAAAGCAAAAAAGTTGGGGACGAAACGGTCATTTTTACCGAGAAAGAGGAGATCTCTTGCTCCCTCGTAATAAATTGCGCCGGTTTGTATAGCGACAAAGTAGCTAAGATATTAGGGTCCAAACCTGAGGTTAAAATAATTCCATTTAGGGGAGAGTACTACGACCTAAAACCTGAATTTTCATACCTTTGCAAAATCCCAATTTACCCAGTTCCAAACATGAACTTTCCATTTTTAGGCGTACACTTTACGCAAAAAATCAATGGTGGCATTGAGTGCGGTCCGAATGCAGTCCTAGCTATGGCTCGAGAAGGCTACTCATGGCGAGACATAAACCCATTTGAGCTAGTAGAGAGTATTACCTACTCAGGATTTCTTAAGCTGGCTGCCCAGTATTGGCAAGAAGGATGGATGGAGTTTAAGCGCTCCCTAAGCAAAAAACTTTTTACCAAAGCGCTTCAGCGAATTATTCCAGAAATTAGAGAAGAATATCTAATCCCTGGCGGAGCTGGAGTAAGGGCTCAGGCAGTGGATAAAACAGGAAAGCTCGTGGATGATTTTAAAATTCAGGAGACGAAACAAGTTATAAATGTGATCAATGCCCCCTCTCCAGGGGCCACCTCATGTTTTAATATCGGTCGCTCAATCTCTGAGATGGTTTCAAATCGACTTACGAACTAACTAATTTAATACCTGACAAAATTCAATATTTTGACTGATAGCTAAGTGAGGCTAACCGTTATATAACCTCTCTCTATGACTGATACGACAAGTAATGCCGATGGCAATAATTTTAAATATCTGGTCGGCATCTCCCTCGCCGCTCTCGGTGTTGTTTTTGGCGACATCGGAACTAGCCCCCTCTACGCCCTCAGAGAATGCTTCTTCGGCGCCCATCCCGTTCCCATCAGCACCGACAACGTGTTAGGGGTTCTGTCTCTGATCATCTGGGCCTTAATTGTCCTCATCTCAATAGATTATTTATTAGTAATTCTCCGAGCTGATAATAACGGCGAAGGTGGCGAATTCGCACTCCTGGCATTATTATCACGAATCAAAAGACCTGCTCGCACCGCTGGATTTATTTTAATAGCAGGGTTGGCGGGAGCAGCCCTTTTATATGGAGATGGCATGATTACCCCTGCTATCTCGGTACTCAGTGCCGTAGAGGGACTTGAGGTTATACTGCCGGGGACTGAGCAATATGTACCACTTATTGCGGTCATGATTTTGGCAGTTCTCTTCTGGGGTCAATCCAGAGGAACCGCGCGGATGGGGGCACTCTTTGGTCCGGTCATACTGATTTGGTTTACAGTCTTGGCAATCTTAGGACTACGCGGCGTAATCCTTGAGCCCACGGTACTCAAAGCAATCAATCCGCTCTATGGGATAAATTTCATATTAGAATACCAATTTCAGTCATTCTGGGTTCTGGGATCGGTATTTCTGGTTGTGACTGGGGGCGAGGCTCTCTTTGCCGATATGGGGCATTTTGGAAGACAGCCCATAAGGATTGCCTGGTTCTCTGTGGTGTTCCCTGCCCTGGTTCTAAACTATTTGGGTCAGGGTGCCTTGTTACTTAATAGCCAGGAGATGATTAATAACAATAACCCTTTCTTCAGTCTTGCTCCAGCTTGGGGAGTTCTGCCTTTAGTAATTCTAGCAACAGCAGCGACAGTCGTGGCCTCTCAAGCGCTCATCTCAGGTGCATTCTCTTTGACACGGCAGGCGATCCAGCTGGGCTATCTACCACGCATGGAGATTCGTCACACCTCAGCTGATGAGATCGGGCAAATTTATGTTCCAGTAGTCAATTGGGGTCTGTTCATAGCGAATATCTGGTTGGTGACTGAATTTCGATCTTCCGGAAACTTAGCCGCTGCCTACGGGTTTGCGGTTGCAACAAGCATGGTGATTACAACCATGCTAATGTTTTTTGTCGCCCGAGATATCTGGAAATGGCCGATGAAGATCGCTGGAATTGGTTGGGCTTTAATACTCACAATCAAGCTTGCATTTTTCAGCGCAGCGGTAATTAAGATTCCAAGCGGCGGTTGGGTGCCTTTGGTTGTGGGAGCTGCAATCATGCTACTGATGACTACCTGGCGTCGGGGCCGTCAAATCGTGGCAGAGAGATTAAGGAGCAAATGGCTACCTCTTCCTGCTTTTATCGCCGAGGTTCACACCAAATCTCCCACTCGGGTCCCCGGCACATCTGTATTTTTGGCACGAAGCTCAGAAGGCACACCAACAGCGCTAGTGCATAATCTCCTTCACAACAAAGTGCTGCATGAGAAAGTTATCATTCTAACAATCGAAACTGATACTAAACCAATCTCACCAGTCTCTGAGTCTATCGAAATAGAAGATCTAGGAATCGGCATTCATCAAGTAACAGCCAAATACGGGTTCATGCAAACTCCGCATGTGCCAAGATTGATGAAGTTTTGTAAAGATCTAGGATTACAATTCACTCCAGAGGATGTGACATTCTTCTTGGGTCGAGAGACTCTCATCCCATCTGAGCGACCAGGCATGGCCTTATGGAGAGAAGGGCTTTTTGCATTCATGGCACGAAATGCTCAGAGGGCGATGAATTTCTTCAGGATCCCACCTGACCGCGTAGTCGAGATTGGCGTGCAAGTAGAGCTCTAGGGATATTTAGAAATTGATAACTTCAAGGCATCTAGAAGCATACGGATGCCGTCCTTAAAAACATTAACCTTTGAGCCTGAAACATGGGTCCAGTTAACAGGAACCTCTACCACCTTGTATCCAAGGCGATTAGCCTTCCAAAGAACCTCTAGATCAAAACTAAATCGCGGAAATCTCTGTTCACGAAAGAGCTTTTTGGCAACTTCTTTCTTAAACAACTTAAATCCACATTGAGTATCTTTAATTTTGGGCACCGCCAAGATATTTACTGCCAAGTTAAAGACTCTACCTAAAACTTTCCTAAATATTCTGGCTCTAATACTTGTTTCTTCTGATTTTAAAGCTCGTGAACCTACAGCTACATCCGCTGCAGAGTTTTTCAAAGCCGCCTCTAGTCGTTCAAGCTCTTTTATGGGGGTAGAACCATCAGCATCAGTAAATAGAACCAGCTCTCCATTAGAAGCTAAGATTCCCTCCCTAACTGCTGCCCCCTTGCCTTGATTTTTTGTAAGGGAGATCAGCCTTATGCCCGGATGACTCTTAGCGAAAGAAATAATCACATTAACGGTCCCATCAACACTGCCATCGTTTACAGCAATGATCTCAAATTTAAATTGGCGACTCGATAGGTAGGCATAAGCTTCCTCAAGGGTTTTTGTAATCCTATTTTCTTCATTAAATGCCGGGATGATTACTGAGATATCCATTAAATAAAGCCTTATCCGCTTTTTGATTTATGAACCTCAATCTTATATAAATTGCAGGGTTCTTCACAGCCTGAATAGATTTGGCGTGTGAGACTTAAAGAAATCTTCTAATTGAGGGATAGAACATGAAAATAGCTGTTATTGGTACCGGATATGTTGGATTGGTTGCCGGAGCCTGCTTTGCAGACACTGGCAATGACGTTATCTGCGTTGATATAAATGAATCAAAAGTAAAAGCCCTTAACAATGGCGAGATCCCGATATACGAACCAGGCTTAGAAGACCTCGTGGTTAGAAACTCGAGAGCCGAGAGACTATCTTTCACCACGGATCTAAAAACAGCAGTCGAAAAATCTGAAATCATATTCATAGCAGTGGGAACACCACAGGATGAGGACGGCTCGGCCGATCTGACTCATGTACTGGCAGTAGCCAAAGGAATTGGTCAGAACATGAATGGACCAAAGATAATTGTGGACAAGTCCACAGTCCCTGTAGGAACAGCGGCTTTGGTTACGAAAACCATAAAAGAACACACCAAGCATTCTTTCGAGGTGGTAAGCAACCCCGAATTTCTAAAGGAAGGGGCAGCCATAGACGACTTTTTAAAGCCTGACCGAGTAGTTGTGGGCGTCTCCAGTGCGCATGCTGAGCAAGTCATGAGAGAGCTCTATACGCCTTTTATCAGGACTAATAATCCGATCTTGGTGATGGATGTGCCATCGGCTGAGATGACTAAGTATGCGGCTAATGCAATGTTGGCGACTCGCATATCCTTCATGAACGAAATATCCGCTTTATGTGAAAAAGTAGGCGCTGATATTGATTCCGTTAGAGTAGGTATTGGCACGGACACCCGGATTGGGATGCCATTTCTATTTCCAGGGATCGGTTATGGTGGCTCATGCTTCCCTAAGGATGTGCAGGCTCTAATAAGAACCGCAAAGGAGCATGGAATTGAGCTTCGCATAGGCAAGGCCGTGGAAGCCGTAAACGCTGACCAGAAAGAGAGCATTGTTAAAAAAATCGTTGCTCATTTCGGCAATAAGAACATTCAGGGCAAAACATTTGCTGTTTGGGGCTTGGCTTTCAAACCCCGCACAGATGATGTTCGTGAAGCCCCAGCAGAGGTTGTTTGTGAACAGCTAATAAACTTGGGTGCCAAAATTCAGGCTTACGATCCGGAGGCTATGGGAACTTTTGCTCAGTCTTTTGGCAATAATTCGAAGCTCTCATACTCTGAGTCTAATTACGAAGCACTAAAAGATGCTGATGCCCTAATAATCTGTACTGAATGGAACGCCTTTAGACAGCCTGATTTCGCAAGAATCAGGTCTTCCTTAAAGCAACCTGTAATATTTGATGGAAGAAACATCTTCAGTCTGAAAGAGATGAAAGAGGAAGGCTTTTTGTATTTCTCAGTAGGTCGCCCGATTGTAAAAGGTGAAGCCTAAAAGCTGAGAAATTTAGCATAAAAAGGGGAGCCTGTGAGCTCCCCTTTTTGTTTGCTGCTTTAGTTGCTAGCAAATTGAAGTCTAATTTGTAATCGAGGCTTCAGGACCGGTCTTTATTATACCAGTTGCCGCTCCGACATTATTTATTCCAATTCCAGCCCCAGACGAATGCACAAGTACAGCATTGCAGGCTAGTTCGACGCAGAGTAGGTCACGTGGTCCCAACTTAATACGACGCCTCTCTTCTTCTGAACGCCCTGTTACAATTCTTAGCCAGCAGATCTCTTCTCCGTTCAAGCGACCATTAGGCCCCTTCGGCTTATCACGATAAAGCTTAATCAGGATGTCGCCATCCTTGCCACGCATGATGACGTTCTCGTCTAAGGACTCCACTCCGTACAGGAATGCTCTGGCGGTCGCCCACAATCCACCGATTGCCTCCAGTGGGATAGTTAAATCGACAGCTCCAGATCCGTCTGGTTGGGTTTCCCCATTTACAACAGGCTCGTACCAAAGCTTCAGCCCATTATTGCCAGGGATGAGATCCAAACGTCCAAAAGATTTTGCTATTGAAAATGTAATTCCTTGGGTCATAACCTTTTCCTCTAACTAAATAATTCCAGCCTCTTCATTAAGGCTCTCAGTAGGTTGCAATACTGTTATTGGGTATTCCGACCTAAAGGGCTCACAAAATCTTTGAGATCTAGAGCTGCCATATCGTATACCATGAAGAATTATGAAACGTATATCGAGACCTGACAATTGTATCATTGACTAACACCCTAATTCAAATTCTAACTACTTGTTTTTATTGCCTTTATCTCCTGAGGCTTTTGCCCCAGTAAACTTATCTTTTATAGCCTTTACTGCACTCAATCCCTCACTGGCCACTGTTTCTGCCTTAGTAGGCTCAGCCGCCGCGGCTACCGCTGTCACCCTGCCCCTGTTCTTGGCTCCCATCATCGGGGCAAGCCGGAATGGCCCTGCCGGAGCTTCTTCCTTTTTATCAGGTTCCGCTTTGCTACCTCCAGGAGAAGCTGAGGATGGTCCATTTGAGGGTGGCTCCTCTTTCTTTTTGCCGCCCGTTTCCATCTGTTCAGTGAATAGAATTTGCTCATCAACCCAATCGGCCAAGCCTAACTCATCTTTCTCAAACCGTTCTAGTCTTGGTATGAATTCCCTTCCTAACCAACTTTCTGGAACATCCGCATCAAACCACAAGCATCTGCCCTTTCTAACCCTTCCATCACCTAAGTCAAACCAGGCTAAGCCCTTCTCTGCCGACATCTCGTGCTTAAGCTCCTCTGGACTCACCAGATCAGTTTCATCTTCAGAAATACTGATACTCTCTGATTCACCTCCCGAAGTTCGGGCATCCAAATCCAACAAACCCTTAACCTCTCGCTGGGCTCGACTGTATTGAATTCCCTGCCCTATTGTTTTTTTAGTGGTATTCACCTTGCCAATCCACTCGGCCATATCAGTTGCAGTCCGATTATCACCCACACGCATCGTGACTTTAAGATTGACGTTTGCCATTACTCTCTCGTAGAACGCTTCGCTCAAACCAAGGGCGTTATCAGTCAAACCACCAGCAGACTGCGCACCAAACAAAAGAGCGAATCGACCTTTTCTAGCAAGCTCAAATAAGTTTGCCCAGGTAGGACCGAACGTCGATGAGCCTTCGTCGATCACAACAAGATGAGGATCCTCCAGATTTAGCTCTCTTGATGAGGTGATTTCACCGATAGAAACCTCGAGATCTTCTCTGAATACCTTTACCATTCGAGCAGCAGATTCAGCCTCCTCTAAGCGCGGCAACATGAAATAAATTATCTTTCCTCTCAGAATAGCGTCTGTTAACACAAGATCGGTGTGGCGCGTACAGAAGATCTGTCCCATATCAGACCCTGAAATCGCATGAAGCTCCGAAGATATACCTCTAAGATTGTCAGTAATTCGGGCGGAATCTAACATTCCTTTAGGATTTCGGTAGCTGGCGGCAAGGTGTCCTAGTTCGACCAGAGCTTGTTTTGCCCCGATCTTATGGAGGAGTCTTCTCAAATGTGGGTAAGATAGATTGAAAGCCGAAAGGGCTACTGCGATATCTTTGATCGACCAAGAAAGCCCAAAGCTCTCCATAGCTCTGACCATTCTGTAGATAGCGTCAGCTGCTAATCTATCATAGTGCTTGGTGGTGCTTTGATCTGAAGTCGGAGGCAATCCTGCTCTTAAAACTTTTCTAGCTTTTACGTCAGCTCTTTGATCTGTTTGAATGAAGTTATAAGAGTGGGCTGCATCGAATGGATCTACTACTATTAAGTCTTCAATTCTCCCTGTGATCATGGCCATAAAAATAATATGGGCTAAGGTACTGGAATCACGCTTGGCATCGATAAAAGTTAATCCACTCGCTCTACCTCTAGCCATCTGCTGAAACATCAACGATTCAAGCCATAAGGTTTTTCCAACACCCGTCTTCGCAAAAACTGCAGCGTGGGTACATAGATCATCCTCTCCGATCCAAATCGGCTCTCCTGTATCAATCTCAAAACCGATCAGATACTTATCAATCATTGTCTTGCCTTTTTTACGGCAACTATCTAAGGCTTCTTCGATACAATCTCGGTGCGGAGGCATCCCTAACACAGGCTTGCCATTACGCTTCTCGCTTTCAGATTTTCTCTCCTTTTCAAGCCAATAATTTGAGGCCAACCGACGCGCTGTATCGGCGTAAGCCATGGCTGGTAAAAGCCCCAAGGCAAACATCAAACTGGGATCGAGAGCAGCGCCAATCGGACTTGCCGCCAAACCGAGGAAACCGGCAGTGGCAAGTGTGGATAGGCTGATACTTTTTTCTCGCTCTACCCGTCGCCGTTCGGCGTATTTAACTATTTTATAATCCCGTGCCATAAAACCTTTCTTAACCTAACGAGGCTCCATCGGGCGATGGAACATCATCATCGTCCACGAGCTCTCCTCTCTTAAACTTCTCAAACTCCTGCATATCATCGACAGCCGTTACCGTCATGACGCTATCAAATTTTTTAGACCACAATGGACCCCAACGATCTATTAGCCTTGTCGCTCTTAAGGCTACTCGCCCTACGTGACACTCACTCGTCAATGTTGGAATTTCCGTCTCATACTTCTGCCTTCTGGCAGCTAGAATTATAACTGAGCTATCCGGGACTTTGTTATCGCCCACTCGTCGACCAAGCCAACTATAATAATTCAGCACAAGCCTGAGAGCCGACCAATCTTTCACATCCTCCGGCTTCAATGAATGCAATTTACAGATCTTATCAATTTCAGATTGAGACAACGGGGGAAATATTCTTAGGTAATCTGGAACATTATTAGTTCCCGTTGCGATTCCTTCGGCAATAGCTAACTGCTGCCTGTCACTAATAATGCCAGCTAGCACATCTAGTCTTTTTAACCTTGCAGTATCGACAGTCTTTCGGAAGAAAGACATTACCTTCTGAAATGGGACATACATCATGGAACCATGAGTTATAATGCTTGAAAGGCTCTCTGCTGGGGCTATCATCAAATCGTCAAAAAATAACTTTTGCCAATCATCATGCAGAGTGCAGATCAATCCATAAAGTTCGACCTCATCACTCACCTCGGGCAATTCATGTGGACAAGCCATTAATAGCTCCATCCACTGCCGAGCTGCCCGAGTTTGTGGCGATAGCTCAACTAAAAATTTTACTGGCCCAAAGACGCTCCGACGCGAACCATAAATAATAGACTGTCTGATGTTATTTCTTTCATAATAATTGAAATCAGATGAATAGTCAGGAATTGAGTGTAAAATCGCTCGGGCGCATAACTGTGGGAAGACTGAACCTCTCACCATTCGTGAGGCCTCCTCTCTGTAGGCCATAACCTTGCCAGCTTCATTAGAAAGTATAAGTGCTGCCAGTTCTGCAGCTGACATCTGAGCTAATGCTAATTTCCAACGAGATGGCAAAACTCTATTAAATTCATATTTTAATTCCTGAACATAATCCTCAGCGCTCAGTTGCGTGCGGTTGGGTGGCTCACTAGAGGGCTCATCATCCAGAACTTCTATCTGATTTGAATATTCAACATAAGTCTCACGCAGAGATAAGCCTGCCTCTAAAACTAAAGCTGCGTGTTCGGCCAGAGATGCCCCCGAGTAGACGCTCTCTAACAGATCGCCCTCCCCTCGAGCCGCTATAAAAGCTGGCCACTTCGGATAAGCTAGAATTGTGGCGGCTAGCTTTATGTTTGTTTTATTAGCTACTCCGTGTCGAGTTAAAACTTTGCCGATATTACTTGCCTGTGCTTCCGCAACAGAAACCATCTTGGCACAGGCAAGCCCAGGACTAAGAACATCAGGAGCGGCATTTTTTGTACTCTTTTTTAGATCGGCACGAATCCCCGAGTAGAATAACCGACCATTAGTCTGCTGACCTAAGATATCTTTGCCGAGCCATACTCGATAAGTCTTCATGCTGTATATTGCGAATATAGCTATTCCCAAGATCCAGAACTTCCACCAAGCAATCAACGCGAACACTATGCGAATTAGTCCTTTGTGAAGACCTATCCATCCCTGGAACACCATATCACCCGTAGGGGGGACCACCTGAGCGGTGCTTATCAAAATGGAAGAGAGCCCTTCAAAGGTGCTAGCTTGACCGGCTGATAAATGATTACTCAACCACTCTGAGTAAAACTGAATTGTGTTTTCTATATCTAAGGTGGCAGCCTTTGCTATAAGGATAGAGTTAGCGTCAGATTTGCCTTCATGCAAAACTCTTGATACCAAGATGTAACCGAGCAGAATAACAACTGCGAGGCCTACAATTAAATACACTAACGGGTTTGCGAGTCCTTTCTTGCCCATCCCAAGAGCAGAGTCTCGAGAGGAAGAACCCGTATCAAGAGATGCCACTAATAACCTCCGGTCGACATAACTAAAAAAACCATTCCTAAAGTTCGATCAGGAGGGATTCTAAACCGAGCAAATATTCAGTGCAATTTATTAAACTCGGAGTACCCCCACCCAATTTCCCACTCAAAAAGATTATAGGTAGTTTCGGCAACTTAGTCTCATAACCAAGCAATCTATTCCTTAAATCTGGCTACATTTTTTATTCACCAGCTAATAACCATTAGGCGCGAACACTACAATTTACCCCTTTTTGGGTTATGTGCCTGAAATCATTGATTAACCTATTCTGCCTAATATTTTTTCTTACTATAGGCAACTCCTACGCTCAGAATTCACATAACTCTGAACAGGAAAGCGAAGTTATCCCCGGACACTTTAGGCGTCAGGGTAGCGCTCAATTTGAAAATCTGACGGTGGACCGAGAGGCTCTCCGGAAAAAGGTAGATGTAGCAAAGATTGAATCGATGCTCGAGGCTAAGAGGCAAGCCAACAAGAAAGCCTATGAAGCTTTTTTGAATATCCCGGATTTGCCAGAGTGCTCTGACAATAAAACAAAAATCGACAAATCAAAATTTGTTCCGTCTCCCTCGAATAAATTTCAAATTGATATGCTTTTATACGATCCGAGTAATTCGAAAGACCGAGCTGCAAGTCAAATTTGGCCCGGTAGAAAGATTGCTTACGATCCTGCAGAGCCCGATCACATTATGCGATTTGGGTTGTATTTAGGACTAAGCTGTTTACCAACTCGAATTATTTCGACGGATCGTGGTTTGGAACTTAGAACTGGTGATTTAGCTTGGAAGCTCTCAAAAAAAGAGAAGGCAACCAACGATAAATCACTAGGGAAAGAGATTAAGCTTCTTCGAGGAAACTCCAGAAAGAAGCGATAGTTGGGTTCATCGGATAATCGAGCAGAGTTTTAGGTTCGCTCGAGGTTCCCTCATTGATAAGCAAAAATGCTTGGCGGTTTTAAAGACGTGCATAAGGCGCTAAAGCAAAGGCTTATTTGTGAGATTAATAGAACAAACATTCAAAAGCTTAATCCTGAGCCTTGGAATAGCTCTCTCATTCTGCCTGCCTGCACAAGCACAAATAGATTCAAATATTCCGGATAATCTTCCTCAAAATATTTATGGCACTTGGGATGCCCCTGTCAATTGGATGGAGCTAGGTCTCGACATCATGATGGATGATGATTGCGTAGATTTGGAGTGGGAAGGATTTTGTGGTGGCAGTCTATTTAGCCCAGTATCTCTTTTATATTCGTTCAGATTGCCAGTTCAAGTGATCGAGAATGTCCGCAATGTAGGAGAAACTCTTTTAGAAACTCCAATTGATTCCTTCATGAACTACTTTGTTGATTACCCACTTTTCTACATAGCAGTAGAATCATTTATAGCTTTAAGGCACGGGATAAATAATGGACTGATCTCCATAGCTACAAATCAACAGAGAAGGTCTGGCTTGAGAGTTGGCACCGATCAAAGGGTAGATTTCGCCCATTCCCATATCTATGCGGTGCCGACAACATATCTCCCACTCGTTTTAGCTTGGCTGCCTAGTCACTGCACCACATGGATAGAAAATCCTGATTTTAAGAACGATACATTTCCATACATTCTACAATCAAGGATGCCCGAGTTAACCGAAGCAGCTATGCCAGGAGCCTCCCTTGTAACGCCATCTGACTGTGCTGCGAACAATGTCGCCCACGGCAGAACCCTCCCAGGCCCAATAAATGTAGCTAGTAACGTTGGGCCCGGCGTGGCCATGGCTGAAAGAGCTTGTGTTAGCAACTGGGGCGGAAAGATATTTCCTCTAAATGCTCACACCTATGCTCCCAATCCTTATGTTGGCGATGCTCTCCGTACACTAAAAGTAATTGAAATGGCCAAATTCAATGCGGCACCTGTTTATCCATTTAACCGATCACAAGACAGACTCAAAGATTTTTACAACGGGTCAAGTTGCATAAGGTATGGGGAGAGCGATCAAAGTCGCTTTCCAAAAGAGCGCGCTGGTAGGGAGCAGATTACCCACTACGTGCATTACGTAAAGACTTATTGTTGCTTATAGGAGCTTATGGATCAAAAGACTTTACACATAATTCTTCTGGTCATCGGGATATCGCTAGGGGCTATTGTTAGCGCTTATGGTGAAGCTCCAGCACCTTTCTTTAAGAAAAATGTGGCAAAGTGCTTCTATTGTGCTGATGAAGCAGCAATCGAAGATGGGTTAAAAACATCCGATAAGAATGAAATCAGAAAAGCACAAAATAATACCACACAGGTGGCCCTAGTTGGCGTTGATCCAAAATCTCCACTCCCATTCCAAGAGCTGGTCAAGGCGTATGAATCAGGAAATGTAAATGATACATACAAAGCAGCTAAAGCCTGGGTGCAATATCAAGATAGAATTTTAAAGAGGACTTCTGACCTTGCGGCTCTTGTTAATAAAGCAAAACAAGAAGTTGAGGCAGAAGCGATGCTCGTAACTAATGATATTGCCAGTCAGGAATCAGCACCACCTACCACTGAAAATACTTCTTTGAAGCTCGCTTTCTTCTTCGATACGACAAATCCCTCTACCGAAGCTGCTGCCATTAACGTGCAGGATTATTATCAGACCACACTGGCCGATCCCACTATCGAGGTGTTTGGGATACCAGCATTTATCAATTCTGTAGAGGACCTAAGATCGTTTAAGAGTAACACAGAAATCAGCTTTCCAGTTCAGTACAATCGGGATCTTGAAAATGAATTCGATGCGACTGGTCAACCACTCCTGCTCGCATTCATAGAAGGCAAGAAGGAACCTTGCCGCTTAGAGGGCTCCATTACTCCTGAATCGATCGTCAAATTAGTATCAGACTGCAAGTTTTCACAGAATTTCATGAAAGGTGCGAGATGAATAAAAGATTAGCTCTCATATTAGTCTTAGGTCAGCTTTCCTTGATCAGCCATAAGGCTGTTGCCCAATTTGGCTGCACTGGAGATCTCTGTCTTGAGTCTTTCAGAAACGAAATGACTGGCATGATGGAATCAGGGCTTAACCAAGATGGACTTGAATATCAGGCTGGAGGCAATCTCGGGGTTAGATATAGAGCTACCAATCCTAGACTACGAGAAGACCAAGGTTTAGGTTTCCCTTCTATCCCCCTTAGCAATTACTTAAACTACGATGAAGAGGCTTTTGAGTCTTCCACAGAAATGCCTCTTGATTACATGGGATCTCTAAATAAAAGCACCCTTGAAATGGGGTACTTAAATAGTGGAGCCCCTGTGGACCGGATCAATTCAAGTTTAAATAGCGCCTTTGGTAGCTATTATCAAACTCTAATGTTCCAAGAACCCACAATCGCCCAAGCTGGAATGAATATTAAAACCATGTGGGACACTACCCTTGCCTCTTATCAAGCAGACAGAGCTAATGAGTTATTACACCGCCAAACTATGCCAAAGATTGCGCGACAAGTTATCGATGATATCGATCGTTGCGTAGCTGATGGTGTATCTGGCCTTGGGGGATTGGGAGGGAGTGACTTAGATTCCGTTAAGCAGCAGTGTCAGAGTCAGATGTCTCTTCAAAGCTACTTAAATGCTCGCAATGCCCAAATGATCAGTACAAATGGCATGTGTGAATGGAGCTCGATTGTAATGTTCGGCCACCTTGGCGTTGATATTCCAATGAGAATGAGAGCTGTGTTTGGAGATGATGAGCTTTGTGCCAATCCAATTAATATTGGTAGCCCTATCTCTAGCTTTTCTCTTTATGTAGTGCCCCCCGAAGTATCGATGCGCCGCGCCTGGTGGGAGGAATATGAAAGATCCATAACGGATGTGGAGCAAATCCTGGATAGAGCTTCCGATGAAAACGGCGGATATCAATTAATACCAAGCGATCTACTTCGTTTAAGTATAAGACCCAGCGTTAAAGTCTCTCAAGCTTTAGTAACGGCTATTGAAGATGGTGTGGACCCTCTTAAAGAAAAGAAAGAGTTGGTTCATTGGTGGGCATCTGAGAAGGCTAATGCACTATTCGACTTCGTCTGTTCAGAGGCTGAAATTCATCTTAAAGAAGCAGCCGCAAGCCCCGCAACTCCCACAGAACATGCCCGATGGCGTAAAAAGGTTGAGGCTGTATGTGGAGTCAGAGAAGAGGTCAAAAAAGAAATGGCTCTAGCAACTCATCACGAGGAGATATTCGCAAAAATTCTCGCTAAAGGTGATCGGGCCACAAGTCGGGCTGCTAATGCGACTGTTGCAAGATCTACCCAAATTTCCCCTAAAGTTCGCGGGGCCTGGGGAGGCGGAATATCGACCGACGACGCTCAAAGTGAGGGATCTTTTTTTTAATATAAGAGATAATTATGGCATCAGGATCAGCATCAACTCTAGTGACCTCCAGTATGCAAGTGACAGGAGAAATTACTCAGAGCTACATTCTTGACGCAATTGTTAATTCACCAGTAGGCAACCTCGCTATCTTGGTTTATATGATAGCAGCTGTTGGATTTTTCATATCCGTTGCAGTTTTTCAGAACTATAAGATGGGAATCTGGCTCATATTGGGTCCCACCCTCTGGGATATTACCTCTAATACCAGAAACGAGGAGGTCAATGTAAACTGGAAGTATGCTGGGATGATCGTACAGGACCAGGAATATCTCTATAACTTCTCCAACCCTACCTTGTCCGATCAAAATAACCTTAATGCAGGCCCCTCCACTGTCTATGTGATGTGGGATGGTATCGTTAGCAGCGTAGTTCAGAACCTTACGGGCTTAATAGCGAATATCACCAATGATCCTGCCACCAGGCTTTTTGCCAAGGCCACTATTCAAGAAGGCCTATTGTCTGCAGTAATCAAAGATCCGGACGTAAAGGAAGCGATAAAAATGGCAATGGGACCACATTGCACCCCTATGATGTATGGCGGAAACAGTGGTGCGCAGAGATGGGGGCCGGTTGAGGTGATGGAATTGGAGGATGCTCTTCTTAATCGTCGCGTGGGAACTATTCCAGAACAGGTAGTAAGAAAGCTCTGCCGTTTGAAAGTCGTACATAATGCCTGGAATGCAGGCAGCTCTGAGAGTTTTAACGATCTGTATAACTCTCCTTCTGCAAAAAGTTGCGAAACTGCCCCATGGAGTGGCTTATCAGTTTCAGGCAATACTTTGGGTAATTGCCTTGATTTCTCACAGGCTGTTTGGGATGCCCTCGAAGTAGAAGCTGAGAGGCATATGAGAGAAACCTATGCTGTTGCAGGCGGAGATAGCGAAGGCGTTGCTTCCACTGGGCGATCGCTATTGCCACAATGGAGCCAAGATATGCTCTCGCAAGATCCAAGATCTCTTAAAAGACTGGTAGCAACATATGCTGCTAGAAATGAGATGGACTCTCTAAATTACCTGACTCGCTCAGAAGCTTTGAGCGAAGGACAAGGCGAACAAGATAAAGATAGAACCGCAGCTGCGATCATCGGTTGGCTTGAGAAAGAATCAGCTCAATCTCAAGCAATTATGTTCTTTGAGGCAGTTCCATACATTCAAGGAGCATTACTGTACTTCTTAAGTATTGTTTATCCTTTCATCTGCATAATCATGCTGATTCCAGGGTATCATACTGCCATGCTTACCTGGATGGGGGCTTGGGCTTGGATAAAAAGCTGGGACATCATGTTTTATGTCATAAGCTTTTTGGCCGGAATTATGTCTGAAACCATGATTCACATGGGCATGCTCCACAGTAGTTTGAAAATGAATGAGGTTGTGGGAGTGATGGGATCAATTGGGGATTTGCCGATGAATGTTGTCGAAAAACTCCAAGATGTAAACTTCCTCCACTTGGCTGTTTATTCCATGCTTGATGGGATGGATCCAAAATTTTCTGCCGGCATTATAAATTATATTTTGGCCATTACCACTATCTCGGTTCCCGCAATAACAGGAATTTTCTTTTTGTGGGGCAGAGCTAGTACACTTTCTTTCTTAAGCGATTCAGTAGAGAGAAAATCTCAGGAAGCCTCTGCCAGAACTAGAGCTCAGGTTGAAGATCAAATTCAAAGAAATATTGAACTTGAGAGACAGATGGAGGTCAGAGAAGGTGCAGCCGCCGCTGCTGCCGTGGGTGCTGGTATAGGATTCGCCATGGGTGGTCCTGTGGGCGCTGCAGTTGGTGCCTATGGTGGTAACTTATTAGGAGATAGCCTAACAGGCATAAGCAAGGGTCTCAGAGACGGCCAAGACGCAGCTCTTTGGACGGGACGCTCGATGGCTCTACCCGCCGGTGACATCTTGGATCCCGTTACTGTGGGAGAAAAAGCCTTCTACTTCTCGGCGATCATGCCACATGTTAACAGCGTTGCTGGCCGCTCCAATAAGAATCCAGAGAAGGATTGGATTGATAGCGACAAGAGACTCAAGCTTAGAACAGATATGTACTCTGTTGGCATGAAGTTCGGCGATTAGCCACGTCAACTAACTGATAATATTGATCGAAGAATACGATAATTTCGTAGGGATCAATGTTTAAAATTCACTGATAAGGGGTAGGAATATTGTTAGGTCGACCATTAAAAAGGCTCTTTTATGAATAAATTAGGTATCTTAAGCGGTTTACTCTTAATTGTAACAAACCAGGCTTTTGCTGACGCACCTGATGCCTCAGGTGGTCCTCTGGCCGCTGCAAACCTAGAGGCCGCTCAGGGCGAGACCCTCTCAAAAGCTGTGGGCCACTATGCGCGTGCCCGCAGGCTCCTTATAGAAGCTGTCAGAGAATTCGATAGGGGCTCTCGAACTGCCCGTCCTGACGCGATAATTGACGCGGACGAGTGGCGCAGCTCCCTAGTATCCAGGGCTGAGGACTTGGAACGAATACTTGCACCGCAACCCCGCGTAACTAAAGGAGGAGTTAAGTTCGAAGCCAATACTAGCCTACTTAATGTAACGAATAAATAAACTTTTGTAATAACACCTTGGAGTCACAAGAAGTTTTAATTTTTAGCGTGAGAAGATGGACAACGGAGAAGTAATTGTAGCACTGAACGAAGATTGGTCATTCGCTGGTGCCACCTTACCAGAGTGGATGTCCGGCTTCGTCGTGTTTCTCATTAGCACTGAGATGTTCGATAAAGTAAGTCGCTCAATGCCAATTCTTCTCGTGTTGTGGATAGGTACTACATTCATTCTTGCAGCGGCTCGCAAGAGTTTCCCTGACGAAGCGCGAGGTCTGCAAAATTATCTTGTAACCTGGGTAGGATTTGTGCCTCCCGGATTGCCAGCACCTTCAAAATTTAATCCATTCTGGAGCACCTGTCCGATGAGAGAGCTGCCAACCAAGGCACATTACACCACTTTAGGATTAGACGATGTCATCTACTTCGGTGCCAGCGAAGATGAGTCAACAACAGTTTTTAAACCGAGAACTTCTAAGAAAGGTTAGTTAGGTTATGAATAAAATATCTGGAATAATGAGAGATAGCGCAATCAGACACTCCCCCAGTGAGAATGATACCATTAGGCTTTGGGAGAGCCATAAGGAACAGGCTCTTATATGGAGAGCACTGTGCCTGCTACAGGTGCCTGTGACATTTGTCGCTATAATTGCGGCGTTAGTGATGTTTTTTAATCGTCGTCCGATAATAAATGTCCCAGAGAGACCTTTACCGGGTCTTTACAGCGCCGACGAGATTCCAGCCGTCGAATTCGAAAACTACGCCTCTGAGTATTTAAATCTCGTTGCTACATATCAGCCAACAGTCGCCAGACGTCAATTTCAGGCCGCAAAAGATATGCTTTGGGGTGAAATAATTCAGACATATGAAACAGAGATGATGGAAACTGAGCTCAAGATGATTGAGAACACCAAGCGCACTCAGATCTTCTTTAAAGATCCTACCGCCACCAAGGTTGTTAGAGATGGCAGAAACGTCGTGGTTACCCTGGTCGGAGATAGACAGAAAATCCAAGCCGGTAAAGAGATTAACGCCCTTAGAAGCGAATACACAGTAGTTATGACAACTGTTCCAAAGAATAAGTTCAACCCCTATGGAATTGTAATAATTAATGTCTCTCTTAAAAATTTAGAGGATCGGTAATATGAAACACATAACTGTAAGAAATATCCTGAAAGGCGGACAGCTACTGCTAACCTCTTTAATAACAGTGGGACTAATTTCTAGCTCAGCTGCAGCAAGAGACATTGAGTACTCCCCGGGAACGGGTGAAATCACTATTTATGTCAATGCCGGCGAGCCCACACAGTTACAAATGCCGGGGATGATAGCTGGTGGTTATAAAAAGAAAGATGCCGCTATCGCTCTAGATAAAAGAGATCAGGATTTAATTGTTTTTGCTAATCAGGGCTTAAGTCCGAATGGCGAGGCATTCATCGTAAGGCTAGAGGACGGCCGCTCTTATTCCATCAGAGCCAAACGCGCCAGCGCAGACAGTCCAAGAGATGACTTTATTAACATCTTGGATAGTCGAGGCTCTATAGTGATGACCAAAGAGGAAGAAGAACCAGCTTACAAAGAGAAGAGTTTTGAATACGCACCACCATCTCAGATATCTGGACTCATGAGAGAGATGGTTCTAACCAGCGAGTTTGGCAAAGCCTCTATTGCTGGGTACAGAAAGACCGATAAATACAAGGGTCAGGTCGTTCTTGATGATGGCACCATGCTGGCCACTATCGACTCCATATTTATTGGACCAAATCTTTGGGGATATGTAATCGATGCCAAAAATATGCTGAATACTACGCAGCGGTTAAATCCAGCCTCATTTAGGCTCGATGGAACTAGAGCGATTTCGGCGAACAACTGGGAATTGGCTCCTAAGCCATTCAATATCGAACAGCAGCTCTCCAGTAAGGATAAAACCAAGGTTTATATAGTTACACGTGCTCGTTAATATGAGGCAGTATGAAGGCAAAAATTAAAGACTACATCGCTCTCCTCCAAACTGATCGCAAGACTCAGATAGGAACAGGTGTGGTTTTGGTATTGTTACTAGCTTTTGTGTTCAATTCTCCGCCAGCTCCTAAAAAGGTGCCGCAGAAGCAACAAGCTCCACAGAAAGTTAGTGCTGGTGGTGCCGGAACAGCAGAAGCTTATGAAGATCTTGTAACAAGCTTTGCTCAGGACGTTAAAGTGCTTCAAGAAAGCGTCAAGCAATTGCAATCTGATGCCAATAATAGAGAGAAGGCTTTCCAGGAATATGACGCTAAAACAGCAGCGATATTTACCAAAATTCTCGAGAGAATGAATACTGGTGAGGCAGGCTCTGGAGCCGGTAGCGGTATGATGGCCTCTACAAACATGGCACCTGTTGATGTGGATAGTGGCGATGGATCTGGCGCAGCAAATGGGGCTGCATCTTTCGCTCCTGCTTCGCAAGAGCTTGAACCCTTTGGATTAACAAATGCTGAGCCAGCACCTCCCCCACTGCCTCCTAGAGAGAAGGCCGCTTTCGTAGCAGTCGGAGATTCCGTGAGGGTAAAACTTTTAGCTGGTGTTAACGCTCCCACTGATGGAACTCCTTATCCAGTGGTATTTAAGTTGAATGATGATATTTTGGGCCCTGATGGCTCAAGATTGCCTCTAGGTGAAGCTCGATTAATTGCTGCCGCTCAAGGGTCACTTGTCGATTCACGTGCTCTTTTCAGATTAACTGATCTCTCCGTTCGTCTGCCTGACGGTCAACGTCGTACTTACAAAGTTGACGGCTGGGTCGTCGGCGAAGATGGCATAAGAGGAATGAAGGGTCTCTTGATAGACCACCTCGGCAAGGCCATTGGCGCAGCAACCGCTATTGGGGGCGCAAAGGGAGCATCTGATGCCTTAAGGGCAACCCAGACAACCAATTTTATCTCAGATGATGGAAGCATAACTCAACTTGCCTCCGGTGATACTGCCTCTTTAATAGCAAGCAGCGCTCTGGCTGGAGGTTTAGGTGGCTGGGGTGAAATCATCAAGGATCGAGTAAACCAATTGGTACCTATGGTTGAAGTTCTTTCAGGAAGAGAAGCAACGGCTGTATTTGCAAAATCTATAGTAATCGATGGTCTGTTTGAGGCGATGGAAGATGACGCCTCTGGATTAGCGTCTTTAGATTAATTTTTTAGGGAGCTGGTTATGAAAAGCGTTTGGACATTAAGTAAATTGACAATCTTGGTGAGCATGGGATTTTTATCTGGCTGCACCACAATCGGTAATAAGCTAAATCCTTTCCAGGAGGATCCGGATCCGATGGCGCTTAAAGGCGATCGTAACGATAGAGCTCTCAATGAAACAGTTGAGAAACAAGACCGTGCTCGTGAGGCTTTAGAAACCATGGCAAGTTATCGTAGAGCCCAGTCCCCGCAACCTGTAGATCCAGTAGTACAGCCATCGGTTGTTAGATTGATGTGGATCCCCGATCACCTAAATAAGAGTGGAGATCTAGTACCGGCACATTATTACTACCTAAAAGTGTTAAACGATCGTTGGGCGGTACAGGATGCATTTGAGCTGGAGCGGCAGCTAGGCTCAACTAAAGATGCGACAAATATGCCATTCGTATACGCAGATGATAAAAAAACCATTCGCGGAAGATAGGCGATAAGGAGATAGTTTGTGAAAATTTTAATCACAATAATATTTACGGTGATGATTCTCTCGGGATGCTCCAGTAGCAAACCAGTTCCACCTAAGAAAGAGGTATCAAAGGCATTTCCGGTCGCAAATAGGCAGCTTGCTCCAGAGCCTGTTTACAGCAGAACCCGTTGGGTTCAGCTTCCTGAGGTACTACCAGCCTCCGGGGCCAATGCTCTGAAGCCAGCTAAGAGCCGTCAGGCGCTCGAAAAACCAATGATGTTCCAAGTTATCAATTTTGAACTGGACGATGGTACCCTTAAAGAAGCCGCCCAAATGTTGGCTGCTAGCTCCAGATACCAGGCATTCTGCGATCCTTCTTTTGCAGAAAAGAAGATTAGTATCAATATGTTAGGTACTATTCATGAAATTGCCAATAAAATATCTGAAGCATCTGGGGTAGATATCCTGATTGATCATACGAACAGGGAAGTTAGGTTTGTTCCAAGGGCTATTGCGGCGGAGAATGTTCTTTAACGGTTATCTGGGGTTATATGAGTATAGATAGAATCACGAGAGAGCGTCTTTATAAGGACGAAGCTCTTTTTAATGAACTTCTCCCCTATGCTCGTTACGACTCTGAACAAGGATTGTTTGTTCACTCTGATGGATCCCTCTGGTTGATCTATGAACTCCAACCACTCCTAATAACAGCAACTTCCGATTCCAACGCTTACCAAACATGTACCTCGGTTCAGGAGCTGCTAGACAGTTTAGATTCCAGCATCAGTGTTCAATTTAACTGGATTGTGACGTTCGATGTTGAAAAACTTCTGCAAAGATCTTTAAAAGAATACCCTCTTGCCGGAATCAGTGGCTGGATGGCTCGCCGCTGGAATCAGATGATCAAGAAAAACTGCAACGCGGCCAACATATATCAGCGTCCTCGCAAAATGCGATTAATAGTGGCGTTTCGATACGATCCACCATGGCGCAAAGGCAACATGTTCCAAGAGATTAAGAGAGCCATATCTGTTTTAATAAACGGAAAAGTTGGCGTTTCTGCTGAGATGAGAAGAGCGGAATATATAAATTACGCCACGAATTTCAAAGGCGAGATGGATGGTAAGGGTAGCCGATTAAGAGATCTTGGATTTTCTCCTCGTAAGATAGATGGACAAGGATTAATTGACCTTCTGTACCCTCTATTAAATCGGAGAAGTATAAAAGGCGGCAAGTTTAAAAAGGGTAAAACAGCGGGAATTCCAGTTCCTGAGTTTGATCCACAAGACTTCCTAAGCAATCAGGTTTCCGAAACCCCTGTTGAGCATCCAAAAGATGGAATCATCAAAAAGGATGGTCGTATTTATCGAACTATCTCGATGGTAAAACCTCCAAATCAGGCTTTCCCTTTAATGATTGCTCCGCTGCAATCTGCTCCGTACGAGAACATCATAAGCGTTAGTTATTCAAAAGACCCTCAGCAAGCCCAGATAAAGAAGCTGGATAGTCTTGATAGTACTCTTGGTCTCAGAGAGTTCACGAGTCTTGGTCGAAGCAATCAAAAGATCCAACATCAGATTCGTTCAATAAGATCCGCAAGAGAGGCTCTGTATAACAACTCAGCCCAGATTGTAAGAACAGGTATTCACCAAACCTTCATATGTCAGACAGAAGATGAGGCAATCAGAGCTAGCTCTGAGGGAATGGCCAACTTCCCGCAATTGAATGGTGCTCGGGGAATGGTGCATCAAGTGGCCGATTTGGGTGTGATGATTCACTCCCTGCCAGGCGCATATGATCCAACACTAGATGGTCGCGGCTGGACTGTAACAATGCAGTCTTCTCGAGCTGTCAGGATGCTACCTCTCTGGGGTAACTGGCAAGGAAGTAAGAATCCTCTATTCCTTCTCCCAAGCTTGTGGAACCGTGAGCTTGTAGGTTTTGATCTCTTTGACTCGAACATCGCTCCAAACGTGCTGATAAGCGGAGTGTCTGGTGCGGGCAAATCGTATCTTCTTAACTATATTCTAATAACTCTTAACCGAGGTCACTACTCAACTCTGACAACCGGCCAGAAGGTACCGAAACCGCCTATTACATTCGTGTTCGATAAGGGTATGCCTAATCAACCTTGCGGATTCGAAAAGATCGCAAAACTATTTGGCGGCCGAATTTATGAAGCTACTCCATCCAAAGCTCCAGCCATGAACTTTTTGGCTCGACTAGGAGAGTGCCCGCACGATAACACTAACGAGGATTTCAAAGACCTAGTAGACATCAGCTCAGATATTATCGCGGATATGGCCTCTGAGGCTAACCGTCCTTTATCACGTCTACAAACGGGTGATATCGTCACAGCAGTTCTTGAAGCTCACAGAGTCTACAGATCTGGTCCAATGAAGAGACAGTTTATATTGAGCGATGTTGCGGCAGTACTACGTGCACCAAAACGGGTAGACGAAGATGAAGCAACAGCAAATCGTCGTATGGAGATTGCTCTCCTCATGTCGGAGTACTACGGCGAAGGCACATATGCTAGATTCTTTGACCGACCAGGCGCTCTCAAACTAAGAGAGAGATTCATCGTATTCGATCTTAAGGGTCTAAGCCGGAATCCGGATCTACAACGAGTATTCCTAAAGATCGCCATGTTGTGGGCGGATGAAGTAATGAACGATCCAAACGAGCTCGATTCAAGAAAGCTTCTAGTTATCGACGAGGCCCACGATCTTATCGGCAAGACCGCCTCTGGAGTTATCGAGTCAGCCTTCCGTCTTTACAGAAAGAGAAAAGGTATCGTGATTGCAGCGTCTCAGTCTGGTGAGGACTTCTATGTGGGCGCAGGCGGTCAAGCTATCGTACAAAACAGCGCTCACAAAATATTCTTAAGACAGGATCCAAGTAAGTTCCACTACACAGCTAAGGCTTTTAATCTGAACGAGCAACAGAGCGATGTGATATTGAGACTCAGGACCGTGAAAGGAATTGAATCTCAGTTCTATCTCCTATCAGATATCGGTGAGGCTGCACTAGTGTTACCACTAGAGCCTGCCCACTACTGGGTAAGTACAAATAACGGTGACGATAACCAGTTGTTCCAGTCTACTCTGAACGAATGTAATGGTGATTTTGCTGCAGCTCTTGAGCGGGTAACTCTGATTGCCCCACATGGCGCCAGCGCTTTTGCTCAATACCGCACAGCAATTCAAGAGACAGCGGAAGCTGAGGATAAAAATCCAGCAGTAGCCAACGCAATCAACACAGTTTTTGGTAAGCCCCCAAGTGGAAACCAGGAGGAAAGAAGATGAAAACAAATAAGAAATTAATAATCATGGGAGTCTTGGTGATGACCATGAGCAGCTTAATAGGTTGCTCATCAAAGAAATCATCTCCAGCTGAGGTCAGAACCGTATACCGTGAGGTACAGGTAGAAACACCAGCTGAACCAGTGCCAGGCGTAGTGGAATATGTCTGGGAGGAGCCTATGATAGATGTTATAGATGTTCCACCGGGGTTAGACCCTGAAGGACGTTACTATCGTAGAGGTCATCAATCTATAGTAGAAGTAAGACAAGGTCGTTGGCGTCACTACGATAAGGGAAATTAATTAAATAAGTGGTTATGGGCATTCTTTCGACAAGATCTATAGCGGCACCTTTCATCGACAAACGTAATCTAATTACGATTGTGTTGGTGGGGGTATTTTTTGTTGTTTATAGATTATCGGGAGGAGGCGTTACTACTGTCCCACAGGGAACCAAAGTGCCGTTCACTAAACCTGCAAACTCTTCAAAATCCGCGAGCGGATTATTTTTTGAGGATTTCAACTCCTCTCCAGCAGCAGATCTCCAGAAACTGCGGGACAATCAAAATACCGGCTCTGCGAAATCCAATGATTTTCTGGGTAATTTAATGAAGAGAGGTAATTCTAATCGGCAAGCTCCAGAGCCTGCTCCACCAACTCAACCAGCCCAGAAATTGGACGATATAGAGCGTAGTTTGGGACTGAGATAATATGGAACGTGGAATTGTAATACACCGGTCATGGCGCTCTCAGTGGCGTAGGATTTTAGTGTACGCAATTCTATCCGTGGCTTCCGTTTATCTTTCGCATTATTTCCCAAGTAGCGTAATACAGGGTCGCCTGTTCACATTTGATGGCAAAGATATAATACTCATACTGCCACTATTTAGCTTAATGGGTTTGTATGGGCTTTTTAACCTACTCTACCCTATCTACGACGCGTCTCTCACATTAGATAATAGGGGTCTCGAAACCAGAATAGGTATCGTATCTCTAAATCAGGATATCACCCGGGTACGATATGAAGATATTAGAAGCATCGAGTTAAAGGCGACTATTATTGAAAGACTTATCAATGTGGGAACTTTGGCGATAGGTAGCGCTGCTACTGCTGGAATTGAAATTTTATTTGATGGCGTAGCGCAACCCACTGAAGTCAAAGCTCTTATCCAGCAAGAAAGAGATAGAAGAATGCGGAGAGAGAACAATGAAAATGGTCTCAAGGTGGCAATGGGCTTAGATTAGTTTCTTAGTTTTTTACATTTTTGGTTTTGGAGGTTTTATGATCAGGGTTAACAAATCATGCTTTCTGCTGCTCGGCGTAGCATCTTCAATCAGCCTCGCAATTGATGCAGTTGCCCAAAATAATGCTTTGGTTAACCAGATAGAGCAGCAGGTAGAGTCTTTAAAGACTCAGTTGCCAACTGAAAGTCAGGATGCTGACTTTCAAATCCAACAAGCCGAATTCGACCGACTACGACAACAGCTGCTTGAGACCGAGCAGAGTATTTTGGATGGCTCCAACACTCCAGCGATACAGCCTGGCTTTGTTGCAGACGATGAATCTGAGATTTCTCCTCAAGTAGAATTTATTGAAACAGCAGTATCTGAATCCTTGAAAGATTCAATCCCTAAAGAGTCTTTTGAAAATGTAAAAGCTGAAATTAGAGAAGAGAATATTCAACCAATTCTGGCAAAGAAAGAGTTAATTAATCCAGAATCGGTCAAAGTAAAAACTCTTGAAAAGGAACTACAAGAAACTCGTAATAAGCTTTTAATCGCGGAGACCGAGCTAGAAAGGCTAAGCAACATGATTTCTACTCAAAATCAAAATCGAGAAACTACCCCTACTGCTACCGATCAATCAGCTGTGATATTCTCGACTGCAAAGGCCAGAGCCAAGTCCGGAAATCCCGATGCTACTATAGTTACAGTCGTAACAGATACTGCTTCTTTGCGTACTGGTCCTTCTATTAATTCAACAAAAATTATGGATGTTGATAATGGACAGAGACTTGCAGTCGATGACCGGCAGGGTGACTGGTTTCGCGTTAGCACCACTTCAGGGATGCGTGCTTGGGTGGCTGTCGGAGATGTAGCCTTTGGCCCGTCTGAATCTTCCAGCCCAAGCTCTACAATTAAAATTAAACCGGTGAGCTCTGCCCAATCAGAGGAAGACGATCGAGCTTTTGCATTGATCAAAAACCGCAACGCCACCAATTAGAGAAGGCTCTGCCTTGGAAGCATTACTGAATTAATACTTAGCATCGCCGAGATTTGATTAGCGCGTGGAGCGGTTTTTATAATATAAAACCCTGTTCTGCCTAACCCACTGATATCATTGAGCTTAACTCCTTCTAAAACTATGATACATTCCGGCAACACTGCCTCATAACTATTAGTGATACGGGGATAGTTGTCTACGACAACTGTCAGGTTACTTAAAAACAAAGAAAAGTTCTTTGTTATTTAAATAATTAATTCGGAGAAATATTATGTTGCGTTCTAAGTATATTGCATTATGTCAGAGAGTATCAGCGATGATGATCGCTCCTACTCAATCTCAAGTTCAAGCTATGTTACTCCTTTTAGGTGTAGCCTTGATTGCTGGTGGTGTATCTCACGATGTTATAGCTCAGGGTTCCTTAGGAACTGACGAGCTAGGTGAGTACAACGATGAAAGAGTTGCTGAAGCTGTTAACCGTATTTTCGGATACGTTGAAGGCTCATTCGGCGCTTTGATCATGGTGGTAGCAGGACTTGGTGCTATCATGGCTGCTGCTCTTGGTAGCTACTCTGCAGCTCTTGGTCTTCTTGTAGTTGCAGTTGGCGCCTTCATCCTTCGCTCTCTTGTTGGTACATTCTTCAATACAGATAGTATCGACTAAGAAAGTTAGGACTTAGGCTAACAAGCCGCTATTCCGCAAGGAATGGCGGCTTTTTTATTGATTAAACTAACTTCCCAGAACCTATACCAGCAAGCTCCGCGGCATTCAAAGCTTTATCGATATCAATTAAGATAGCTACCTGAGAATCTCTACTCTGACCCATGCCGATAATAAACTTGGTATCAACATTAACGCCATAATCGGGGGCAGCTTCAATATCAGTCGGCCCAAAATTTGTTACTTCCAAAACAGTATCGACTACTATTCCAACTGGCAATTTACTGCCCTCAATCTCAAGACCCACAACAATTATACAGGTTTTTCCATCATGCGGCTTTTCTGGCATGCCAAATTTAAGTCTTAGATCTATAACTGGAATTATCTTACCCCGTAGGTTAATGACTCCTTTGACCACATCCGGGCTACGTGGCACCCGAGTTATATTCATAACTCCGATAATTTCCTGAACTTTTAATATCTCAACCCCATACTTTTCTGCCCCTAGCGCAAAAGTAAGATATTTGCCCGCCATTGCCTCAAAAGAAGATTGAATGTCGTGCCCATTGACCTGTTGGCTCATAATGGCTCCCGGTGAAGAATCACAAAAAATAATGAACTTAGCTTCTTAGACTACCTTTCAGGAAGTAATCGACATCCCTGGTTAAATTCTTAATACCCTCAACCTAGTAATTTTTAGCAAAAGAAATTTTTAAAAGTTGCCGTTATACAACCAAGTAGTAAGGGAATTCAAAGATTCCAAGGTCATGCCTTGTGGAGGAAAGCCAGCGTTATGTCTACAGAAAGTTTAGCAATCAAGTGCCAAGAGGTTGAACTTCTATTATCTCTTGCTCGCTCGATGGAAGATCCTAATACCCTAGCGATGCTCGAAGAAGCTTTCAAAGAGCTACTGGAGACTCATAAACAAACATCTTACAATAAGGATTTATATCTCCTAGGCGAGGCGGTTCTTGTAAGGTGGGATACCCTACCTTATAAATCCGCATTAAAGGAAGTTGAGGATCTCCTAGCAACGTATAAAAAAGAAGTGCCTATTACTGAAGAATCAGTTTCGGTGTCGGAAGGTGGCATTCCTGATCTTCAGGGCATAGATAGCCAATTTTTAACCCAGTTAATAGAAAAGCACACAGCGGCTTTAGAGGAACTAGAGAATAAAATTATAGACACACAAAGACTGTGTGAAACTGGAACCAAAGAAGATAAGGTCACGCTCTACAGCAATCTAGATAATTATATTAAGCAGTATCTGCATAATTTAAAAGGTGAAGCATCGGTTGTAGGTCTGCACACCATAGAGACAGTAACTCACGAGATAGAGAGCTCAATTAAAGAGCTCCCTATTGAATGTGCTATCGATGGACTAAGACAATTTATAGTGTGGTGCTACTCTTGCTTAAAGAGTCACGCCGTAGGCAAAGATGCCCCTATCACCGCTGATTCCTTTATTAAATCCTTCCAACTTACTCTCAAACCAAATATCAGGATGGACAGCGTAGAGATATTGAAAGAGATAGCTCGAACCTCTCCTCCAAAAAACAAAGATCCAAAACAGTCTATTGAGATATCGGATACTTATTCCCTAACCGGTGATTATGAAGTTTTAGGGGAATTCACCTCTGAGGCTGAGGAGCATCTCCTGATAACAGAGCAGATCCTAATTGATGTAGTTGGTGCCCCAGACACTGAATCAATCAACGCTATATTTAGATGCGTTCACTCAATAAAGGGAGCCTCCGCCTACTTTGGTCTTGAGGAGATATCTAAGACTTCTCATGTGACTGAAAATTTAATTGATGAAGCGAGAAGCGGCAAAAGGGTCTTCGATCCAGGCCTGACTGACTTAATGCTGGCTTATGTAGATCTACAAAAGAAACTCTTAAAAGAGGCAAAATCCGCCACCAAGTCCGGGGGCATGCTCCATAAACTAGAGCAAACTACCGCCTATTTGAAGCAATTAAAGGAGTACACCAATCAAGGCAACTCTCCTGAGAGCGCACCCAACATCCCTACTGCAGAGATAACAGAGGCTGCCCCTATTATTCCTGAGCTAGCTCCCCAATTATCAGTGAGCACTACTCTTGAGAATAATAACACTCCAAACAAAACAAATGGTAAAAATCTAGATATAAAGAATTTCGTTAAAGTCGAGACAAGTCGACTAGATCATTTGATTGATACAATAGGTGAAATGTGTACCTACAATCAGATGTTAATAAAAATTTGTCGGCAATTTCTTCCAAACCTCGCAGTTGTGAATAAAAACATGCATCAGGTTGAAAAGATTTCTCGTGAACTCCGTGATATTGGAATGTCGATGAGACTAGACCCAATAAGAGGGCTCTTCCAGAAAATGTCTCGACTAGTTTGGGATACCGCCAAAAAGCTTAATAAACAAATCAACTTTAAAATGGAGGGCGAGGATACCGAACTTGATCGCACCTTGATTGAGAAGCTGGCGGACCCTCTCATGCACATGGTTCGGAATGCCCTAGATCATGGAATTGAAAAGCCAGAAGACCGCATATCGGCTGGCAAAAATGGAAGCGGCATAGTGCAGTTAAAAGCTTTTCACGCAGGAGGAGCTGTTCATATCCAAATTATAGATGACGGTCGAGGTCTGGACACCGCCAAACTGCTCCAAAAAGCTATTGAAAAGGGAATCGCAGATCCGAGCAAGACATATACAGAGGAGGAAATTTACGATTTTATTTTCGCTCCCGGTTTTTCAACAGCCGCTGTAGTTACAGACCTTTCCGGACGGGGTGTCGGCATTGATGTGGTTAAAAGAAATATCGAGGGCATGAGAGGACGAGTCATCATAAAATCTGCGGTTGGCCAAGGCACCACATTCACAATTGAACTACCACTCACTCTTGCAATTATTGATGGCATAGAAATTAAGGTAGGAGTGGAGAGTTACATCATCCCTGCATTATCAGTGGTCGAGCTCATGCGTCCAGATAAGAGTATGCTATCGAGCACTCTTAACGACGGCGAGACCTTTCATTTTCGGGGCCAATATCTGCCTCTATTTAGATTAGGCGATCTTTTTAATGTAGAGCCGCAGCACATGGACCCTCTCGAGGCACTTATCATAGTTATTGAATCGGGGGGCGAATTCGTCGCTTTAATGGTCGATGAAGTGCTCTCGACCCAATCTATTGTTATCAAAAAACTTGGGGATCTCTTCCACGACACAACAGGTATCACAGGGTGCGCGATTTTAGCTGACGGTAATATTGGCTTAATTCTAGATACTCGCTCCCTTGTAAGTTTGGCCAGATCGACATATCGCAGACGTTTCTTCGAGGCTAGTCGTTCTGGCTCAACAGAGTCGCCGCAGATTAATCAGGTTGAGTCGATTCCACAGGGACAGGTAATTCATTAAAGGCTGAAATTGGAAAGTAGAACGTTCGAAAAATTTAGGAGCCTTATACACGCCGAGTCGGGCATAAGACTTGAGTCGCATAAGATGTCTCTACTAGTTAGCCGGATCCATGGCCGTTTGAATGAGCTTAAACTTAAGTCTGCTGATGATTATCTTCACATCATCGAAACCGATGCAAGTGGCGCCGAGTTGGTCACTTTAATCGATACGATATCAACTAATACCACTGCCTTTTATCGAGAGGCACGGCATTTTGAAGTACTTCAAAACCTTATCAACGAGCACATCCAGGCTGGCGTTAGTGATTTGAAAATCTGGTGTGCTGCTGCATCGAGCGGAGAAGAACCATATACCCTTGCAATAACGGTTCGAGAGGCGCTCAAACAAACTGATGTTAAATCCAAAATATTAGCGACAGATATTTGCACCAAGGTGCTCAAAAAAGCACTTCAAGGAACATACAATAGAGATCAGATTTCAAAAGTTCCTTATGGTCTGCGCCATAAATATTTTAACACCTCGGGGCAGGGTGAATCTCAGATCTGGACCGTTGGAAACTCACTCAGAGATCTAATTGCTTTTAGAAAATTAAATCTGGCTAAATTCCCATACCCTCTAAAAGGACCATTGGATTTCATATTCTGTCGAAATGTCATGATCTACTTCGACAAGGAATTAAAGCAGCAAATTATCAACTTCATGACTCCCCTATTAAAGCCTGGGGGATACCTTTTTATTAGCCACTCAGAGAATCTGCTGGGGATGACACACTCTCTAGAGACAGTAATGCCTTCAGTCTATAGAAGGCCCAAATGAATTTACCTGCCGAAAACACCCATAAGGAGACCACGAAAGGCCGGCTGATCGGCATAGGGGAGATGTGCATAAGCAAAGATCCAAGAGATCTTTTGCTCATCCCTAACTTGGGCTCATGTTTAGGCCTATTTGCCTACGATCCATCTTCTAAGATAGGAGGCGGAATTCATTGTTTACTCCCACTATCAACAGTAGAGCCCGAAAAAGCTAAGATAAATCCACTTTTGTATGTCGACACTGGCGTGGCAATCTTCTTGAGCGAGCTTATTAAAGCGGGTGCCTCTCGAATCAAACTGAAGATTGTGGCAACGGGCTGCGCCAATATTAATGATAAAAACAATACCTTTGAAATAGGCAAAAAAAATCACACCGTTTTTCGAAAACTAATGTGGAAAAATAATTTACTAATCGCGACAGAGGATATCGGTGGCGGTTATCCTCGGACTGTGCAGCTTCGGATGGATAACGGCAATATCTCAGTCACAACACAAGGCAAACTTAAACAGCTTAGTTATTGAGGACTTTATGGGCATGAAAATTCTCTTGGTGGATGACTCCTCTATTATAAGAGGAATCATGAAAAAGACCCTGGCATTAACGGGTATTGAGATTGACTCTATTAAAGAGGCTTGCGACGGGCAACAGGCACTGGAAAGTGTCACGAGTAATCCAACTGATCTTATTTTTCTTGATATAAATATGCCGGTTATGAACGGCGTTGAGTTTATGCGCGAGCTTCGGAAGAACGAAGCGACAAAACAAATTCCAGTAGTCGTAGTCTCTACCGAGGGCAGTGATGAACGAATCAAGCAGATGGAGTCTCTACAAATACACCGGTTTATTCAGAAGCCATTTACTCCGGAACGAATAGCAGAGATCTTAAATGATGTTTCAGGGGGTCAACATGAATAATCTGCTTTCCTCATGCAGACAGGTATCAGCAAAAATCATTGAAGATTGGGCTATGATGCTTGTTGATGATGATATTGATGCAAAAGATAAATTCACCCCGAACGAGTTATGCTTCTGCGCCACAACTAATTTTCAATCAAATAAGGGTCTATTTGGTAGCTACTCTATCCTATGCCAAGCGCCATTTATGGATAATTTAGCAAACAATCTGGTCTCCGAGGGGACTCCTGTGACGATTGAGCATAAGCTTGATGCATTGAAGGAGCTTTCTAACATTCTAGCTGGCAATCTCACCACATCTTTTTTTGGCAACGAAACAACCTTCGATCTTAGTCCACCAACAAGTTTTGAAATGCCTTGGGAACTAGCCTCAGTTATCTTGCAAAACAATTTTACCATTACAATTTCTGTAGAGGGTGTACCACTAGCAATCTCCTTTAACTCCAATACAAAAGACTTATAATGTCTTTCTTTAAAAAGGATGGAGGGTTTGGTTACCGATTCCAAGTCCAAAAATAAGCAAATTCATCGAACAGCCCAGCCTCTAGGGGCCAGTGCAGGTCTATCTGAAGTATCACAATCACCATCCTACAACCGGATTCTCCTGATAGGAGCATCAACAGGTGGGACTCAAGCAATAGAGACTCTATTAAAAGACTTTCCTGAGCATTGCCCCGCTACCTTAATTGTTCAGCATATGCCTGAAGGATTCACCGCATCTTTTGCAAAAAGGTTAAATGAGAATTACTCCCCTTTAATCAAGGAGGCCGCCCCAGGAGAGGAGGTAGCAATTGGTAAGATTTTAATAGCTCCAGGAAATTTCCATCTTTCAATAGCGAAAGTTGCCCAAAAAATTATCTGTAAGCTGGATCAGAGCCCTCAAATCGGTGGTCACAGACCATCGGTTGATACCCTCTTTAATTCTGCTGTTAAAGTTTTATCCGACCGATGTGTTGGAGTGATTCTAACTGGAATGGGCGCAGACGGGGCCGAGGGGCTTCTAGCCTTGCGCAAAGCAGGAGCCCACACAATCGCGCAGGATGAGGAGACCTCAATAATATTCGGCATGCCGAAGGCCGCTATCGAACGGGACGCCGCTTGCGAAATCTTGCCTCTAGGAAAGATAGCTCAGGATGCAATAAAAGCTTGTCTAGCTAAGTAACTCCCTGATTTTAATAAGATTATTTTATCTGTGTTTTTACTTTCCTCTGGGCTTTTTTTCCTAAATAAAAAAATAAAGTCAGTCGATATCTCTGAAGAGCAAGTATTGTCTGGGGAATTCAATGTCCAAGTTAGAGCATGTAAAAAATATCAAGATACTGGTTGTAGATGACTTCTCTACCATGCGCCGGATCATAAAAGGCGTATTGAAAAAGATAGGGTTTCAGCACATCGAAGAGGCAGATGATGGCAATTCGGCTCTGATCAAACTGAAAGAAGGTGGCTTTGAGTTTATCATCTCTGACTGGAATATGCCTAATATGAAAGGCATTGATCTTCTAAAAGCAGTTCGCTCCAATGAGGCAACCAAAACTGTACCTTTTCTGATGGTTACAGCTGAAGCCAAGAAGGAAGATGTGATAGCTGCTATGCAGGCTGGGGTTTCTAATTATGTTATCAAGCCGTTTACGCCTGATACCCTAGAAGCCAAAATCGAAGCTATCTTTAAGCCAAAATAATTATCTATTTCTTCCCAGAACTAACTTTGCCTCTGCGGGTAGAGCTATCCATCGCCTACCTGACTGCCCAGCTTCTCTAGTAAGATGATCCCAAAGAGGTTCTACCTTGGCTAATGATTCCTGACGACCATCATCCATCAATACCTTCATGGGACTTCGGGCATCACCGGCATGGACATCCTCTGAGCCGATGCGGTGCAGATAAAATCTTGGATCATATCCTGCCTGTTGGGTTGCTTTAGTCGCTTCAGCCCAGACTGCTTCAAAATCCTCACTCTTGCCTATTCTTACTGTTTTTAAGAGCCGTCTATTGAGCAATCTCCCAGCTAAATCTTTTAGGATTGGATCTCTATGCTGACTCCACAGGAATAAATGATACCGCCACCATGGCTCTCGCATAGCGAATATAGTCTCCAAGCTCAATCCTAAAGATGTCTCGCTTTGCAGCACATCCTGGACATACCTATCCCCAATAACTTCTTTCTGACCTAATTCCCGCACTCTTTTTACAATAGCCGAGTTAAGTGTCTCAGAGGCCAATAAAACCCTATGGTGATATAACTGCCGATACATGGAATGTCGTGCTATCGCAAAATGAACCATCGCATCAAGACGATTTTCCTGAATAGCCAAGTGCCCATTTTTCGTTAAAGCCATGGATTCAATCAGGGCCGGTATATTATATCGCCCATAAGTAACCCCTGCCATCACACTATCAACAATACACCAGTTACCTCTATCAACATTCCAACCGCCACCAGATATTATCTCCCAGGTCCAGGCAGGAACTTCAGATGATTCCTCTAAAATCTTACATACTGTATCTACGAGCGAGGGATCATATCTGTTCATTATACTCAAAATTTCTGGGTCTTCTTTGATGACGCGCACTGATATCTCTTCATGACAATCAGGCTTATCTGGGTACCAGGTTTTGTATGCTGTGTGTGATCCCGGAGCAATGTGCCCGATATCATGCAAAAGAGCCGCTGCAGCAACGGCACAACTATACTTTTCAACTTCTTCAGAAGCAGTTTTTCTTAAATGAGCCATTAGATGGCAGGCAAGGTATGCTACTCCAAGGGAATGTCCGAAACGGGAATGTTCAGAAAACATGTAGACTAGGTTGGTATTACCAGTTTGAGAAATATCCCGTAACCTTTGAAACCAGGCCGTATCAACAAGATCAAGCACTAATTGTTCAGCTTTTATATCTTTTGAAAAGTAAATGGTTTGATGGACCACATCCGCAAAAGCGATACTGCTCATAATACCCTCCCCCCTGGGCTTAAGTTCAATGTCTCGGTCTGAACTATTTTGATACCAAAGCTATCAAGACCGACCAGGTTTTTATCTGAGTTGGTGAGAAGTCGAATTTGCTTCACACCCAGATCCAAAAGAACTTGCGCCCCTAATCCATACTCTTTAATTCTATCTCCATGAGAGGGAGTAATAATTTGGGAGCTCTTTTGGTGGTCACTGCCCTTTCTCAGGTATAAAATTACTCCACTTCCCTCTCGATCTATACGTCTCATGCTTTCATGCAACAATTGACGACGATTCCCTTGCATACCCGAGCCAAAAATGTCCTCAAAAGAATTCTCTACGTGCACCCGCGTTAACACTGGCAGTTCCGAATTTATATCACCTTTGATCAGAGCCAGGGGCTCTCTACCCTGAAGCGGAGTGCTGTAAATGATACCTCTAAAATTCCCGAATTCGGTGGGTATTATGGTCTCAGCTTCTTTGTTGATTAAACGCTCACTTAACAACCGAGATCGCACAACCTCCTCTACTGAGGTTACAGGGAGATCCAGGGACGCGGATAAATTCTCTACCTCAACCTCTTTCAGCAGTTCACCATTGTGGTTGAGGCAATCAATTACTACCGCAGCCTCTGTAAATCCGCCGGCTCTTACAATATCTAGGGCGGCTTCTTTGATGGAATGCTTTATCAACACGCCGCCATCACGCACAACATAAGGGACAATATGCCCGGGACTAACAATTTTGGTCCTGTCAGGAATTCGCTCAGATAGAATCCCGATGGTACATATCCTGTCAGCCACAGAGATCCCAGTTGAGACTCCTTGTCTAGCTTCGACCGACACACATTGACCTTCAACATCACCTTCTACATTGATGGCAAAGCGCCGAGAAGAAGACATTAGATTTAAACCGAACGAGTGCGCTCGAGTTGCGCTAATAACAAGATGCAAAGGTCCCCGAGCTAACGTCAGAAGCCTATTAAGAATATCTTGATTCAGAGATTCTCCAGGCACTACAACTGAGCAGAGGGCATTCCGCCCATCAGAATCGATGATGATTGCGCCGCCCTTCTCTTGGAAATTTACTAAATTTGATCGCATTTGTTCTCAACTAATTGAACCTAGGTTTTACCCCAAAAGAAGGCTTAAAATCAAAGTGAAAGGGTATAGGCTGCAATCCTCCTAATTTTACCTACTAATTAATCGCATTAATTATCCGCAAGCCTTCGGCTTTAAAGTTCTATTCAAGAAACGATGCGCCACCTCCGATACTCAAGTTAGCGCCCCAGTGATTTAAGGAGTACAGGTTCATGGATTCAACTACAGCGGTATTACAAAACCGATCAGGGGTGGATACGGCGATGACCGAAGCCAGAAGGACGGCATTTGTTGCCCGGTTCATCGTCCTCAGAGAAGCAAGACGAACTCGTGCTCACAGAAAGATTGAACAACTATCTTGGAGTCGAGAAACCTCGGCTGAAGAGCTTGCAGAAATATTCAGAAGCGCCTTTAAAGATAATGGCGACAACATGGTTCCAGTAAATCGTGATATCAGGAGAGCTCTTGCTCATGCTGATAGATCAATTAATCACTTCATAGGTGAATACTCATCTAGAGCGACCCTAAATTTTGTTGATGCTCTGATAGATTACGAGAGATCGAATAAACTGCTCTTCGGAGATGACGAACAGCCAAAGACAGGCGGCTGGCGTTGGATTCAAGAGCTAATCAGAGAGAGAGAAGCGCGCTAGGCTCGACTAGGCTACCTGCTGAATTGGCTCAACCGGGGTAGTTCCGCTCTGACCTTCAATAATACGATCTACCTCTTCGATGAGAGAACCGATTGCATAGGCCCAAACATACTGTCCTGCCTTACGACCGGTAATCACCTCAGCTATCTGACCCTTATCCTGGACGCGGTGCTTTAAGAAAAGTTGCCTTCCATCGGTCACAAGAATTACGTCTTGGGGGTTTTTGTTGATATTCGGGAGCTTCTTACGCAGATAATCTATACCTCTTCTGAATCTATTAACTGGCAGACCTTCCCGCTTCATTCTAAAGAGCCAGCAGAGAAGAACCACATCAGAGTAGGTATACTTTTTGCGACCACGACAAAGTGTCTTACCCGTGCAAGGAACCAGGTTGGTACGAGCATAGTAGTTCAGTAGAGCTAATCCGATCTTTTCGATATTACCGGTTAGACTACGAACTATCCCTTGAACTTCTTTTGCAGAGAACTCTCGATTTTGAAGATGGACAGCCATAGCTCGCACTTAAATAAAATTTAACATAGCCGGTCCTGCGAAAGTAAACTTGCTAACGATTTCTGTCAATCCGAAATTTGGTGTAAAATCCCTAATTTAGGAATATAACCCACAATCGCTAGCCAGCTCTTACTTAAGCCGACTTAAAGTAGTGTACCAGGGAGCCGAATCTTAAGAAAATCTACCCTTGCTAAAAACTCAACCCCTTGAACGAGGGGCTAAGTATCAAGACTCAGTAACTTTTATTTTACGCCAAGCAGCTCAATATCAAATTTAAGAGTAGCGTTCGGAGGAATTACACCTCCAGCGCCATATGGCCCGTATCCCAAAGCTGATGGAATAATTAAGGTGCGATTACCTCCAACCTTCATGCCAGCAACTCCTTCATCCCAACCCTTTATGACCTGACCGGCACCGAGATTAAAATCGAAGGGAGTTCCTCTATCCTTGGAGCTATCAAACTTTGCGCCTTGGGTTTCATTATTATAGAGCCAGCCAGTGTAATGAACGGAAACCTTGTTTCCTGCCTTAGCTTCCGCGCCTGAGCCCACCACGGTGTCAATGTATTTTAGCCCGGACGGAGTTGTTGTTGTTTTTGTCTCTGCCATAACAGTTGCCGACATTCCTAGAATTAATATCAAAAATAAAAATCTCATAAACATCTCCTAACTAATAAATATCAAAGAAAATCCACAGTCAAACATTCCAAACGCCCAAAAAGTTTAGCCCTATTTCGGCTTTAATAATAAAAATACCGGCACCTCATCCATCCCAGGGAAGAACCTTTCATAAGAGTTGGCTCCAGGTGCCGAGCCTCTATTTTTGATGAATAGCTGCGCCGAGCCTCCACCATCCAGGTTCAGAGCGTCCTTACACCCAATACCTGGGTCCGAGAGAATGACTTGAAGGTTCCCTAGCGAAATGCCTCCTAGGTTTGAGACCGAGCAGAAGATTATTACTCGCCCTTTCTGATCGATGCAGATTCCAGACCTCCGAGTAACTCCATCGTTAGTCTCCAGACCCGAGATAGACTGCCCATCGGCAATAAGCCTTGGTCCAGCTTGTATCGCCTCTATGGCGCGCGAAGAGGAATACCCGTCCCTATGATAAATCCCAAGACCAGAACTATTGAGCTCAAAGATCCCAGTCAGGACCCGACCGCCCTTGTGAATTTTGTTTCTCTGTATGCCCCTATTTACGACTAGACCGAGCGCCTTTAAATCAGGGTCAAAAAAATTAGCATTAATGGCTAAACTTGCACCGCTCTTCTCAGCGATACCTTTGGCTGTGGTAACTTGCGAACCAAAATCTGAGGCTAATCCGACCGAGAATTTAAAATCCTTTAATGAAGTCCTAACTAAGAGAAGCTGGGATGAAAATAACGCCGGCACTCCAATCTCAGAGACTTCCAGATCTGGGGCTATATTGACCCAATTAACTTTGACTTGGTCAGCTTTAACGATTTGGCTGCCCAGAAGAGCAAAGAGACTCAGAGATATAAATAGATAACGGCTGAATGTTCTATTATGATGGTCACGCATCCCGTGGAGCAGAATACTATCTTCGAGATTAAAATCAAATTGAAGAAAAAAATAAGCCGGTTTGGGCAACCGGCTTACAGACAGAACCGTCTTTTACCTCGCAACAATTCATCCCTCTTTGGCTCAGGCCTGATCTACTGGACTATATGAGGCGCGAAACACAAAGACATGGGCTGATGTGTGTGATTCAAGGAGGTGTCTCTACGTTCCGTTTCCTCGCGCCCAGTAAACCCCTCGGCTTCCGAAAGGACTACTGTTACTGACTTACTGAGCAAGGGGTGTGCCACGCTGAAATCGGGCCAAGGAGCCCTTAAATCAAAATTAATCGATGATAAGACGGCAAATAATTCCATCATGGGAATAAAACGGCATTTTTGACCGGTGACTCGTAGTATAAATTAGGTTGAAATTTGCCCTTAAAGTAGTCTACCCTCCTGGGTCCCTGCATCATAAGGCAGTCCAATTACATAGAGCGCAGTTTCAGATGGAAGACCAAACATTTAGATCCCGATTAGTAGAACTTTTGAGCAAAAGCCGGAAAGCTAATAGGCTTTATGGTGGGGTAAGTCGCTCCAGCAGAGGCTCTGAGTTTGCCGAATCGCAGGCCTCTGAATGGCAGACCGTGAATAACGATTTAACAAACCAGCTCTCTGGGGTTCTTGATAAAGATAATTCCAAGACCCTGCCCTCAGATGTACTTAACATTCTGAATACTTTCTCCAGTCAGACTGAAACTACCGACGCGGAGATAAGCTCAAAAAAGGCAAGGCTAATAGCGATTGCTGAGGCAGGCGACTTTGTTCAGGCCTCCATTTTGAGCAGAGAACTAGTGACTCTAAGAGCAAGGAGCCAAGCTCTTCAGGCAGCCTGCTCTGAGATTAAGAGTATCCTCAAGAGAAATAAAACATCTGCTTCGAGCCCTGATGCTATAACTGCAGAAACCGCCAGCCAGGAAAAGCCTCAAGCGAAAATAATTCAGTTCAGACAACGTCAGGTCGGATAAAAAATATTTCTAAAAAATTTTCTAAGAGAGCCCCCCTTTTTCTTGATTTCTTACTTTAACTTATTTAAAGTTGCGAGGCTTTCGTAATACGGAACTGTGATTGAACACAAAATTAGCTCTCGTAATAAATAACAAAATAGACAGCAACTACACTAGTGGTGACAACAGTATCACTGGGCCATCTAATCCCAGGGTAAAAGTCGCGCGTAGTCTTCTAGCAAGAGCAGCGGCCTTACTAGGTGGTTTGGGAAGCGGATATAGAGACGTCTCTTCTCTGATAGAGGAGTGCAATCACATGTTGGGGCACGAACAATGTGAGCCTTTTTGTAACCTGGCAGATAGAGCTCGGTAGAGTGATTTGAGCCACTGCGATTAAAAGGGGCGATTTTGAGGATAAAATTAATCTCTCCCAAAAATTATCCAGATACCTCAATCAAAATAGTTGTTATCAAAAAGATCAATAATCGGATCGATGATCACACCATCCCTGCTCTTCTGAGAGCAGAGGAAGGGCGAATCGCCAGTAGCTTGAAGTTGGATGATTTAACAAAGGATCCATCTTTATCATCTCTACACGACTCTGCCTTGTATCGGATATTTGAAGCAGTAATTAGCGGCAGAGATATCCAGCGGCAAAATCCATTGATTGACCTTTGTAGCCTCACAAGTCTTAGATATAGGTGTTTTGTAATTCCAATAGCTGTAACCCCTACCCTCGATTATTTAGAAATTGAATTTACCGACCCCCATATTTGGATAATGAGGGATCGACTCTCAGAAATTTATAACTCTGAAAGTGGTCGGGTTAGAGTTACTGAACAATTCATGCCTCAATCGAACCAAGGCTTAGTAATATTAGGTGGTGCTGATGAGGGCACAACAGGTCCTGCCTCAAAAGAGGTTGCCACCAGTATCGAGAGGTTATTAAAGGGAACTACTGACCTCGAGAGCCTTACCCCAACTCAGTCAGAAGTCGCACTGGAGCTCCTGTAAAGGCAGAGGCTACTGGCACTGGGCCTGGACCAAAAGTTCTATCAATCAATGCTGCCCAACACACAATATTAATACCTTTTAGTGTAGCTTTTGTATGAGCCTCTAAGCTTGAGCGGGCAGTTGTAATTACATCAGTTACTAGAATTGCTCGGGATCCACGGTATCGCTCGCCGTGACCATTGCTTAGCTTACTCTCAAGATATTGCTCTAATGGTACCTCGCGTCCATCCGGTCTCATCTCCGAGAGAACAACTGCTAACCTCTCTGCAAAAAAACTGTAGCCACCTGGAAGTTTTAAAATCAAATCAGGGAACTGATTGCCACAAAGATCCAGTATTCGATTTGCTACATACCGCGCCGAGATGTTGAGATCCTCATCATCAAGATCCTCAACTCTGTAATAAACATTACTTTCGCACCTCGAGCCGATACGCACTGGCTCTTGAAATTCCTCGGTAATCTTCTCAAAAATTTCACTTACGTCGTCGAAATCAACCATTACTGAACCCCAATATTATAGTCTTATGCTCAATCGGCTTGGTTATCTTTGGTTCTAAAGTATACGATTAATCGAAATAACGGAAATACCAAAAGTCTAAACCCCCCAACTAGTTAACAAAAGATCCCTTATCTCATGGGAATGCCATCCCCGTGGGCTACCTGTGGGTTGCATATGGTTTAAAAACCTCGGTATATTATGGGACTTCGATTTGTTTGATTTAAGCGGAGCTACCATGGCAATTCCGGCAAGAAAAACCCGAGAGGTAATCGCGGGAACAGTTAAAATAGGCGGCAAAAATCCCATCTCTGTTCAGAGCATGTGTGCTACCAAAACCCAGGACATTGAGGCTACCGTTGGACAGATCAACCTTCTTGAGAAACACGGCGCAGACCTCATTAGAATCGCCATCGATAGCAAAAGAGATGTAGAAGCCCTGAAGGAGATTCGTAAGCACACCAAAGCTAATCTAGTAATAGATCTTCAGGAAAACTATCGACTAATTGAGCTTGTTGCCCCATATGTTCAGAAGGTTAGATACAATCCGGGACACCTGCACCATCATGAGAAGGAAGTGCCTGTAAGAAATAAAGTTGCTTATATAGTAGATGTTGCTCGCAAACATAACCTCGCTCTTAGAATTGGGGTAAACTTTGGCTCATTAGATCCAAATGCAACCGACCACTCCGAGTCGGATATTGAGGCTGCTCTATCATCAGCCAGACAACACATAGCCATCATGGATGAGCTTAAATTTACTAATTTCGTGGTCTCTCTCAAAAGCTCAGACCCAAACGAGGTCATAGAAATTAATAAGCGTTTTGCAGCTGAATTTCCGCATATTCCGCTACACTTAGGAGTGACTGAAGCCGGCATGTTACCAATGGGAGAAGTAAAGGCCCGTGTAGCCTTTGAAAATCTCCTATCGCAGGGAATTGGCGATACAATTAGAGCTTCACTAACACTCCCCTTTGCAGAGAAATATCAGGAAATTCTGATTGGTAAAAAAATAGTAGATGATGTCGAAGCCGGAAGATTTAGATCAGTTCCTAAATTTATTCAGGAAGGGCTCAACATCATCTCCTGTCCAAGTTGCTCAAGGGTAGAGAACGAGAAATTTGTAGAATTAGCCCAGAAAGTCCGAGATATGTCTCAATTCGCTGCTAAAGAGAACATAACAATAGCGGTCATGGGATGTAGAGTTAATGGTCCCGGCGAAACGGATGATGCAGATCTGGGACTATGGTGCGCCCCTACACATGTAAACCTTAAGAAGAGGGGTGAACTACTAGGCGCTTTCCCCTACGAAGAAATCTTAGCTCGAGTTAAGATTGAGCTTGAAGACATAATAGCCTCCAGAAAGGGTCGGGCCGAAACAGCTTCTGCCCCTGCCTAACTTATTGATCTCTGGTTAGGTATGAATGGCCGTCAGAGGTTTCTGAACCTGATAGCCATTATTATGCGCCTGATCTGAAGCAGTCATGGCATATTCCCCGATTATTGAATAGGCACAAAGGCTTAACCATCCCTTGAGGGATTTGGTGGCCGGTTTAGAACTTGCAGAAAGCGAGTTTGCAGGAGGTTCTTTTAATGAAACAGAATCGGGGCAGAGCACACCTGACCCTTGCAAGCGAAAATTCATCTCGCTCAACGATCTCTCGTGAGGTCATCGGGATTGATGCGCTTTCTCCTCAACAACTCACTGTGGCTCGTCATCTTTTCAACAGAGCCAATTGCACAGGCGTGATTGTTGGAGCCCTGGTTGGAGAAGAGAGTTGGGATACCCGTCCGCTAGTTTTAGTTAATGGCAAACTGTGTCTATTGAGGTTTAGTGACCCAGGCGCGGCTCTAGATCGCAACAAAATGAATTTTCTGAAAACTCTCTATACCCAGCTCGGAGCCCACAAAGATCTGACCCGATCAGCACTAGCTGTAGGTCAGTCAGAGGGACAAATTTGGATATTAAGGCGATTTAATCAAAATACACTTTCTAATTATTCAAACCCGAACGTTTTAAATTCCTCTATTCATCCAGTCCATCAAGCCCAAAAGCTAATAGAGCTTGTGGGAGAACTTCAAACAAACGGTATCATTCATGGTCATTTGAATTTTGCAAATATTGGCACTGATGAAGAACAACCGATGATTCTCGACTTTGGATTAGGTTGTGTCGAAGGAACACAGAATGACCTGGCGCCTGAGATTCTGGCTGGCATGCCTCCATCTCTAGCCAGTGATATTTATGGATTAGGCAAAATTCTTGAAGTGCTTTTAAAAGGCGAACCAAACCCTGAGATTCAAAGCCTCGTAAAAAAGATGATTTCTACTGAACCGTCGGATCGCCCTAGGCTTGAGGATGTAAAAAAAGCCTTTTTAGTGAAGAAAAGCTCCCCTAAAATGATAGGCACAACAGCGCAAACTATGAAATCTGGTCAAGTGCTGGGCAAAGCTAGGGCCAAGATACCAAAAGCGTCTGAGGTAGCTGCACCGCCACCAATTCAAGAGATAAAAAAGACGGAGGCTCCTCCTGCTGCATTAAAATCCACTCAAGATCCAATTAAACCCGAGGCAACACTACCTCCAAAAGTAGCAGAAGAGTCTCCAACCCCAGGGCTACGACCTGAGTCAAAACCAGAGAATCTAGCGCCACCTCGCGCCAGACACTTTACTACTTTAATTCAAACAAATAAGCCTGCAGTCGTTGCGGTCTCTGCAAATTTAACGGCAACGGCTATTCCGCAAGGTTCTCCAGCTAGAAAGCGAAGCCGAATTAGAGAAGAGCATTATGAGCTGGAAACTGAGCCATCCCAAATGAGCTCTAATTCACAAGCTTTTCGAGATGTAACACAGGTGATGGGTCGAGTTGCTTGGTTCATGATATTTGTCGCTATCCTTGTATCAGGCGCCATACTTGGCCTAAAACATTTAAAAATTCAAAAACCAGGGTTCGACTACGTCGCATATTGGGAGAGTGGTCAACCCAAGCTGCAACGAGAGGTTGTGACTGCGGCTGTGGTAGGAAACTCTGCAGAGGCCCAGAAGGTCATAACAGATGGAATCAATCTCAAAACTACTCCTAACCGAGTGAGAAATGATCTTCTAAAAGTTGGATTTAGTAAGCTGTGGTCTCAGGCTTATTCAACTGAGGATAAAAAAATTCTATTCGCTTTGAGCCTTGAAGATCCTGGTGTAGATGTTCTTAAGACTCTACCACCTATCAACTCTGCGCATCCAGGCGTCGTGATAGCACTGGCATCACAACTAAGCCCTAACAAAGAATCTCCGATTAGCGCACTTTCTCTTGATGTCTACAGCCGTTTGCCAAAGCCATTCGCCGCCGCTTTTACATCTCTTGAATCATTCGGCGTCAAGAAAGTGGGCGAAACAACAGCCTTGGGCTTAGCCCGAATTACAGCGGGGAACATCTCTGAATCCAGCCTTTTATTGTTCATCGATAAAGATCCCTCAGGCAAAGTAGCAGTACTAAAAATAATGGCTGATGAGTTGGGCAATGAGTTTGGGAATCGCATAATCGAGACGAACAGAAAACTCGGTCAGAATGGATTACCTGAATTAACCTGGTTTGATAAATCCAAAAATGTCGATTGGAACTCTATCCAATCAAAAACCCGTTTAGCTATCGCTAGTGGCGCCCTTGAGTTTAAAGAACTTTCAATCGAGCACCAACTCGATCTGTTATCATCGCCACTTATCTCCACAAAAGAGACCATCGCAGAAGGCTTAATTCTTCAGCTCGGGGATAAAATAGGGCCCGTAATCAAAGTGCTCCTGGAGCCAGAGAATGGTCTACAAAGAGACCAAATTGTTACACTTATTTCTGCGTTATCTTATCAGGGCGAAAATTCTAAAAAATTCATCAGTGATTGGTTTAAATCAAACCCTGATTCTCAGACAATTTTTAACTTGCTAATGGTTAGGGACACAAAAGAGAATACCGACTTCTTTAACCTTCAAGCCGCTCGTTATTTAGCTGATAAAAAATGGGTAGCTGATTTTGGTACGTTAAAGGAGCTGGCTCTTCATCGTGAGCCTGTGGCGCGAGCTCTAGCTTATGCCCGTCTTGATCCTAACAAAAAAGAGGAACTTCAGTTCTTAAGGCGTATGGCAAATTTAGAACCAGTAAACTCCATTAGAAAAGGAATTCTGACTAAATTAAAGCCGTTCGATGAGCGCTCCTCGGTTATCAACCTACCGGTTGAGTAAAGACCAGTAGTTGATGTAAAAATCGGATATGAATTCCCTTATAATCTTCAAGGAAGAGCTGTCTGGTAATATAGCCACAATCACTGGCGCCCACTTCCGCTATCTTAAGGAATTGCACGATTTAAAACTCGGTCGAATCTTACCGGTAAATTTGCTCAATGGTGATTGTGGTCGAGGAGAGATAATCGAGCTTAATAAGGATTCGCTCAAAGTATCTTTTAAGCCGGAACGCGCATCCTTACCCCTCAATCCGATCACTCTCATAGTTGCAGTCCCCCGCCCCCAAACTCAAAAAAAAATTATTCACCTCGCCTCTAGCCTTGGGCTCAAAGAGTTGCATTTTGTTAAATGTATAAACTCTGAGAAAAGTTATCTCTCATCAAAATCTCTGTCTGAGGAAGGCATCAAGTGGGAGGTCATAAAGGGGCTTGAGCAATCTGGGGAATCTGTTGCCGTAACGGTGAAAGTTCACGACAGGTTTAAAATATTTATAGAAGATATATTTCCCAAGCTCGTCAAAGAACCTTCTCAAAAAATAATATTCGATACAGTGCCGGTAATCGCTGAGGACAGCGGCACGAGGCCAGCAGATACAGTTTTAGCTTTTGGCCCAGAGGCTGGCTGGAGTGATTATGAAAGGGAGAGGTTTAATGAGTTGGGATTTAAAACGGAATCTCTCGGCTCCCGAATCCTAAGGTGCGAAACAGCCGTGGCCCTGGCATTGGGTAGATTTGTTAAATAAAACCACTCCAGATTCAGATAAACACTCTTTCCGTATTGGTTCCATTCCTTTAAAATCCAGGAATATGAGGCCACCGCTCACTAAAGTAAAATTAGTCATATCTCTTTTGGCTCTAGGGTTTCTGGCGTCAGGGACTCGCGGCTGTCAGGAAGACTATGATTTGGCTGCTTACTTAAAAACCACACCGACTCCTACACCGACCCCAACACCAACTCCGACACCCACTCCCACTCCAACACCATCTGCTTCGCCATCTCCTACCGAAGAGGAGAGCATTTTTGGGAGCATGACTTCCCTATTCAGAAATGCAGAAGAACCGGTGCCATCAGTTTCAGGAAACCAAGGTAAGAACTTTGCACAGAGATTGAGCAATTACAGCTGGGCATCTCAGTGGAAAGACGGCTCCGCTAACAATAATAATGAGAGCGCTCCGGGCATGACCCTTGATACTGATAATGATGGTTTTGCAGACTGGCTTGAGTCGGATCAGGAAACAGACCCTAATGATAATCAATCGGTACCTTCGAAGTTGACCACATCACTCTACAAATCTCTGAAGGGTCGAGATAATGATGGGGACGGAATTCCTAATGCAGAGGAAGATTCCGTAAAGACAAACTTTAATGTGGCTGATTCAGACCAGGACGGCGTTAACGATGGGGCGGAGTTGTTATCTGGCTCCGATCCGTCGGAATTTGGATACACCGAGATTGACGCCGATGGCGATGGGCTTAGTGACTCATTCGAAATTTATGCGGGTACGAACCCCAAAAATGGCGATACCGATCAAGATGGTCTCAGAGATGATCATGAGATCGCCTTAGGAGCTAATCCATTTAATAATGACACCGATGGAGATGGCATTCTTGATGGTAAAGAGTTCGCTCAGGGATCTGACCCAAGCAAGCCAGATTAGGCTTTTGGCCAAGGAAGCCTGCCACCTCTTTTTAGGAACTCTTTAAATTCAGTTACCGAAATAACCACGTGTTCGTTATTCCTGAATATGAGAAAGGGATATCGGTCTTGATTCAAGCGCTCTGGCATCCGAGCAAAGAGTAGCCGCTTAAGTGGCTCATTAGAAAATTCCTTCAAAAGAGCATCCGAAAAATATTTAACATCAAATATGAAATGGCTGATATTTAAAGCATCTGCCTCTTTAATAAAAGAGGGCGCATCAGTAGCAAAATGGGCCTTTAAGAGTTGTCGTTCTCTATTTTTTACTATTTGGAGTTCTTCGACAAAAAACAGGTTAGCATATGAGCTATCAATCACAGCCTTTCTTTTCCCAAAAAACTGAAACTGGTCGATGGTTTCGGGATGCCCTCCCAGAAGAGCAGCGGGCTCTACCTCTGACGCCACAAAGCTCCAAACTTCCCGGTCGTAAAGATTATAAACTCCCGCCCCAGCTTCCTCCAAAGATTTAGGTGCGAGACTTTGTAATATGGCTCCCACTACCAATAATGTAATAGTGCCTTTTACGTTGACTCCTAAGGTCGAAGATCTTTTCCTAATTTTTAAAGAATCCCAAACTACTAAAGGTAGAAACAGAGCTACCATTATCGATAGAGCAATAATAAAATCTTCACCGCCCTGAAACGGCGAAATACCTAGAAACTTAGCAGCTCCTATCCACAATAGAATGGCCGAAGAGAAAGCAAACAACTCAAATCTGACTCCAGCCAAAACTACATCCCTACCGAAGCCCAAAGAAAAGCCAACCCTTATAATCTGTGTCAAAATCAATAAAGGGGCTAATGCCGGCGACAAAAATGATGATATGAGAACCACAACGGTGCTGAGCCTAAGGCTTCCGAGTAAATTAGCAGCCAGGAAGCAGGATAAAACCGGAGCCAACCAACCAGCCTCAATTCCTAACGCTACGGATCTAAGAGTACTCTCCTCATAAATAAGCCAAAGAAGAGCGAAACTCAAAGGCACTAACCCTGCTCGTCTGAATAAAACTATCGCTAGCGGAAGAAGCAAGCCAATCAACTGAATGGCTGCGATAGAATGGGTCACCAAAGCTGCGGAATCAAAAACTGCAGAAATGATACTCCCTATAAAAAAATGCCCTGGAGAAAATTCTATCTTTGAGTTTAAAAATATTCGGTTAAACACAAAGTTTTCTTTAAGAGCAGCAGGAGAAGCCGAATAAGAATTAAACCAACCCTCTAAAAAACTATTTAGAAAAAGTACCGTCAAAGCACAGGTCAACCCAAATATTATTAATTGGGCGATCGGAATCCGAAAATATGACTCGCTCTCAACCAGATTAGGTCGATAAAGAATCTGTTCATCTTCATCTTCATGAGAACGGAATATTCGTTGAGGATACATCTCTCTTTATTTCAATACTCCTTTAGACTAGTCTTAAACTAGCAGCATGCGACTACAAAACAAAACACCTTAATTTTATGAATACGACTTCTGAGACTGAGCTAATAAACGTGTTCCTGGTAGAGACTCAGGATAGTATCAATATTGGAAATGTCGCCCGAGCCATGTCTAATTTGGGCTACTTTAAGCTGCACTTAGTGGCTCCTCGCAACTGGGATATCGGACGTGCCAAGGCTAGCGGGTGTGGGGCTGAAAGCATATTAGATGGGATAAAAGTCCATGCTGACCTGCAGACCGCTCTCTCTGATATGAGAGAAGTTATCGCTTTCTCGGCTCGCTCAGGCAAAAATAGACCAGTTCCTATAGACCTAATACCGTGGATAACGAGCTGGCGAGAACAGGTCAGAGGAGCTACCGCCCTTGTATTTGGTCCAGAGGATACAGGCTTAACAAATGAACACCTCTTACACTGCTCAACCGTAGTAAAGATTCCAACAGCACCCAGCAACTCGTCTTTTAACCTAAGTCAGGCTGTGCTTCTGGCTTTATATGAAATTTCTCGGGGAGGTAATCACCTTTCTTACTGTGATTCAACATTTGCAGCTCCTAGCTGGACCGAGCAGTTACAACTTGGGAAAATAGTCGATGATATTATGTGGGATACTAACTTTTATAGAAAAGAGACCCCGCATACAGTGCCAGGACTAGTTCGCCAACTTATTTTTAGAATAAAACCTGATGTAAGAGAGCTCGCAATCCTGTTAGGGATGTTTAGTGGAATTAAATCCTACATCGCGAGAACTAAAAAATAGATTTTACCTAAATTACTGAGCCTGTTCCCATCGCAGTAAATCTGCTGGAATCGGTCTGCTGTATGAAAACAAGCTAGAGCTTATCTTTGCTTGCTCATCTTGCGGTAGAAATCGTGCGCGATTTTCTGGTGAGAGCCAAACAACCTTTAGAACAAAGGGTAGAACCTCCAAACGCTCCATAAACCAAGATTCTTTTTGAGAGAAAGAAAGCTTTTTAAACTCTTCAACGCGAAGCCCCAGCGGAACGATTGGCTCAAGCTCCTCAGCATTAGCCTGATCTATATTATGAACCGTAATCTGTAATGCGGAATCCTCCTGAGTCACGATGTGAGTAATGCCGCTCTGGTTACGCGAGAATCGCGCCTGCCAAGCCATCTTATCTGCCCTTATGGACTCAAATGATCCCCAAAATTCAACCGTGGGCAACATTAATACCCCGGGAGCAGAATTCTTAAGTAGCTCGGGCATAACCATAATCTTATCGTATGAGGATGGATCTACCATCTCATCACTATTCAACTCGAAGCAGTATTCGCCAGAGCATTTTGATCGTGCCTCTTGCTTTAAGGCACTGCTCAAGAAATCAGCGGTAATATAAGGCCCAGCCACTATTGAGCTGCGAAAAATTTTAATTTTTGGATTGGCTCTCGCTAGGCCACTTAGGATTTCCCAAGTACCATCATCACTCCCTCCATCCACAACAACAACCTCTTGGCAAAAAGGCAAAAGAGAGCCGATTGCAAGATCAAAGGGTCGACCATCGAGGTGACAATTATACGTGGTTAAATAACCGGAGATTCTGGAGTGCATGGGCAAGGTCCTTCTTTAGCGTTTCAAATTAGATTCTTACTTACGGCTGAAAGGCTCAGAAATATTTGCTTGATTAAGCCTCGCCACTAAATCCAGCTTCCTAGCAACTCTGCATACTTAGAGAGATTATATAGGTGTAGTTTATTCAACTATTGAAAATCTCATTTGGAACCGTTCACAAAAACAGGTCATCTTATATAGATATGAAGACAAAAGTGGCCCACATCGAGTCGCCCAACAACTCAAGATTCTTGGAGCTAATTCTCTTTGCGCTCGCGATTAAAGGATGTCTCGCCACCTGCTTCCTGGGTCATTACTTTATTATAACATCCAACTCAGGCCCTACTCTCGGATGGTCTGGCGCTACATCTATCCTCGCCATCGGTCTTTTTATCTCTTTCTTATTCGGTCACGCGCTTGGAGCTAGCACAAAGTTAGGGAGGGGCGACACAAAGAGATACGTATTATCTCTTTGCCTTAGAATGATCTCCGCGATGCTCGGAATGATAATCGCTATCCTAACCAACGACACCGTATGGTGTTCGGCTGCCTCTCTGGTTGCAGCTATCTCGTTATTCGGCACACATTTTATAAATGAAGCAGGACTAAGAAAATAAAATAGCCGAACCGGTGCGTTTTAATGCTAACCGATTCGGCTACTACCTGTAGCAATAATCCAATAACGTTATGCTACTTCAGATACTGACTCTTGGGCTGCCTGCTCAACAACCTCAGGCCACAAACATACAACGCCCTCGTCCAATCGAGCGTATACGCCTAGCTCATCTCCGTATCTCTGGAATCCATAACGAACAGCACCGCCGTTATCTCTTAACAGATCACGACAAGCCTTCTCTTCGCCTTTGAACCAGAGGTCCTGATAACGCTGTAATAGATCAGTGTCATCGAGCAATTCTCTATCAAACATGGCCAAGCAGCGAGTATCAACAAATACTCTTCCTACGCTTTCAGTAGATTCTCTGCTCAATTCGCCAGTTTCAACCTGATCTCCTTCTGGATGAACGATGATAGATGCCTCAAAAGGATCCCTCTCGATTCTGTACATTCCAGGCTCTAAAGATAGTACGCATCCACCAAACTCTTGGATTAGCTCATCTCTTCGCTCTGGAGCTGCATCTGCGCTGCCCTTTACATCTTCTAGGAACTGAGGATTAGCTAGCATGAACTGATCGATGAAGACCAATTGACCACTCTCTACCGAGATCCTCTCTCTCTTATTTCCGCTTTGGGCTGCCTCTCTTGGATTGCGACCGCGACCTCTACCTCTGCCGCCGCCACGACCACCTCTGCCACCACGAAACCCAAATCTACCTCCGGGACGTCCGCCGCGACCACCTCGGCCACCGCGTCCTCTTCCATTTCTATAATTCATATTCTCATTATCAAATGTTAACGTGAGTACTAACTAGCACACTAAGCGCTAGGACTTAATTGGCCCTCCAATGGACGATTCAAGGGCGAACCATTCATTTACCATACTTTTCAAGTAATTAGCCATAAACCTAAGAACACTTCCTTTCTAAAGGGGGGTGCCATTTGTGTCGATAAACTAATTAGCTGGCTTTCAGCAGGGTTTATCAATAGTTTCAATAGGTTATATTATCATGGCCCAATTGGTATCAAAAGCCCCTTCCGGAGTGTGCTTCGACCCGGAGGCGATCTGCCTAATGGGCATCTATCAGGATGAGATCTCAGTCTTTCGGGCCCGCCGCCGCTGGAGCGAGGTATTGCAGGAGAGCTTCTCGCTAAAGCCATCTGAGGATTTCGACTTTGAGACCGTAACCGAGCTCAACTCCGAAGAGTTTAGATTAATGTGCAGGTTCAATTCCCCTGTGGGCAGATATGCCTTTTGGAGGATTACCAACTGTCAGGCTCCAGAAGCTCAGTACGAGATAGAAACTGCTCATATTCCGGACTGCCCATCCAAAAATATAGATATGGTTCTAGCGCCTGATCTTAAAAGCATACTCGATACTCCCCTAGTGCTAAGAGGAGGGTTAACGGATAAAAAAGAATTAAGATCCGGTGGACTTCTCGGTTTAATAAAAAAGTTCATAAAAAAGATCTTTTGATTTGAAGCATTAAAAATATTTTCAGCTTATGACTCGCCCCAACAAAGACGGAAAGTTGATAATCTCGGCGAGTGAGGTAGGAACCTATACCGTATGCCCTGAGAGTTGGCGACTACGCACCCTACAAAGAATAAAAACTGCCAGAACGATATCTGCTGAACAAGGAGAGAGCCTTCACGACGAATGGTCAGAGGATGTAAAAGAACTTTTGGTTTTTCAGCGCTGGATAAGAATAATTGCGCTTCTGTTGGTACTAGCTGCAGCAGTATTTTTATTACTAGGTAAGCACAAGATAATTTAAACTTATGCTTCAAGACTTCCGCCGATTCGCCATAGATACCCTAGGTCAGATAATTGACCTAGATGCCGAGATAATTCTTTTTGCGATCCTGATGGTTGTCATCATAATTCTTTATGACTCTTTTCATTTAATCTTTGCCAAGAAAAGCAAAGCCACTGGAATACAAAAACACACGGTCACTTTTGGTCTAGAGGGCAGTGAAACGGCTCCTGTGAAGGATTATATCTCTGATTTACAGGGTCTGGCTGGCAGACCTGATGCCGTAATTATAGAAAATGGATTCGCAATCCCGGTAGAAAGAAAACCTCTTTCAAAAAAAATTAGAGATCGGCACGTAGCCCAGCTTTTGGTGTATATGCGTTTGATTGAAGAATTCCATGGCAAGCGCCCACCCTACGGATATCTGATACTAGGGGCTAATTGTCGTCGGGTAAAAATCACAAACTCCATAAAAAAGCAGGAATGGCTCCAGCAAATTATAAATGAAATGAAGGGAATCCTTCACGGAGCAGCAGCTAAACCATTACCAACGGCAGAAAAATGTGCAAAATGTGATGTACGCGAACACTGCAAAGCGGCCTTCTCGCAGATCTCCCCGAAAAATAAAACCGGGAGTCCTAGTTCCAGGGAAACTAAGCCTGATTAGCCGCAAAAAGATTCATTTGAACCACTGGTATCTTTAAGAAGAGCATCATCTCACGCACTGAACCATAAAATTCGGTGCTCCACTCAGAGACCGGAGTAGACACCCTGAAGGAGTCAAGTCCGATTATCGAATGAGCTAAGACTTCTCCCCGCTCTGAATCAAAAATCTGGAATGTCTCCTCAATAGGATTTTGAATAATCCTGGCGACGGGAATGTCGGTCTCCTTCGCAGCACACATGAGAGACTCCGATACAACGTCCCGACCCAATATTATGAGCTTATCAGGCTTGTTACTGTTCAAAAAGCCGATAGAGGCCTCTACTATCCTTGCTGCATTTACCAAGGTATCTCTTAAATCAGTCAGCAACTCAGGCGCATCAAAAGCTGCATCAGTGGAGCCAAATCGAGCCTTTAGGGAATGTCTAGCTAACCAAGCCAGGCCTTCTCCTCTGTGTGACAACACCGGCAATTCATTAGCTGGGCATGACATTACCGATGAGTAAGTCTCACTCAAAATTTCTCTATTCATGAAACTTGAAAGAGGTTGTGCAGCAACGCCTAATGCCTCCATCAGATGGGATTGCTCTTTTATGCAGACAAAACACTCTTTAAATCTACGCTTTAACCCCTCTTGCGGAGACATTGACCTATCGCATCTGGTCAAGCAGCCATCACATCCAAGGGCCACCAACTCATGACCGTAATCCTGAAGCATTCTAATCCCAGCAGCGAGAACTCCAACCTCTCTAGGCTGTGTTCCATAAAGGTTAGCTATCGCAATTTTCATAAAGCATGCACCGATATCATTTTAGACGTCTTTACTTCTCTATAGATTAAAAACATAGCCATATCTTTCTGACCACTCTCAGCGGATAGGATGCGGGACCTTAAATTACCCCAACTCATCTCTCTTGGTTGAGGCTCCCCAAAAACAGTTCCATCTAGCTTCCTTTCTAACGCACTCATTGGAGCAACTTGTCCCAGCGGCATTAGAGCCTTGGGGGACTCCTTTAAATCTCGATAATAAATTTCTGGCCTTAGCTCGGATTGCCGACAATTAACCACTAGGACAGACGGACATAGCTGGGCATCTTTCATGGCTAAAATCACCCGCTCGTACCGCTGGTCATCAATTGGCTGAGGAGGAGCTTGAGATGATTCATCTATCACTGCTCTGCCTGGAGAGAAAATAATACCTCCCTCTAAAGACGGAAATTCTATCAAGCACTGCGAAGCCGAGATGTCAGATTTTGACTGAACAGTTCGAACCTCTACTTGCAGAGCCAGCGCTGCCTCCTCATCCGCATCTGCCAGAGAAAATATATCTTCAACCCGAACACCATCAGGGTTAAAAAGTCTCGCTCCCTCTAGAGATATAGTTCGCTTAGGGACTCCGCGCCCGAAGATAGAGACTGAAATATCTACGGGATAAGGAGTGGCGGATCCCGGAGTAGCAGGAAGAAAGTGCACCAGGGTTCCAGCTTTACGATTTGGGTTTAAAAAGACTGACCAACATACAGACTTCATGGTGCCACCATCCTAAAACATACACCTGAATCAAGCATCGATTGATCCAATAATGCCGCCGAGATCCCATCATCCCCTTTAGCTTTTATCCTTAAATATCCGGGGATTTTATTCCTTCTCGTCATGTCTATGACATCCGAGAATTCCGTTTGTAGGTGCATCAACCTTGTCTCCCTGGGCTTGAGACTTAAAGATATCTCGGGTGCTCGGCCTGGGATCATCAACCTAATAGCGACATCCTTCTCTTCATTAGAGATATTGAGCACGGCCAAATAGGAATTCATATTTTTCGGGAATGCCTTGGGCATAAAAAATGGGTTCATATTGTTTATGGTTCCCAAGGGAGAAGTAATCATATGCCCACTAGGTCCGATCAGGCGCTGGGAGACCGCCCCTAATTCGACTCCATCAATCTGAACCGATGCATACCTAATTCCGCGATCAGGGAGGAGCTCTGATAAAATGTTGTTTAGCTCAATAGAAGAGGCTCCCTGCTTTGAAGGAAGCATCTGCAAATGTTGATATTCCTCTCCCTTGGGAGAGAAAATTCGAATATCGTAGGGTCGCTCTTCTCCGAGACTTGGCGCAAAGTGCAGCACACTCGCCAACTCAGGAGTCGATAAAGACCAAAAAACAGCTCTCATGATACACACCACTCAATGATTCAGCTCCTAAGCCTAACAAAGGACAGGGATTCAGCCCAGTGGGAATTTAAGTAACTTAAACCAATTATAAGGCTTATGGGAGCCAAAAAACTGCCCTTTATCTGAGATCCCGTGCATTTAATGTTTGCGCTGGATGAACCGATAAATCAATAAATGAAGGTGCTAGAGAAAATAAAGAGTCAGAATCCGACTAGCTTGGCTATAGTGTTAGGGGCGTACATAATGTCCTTCGGCATAGTCATGTCTATTCTGGGTGCCATATTCCCAAACCAATTTGAACGAATGGGGCTTGGTTTTTTTCTTAATAGGAAATCAGGTGTTTTTGGTAACTGCATGGGGATGGATGGTCGAACCATTCCCTCGTGCGCTCATCGATTGGCAGCGGAGAAGGCCCGAGCAGTGGATCTTTATATAACAGACAAGCCCGTTTTTATAAAAAAGGGCAACCTCCCCTTCACCCTTCACAATTCAAAACAGTAGATGTTGACGAAATCACTTATTATTAGTCTCATACAACCATATGAGAAGTGAGCTTCCTTTAAAACTTTTTGAGGTGATCCTTTCGGCCTTGGTGTGCTTGAGCCTTCTATTCGTATCAGATCTCCCTTACCGGTGGCTCTACTCTTTGATTGTTCCCTTAGCCCTTTTCTCCCCCAGATCAGCACTCCTCATGCTTTTTTTTGCGTTACCCATCTTCGGCAATCGCGCCGGAACTGAGCAAGCTATCGCGATGACACTAGTAGCATCTCTCATGACATTGGGATTAAGTCTTAATTCTTTGATACGCAGAACCCAAACAGAACTGGGCAGTAATAAATTAGCGATTCTCGCCTATGGTTATTTAGTTATCGCCATTCTCTCTTTATATTCACTACCTTGGGGGGAACTTTTTGATATTCTGCCTAATACCTTCACTACAGAATCACTTTCAGAGGTTTATCTCAGCATTTATAGGCTTGGGGTAACCGATGAACTAAATCCATTCTATCCATTCACGGCACTTCTAAATTTATTTCTAGCGCTTTCCATAGGGCGTAACTTATTTGAGCAGATTGCACAAAATAAGCGAGTAGCCGTTCAGATCTCTTACGCAATTTTATGCGGACTCATTTTATCTTTAAGTGCAGGTCTGGCTGATTACTACGGCTTGATTAATCTTAGATGGTTACGGGCCTTAGATCCTATAGTGAATCCAGGAGACCATCAGTTTAGACTGCAATCATTTTTCGGACACTCCGGCTGGTATGCGGAATATGTCACATTCTGCATGCCATTCACGATAATACTACTTCTTCTACCTTTTCGATTTTTTGTTCGACTAGGCTTTGCGCTGACCCTGATGATAGTCGGAGAGTATGCTCTGATACTGACCTATCAGCGGGGTGGCTGGCTCTCATATCCACTAACTCTTTTTGCTATTTGGACCGCCATCTATATCTTCAAGGTTCGAGAGCAAAAGGGCTTTAGCCAATTCATTCCATTATTCAAAAAAACTGTAAAAAAAATTATCATATCACTACCTCTTACAATCTTAGCATCCTTGATCTTAATTTCTCTGGTAGCAGGAGATGCCTCGAAAGAAATTCTAGAAAAATATTCTGCCCGATTTGTCGATATCACAAAGACCAAAGATCGCTCCGAATTTATGAAAGCTGGAATTGATTTTGGAATGCTGCATCCCATTTTAGGTGGCGGGCTTGAGAGCTTTGCTCTTCAATACAAGAGAGAAGTGGCAGATAGTAATGGTCGTTTATATCAGAAATATAATCTTCCGCTGCATGGCTCGGCCCATAATTTTTATGCGCAGATATTTTCAGGCACTGGTCTTTTTGGACTTGGCACTATGCTCATGGTGATGCTGACTATCATATCTAGCGGCATAAGATCCCTTAAGACTGAGCCAGGCATGACCTCTGAGAAATTAGCTGTCTTCCTAGCATCTGGCACTTTTATCGCTGCAATAGCTATTTACGGCGTGGTGCAAGAGATATTCTATGTTAATTGTCTTCAGATCCTTTTTTGGGGAGTTGTCTTTTTGTACGCGGCTGTATTTCGAGAGCACTTACTACCCGATACATTGTGCGTGAAGGTCCTCCTTATCTTAGTAATCGGTGGAGCTGCATTACATGTCGCCTGGGAGAGCCTGCCAGGAAACAGCTTGGTCAGCCTTGCCAAGCCCTATGGTTGCTGGGGAGACGAAACAGAGTCTGATGGTCGGCTCTATAAATGGTGCGGACCCCGCGCGGCGATCCGCATCCCACGCTCTACAGATAGTACGAATATAAAAATTCAGAATTCACCATTTTTAGGTACAGTTGAATTTAAAATCTTTTCAGAAGGCGCCTTGGTAGATCGGTTTGAGATGGAGCATTCGAGCTACATCGAGAGAGAAATCAAACTAAATAAATCAGGGAATAGTCATGCTATAATCGAGATTCAGGCTAATAGGCACTTTATTCCCTCACTGATCCTGCCTCCTTCCACAGATAAGCGGGTGCTATCATTCAAAATATATTAATTACTCCCATTTGTTTAAATATTAGACTCAGGTAATATCGAGCTCCTTTGGAAAATAAGATGGAAAGCAAACCGGAAATATTGGCTCCAGTTGGCACCTGGGATATGTGCCTGGCGGCAGTTCACAACGGCGCAGATGCTGTCTATTTAGGCATGCCTGGATTCAATGCTCGCGGTCGCGCCAAGACATTCTCAGTGGAGGAGGTCAAACAGATAATTGATTATTGCCACTTATTTGGAGTCAGGGCTCTTTTAGCATTTAACATACTAGTGTTCGAGAAAGAGCTAAGTGATGCTGCCGAGATACTGAAAGAGATTTTGCCTTTGAGGCCAGATGCTCTGATAGTGCAAGACCTGGGGCTCGTGCGACTGGTTAAAGAACTCGCGCCACAGCAAACCGTTCATGCTTCAACTCAGATGACCATCTCTAATGCTGAATCTATAGAGCTAGTCTCAGACCTCGGGATTCAACGGTACGTGCTGGCTCGGGAATTATCGATTCCTGAGATCAAAAGAATTCGAGAGAAGACTGAGGCCGAGCTTGAGGTATTTGTGCATGGTGCTCTATGTGTTGCCTACTCTGGTCAGTGCCTCACCAGTGAAAGCCAAGGTGGACGTTCTGCCAACAGGGGGCAATGTGCCCAGGCTTGCAGACTGCCTTATGACCTAATTGTAGATGGTGTAAAAAAGGATCTGGGGTCGAAGCAGTATTTGGTGTCACCCAAAGATCTTTGTGGGCTAGCAGAAATTCCAGAGCTTCAAGAGTTAAAAATAAACTCATTTAAAATCGAGGGGCGATTAAAAACTCCAGAATATGTAGCCAGTACAGTGAGAAATTATCGGCAAAAAGTAGATGGCCAAGTATTCTTCCAAAACAATTCGATCCACGAGATGAAAGTAACATACGCTAGAGATTATTTTAGTGGCTGGCTACATGGGGTCGATCACCAAAGATTAGTTGATGGAAGATACAGCTCCCACCATGGTGACAATGTAGGTCAGATAGTAAAACTTCTCCCCACAGGGATAATTGTCGAAAGCAATACGACTCTTAAAGCGGGAGATGGTTTGCTCTGCATTGATTTTAAAAAGGAAGCTCAGATCGGCGCAAAGATCTTCTCTGTTCGGCAGCTCAATGATGACAATTTTGAAGTGCGCTTCATGCCTGAATTTGATCTCAGGCGGTTTAGTGTTGGAATGGAGGTCTTTGTAAATAGCTCTGACTCATTAGAGAAGGAGTTGAGATTAACTTTTACAGATCGAGAACAGTTAAAGAGGATCCCAATTTCTCTAACAATTGAAGGATCTGTTGGGCGGCCCCTCCAAGTTATCGCTCAAGACAACCAAGGTAACCAAGCTAAAGCAGAATCTGCAATAACTCTCACGCCTGCAAAGGCGGCTCCTCTTACTAAGGAATCACTAATAGAGGAACTAGGGGCATTAGGCTCGACTCCATTTGAAGCCGTTTCATTCGAAGTTGATTTAAAATCAGCTGTTTTCCTCCACAACAAAGAGCTTAAAAATATCAGACGCTCCCTAGTTGCAAAGCTCACTGAGGCAAGAACGATTAAACCAGCTATCACTATCGGCGCTCCATCGGAGAGCTTAGCTAAGTTGCAATCAGAACGAATAAATACATCCACCCCTGATTCTGCTCAACTCTCAGTATTAATTAGAGACAAAAGTCAGATCGCCGCAATCTCAAAGGAGCTCGTTGATTTAGTTTACCTGGATTATGAATTCGGTAAAGAATACGAAGATTCAGTGACCGAGCTCCGCACCAAAGGGTTAAAAGTCGGCATAGCAACCACTCGGATTCTAAAACCAGGGGAACTCGGGCATCTCAAGGTAATAGATCGTTTAAACCCTGATCTAATCCTAGTCCGCAATCTTGGGGCTCTGCAATTTTTTAGAGATAAAAAGCATAAATTGGTTGGAGATTTTAGCTTAAATGCCTCCAACTCTCTCTCGGCTAGATGGCTTATTAATAAGGGCCTAGAGCGAATTTGTCCTTCTTACGATCTCAATCGAGAGCAGTTGTTGGATATGTGCCAGATGGCGCCGGATCTCCCGCTGGAGATAACTATTCACCAATATATGCCCGCCTTCCACATGGAGCACTGCGTTTTCGCAGCATTCCTTAGCAATGGTTCAAGCTTTAGGGATTGCGGTCGACCATGCGAGAAACATCGCGTTGATATCCGGGACCCTCAGGGCGTTTTGCATCCATTAAAGCCTGACGCTGAGTGTCGCAACACTATGTTCCAGGGCAAACCTCAAAGTGCGGCCAGGTTAGTTCCTGAATTGCTTGGCCTAGGAGTCAAAAATTTTAGACTGGAGGCGCTATTTGAAACTCCCTCCGAATTAGCTAACAAGATTGAATTTTATAACAAGCTAATAATGAACCAACTCTCAGCCGAAGACTTGTTTAAGAGTCTGGGGGTAGCAGAACGGTTTGGTGTTACTGAAGGGCAACTTTATAATATCAAGACCTGGCAGGATCGCAAAAAATCCCTGTAATTTGCCGCCAACCGAAACCCTTTGATTGACCCTTTAAGCTGAAAATACAGTTCTTTGTTTTTAGATACCCCTCGTGAATCGAAGAATAAGTAGCACCTACTTCAACATCAACTCTGACTCTGCGCTTCCACTCTTGGCCGATGGTGGAGTTGTTGATTTTGGAAGCTCCCAGCTATCAATTATTTTTGGCTCTACTACAGCTGCAACTGGCGCTATTGGATCCTCGTCCTCGGAGGCTACATACTTAGTTTGGAACAAACTCAGCGGATACTGCTGTTGAGCGATATGCTTCACAGGAATTCGCTCCATATTCATGGGTGCGGAACCGCCACGTAGCAATCTAGCAAGCTCATACGATTTGCCGATTTCAACAGAACCGCTTGAAAGAATCATAGATGATGCTGGATCAATCAACCTGACATTAACATAAACTGTGCTAGGAGAATCGATGTATGTACCAGCTAAGATACCTGCCAGTTGTCTATTACTTCGCACGGATCCGATGTCTCTTGAGAGAGCAAATTCACCTCTGTCTCCCATGAATTGTAAGGCATCCGAATGGCGTAATTCCACGACCTCATAACCCCGCATAACCAGCTCACTGATCAATTGCTCGGCAAAGACTCTGCCAAAGGTTGAGGTATTATGCAGATCATTTAAATTAGCAATGGTGGTTACGCCGATAGGACCACTTGATGCTCCTCGGTAGTAGTAATCAATTTGGTCTGCAATAAATGAAGTCTTGAATGTACCGGGGCCATAGTTTTTGGCATTGCCCATCTTGATAGGCATGAAGGCCGGGACATTTTGATATCTGTTGCTGCAACCACTCATGACCAATAAGCAGATCGCCAGAACTGAGAAACTTAGGATCTGGCACAAAGTGTGAATCCATACTCCATTAAAGGGAGTGGTTTTTGTCTTTTCCATGACTAACCCTCTGATTTTATAAGGTGACTGCATGTTACGATCTCTGACCCGTTGTCATTTATCCGTCAAAACTATGACACTCCTCATGAGTGTAATATTTGCCGCTGGATGCACCTTCACACAGCGACATAAAGAAAAGTGCAATTTGCGTGCTTACCTAAATAATGACCTCAATAATTATGTAAGTAGCCGATTTGACTCTAATGCATATGTCCGGATGGCGATTATACCTTTCTCAACCCCGGCAAATCTTTCCTGGCAAAATGCGCAAAATCAGGGCTTAGGAAAGGAACTAGCTTGGAAGTTTCAAAGCGAATTTTTGGCGGCAGGCACGATCCCCATAGTAGAAGTCATGCCAAGAGACGATTGGCCAGGTAAACGCGAAGAGTTCTGGACTGGTAATTTCGGAGCCCTCGCCCAATCAAGGGAAGCTGGATACGATTTTGTGTTAGTCGGGTTTGTTGACCAAATGAAATCTCTTGACTCTATGACGGTGCACTCAAAAATTATTGATTCAGATTCCGGAGTGACTGTTTGGTCTGGCTCTACAACAGTAACAACAAAAAAATCCCAGATAGATAGAGGGAGATTCGGAGATATCTTTAATTCCCGAATTCAGCCTGATCAACTTTATCTAGAAGACATGGTTAGCCTAGCGGCCTCTTGCACCACCAAAGAGATTACCACGGTCTATTAGAGTTATAGAGATACTTTAATTAAGGCTCCTGCGGGCAGGCATCTGCCGCTTGAGTCTTTCAAAGTTAATGAACGGACAGTCACTGATTCAGCTGGAAAGTTACCTCTATCCATTAAAAGGTTGCGCACTGTTTCGGGATGAATTTCGCCACCATGAAATGTCACATAGGCCTTGCCGCCATCTCTTACTAATAGCTCTCCGACTAATTGAGTAAGTTCAGATATAATATCCTCGATATTCCAGGAGAAATCCTTTGACCGACTAAAGCCTGGAGGATCAACTACGATGAAATTATATTTCTTACCTCGTCGTGACTCCTTGCGCATAAAGCTCATGGCATCCTCTTTGATCAAGCGAATACCTGTCAGAGAATTATTTGAGAAATTCTCAGTGGCCCAATCTAGGATAAGCTTGGAGGTATCATTATGCGTGACAGCTGCTCCAGCCTTGGCCGCCACCACAGAGCACATTCCGGTGTAGGCAAATAGATTTAGCAAGGAGCACTCTTGCCCCTTGGCTTTTAATTCCAAACATTCCTGACGGAGCTCAGAGAGATAAGAAGCGTGTTCTGGAAAGATGCCAACCTGACCATTATCAAGAAGCCTTAGATTGAGGGTAAAGCCATCTCCCTGGAGCTGCCATTCCCTCCTCCCCTCTCCACCGCGCCATCTTCCACCCTCATCATAAGTGGCCCAAGCCTTTCCCCAGGTCTCTGAGACCTTGCGCGACCATATAGCGTGGCTGCTCGGGCGAACTATAAGCCTATCCCCGAACCGCTCGAGCTTGGCCCCGTCCCCACTATCTACTAATTCATAACCCTTTGATATCATTTGTTTTACAAGGTCTCTGAGAACCTGTGCTCCAATATATGCCAGTTGTTATAGCTTGGAATGATAATTTATGAAACTTTCAGTGTGGGTTGTTGCGTCTAAATTACAGAGGTACCTGATATCATTCTAAATTCTTGTCATGAAGCCGTATCTGCGATAGGAATGGGACTGGTTATGGGACAGTAAATCCCTGTTTTTTGGGGGATTAAATAATTTTTTGTAAGAGAGATTTTATGAATAATTCCCGCATGTGCGTAACAAAAGCTGAACTAGCTGAAGCAATTTATGAAAAGCTTCCAGTAGATAAGCAGAAGGCTGCTCAAATTGTTGAGGACTACATTGAACTGATCAAGGAAGGTCTCGATAAAGATCAAAAGGTTATGCTATCTGGATTTGGCTCCTTCGAAGTCAAATCAAAACCAGCTCGTCGCGGAAGAAATCCACAAACCGGTGAGACCATTACACTTCGTGCTCGTAAGGTGGTAAAGTTTAAGCCAAGTCAACTTCTTAGAAAGGCTATCAACGAAGGACCGAATGCCGTTCTCGATGAGAAGGACGACATCTAATACTTACAAATACTTGTAAGTACAAATAAAAAAGGGGCCATTTATTGGTCCCTTTTTATTGCTGAATTAATATTAGAACTTAATTGGAGAGCTATTATTACCTAGCCCCATCCTGCTTGAGCTCTTCCTCAGAAAACAAAATTGGCGGAGCCTGCACATGAAGACCGGATTTTTTGAGCCTCAACCAGATATCCCGAGCCAACTCGCGATTATCTTCATTTAAAAACTGATAAATGGCTGTCAATTTAAGGGCATGAGCCAGTCCACTCAAAGCATAAACTGGAGCGCAGGTTTTATCACTCAAACGATCTCTAATAGAGATAAGAAATTTCTTTAAATCATCCGCACTCTTAATATCTGTTACGACATCCATCGGCGAATCCATAACCAAGGCATCATCTGTCTTCTTGGGAGCAGGCGCCGATTTGTTATTTGCTTTCTCTTTAGTCATAAAGTCTCCTGATAACTACTATTTAAGATGAGCCTACCGAAATATTGATTCACCAAAGACTATCGATCAATAGGTATTATTTCAACAGCTTGATTATACCTGGCGGGGTCATCATTGGGATCTAAAATTAAAGGCATATCCACAACCATGGCACGCGCCTCTATTCGCCTAGGATCAATCCCATTTTTTATAAACTCATTCATAATTGCTTTTGAGCGGTCCAATGCGAGCTGAGTAGCATAGGCTTCGGTGTAGTTCTCAAGATTTACATCGTTTGATTTTACATAATTAATAATTCGCAACCGGGACCATGGTAGTCGATCTTTATTAAGACGTGCTAATTCAAGCACTAAAGCCTCTGAAACTTTGTTAAGTTCCCTTTCATCTGATCTAAAAAAATAATCAGCTGGGTAAATATCTCGCGTCGGGTGAATCTCGAGCCGACGTTTGTAATGCTCAGTCAACATTACTTGGGCTTTTGATATCTCTGCCTCTACATATATTTTCTTACCGAGCTCTCGCTGCTCCTCTTCAATTTCATCTGCCATCATTCCCTGCGCGGCACCTGCTACGGCACCAAGCCCAGCCCCGATCCAAATTCCAGGACCTGCCGCTGATGAAAATTGAGCTCCTGTAATTCCACCCGAGACAGCCCCTGTGGCAGCGCCCTGGAGAGTTCCGCCACCTTGCTTATCTGATCCCTTTTTATAGCTGCATCCAGCCAAGCAAATGAGAAAGGCGAGAAGGATTTTTGAGTTAAATTTATCTACCATATAATCTTCTGATCAAATCCGATCTTCTTAAGAGGCATGCCTTGCAGCAACTGAGGAGCCTCTTGTAACCGACGCTCTACCTCAGCATACGCATCTTCGTTGCCTACGACAACGAAAACAAATTGCCCTAAATTCCATCTTTTTTGAGCTACGCCCTGAACATCCTTAGCCCTAACCCCCCTAATTTTTGAGATATACGTCTGATCGTAATCATCCGGCCAACCAAGTAATTCAATCGTAGCGTGCCGACTTAAGATTCTGTCAGTCGACGCGAATCCAAATACATATCCATTTTCAATTGAGGATTTAACTTCATCGAGCTCAGTCTGCGTCACACCATTAGTCTGCATATCGGACAGGATCTTGAGTGATTCGATGACTGCCTCATCCGAGCTCTGCGATTTAGTCTGAACTAGTATCACATTCGCTCCACGCTTTAGGCCGGGATTAATGCCCCCGTAAACACTATAGGCTAGCCCCAACTCCGTCCGTATTCGAACAAATAATCGCGCTAGTCCAAATCCTGAACTACCGAATATCTCGTTAAAAACATCAATCTCTGGATAATCAGGAGTCATACGTGGCACACCCAGATGACCCATATAGATGCTGGATTGCGAAACCGGCAGCGTAATAAAATAGATCCCAGGTGCAGGCTCTTGAGTGATATCCGCTACGGGAGCAAGATCTGCCTCACCCTGCCATTTACTAAAAGCTTTATCTAAAAGGCTCTTTGCCTTATCTTCGGTGATGTTGCCACCCAAAGTAATCATTCCCCCCTTAGGCTGAACAAACTTTTTATATTGAGCTAAGACTGCTTCGCGCGTCACCTTCTCAACATCTTTATCCGTCGACACCCTTCCAAAAGGGGAATCGCCATAAATAATCTGTTGAAAGGCTATCTGAGCCACTTCGCCTGGGTTTTCTTTCCGGCGACGCATATTGTTAGCGGCATTGCCTTTCCATATTGCTAATTTTTGAGGATCAAATTTAGGTCTAAGCACTACATCAGCGAATAAACTAAAAACTTCATCTACATCCTTTGATAAGCATGAAAAGGAAATCTTCCCCCACTCCTGACCAAAAGAGCTTGATACGCCCGCGGCTAATTTATCTAACCTTAAATTTAACTGATCTGGAGTTAGGCTGCCGGCACCACCCTCTCTTAACAATGCTCCCATGGCAGCTACCGAGCTGAGCTTATCTGCCTCCTGCCAAACAGTTCCGCCCCTGAGATATAAAGTTCCATAAACAAGTGGCAACTCGTTATCCCTTAAAAAGCGAACCTCGAGCCCATTTGATAAACTCCACTCCTTCGGCTTTGGTGCTTGAAACGGAGCGGCTGCTGACTGTTCAGCCACGGAAGCAGATCCAAGGATCATCAAGTTGCAAAATATAAAAAATAAAGCTCTACAAATTTTCATTTTGCATTCTCCTTGGGCTCAATGCGTGAGATTGTTCTACTATCTTTCTGAAGGTATTCTTTGGCGACTCTCAGAACATCTTGAGGCGTTACCCTCATAGCACTCTCATACCAACTTATTACTGCCTCCCAACCGCCATGCAGTAGCTCTGCCGAAGCAAAGCTACGCGCAAGATCAAGATTTGATTGCAATTGCATAAGGTAGTCCATCGCTATCTCTCTTTTAGCGATATCTAATAACTCAAGATCAATTGAGTTATTTTTAAATTTCTCTAACTCAGCGTCAAAGGCTGTAATAAAATCATCATTAGAGGCTGGCTCTTTTGGAGTTCCCGCAAAAATTAAAATATTCGGATAAGCTGTTCCTGGAGCCTCATCGTAATCAATCGAGCTCACTATTTTCTTATTAACTACCAACTCCTTATACATCGGCGAAGACCGACTACCTACAAGCATCTCGGCCATCAGACTAAGAGGTGGGTCATCGGGATGAGGATAGTTAGGCTTTCGATAAGCAATATACGCCTGAGGAGCTGCTAACGCCCGCAGGGTGACCGATCTCTCCCCTTGCTGCACTGGCTCGACTATCTGTGGTCGCGGCGGATTTGGTCCGGCCGGCAATTTCCCAAAATACTTTTCAATAATAGGAAAGTCCTTCTCACTATCAATATCCCCAACCACACTAACTACGATATTGTTTGGAACATAAAATTTCTTTCTAAATTCCTCAGTCATAGAGGCAGTTAGTAATCTTAAATCATGTTCATATCCTATGACCGGAGTTCTATAAGGATGCATCACATAACTAGTCCCTAGAAGCAGTTCGTACATTTTGCCCGCTGGACTATCATCAAACCGCATCCTGCGCTCCTCCATGACAACATCCCGCTCCTGATAAAACTGCCTGAGTACAGTATGTAACAGCCTATCCGCTTCATGTTCGCACCAGAACTCGAACTTACTTTTTGGAAAGCTGCTCATGTATGTGGTCAACTCTTTCGATGTGGTGGCATTCATATCCTCTGCACCATTGATTCGATACAACCGAACAAACTCATCTCCAGTCCATAACTTATTTAGCTCCGCCTCTAACTCAGCTCTTCTCTTTGCAAGCTCTGGAGAGAGCTGTCCTTTATTAATCTGCTGAGCCATTATTTTTTCTAAATCCTCAAGCAACTTCTGCTCAGCCTGATAGTCTTTAGTGCCAAGAGTTTTAGTGCCTTTAAAAGCCATATGCTCAAACATGTGAGAGACCCCGGTCTCTCCTTCCTTTTCATCTACGCCACCCACTTTTACAGTCACGATACCCGAGAAGACTGGGGCCCAACCTCTGTTGTACATGATTACTCTCAATCCATTCGGAAGAGTTCTCATCTCCACTTTTTTTCGCATTAAATCCAGAGCCTGAGTCGACTCATCAGTCTGGGCATACAGAGAACTTAAGGATGCAAAAATAATTGAAAAGAGAATAAAAATTCTGAAGGCAAAAGATCTATGCTTGATCATGTAACGATCACTTTTGATTATAAAACTAATGAAAATATACCAACGGGCTACGATTTAGGGAAAGGGTAAAGCGGTAGGTGGATAGATACAATTCCTCCTGCCTCATCGGTCAAATCAAAACTCAGATGCCCATTATTTAAGGAAACCAACTTATCGGCTATAGCAAGTCCTAGCCCCCCACCTTGTTGTTCTAAACGATCTCTATCAATCTGACTAAAAGCACCAACCGAATCTTTAATCTGCGCGGGATTAAATCCAGGCCCGGAGTCAATAACGGATATCACGACCTCATCATGATGCTTCTTAACTCTGACAAGCACCTTATTGGGCGCCATTGAAAACTTTATGCCATTATCGATCAGCCTTTTTATAGACTCAACCAACTGCATCTCACACACCTTAACTTGGTCGCTAGGCATCTCTCCGTCGATTCGGAGATCCACCTGATTTTCATCGGCAACAGACAACATCCCATCTACAGCCATCTGCACTGAACTTGCCACCTTACAGGCCCTTGCGTTTCGCGCCTGCGTAGTCGCAGCCATGCCAAGTTCGATCTGCTGAAGAATCATAAAATCGGCTACTAGCTTTTCTAGCCTCTGTCCGCCTCTATAAATCGCCTCTAATAATTTCTTGGTCTCGCTTAGATCAATATTTTGACCATCTTTTAATTGCTCAATCAGCATCTCGCTGCCTGTGCTGACTGCTACAAGAGGAGTTCTAAACTCATGCGAAACGGTCTGCAGGACTCTCCTTCTAAACTGCTCTTTCTGCGCCTCTGAAACTTTTTTGAGGCTTTGTGAGCGATCAATCCGACCTCGCAGTGTTGCTAATAACTTTTGGGGGTCAAAAGGCTTTGTTAAATAGGCGTCACATTCAGAACGAAGGCCTTTGTCTGTCTCTGCTTCAGAATCAAGCCCCGTCAAGAAGATAAAGGGGATCATCTCCAGATTTTTTTGAGATCTTACTGCATTCAGAAGTTGGTAGCCGTCCATCTCTGGCATCATTACATCGCAGAGGATTATATCACAGTTTTTACTCTCTAGAAGGGAAAGAGCTGACAGCCCATTAGCAGCTACGGAGACTTCAAAATTTTCATGCAGAAGGATATTCTGAAGGACGCTTCGAATTAGCGGATTGTCATCCACTATTAAAACTGAATTTTTCCCCTCGGCATTTACAACCACACGACTTTCCTTAAAAACCTTTTACTACTTTTTAAGAGCAAGCAATTAGAGGGGCAGCCTGTCTCTCATAAGTACTTAATCGACCCAAGCCGATTTAATCTTGACCGAAACATTAGATATTGGGGCTCTAATTTTCTACGAAAAGTTCCTAAATTTAGCTTAAAGCAGTGCGTAACTCTACGTCTGGATTTAATACCCAAAACCACTTAAAATCCTGGGCGCAGTGAGAATAAGATGAGGTAAATATGACTGAACAATCTAAAATATTGGCTCTTTTCCCAGGGCAAGGCTCCCAAAAGGTTGGAATGGGTCAAAAAAGTTACGAAAGCCAGGAAATCGCTAGGGAGCTTTTTCAGGTTGCTGATAAAGCTCTAGGCTTTAGCTTATCTAAAATATGCTTTGAAGGTCCAGCCGATCAACTGACAAATACTGCAATCGCTCAACCCGCAATCCTAACCGTCAGTGTCATCTGTTACGAGATTTTTGCCAAGACGGGACAAGCCAACAACATCGTTACTGCCGCTGGTCATAGCTTAGGAGAGTACTCAGCACTTGTGGCCTCTGGTGCGATATCTTTTGCTGATGCGGTGCTACTAGTTCACAAACGCGGTCGATACATGCAGGAGGCAGTTCCAAAAGGTCAAGGCACCATGGTCGCGGTGTTGGGCAAAGAGGTTGCTGAAATAGAAGAAGCTCTTGCGAAAGTTAATACCGGAGTCGCTCAAGCAGCAAATATAAATGCTCCAGGTCAGGTCGTGGTAGCAGGAGATATAGCTGGCGTAGAAGCTTTTAAAGCCGCGCTAAACGGTGGCAAAATTATTCCGCTTGATGTAAGCGCACCATTCCATTGCAAACTTATGAAACTAGCCGCGGATAATCTGGCCAAAGATCTTGATGCCTTAACAATTAATACATGTCGCTTCCCGGTTTATGCGAACTTTACAGCAAAAGCAGTGACCGAGCCTAAAGACATAAGACAAAACCTTAAGGATCAGGTTTGCGGAAGAGTTCGTTGGGTTGAGTGCATGCAGAACGCCATCGCAGAACAAAAACCATCTGCTGCGATAGAATTTGGCGAGGGTAAAGTTCTGAATGGGCTTCTGAAAAAGATAAATAAAGAAGTTCCTTGCCAGAATATAGACCAGTAAAAATGTATTAACGGTATCTTCTGGGCAATCTAAGATTAAGGCTGGTAAAAATCTCGTAAGGGATGGTCCCAGCTTTATCTGCTAATTCGTTAACTGTAATTTCCTCGGCTCCATCACGGCCAATTACTGTAATTACATCACCGTTGAAGGCGGAATCTTGTCCGATATCGACCATCATCTGATCCATACAGATGGTGCCAACATTCCGGTACCGCTTGCCGTGGATTAGCACCTCAACTTTATTAGAGAGAGCCCTCTGATAGCCATCGCCATAACCAATCGGAACAGTTACCACTCGGGTATCGTTGGAGGCATGCCAAGTATGACCATAACTGACGCCTTGTCCAGCTTTGACAACTTTAAAAAATACGAGCTGAGAATGAAGGGATAACGCCGGCTTCAAACTTAACTGACCTGCTAGATGTGGTGCTGGGGTGATGCCATATAACCCCAAACCTGGTCTCACCATATCAAGATAATTATCCTGCCCGAGCAAAACGCCAGCCGTATTTGCAATGTGAAGCATAACCTTGGGATGATTTTTTTTTAGATCTCCCAAGCAGGTTAAAAATTCGTGCAGTTGATTCTGGGTCAAATTACGGTCTGGGATGTCAGCATTGGCAAAATGGGAAAATACCCCCACCAATTCGCAGTGCTTAGCATTCAGCGCAGACTTAATCAGAGCAGGAGCGCTCTCAGGTCTCACTCCTATCCGGCGCATGCCGGTATCAATTTTTAAATGGATCTTGGCTTTCTTACCCAAATTAGCTGCGACACTATCTACCGCTTTGAGCTTATCAATCGACGAGGCGGTAATATCTAAATCATACTTCAGATATTGATCTATCTGCCCCCCGACAATTCCCCCAAACACTAAAATCGGCGTCTTAATTCCTGCTTGCCGAATTTCAATACCCTCTTCAACCAGCGCCACACCTAAGTAATCTGTGCCCAATTGTTCAAAATGCCTGCAGCATTCAATAAGGCCATGACCGTAAGCATTGGCCTTGACCACAGACATAATTTTTGTAGAACCCACTAATGTCTTAATTTGCGCAAAGTTGTGGGTAATAGCAGCTAAATTGATATCAATGAATGTTGGACGATATAAATCCGCTGCTTCAACCATACTCTAGACATCAATAAGCTTTAGCGATGATGACATCCGTGGTCGCTGGCTTGCCGGTGAAAATGCACTTACCGGAAGTGCCACGTTGACTCAGCGGAATGCACCGAATGGTCGCTTTAAGGTCAGCCAACCTATCTTCAGTGCCCTTCTCCCCACACCACTTGGCTAGCACAAAGCCTCCATGAATCTCAGGATTAGCTTCGTTTTTAGGGGTCAAAAAGCTCTTGAGATCATCGAATGAATTTATGTTATCCACAGTATGAGCCTTTAATCTCTCTGCTGCTTCGGCGAAGTATCCTTTTTGTATCTCCTCTAACACATCAGATATGCGCTCACCCAATTCATTTAACTTTACAAACTCCTTATCCTTGGTTCCCTTATCTCTTCTCATCAGAACCACTGAGCCTGACTCGATATCTCTCGGTCCAATTTCAAGCCGAATCGGAGCACCCTTTTTTATCCATGACCAGGATTTATCGCCACCGCGCATGTCACGTTTATCAATATGCACTCTGACCTTCTCACCGGCATAAGATGTAGTTTGTAATGTGTTGGCTATTTTATCAGCGTACTCCATAACAGCCCCACGCAGTTCCTCTTTCGGAATTACAGGAATAATAACCACCTGCTTCGGTGCTACGCGAGGAGGCACACGCAATCCATTGTCATCGGCATGAGTCATTATTAAGCCACCAATCAGGCGCGTCGAAACGCCCCAGGAGGTAGTATAGGCATACTCAACATCCCCTTTCTGATTCAGGAATTTTATGTTTGAAGCTTTGGCGAAGTTTTGCCCTAAGTAATGTGAAGTTCCAGCTTGCAAAGCCTTCCTGTCCTGCATCATGGCTTCAATACAATAGGTGCGAACCGCTCCGGGGAATCTCTCCCCTTCACTCTTTTCCCCTTTTATCACTGGCATAGCTAAAACATCCTGAACAAAGGAGGTATACACATCGAGCATCTTCATGGTTTCTTCCATGGCTTCTTGTTCAGAGGCATGCGCGGTATGACCCTCTTGCCAGAGGAATTCAGCTGTTCTTAAAAACACCCTGGTTCTCATCTCCCAACGGACAACGTTTGCCCATTGGTTGATCAGCACTGGGAGGTCCCGATACGATTCCACCCATTTAGCAAAGCTTTCGCCAATAATTATCTCTGAAGTAGGGCGCACTATCAAAGGCTCCTCGAGCTTGGAGTCAGGAGCTGCGACTAATTTGCCGTCCTTTACCTCGAGTCTGTGATGAGTAACAACGGCACACTCTTTGGCAAACCCCTCAACGTGCTCGACCTCTTTCTGAAGAAAACTTATCGGAATAAAAAGTGGGAAATATGCATTTTCGTGGCCTGTGGCTTTGAACCGAGCATCGAGATCCTTCTGAATGCCCTCCCAGATGCCGTAACCCCAGGGTTTAATAACGTAACACCCCCGCACCACTGAAGCCTCGGCCAAATCAGCTTCCTTAATGATCTGCTGATACCACTCAGGATAATCCTGTGCCCTGGTTGGATTTATTGCTGTCATTTCTGCCTTGGTCATAACGGTCACTCTTCTGGTATTATAAAAGGGTAGTCCCTAAATAAACTAATAACCGTAATAGTAGAAGCAGCGGGGCGGAATGTAAAGGTAAAGTATGGGCGTAAAAATCACTGGAAGGTATATCGGAAATAAAAAATGCGAGGCGATTCATGAGCCAAGTGGTTCCATATTAGTGACCGATGCTCCTAAAGATAATGCCGGAGAAGGCTCCACATTTTCACCTACCGATCTCTTCGCCACATCGCTGGGCACCTGCATTATGACTACTATGGCGATCTTTGCAGAGAGAAATGGAATTGAATTCCGTGGGGCGACATTCGATATGGAGAAGATCATGCACGACCAACCGCGACAGGTCGGCAGGCTTCCCATCACAGTTCACTTACCATCAGACCTTAGCAAAGAGCAGCGAGCAAGATTGGAGCGTGTGGCAGAAACCTGCCCTGTTAATAGATCTCTGAATCCAGACATAATTATTGAGTTGAAATTCATCTACGATATCTAAAGACTGCTTCTAGACTCCTAGTGATAACTCCACGAAATTAGGAATGAGCTTCTGGAGTTTTGGCATGGTGGCAGACAGGGTATCAAGAACCTCCTGAGCCGATACATTCTGAGCTCCAAGACCTGCTGCTTTGTTTGAGACCGCCGATAGAACTATTGTTGGCACAGACTTCTGTCCAGGGGATTCCCCGTTCATAAAGGGCAATCCCACGCGTGCAGTGATCCACTCTGGAACAGTGCTCATGCCGATCGCATCACACCCTAAAGTTTTGTAGGCACGAATCTGAGCTACCGATTCAAACTGAGGTCCCAATGTCCAGCCTAAAACTCCTTTCTTAAGGGTAATCTTGGACGATTTTGCTGCCCTAGTCATACTACTAATCAGGCCTGGATCAGCTGGATTTTCCATCGGAGCAAAATAGGCCCCTCCTTGAACTGGTCCAGGTGTAACCAACGGGATAAAATCTGTAGCAAGAATCAGATCTCCTGGGTTTAAATCCTTCCTTAATCCACCCACGGCATTAGTAAGGAGTAACTTGGCTCCAAACACCTTGGCGCAAATTGCTGGAAATACCACCGGGGCATAAGCCTGAGGTTTTGAAAGATCAATCTGATAAGGATGAACGCGTCCCTGAAAAACCAGGATATCATTTCCTTTAAAATCACAACGCCAGAGTTTTAATGCATGGCCTGGCGCGGCCTTAAACTTCCAGTCTGGGGCAAGCTCTTCAAAATTCAAATGCATTTTCGGATTCAAAGCTTCCAAAACTGGCCCCCAGCCAGAACCTAGCACCATAACAAGCTTAGGAGCTCGACCATTAAATAATTTCAATAATCGTTTGGTTCTCTGACCAATCTCTTGCCAGGGGTCTTTCGATTTAGAAGATGCCATTGAGCCCTCTTTGTTGATACTGAATCACAACATTCTTATAGCCTCTTTGTTCTTGAATAAATAGGCAAATAACCCGAGATCTAAAGCCAAAACCCCTAGCACAAAGCCTCTTGAATGTGGTTTAAAGAGGAGGATATGTCTCTCGTTAAACCATTTCAAAATATCATGACTATTGAGGATCAGCGCACTGCCTTCTGGCGCTGGGCCAATTCTCAATGTCATCTCAGAAAGGTTAAGTTAATGACCCTCTTGGTCATCTTGGTTTTTATCTGGGCGCACCTACAGCAAGATCCCCCCGCTGGAATAATCCCAGCCGTTAATTTTTTATTATTCGCCCTGACAGCCGGTCTGATATTTTATGTTCGGCTTTTATTAAAAACATATCGCTCAGCCCTGGCTCCTTTTACGGATTTGGAAATAGACTCCGAAATGTGCTCTCCTAATGATGAGGGTCTTAAATTCAAATCTCAAAGGGGAGAATTTCTCCTGCCGTGGCAAAAGATTGACAACACTGAAGTTCATTCAGACATGATCTTATTGATGGTGAAGGATATTCTATTTTGCCCTTTAATGCTCAAAGATATCTCAAAAGAGACCAGAGATTTTATTCTTAGAAAATCGCCCAAGATTAAAACTAAATTCTTTGACTCAAAACAAGCTAATTACTCTCTAATCTTAACCAAAGAGACATCACAAAAAGAACCATTCTCTCCGACCAAAAAGCTTGCTGTTATTTTAACTTTAATTGCTACTCCTCTTCTGATTTCAAGCTTGAGAAATTCTGCCGAGATGAGTCTTGCGGAGAAAGAAACGATCCGTTCTCTCTCGATTGAGATAAAAAAATCTCCCGAGAATCAGGATCTTCTAAGAACACGTGCCGCAATCTTTTTTGCTTATGCGGGTTCCAGAGATACATCGGGAACTCCCCCAGTAAATTTTGTCAGAGCCGAGCCTGGCTCAATGTTTGAGTACTACCATCCCTATTATTTAGAGCGTGCTCTTACTGATCAGGCCAAACTGATTGAAATCGGTGAAACAACTAAAAACTCAGGTCTTGTCGACCTTAGTTACATAAAAGGCTTGGGCGAACAGGCCCGAAGGAATCACGATATAGCGATCAAAGATTTTTCTCGCCTAATAAATGTAAAAAATAAATCTGACCCCTTATATATGGATGCTCTGAGTAAGCGGGTCTCTTCTTTCATAGCGCTCGGAGAACTTCAAAGTGCAGAGGCAGATATCAGATTATTAAAAACCCATGCCCCAAGAGAGTTTGAGCAATTTATAAAAGAATCAGAAATAAGTTTGGCTCTTCTTAAGTCCGAGATTACAGTAACCCTAGAGCCTCAAGTATTGGCCCAACCCAAAAAGCTTCTGTCCCCACAGTAATAAAATTAAAAAATTGGGGTTCTTTTAAGAATAAAATTAGACACTAGGCGTTCTTTTCTTGCTCCCAAGTGCCCAGGAAACGCCTTCGAAAACATGCCCACAAAATGGAGCGCATTTGAAATGCCCGAGATATCCCTAGGATCCACAAAGAGTACATTCTGTGAATGACCAGCCGCCATGGCCTCCATCGCAAATCCAGAGCCAGACCCAGAAATAATAGTTCGATCAAGATCTCTGTTAGCCACTGCAATCTCCATGATTGCCAATCCTAATCCTTCTTCGCAGGCATTGCTGATTCCGTGACAACCCCTCATTAAAATGGGCAACAGATCCCTATTTTTGCCGGTGAATGCCTCAGCAACAAAAATCACCCCAGGGAACTTCTCCTGAAGACTCTTATGCTTTTCTCTTGCTACTCTAAGATATTGGTCCCCTGGCAAATTTGGGTCTAAATCCTGCTTGTCCAATAACTGATGAGCAAAGAAGAATCGATACTTCTGACGGAGACTATCTAAGGAAAGTTGACTAGACTCCAGAAGCTGTTCCACTGCACACAAAAGCTGATAAACGCCCTTGGTTGGACAGAGCCTATCAACGCATACAAATTTTGCGTCGATATGACTTGTTGCTAGATGCTCATTTATTAAATTGTTCTGAGCCGCAGTAAGAGCTGGATACTTTTCTTTGAGATCCTTACCTATTAGAAGAGGCATCTGCGCTAAACACCTCTCGATCCAGCGCACATCTACACCTAAAGTAAACTTCTTGATGCTCGGGATACTCAGATTTTGATTTGCTATCTGCTTCTCTAACCGTTGGGCGAACACATCGCTATGCACATAAGTCGTATCAACTTGACTGATCGCTTCTAAAAAATCTCTACCCCATCGACTCCGCTCTAAGTTGTCGGGTACGCTGGCGTGTATATGCAATTCCTGGATAGCCCCATTTTGTCTCAGCACCGGAGCATGCATGTTAATTGTGCTCTCCAAAAAGAAGTCCTGATATTTAACTATCGCCTCAGCACCTAGCGGAATGACCAATCGACTGAATGGCTCCCCATATCTTTTAGCAAAATTATGACGGGGCGATTGAGGCAGAGAGTCCCTCTCGAATAGATCTACCAACTGTTCGTAAGAGCCTGCAGGTAGGTCACTATTTGCGGCGGCGAACATCTCCTTTAGAAGCTCAGGCGGACAACAAATATTGGTATGTGCGACTGGAAACATGAGATGCCAATCCTCGCCGAACCACCGACCGTAAATTTCCGCTGAATCTAATATCTCGGGGGAAATAGGATTTATCTTAGTCCCTAGAAGCTCCAATTCCTGGACATCAGCTGAGAGAAACTCCACTCTGCCACCCTCAGAGAAAGATGTTGTGCTTAGAGCTGAGGTTACGCCTCCCTGGAACTCTGCAAACTTAAATCCGGATACCACAAACTCTTTCACAACTAAGAACTTCCAAGAAAGATTAATGCTCTAACTCCAATAATCCTGCCAAACAAAGCCTGTTAAAACCACCTATTAAACTATAAATTTTAGCCCAGCGGTTTCCTATAGAATTCCCCTTTGAAAAATAATAGGCTGATCACCCGCTCTTTCTCCAACCACAGCCACAAAATTCTGGCTGGGAATTCAAATATAAGTAGATTTCACTTCCGTCTCACCCGTGACTTCCATTTATGTGACGAGTAAGGCGTAGGCATCATTAAGGTTTTGCGCTAAGAGATTTGGTGCTCTCAGGAGTCCTGAATCGGTTAGTGCACTTTGCGCTACTCATGAAACCCTTAGTTTCATGCTCTCTGTGTTGTGGTTCGGTCGGGAGGCCTGGTCACATGCATGATTTAGATAGGGTAGATCTGGTAGAGATTGAACTCTCAGGGTCTGCAGCTCTCTTCATCTCTGACAAAAAGTGCGTCGAGATTGATTTTGTAATCTGTCCACCCAAAAGGCATCGGCAGTTCATAATCCCTAAAACCGACATCGCGATTCATTGCGATGCCGTTATTGAAGGGCTTAACTACCATGCTTTCTATTTTGTGGTGGAGAGAGTACATTTTCATTCTCCTCGCGGCAAGACTAGACAAGTTCGAATCCTTAGTTGGCATGGTGGCAGGAAACTCGTAATTGAGTGGCTCTGCTCACCAGCTCAACTACACGCTCAAGAAGAAGAGTCTCGAGACATATAGGGCGAAAGCCCGGGGGAGAGTAGGCGTTCTTTTGCTGGGGTAACAGCCTGCATTCGCCGGAACCGCTTGCAGGTTTTAAAAGATGTCTACCCTCCCTTTTTCCTCTCTCTCATCACCAATCCAAGAGGAATTCTTCCGCTCCTACACTAAAAAGACTAAACTTAATTCATGAAGACACTCTTGCTATATATTCTTGGTGCCGCGGCAGTAAGTGTGATCGCTATTATTGGCGCACAATGGCTGATAATCAAAAAAGCAACCTCAAAAATCTCATTTGATGGCAAACCCTTTGAAAGACTTTTGCCCCAAGCTACCAAGCGAATTCTTTTTATCGGTGATAGCACTGCCCTAGGCACTGGCTCCTCAAACAATCTTGAAACGGTAGCCGGATATTTTGGACACGACTTTCCATCCGCACATATCGAGAATAAAAGTGCAAATGGGAAAAAACTAAAAGAACTTTTGAATGAGTTTCCCTCTCATCAATTCTCAAACTACAATCTGGTTGTGATGCAGATCGGCGGAAATGATATCTTAAGATTTTCAAACTTCTCAGAGATAGAGGATTCGATCACTCAATTAATCATCAAGGCCAAGACCTTGAGTAATGAGGTTGTAATCTTACACACCGGGAATGTGGGACTGGCACCGATATTTATTTGGCCGTTTAGTAGTATTATGACCCATCGGGCCAAAATGATGCGCTCTCTTTATATGAGGAAAGCTTCGGAGCTGGGTGTTATTTATATCGATCTCTTCAGAACTAAAGAGAAAGATCCATTCCTAACCAACATAAATACATTCTACTCTCCTGATGGGCTTCATCCTAGCGGTGCGGGTTATCGTTGGTGGTATGAACGAATTAGAGAAGCTCTAGAAAATAGAAATTCAGAGGTTGACAGTATTTTGGCTAGCGGTTAATCGCGCTTTCTTCTTCGTTTTGTCTTTGTAGGACGCTCAGCGACAATTCCAAAGATATGCCAGATTTTAACTTCTCCCATGGCTGTCCTCCCCTGGTTCTTCCATTCCTTGAAGGAAAGGATCTTCAATCCTTTAAACAGAGCCTTCGCCTCCGCCTTCTTTAAAAAAGTCAGATTACTATCTTTGGTGTTCCAGCTATCGAAATTACCAAAAAGATTTACCGCCATGATTCCACCCGGCTTTAAATGGCGCCGGATTGACCGAAAAGCCTTCATGAATTTGTCGGGTCTAATAAACGGCAGCGTATAGCTAGAGTTAATAAAATCAAATTTTGTCTCAACCGTGGCCAAGAAGGACTCGATAGACCGGTTGATTATTTTAGGTGGAGATAGCTTATTCCGCCGAACATTTTTCTTTAAAAAACCAAAAGCCATCTTGGTCTTATCGAGCGCATAGACCTTAAAACCCGCCCGGAGTAGCGCTACAGTATCGGCTCCCGAGCCGGCACCTATATCTAAAGCTACCGACTCACCTGCCGTGATTGATTTTCGGCATCGCTTTAACCCTTCCTTCGTCCAAGGACGAACTGGATTATCAAATGTATTTACATAGAAACCTTTTCTCATAAAAAAACTACACTCTAAGAGGTAAAATCAAACTGACTAATAAAACCTAAAAAGATATTATGGGTCATTAGGTCATTCGACCCGGCTCGCCGCTCTACGTATTGATTGAGATATCCTAAATCCATCGACAATCCATCTGAAAGTTTATAATTCACCCCAAAAAAGAGCCGATTCTGATCAAAACCCTGAGTTGCCGCGGTATTTATATCATTTAGATTAATAAATACCTCATCAGACATTGCCAAAGACACTCCCTCACAAAAAGACAACGCCCGCTGAGCTCGCAATTGATGACGAGCGCGCCATTGCATATCGTCTACGCCTTCAAGAAATCTCTCTTCAAGTCTAAACCTATTAATTATTTTCCATGATTCATGGTCATGACTAGAGAAGAGCTCCTGAAAGATTCGATGCTCTACCTTGGTTGGTTCATATTGCGGTATTACGGCATATCCGAAATAAGCAGAGAAATTTT
>Ga0172372_10000121_pt1 | contig 114971 bp, 99 predicted proteins | sample LakKiv5m_2_FD_114544 | JGI IMG/M metagenome (GOLD analysis project Ga0172372, IMG submission 114544) | Freshwater microbial communities from Kabuno Bay, South-Kivu, Congo - kab_092012_9.5m | ecosystem: Environmental > Aquatic > Freshwater > Lake | place: Democratic Republic of the Congo... | reverse complement strand
GGGCAGGCGGTTCTCGCGGGCGACGGTCTGCGCGCGCAGGTGCTTCTTCACCGTCAACGGGTAATAGGTGCCGCCTTTCACGGTGGCGTCGTTGGCGATGATCATGCACTCGACGCCTTCGACCCGGCCGATGCCGGCCATCAACCCGGCCGCTGGAACCTCTTCGCCGTAAACCTCGTAAGCCGCCAGTTGGCTGATTTCGAGAAACGGCGAGCCAGCGTCGAGCAAGCGGTTGATGCGTTCGCGCGGCAGGAGCTTGCCGCGCGAGGTGTGGCGCAGCTGCGCCTTCTCGCCACCGCCTTCATGGACACGACCGAGCAGGGCGCGCAGGTCATTAACCTGGGTGAGCATCGCCTCGCGGTTCGCGGCGAACTCAGGCGAACGGGTATTGATCTGGGTGTGCAGGACGGCCATCGCTTGGCTCCGGTTCAATCCGTAGGGTGGATGACGCTTTATTCATCCACCGGCTCTGGTGGAAAACGCTTCGCGGTTTTCCACCCTACGAGTGTGTTTATTTCGTTTCGCTGAACAGTTTCGTAGGGTGGGCTTCAGCCCACCGCATTACGGGCCTGGTGGGCTGAAGCGGAAACGCCGCCCGGCCCGCCCTACTTACTTGCATCCGCTCTTATTTGGTTTCATTAAACAGCTCGCGACCAATCAGCATCCGACGGATTTCGCTGGTGCCCGCGCCGATTTCGTATAGTTTCGCGTCACGCCATAGGCGTCCGACTGGGAATTCGTTGATGTAGCCGTTGCCGCCCAAAATCTGGATCGCTTCACCGGCAAGCCAAGTCGCCTTTTCAGCCGCGTAAAGGATGACGCCGGCACAGTCCTTGCGAACCTGGCGAACATGACCGCTGCCCTGCGCATCGAGGTGCTTGCCCACGGCGTACAGATAGGCGCGGCATGCCTGCTGAGTGGTGTACATGTCGGCAACCTTGCCTTGGATCAGTTGAAACTCGCCGATGCTTTGGCCGAACTGCTTGCGGTCGTGGATGTAGGGGATGACCACATCCATTGCCGCCTGCATCAGGCCCAGTGGTCCGCCGCTGAGTACCGCACGCTCGTAGTCGAGGCCGCTCATCAGCACCTTGACGCCTTCGCCGACACCGCCCAGTACGTTCTCTTCCGGCACCTCGACATCCTGAAACACCAGTTCGCCAGTGTGCGAGCCGCGCATGCCGAGCTTGTCGAGCTTCTGCGCAACCGAGAAGCCGGGTGCGCCTTTCTCGAGAATGAAAGCGGTCATGCCCTTGGGGCCGGCAGCCAGATCGGTTTTGGCGTAGACCACCAGCACATCGCAATCGGGGCCGTTAGTGATCCACATCTTGGTGCCGTTGAGCACGTAGCGGTCGCCTTTCTTATCCGCGCGCAGCTTCATCGAAACCACGTCGGAACCGGCGTTGGGTTCGCTCATGGCCAGCGCGCCGATGTGCTCTCCTGAAATCAGCTTGGGTAGAAACTTGCGCTTTTGCGCCTCGCTGCCGTTGCGGTTGATCTGGTTGACACAGAGGTTGGAGTGGGCGCCGTAGGACAAGCCGATGCCACCAGCGGCGCGCGATATTTCTTCCATGGCGATCATGTGCGCCAGGTAACCCATGCCGGAGCCGCCGTATTCTTCTGAAACGGTCAGACCAAGCAGACCCATGTCGCCAAACTTGCGCCAAAGGTCCATCGGGAATTGATCGGTACGGTCCGCTTCCTCGGCACGCGGGGAGATTTCCTTTGCAGCGAAACCGGCAACGGAATCGCGCAACATGTCGATTTCCTCACCGAGGAAAAAATTTAATCCGGGCAAGCCACTCATGGTCCAGCTCTCCTGTTGTCATTGTTGGTTTCTTTGGAAACGCCGCTGGCTCGCTCCAGTGCCAACCGGCAGCGTTGTTCCGCAAGGTCTAGTTCCGCCTGCATCTTTTGAATGTCCATCACCTGCTGAACGAGCTGCTGACGCCTGCTTGAAATCGTTTCCAGCAATCGGCTCAGCTGCATACTGTTGCCGCCGGCTGGGTCGTACATGCTGATCAATTCCTTGCATTCGGCCAGCGACAGTCCAATGCGCTTGCCACGCATGATCAGCTCGAGTGTTACCCGATCGCGCAGCGAGTAGAGGCGCTTCTGACCGAGTCGCTCGGGCAGCAGCAATCCCTGCTCCTCGTAGAAGCGAATGGCACGCGTGGTCACCTTCATCTCGCGAGCAAGTTCGGAAATGCTGTAGATGTTGGACATGTCCACTCGTGACACCTCTCCTTCACGTTAACGTCCGACTGGCCCCGTCGAAAAAAGCTTGTTTCAGGCCCGTCAGATTTGTGTCACTAGCTGTTGCATCACCCAGCCTTCATTGAAGGCTGGATGCATCAGAGCTGAACGGCGTCAATGCGTTTCGATGTTCCGGTCTGGCTCGCGTCGTAGAAACTGGAGCCCGATCGCAGTTGCTCAAGTAGCTGCGCTTTTTTGCTCTCGGCATGCGAGAGGTAGCGTTCCTTCACCGGGCCGTAACCGCGTACCGCATCTGGCAGCTCGGCCAGTTTCACAGCCAGACCGAGGTTGTCCGCCGTTACCGCAGTCAGGAGTTCGTCGAGCAGCTCTTCGTAACTTTGCAGCCAATGCCGCTCGACCTTGCGCTCCTGGGTGTAGCCGAAAGGATCGAGCCAGGTGTTGCGCATGAATTTCAGCTTGGCCAGCAGCTTGAAACCCTTGAGCATCCAGGGGCCGAAGCTCTTCTTGGCTGGCTCAGTGCCGGACTCGGCCTTGTTGAGCACAGGCGGCGCGAGGTGAAAACGCAGGCTGTAATCGCCTTCGAACGTCGCCTCGATCTTTTTCAGGAAATCGCCATTGGTGAACAGTCGCGCGACTTCATACTCGTCCTTGATCGCCAGGACCTTGAAATAGTAGTGGGCCACCGCTGCTGTGAGCGCGCCAGGCTGGCCGACGAGCGCCGTTTCCTTGGTGCTGAATTGCTCGACGCGATCCAGATAACGCTTGGCCAGTGCCGCGTTCTGGTAGTCGGTGAGATAGCTGCTACGCCGTTCAATGGTCTCCTCCAGCGACTGCGAGAGTCGCTGATCGCGGTTCTGGAGCTTGCCGGCCTCCAATTTATATTGCACGCGCAGCAGATCGACCGCTGCGCGACGGCCCCAGACGAAGGCGTTGCGGTTGAATTCTACGGCTGTGCCGTTCAATTCGATTGCCTGCATAAGGGCCGCTTCGCCCACCGGCAGCCAGCCTTTCTGATAGGCGTAACCCAGCATGAACGTGTTGGTCGCGATCGAGTCGCCCATCAGCGCAGTGGCGAGCTTGCTGGCGTCTACGAACGTCGCCTGGCCGTCGCCTACGGCTTCGCGAATTTGTGCTGCCATATTGGCAGTCTGGAAGCGCGGGTCCGGGTGTGCTTCGAGGTCGCCGCTTTCCGCCTGCAAGGCAAAGGTACGGACAAATGCGCTGGTGATGCTTTCTTCACTGTTAATCACTGCGTGGGTCACGCCCTGGCGCATCTTCGACAACGTCTCTGTATTGGCGCTGACCACCAGATCGCAGCCCAGTAGCAGGCTAGCTTCGCCCTCGGCGATGCGCGGGGCGAAAAGCTGATCCTGCTGAGCGGCAATGCGGATATGCGACCACACCGCACCTCCTTTCTGCGCCATGCCGGCCATGTCGAGGTTCAGCGCGCCCTTGCCTTCGATGAAGGCAGCCATGCCGAGCAGGGCGCCGATAGTGACCACGCCAGTTCCACCAACGCCAGTGACCAGAATGCTATAGGGCTCATCCAGCGCCAGTGGGGCGGGCTGTGGCAGCTCCCAGTGGTCCTCGGGGTTTTCCGCCAATGCCTTGGGCTTGCGCAGCTTGCCGCCTTCGACCGTGACGAAGCTCGGGCAGAAGCCAGACAGACAGGTGAAGTCCTTGTTGCAGGAGGACTGGTCGATTTCGCGCTTGCGCCCGAATTCGGTTTCCACCGCGACCACGGACATGCAGTTGGATTTGCTGCTGCAGTCGCCGCAGCCTTCACAGACGGCCTCGTTGATCACCACCCGGCGCGCAGGGTCCGGAAACTTGCCGCGCTTGCGCCGGCGCCGTTTCTCGGCGGCGCAGGTCTGGTCGTAAATGATGGCCGAGACGCCGCTGAACTCGCGCATCTCGTTCTGCACGTCGTCCATGTGGTCTCTGCGATACACCGGAACGCCAGGGGCGAGGTCTTTTACATGCTCGTATTTGTCCGTGTCGTCGCTGACCACCACAATTTTGGTCACGCCCTCTGCGGCCAACTGACGCGAAATCTGCGACACGCTGAGCGTACCGTCGACAGGCTGGCCACCGGTCATCGCTACCGCGTCGTTGTAAAGAATCTTATAGGTGATCGATACCTTGGCAGCCACAGCCGCGCGGATCGCCAGCAGCCCGGAGTGGAAGTAGGTGCCGTCGCCGAGATTGGCGAACACATGCTTGGTCGCAGTGAAGGGCGCCTGGCCGACCCACGCTACGCCTTCGCCACCCATCTGGCTGAATGTCTGGGTTTGCGGGTAAATCCAGGCCGCCATGTAGTGGCAACCGATCCCCGCCAGCGCTCGGCTGCCTTCGGGAACCTTGGTGGAGGTGTTGTGCGGGCAGCCGGAGCAGTAGTGAGGTACGCGATCCATCAGGTTGACCAAGTGGCCCTTGCTGCACAGTTGCGCTTCCAGGACAGCCAGGCGGACCTGCAACTCACCGCCCTGATAGACCCGCAATATCCGCCGCGCCAGCGCACGGGCAATCTGCGCGGGCGTGAGCTCACCGATGGCCGGCAGCAACCAGTCGGTATGTGGCCTGGCCCATTCGCCTTTGTCGTCGAACTTGCCGACGATGACGGGGCGCACATCCTCGCGCCAGTTGTAGAGTTCTTCCTTGAGCTGGTACTCGATCATGTGGCGCTTTTCTTCGACCACCACGATTTCTTCCAGGCCCTCGGCAAACTGCCGCACGCCTTCGGCCTCGAGCGGCCAGATCATTCCTACCTTGTAGATGCGCAGCCCGATTTGTTGAGCGAGCGCGTCGTCGATGCCAAGAATCTTTAGCGCCTGGCACACGTCGAGATACGATTTGCCAGAAGTGATGATGCCCAGGCGCGCCTTGGACGAATCGACAACGATACGGTCGAGGCGGTTGGCGCGGGCGTAGGCTAGCGCGGCGTAAACCTTATGCTCGAATAGCCGCTTTTCCTGATCCAGCGGCGGGTCCGGCCAGCGGATGTTCACGCCGCCTTCCGGCATCGGCACGTCGGGGATGATCGGCTGCACGCGATGAGGATCGACGTCGACGATGGCGGCGCTTTCTACGGTGTCGGCCACCGCCTTGAGCGCAACCCAGCAACCGGAAAAGCGCGACATGGCCCAGCCATGCATGCCGTAGTCCAAGTATTCCTGCACGCCAGATGGTGCCAGCACTGGCATCATGACGGCTTTGAAGATGTGTTCGGTCTGGTGCGGCAGGGATGAAGACTTGGCTCCGTGGTCGTCACCGGCAATCGCCAGCACACCGCCAAAACGTGAGGTGCCTGCGGCATTGGCGTGGCGGAACACGTCGCCACAGCGGTCGACGCCCGGACCCTTGCCGTACCACATGCCGAACACGCCGTCGTACTTGGCGCCTTCGAAGATGTTGACCTGCTGGGTGCCCCACAGCGAGGTGGCCGCCAGGTCTTCGTTGACGCCTGGCTGGAAGTGAACGTGGTGTTCCTTCAGATGGTCACGAGCCTTCCATAGCGCCTGATCGAACCCGCCGAGGGGCGAGCCGCGATAGCCAGAGATGAAGCCTGCAGTATTGAGCCCATTCTCAAGGTCGCGCTGACGCTGCATTAACGGCAGACGCACCAGCGCCTGGATGCCCGTCATTAGGACTTTGCCGGTCTGCTGAACGTACTTGTCGTCCAGCGATGGGGTTTTGCTCACGGCCAACCTCCAGATTGTTCTTGTCTACGCGGCACATGGCGGCGCGAATGATTTGAACAGATTATCTGTTTACGTGTAAATATCGTAAAACGATAAAATCGGCTATCTGGTATCAGATAAACAGATATCAGGAGACGCAGGAGAGGGGAGATAACGAAGCCGCAGGGATGGAGCGATTGGCTGAGCGGAATCGCCTGGATAACGAGCGACCGCCGTTGCGGCGATCACCCAATTCGCTATTACTTGGCCAGTTCGGCTTCTATCGTCTGTTGCAGGCGTGGGTCATCCGGGCTGACATCCGGCGAGAAACGCGCCACCACCTGGCCGTTGCGACCGATGACGAACTTCTCGAAGTTCCAGAGCACCTCCGGGGCAGCGTTGGTCTGGATGCCATAACCGGCGAGCAGCTCTCGCATGGGACCTTCACCGGTAGCGTCTGGCTTGGCGGCGGTCAATTCCCCATAGAGCGGATGACGATCCTCGCCGGCGACAGACACCTTGGCGAAAAGCGGGAACTGCACGTTATAGGTCAAGGTACAGAACTCCTTGATCTCCTGGTCGCTGCCCGGCTCCTGCTCCTTGAAATTATTGGCGGGGAACGCCAGCACCTCCAAGCCTTGTTCGCGCTTGTCTTCGTAGAGCTTTTCAAGCCCTTCGTACTGTGGCGTCAGCCCGCATTTGGACGCCACATTGACGACCAGCAATACCTTGCCTTTGTAGCGCTCCAGCGTAAGCGATTGGCCATCATTGGATTGCACCGGGATATCGAAGATTGAAGCCATGGATGTCCTCCTTCTGTTATGAAATTTTCAGCCTAGACGAAGATTACTGGAGAAAAGCAGAATAACGATACAAATTCACAAAAAGTGAACAGATTATCTGGTAGTCGAGTAGGTCTGCCCGCTTTGTGGTCATTCGAGGGATAGTGCGAAGCCGGCGCCACGGTTCCATAACGGAATTATTGCTGGACAAAACACGTTAAAATGTTCAACTAATACCCTGGCTTCAACCCCGACAACAAGACAAACAAGAAGGAGATTCGCATGCGTGCAGCCATCATTTCCGAGCGCAATGCTCCACCGGTAGTAGGCGAGTTTCGCGAACCTGAGCCGCAGCAAGGCTCCGTCATGATTGACGTCGACACTGCCGGCCTGGGCGGTTGGGACGTGCTCGGCGCTTATCGACTCGGGGTCGAGTATCCCTGTGTGATTCGTGGCGAAGGTGTCGGTCGCGCGGAAGACGGCCGTCGAGTGTATTTCGGCGAGCGTTCGGTTTTGCCGTTCGGTGCCTGGGCCGAGCGCACGCTGGTACCGGCTGCGGAGGTCTGGAACGTTCCGGACGACGTAGATGACAAAACCGCGATCAGCATGGGTATCGCCGGGACCGGCGCCATCGTGCCGCTGGAAAAGGCGCAAATCCAGAAAGGCGAAAAAGTGCTCGTGCTCGGCGCTACCGGCACCCTTGGCCAGATCGCGCTGCAGCTGGCTCGTGGCATGGGCGCCGGAAAGGTCGTGGGTGCGGCACGCTCTGCCGAGGCACTGACGCGCTTGAAGTCGCGCGGCATCGCCGATGACGTGGTGACGTTGGGCGGCGCCGATGATGTTGCGGCACTGAAAGACGCAGGCGACGGTGGGTTCGACGTAGTGCTGGATCTGGTTTGCGGCCAACCCATGCTTAGCTCTTTGAAGGCTACCAACTGGGGCGCACGGATCATGACCATCGGCACCGGGGCAGGGCGCAAGCTCGATCTCGACATTGCCGATCTGCTGTTCCGTTCGCTGTCGTGCATTGGCACGGGCCAGCGCCCGCCCGCTGACCGCGAGCAAATCTGGCTGCGTCTGCTGAAGATCGCGAGGGAGCAGGAAATCCAGATCGACTACGTCGACTACACCCTCGACCAGGCCGCCGAGGCCTGGGCTGCGCAGGTGTCTGGCCCGCATGCGAAAATCACGGCGAGCGTGCGCCGCTGAGCCAATGTACGGCCGGCCGCCTCGCGCTAGCCGGCCGAGCATCGTGGTCTCTGGTTCGGCTTGATGGGTACGGCGGTGACGGGGCGCCCAGCTAGCCGGACTATGGCGGCGGCACTCGTGTACCAATCCGGCCCAATCCCGACCAGGGGCGCTGCCTGGCGGTCAGCTCGAAGCGGTGGAAAACTTAGGGAGCGACAATGGATATCCACAGGATGAATAGAGCGGCAATACTCATGTTGTTTTTGATTATTGCCGTGCCGGCTCAAGCCGGGCGCATACAGCAAGAGCTGCAGACGACCCAGGAACTCCGATCCCTGGCCTTTCTGACCTGCGCAAATGCATTGGTGTATTTCAATCAGAACGGAAGCCCCTACGAGTTGCGTAACAAGCAGGGCTATGAACAAAGAATCCTCCGCTTGCGAAGCCTGGCCAAAAGTCTGGGCGTTGCGGACGTTATAGATGAAGTGCAGCGCCTGCAAACACGCCTCGATGATACTGACGAGTTACCCCAAACCAGCGCGGCCCTACGCTCTACCGAACCCTCTTATTCACGTAGGTTGTTGCCGGTAATCGAGTCGCACGCACATCTGCAAGCCTTACTGGATGTCCATTACGCCCAGCTGCAGGGTGACGAGCCTCTGGGTGAACTTGGAAAACTACACGCCATCAGCCGCGCTATGGGCGAATTGCTGGTGAACTATCAGATCGCGTCGTTCAATCGTCTTGGCGCCGAAACATGGATACTGAGAGACGAGAAAACCCATCAACTCGATCACGAAGTAATCGATGCGTTCGAGCGTTTGTCGGCCGGCCATCCGGCACTTGCCGAGGCGCTTGAGCATGCGGCACGCGAGTACTCGTTCGTCCGCGGCGTGATCCTCAAACAGGACGGAAATTGGGCGCCCAACGGGGCTGAACGCTATATGCGGTCGACGATTGCCGAAGTCGACCAAATCGCCAGAGGATTGCGCCAGTAACATTGCCTGCCGCTTCTGGTGTGGGATGTCCGGCGGCACGCGGTTCGCGTCTTTGTGCTTTTATTGTCCGGCGTCGGCGATCATCACTGCTACGGGGCATCGCGTGATTGCGAGCTGCGATGCCTTGGCCCGACAGGTCAGTCGGCGGCAGGCCAGGTGCCGTTGTTCATCAGGCTATCGAATGCTTCTGTCATTTTGTTGGCCGAACTAGGGTAGTCATGACGCACCCACCACAGCCATGTGCCGATCAGCGCGCCCACGAAGCTGCGCACCGCCACCTCTCCGCGCAATCCGCTGCACTCGTAGATGCCATGTTTGCGGTAGTGCTCGCGCACCAGAATCAGTAGCAAATTTTCCAGGTGAGCAAGAACGATCGCTTGTGAAGGACTGTTGAAGAATGAGGTGGTCAGGGCTGCATGCCGCTCGGTGGCGTTGAACAGCCATGCTGAAACATCGAGCACGATCCGTTTTTCCCCGGCGACATCGCAAGCGCGGGTTTGCGGCAGGCCGATGGACTCATAACCGGCCACCAGCAAGTCTTCCTTGTCACGAAAGTGTGCATAAAACGTCGAGCGTGCTACCCCGGTATGGCTGAGCAGTTCCTGCACCGAGATGTCCCGAAAATCCTTTTCCAACGCCAATCGATACATCCCGTCCAGAAGCAGCTCTCGGGTTCGCTGTGTGCGTAACGCGTGGCGCTTGCTGGCCATGTCGGGCTTGGTCGGTCGTTCCGACACAGCAGAGATGTGCTGCTTCATCCTTTACCTCTGCGAAGTGTGTTTGTCGGTCGTGGCGCCAGTACCTGTAAGCGTAGCTGGCATGAGCATGGAGACTGGCACGTGCGCTTCACCGCGGACAAGGCTTGTTCGATTGAGCGAGCGCAACAGTCGTCCCTGTGCGGCGAAATCGAACAGATCGGGAATTCTGTCCGTTGTGGATTCTTCAGTCGAAACCTACCTTTCTCTCATCCCCAAGCACCGGGGTCTTGCAGATGGGCGTCGATCAAGCCGCTTCGGTTAGTTGTTGAGCGTTACCTGTTGAGCGGCTGAGGGCAGGGGGGCGGCCGGCTAATCGGCCAGCGAAGTGCTTGCTTCGGCAACGCCCCAATCCGTGAAATAGAACGCATCAAGCAGATCGCGACATTCAACCCATTCAAACGACAGAAGAATAACAATGAGCCAATCCTACGATTACATCATTGTCGGTGCCGGCTCTGCCGGCTGTGTGATGGCCAACCGGCTATCCGCCGACCCCAGCGCCTCGGTACTGCTCATCGAAAGCGGCCCCGACCACACCAGCCCATTGATCGCAATGCCGCGCGGCATCGGCAAACTGCTGATACCCGGAAACCCGCATGTTTACGACTACCAGGCCTCGCGCGGTGAAGGCATGGCCACCGAATTGTGGCTCAAGGGTAAGGCCATCGGCGGCTCCAGTTCGGTCAATGGCATGGTCTACGTGCGCGGCGCGCCGGCCGATTACGATGGCTGGGAAGCGCAGGGTTGCACCGGCTGGGGTTGGGCAGATATCGGCCGGCAGTTCGTCGCGCTGGAGGATCACCAGCTCGGCGCTTCCCAGTGGCGTGGCGCTGGCGGGCCGCTCAAGATCACGGTGCATCCTTCTGGCGATCCGCTGTGCGAAGCGATCATCAACGCTGCCGATACCCTTGGAACCGCTCGCGTCGAAGATACCAATCATGTAGATGCAGTCAGCCAGGGTGGTTTTGGATATCAGCCACAAACCACCTGGAAGGGTCAGCGTTTCAGTGCGGCCAAAGCCTTCCTCGATCCGGTTCGTGGCCGTCCCAACCTGACCGTGATGACTGGTACACACGTCCAGCGCATCGAGTTCCAGGAGCGTCGCGCGGTCGCCGTGCATGTGCGTGACAAGGATGGAGCTCAGCGTCTTGCGGTCAGCCGGGAAGTGGTGTTGTGCGCGGGCGCCATCGAGTCGCCGAAGCTGTTGCAGTTGTCCGGCATCGGGCCGGCAGAATTGTTGAAGCAGCATGGCATTGCGCTCGTGCAGGACTCACCAAACGTAGGTCGCAACCTGCGTGAGCACGTCTATATGGCGGTGCAGTATCGGGTTACCAGCGGCAGCCTGAATCACTGTTTCGCAGGCCTGGGCCTGCTGCGTTCGGTGGCGCAATATTTCTTCAGTAAAAAAGGCCCGATGACCCACGCCGCGCACGAGGCGGGCGGTTTCGTGAGGACCCGACCGGGTCTGGATCGCCCGGATGCGCAGATCGGCGTCAGCCTGTATTCCATGGACGGCGACGGCAAGACGGTGGTGATCGACAAGCAACCCGGCCTGACCATTGGCGGCTATTTCATGCATCCCCAGAGCCAGGGCGAAATCACCATTCAGTCGGCCGATCCAGCCGTGCCGCCGAAGATCGTCGCCAACTACCTCACCGCCGAGGCCGATCGGGTCGCCGCCATCTCGCTGCTGCGCTGGATTCGCCGTCTGGCTGCCGAGCCGGTGCTTAAATCATTCATCGTTCAGGAGCTGACGCCGGGACCGCAGGTGCAAAGCGATGAGGAAATCCTCGCCGCGTTCCGCCGTTTCGGCCAGACCGCTTTTCATGTTTCCGGCACCTGCCGGATGGGCGCGGACAGCGATTCGGTTCTCGATCCCGAGCTGAAGGTACGTGGGGTCGAGGGTGTCCGCGTCGTCGATACCTCGATCATGCCGAGCCTGGTCTCGGGCAACACCAATGCACCGGCGATGGTCATTGCCATGCGCGCCGCTGAAATCATCACTGGAACCGCTTTCACTGGCATAACCAAAGGAGCTGTAGCGGCATGAGCATTCCATTTACGCAGCTGAACAAGCTCTATATCGACGGCGCCTGGGTTTCGGCAAACGGTCCGGCCGAAGCCGTGCTCAACCCCGCCACCGAAGAGGTGATCGGCCAAGCGCCGGTGGGCGATAGCGCCAGTGCTGACGCCGCCATTGCCGCCGCGCGCCATGCGTTCGACAGCGGTCCATGGCCGTGGCTGAGCATGGCCGAACGTGCCAACTACATGCGTCGTATGCATAGCGCACTGGTGGCGCGCCGGGAGGAAATCGCCGCGCTGATCATCGCCGAGGTCGGTTGCGCGCAAGGTGTTACCTATGCGATGCAGGTCGATATGCCGCTGGCTCATGTGCTCACAGCCATCGACCAGTCGCTGCACGACGCGACGCAGCAGATTCCCGTGGAAGCAACGCCCAATCCGTTCAACCCGGGCGGGCCGATGATCCTTGGCAGCGGCAGCATCGAGCGCGAACCGATCGGCGTGGTTTCAGGCATCACCGGCTATAACTTCCCGTTTCTGCTCAATCTGGCGAAGATCTTCCCGGCGCTGCTGGCGGGCAATACGTTGGTGCTCAAACCGTCGCCGTTCACGCCTTATTCGGCACTGCTGTTCGGTGAAATTGCCGAGCAGGCCGGTTTACCCAAGGGTGTGCTGAATATTGTCACGGGTGGTGTCGAGGTCGGCAGCCTGCTGAGCAGCGATCCGCGGGTGGACATGGTCTCGTTCACCGGCTCCGAATCGGTGGGCGTGAGCATCATGTCTCAGGCTGCGCCGACGCTGAAGCGTGTGCACCTTGAACTGGGCGGTAAATCCGCCTTGATCGTGCGGCCGGATGCCGACATCCAGGGCACGGCCCTGGGCGCCATTGCCGGTCTGACGGTCAATGCCGGGCAAGGCTGCGCCTTGCTTACGCGCTTTCTGGTGCACAACTCCATCCGGGAGCAGTTTGTGCAAATGGCCAAGGCGGTGGCCAGCCAGATAAAGATTGGCAACCCGGCCGACCCGAGCGTGGTGATGGGTCCGCTGATTCGTGAATCGCAGCGGGCCAAGGTCGAGCATTTCGTTGCCAGTGGCCGCGATTCGGGTGCCACGCTGGTATGCGGTGGCGGTCGCCCGCAGGGCTTGGACAAAGGCTTCTTCAGCGACATCACCCTGTTCGATGATGTGCGCAACGACATGACCATCGCCCAAGAGGAAATCTTCGGGCCGGTGGGCGTGGTCATCGGTTTCGATACCGATGAAGAGGCCATCGCCATCGCCAACGATTCGCGCTATGGCCTCAATGGCGCGGTCGCCACGGCCGACGCCGCGGTTGCCTACCAAATGGCCCGACGCATCCGCGCGGGCAGCGTTTATATCAACGGGGGTGGCGGCAAGATGCCCTATGCGCCAATCGGCGGTTTCAAGCGGTCGGGCATCGGCCGCGAGTTCGGCCCGGATTGGCTGAAAGAGTTCACCCAGGAAAAATCCATCATTTATCCCATCGGGCGATAAGGCGTTCGGCAACACATGGCGCCGTTCATGGCGCCATCCCGATCGGTTTTCGATAGCTCATTAACGGCCCCTTGTGGGCCGTTTTTTTTTTGCCCAGCAAACGGCTGCGCCCTCGCTGATCGTCCGTGGCGCTTGCAGGCATGAGTGATGCGTTTCAGCGATATCGCTTTGCATTTGAGCGATAGCCGGTTTCGTTGTGTCGCCGTGAGTCGTCCCGTCTACTGAAGCAGCTGCCCCTGGCTAGAGGGGCGCGCAGGTCAGCTGACAATAAAAACAATGGGCGCGACGGAGAATGTGATGTTCAAGACCACGTTAATTGCCAATTCGGCGCTGAGCCTGGCGGCGGCTCTCGTCTGGGTCAGTCAGGCGCAGGCGGCTCAATACGATCTAGGCAACCCCGACCTCTCGATGCGTTGGGACAATACCTTGCGCTACAACCTGGGCATTCGTGCCGAGAGTCGTGATGACGCACTGGCCAACAACGCCACTTATGACGAATCCGACTCCAAGTTCGACCGCGGCGATGTGGTGACCAATCGCGTCGACCTGATGAGCGAATTCGAGTTGGCCTACAAGCGCTACCACGGTTTTCGCATCAGCGGCGCAGCCTGGTATGACCAGGCGTATTCCGATACCGATGTCGAAACCGGTTCGGGCGCGGTGTACTACCCGGGCGCCTTTCCTGGCGCTAGCGTTCCGAGCTACCGCGGCGGGGAATATTCGAGCCATACCAAGCGTTATCACCATGGTCCCAGCGGCGAACTGCTGGATGCCTTTGCGTTTACTCGCTTCTATGTAGGCGATGCTCCGGTCAGCGTGCGCGCCGGTCGGCATACGGTGTACTGGGGCAACGGACTGTTGATCGCGGGACATGCGTTGTCCTATTCCCAGGCACCGCTGGATGGCCGCAAAGCGCTCGCCAATCCTGGCACCGAAACACGGGAAATCTTCCTGCCGCTGGCTCAGGTTTCGGCCCAGGCACAGGTCACCGACCGGTTGTCCATCGCCGGCCAGTATTTCTTCGAGTGGGACAGCACAAGGGCGCCGGAAGGCGGGACCTATCTGGCCTCGGCCGATGTTGCCCTCGAAGGCCCCAACCAATTGCCGGTTGCACCGGGTTTTGCTTTTCCCATCGTCGACCCGCTGGAACCCGACGACAGCGGCAACTGGGGCGTAATGGCCAGCTACGGGCTGGACTTCATGCATTCCGAGGTCAGCGCCTACTACCGTGAATTCGATGACTACACGCCTTGGGGCCTACAGGTCGGGCCGGATTTCGCCCGCTATGTGTACGCTGAAAAAACCAAGCTTTACGGCCTGGGCTGGTCGATGGGGCCGGTGCTTGGCGGCGCTTCGGTAGGTATCGATCTTTCCTATCGCAAGGATGCGCCCTTGGTATCCAGTGGCATCAGCCTGGCGGACAACCAGGGCGCGCGTGGCGACACCCTGCATATGGTGGTCAACGGGTTGTGGCTGTTACCGCGCACGGACTATTTCGACACCGGCACCCTGATCGCCGAAATGGCTTACAGCCATCTGGACAAGGTCACCCATAACGAGAGCCTGTTTCGCGGCGAAGGCTACGGCGGCTGCGCAGCGGGGCAGGACAAGGAGTGGGGTTGCGCCACGCGCAACTATGTCGGCGCGGCGCTCAGCTTCACGCCGCAGTGGCTGGGTGTGTTCCCCGGCTGGAACCTCTCCATGCCCATGAGCGTGGATTACGGCATCTCCGGCAATGCCGCGACAGGTGGCGGCAACGAAGGCCGCTACACCTACAAGGTCGGGGTGAAGGCGCTGTTCGACGAGCGCTACGACTTCACCCTGGCTTACATCGGCTATGGCAGCCAGCGCAACTACGACGATATCGCCGGCGTCGGCAAGACCGTCGTCGGCGGCAGCGGCGACATCGGCCTGTCCGACCGTAACTGGCTATCGCTCACATTCAGCACGGCATTCTGAGTAGATCACCACGCGTCAGCCTGCATGCAGGCCCGCCGCGAATCTGCGCGCTTTTCCGGCATTGCCGAGACTTTGCTCGACGGGCAGGCGCGCTTTCCAGGCGATGACAAAAACAACGATGACTGGAGGTATACATGTTCTTCAACCGATCTGTGGCCGGGTTGCTGGCCGCCATGAGCGCAGCGTCAGCATTCGCAGCGCCTTATACGCCCGCCGACCTTGGCAATGAGCTGACCCGATTCGGTGCGATAGCCGCAGGCAACGAAGCGGGCACCATCCCGCCCTATGACGGCGGCCTGAAAGTTCCGGCAGGCCTGAAGCCCGGCGACGGTCAATGGCCGAATCCGTTCGAGGGCGAGAAGCCCCGGCTTCGGGTAACGGCAGCCAACGCCGATGAATATGCCGAGCAGCTTTCATCGGGGCAGATGAAGTTACTCAAGCAGTATCCCGACACCTATTACATGGACATCTACCCGACGCACCGCACCGCGGCATTCCCGGAGGCATTTCTGGCTGCCACCGAGCGCAATGCGAAGAGCCCAGAATGCAAAACCATCAACGATGGCCTTTCGATCACCGAAGACTGTCGGGGTGGCTTGCCTTTTCCACTGCCCGAAAGCGGTGAGCAGGTGATGTGGAACTACATCCTCAACTATCAGGGGGTCAACGGTTGGGATTGGAACCACAGCGCCTATGTCGTCAACCAGGGCCACGCCACGCTGACCAATACCAATCAATCCACCGGTGAAAAACCGTATTACCAGATTGGCGTGGACGGTCGGGACCCGGCGATGGCGCAGCGCATATGGTCGCGCGTCGTTGCGCCAGCCCGTACCGCCGGGCAGGCATCGGGATATTGGGATTACCTCGATCCGGTGAAAAGTTCGCGCTACGCCTGGAGCTACACCACCGGCCAGCGCCGAGTCCGTCAGGCACCCGAATTCAATTACGACACGCCCAACTCTGCCTTTGGCGGCGTGGCGTTCTATGACGAGATTTTCCTGTTCTCGGGAAAGATGGATCGCTTCGACTGGAAGCTGGTCGGCAAGAAGGAAATGTTCATTCCCTATAGCAATTACAAGCTGAAGTGGGGCTGCGACATGGAGACCAAGCTGATGCCCAACCACATCAACCCGGACTGCGAACGCTGGGAGCTGCACCGCGTCTGGGTGGTCGAGGCAACCCGCAAGGACGGCGTTCGCCACGCGCAGAGCAAACGCCGCTACTACATTGACGAGGACACCTTTGGCGCAGCGGTCTACGACGCCTGGGACGACAGCGGCGAAATGTTCCGGGCCGGCTCCCAATACAACATCCAGGCCTACGGCATTCCCAACAATCCTCAGCAGGACTCCTACTCGCTGTACGACTTCACCCGCAGTCAGTACGGCATGTTCGGCAACGGCCCGACGCGCTATCGCGACGAACCGATCGCCGAGCGCGAAGCCAATCCACAAACCATAGCCGGCGGCCAGACGCGCTGAGCACTACTCGCGGCGTGTGAAAGCGGGGCAGGCGATAGCTGCCGCCGCTGGACGTGACGGGAGAGGCCTTGATGAATAAAGAAGAGGGGCGTTGTTGATGAGCAATCGACTGGAAAACAAAGTGGCGCTGATCACCGGCGCGGGCAGCGGCATCGGCCGCGCATGCGCTCAGATGTTCGCGAAGCAGGGCGCTCAGGTCGTGGTGACCGACCTCTACGCCGACGCGGCCGAGCGCGTCGCCGAAGACATTTCGCAGGCGGGGGGCAAGGCGATAGGGATGAAGGTCGATGTGGGCCGCGAGGAGGATCTGGCCCAGATGGTCGAGGCGACGATGACAACCTTCGGCCGTCTCGACGTGCTGTTCAACAACGCCGTGAACAAGAACCCCGACACCGCAAGAGACGTGGATTTTCTCACCTTCAACGAGGACCTGTTCCACGCCAACATGCGTGTCAACGTGCTTGGAGGCGTGCTCGCCTGCAAGCACGCGCTGCCCCACATGCTTGAGCAGGGGCAGGGCTCGATCATCTTCACCTCGTCCACCAGCTCGATTGCCGGTGAAGTTGCCCAGTTCAGCTATGGCGCTTCGAAGGCCGCAGTGAACTGGTACGTGCAAACGCTGGCGGCAACCTTCGGTAAGCGCGGCGTGCGCTGCAACGCAATCCTGCCGGGCGTGATTCGCACCGCCGCCCTCGACGGCTGGGCCAACGACAAGATGGTGCAGGGCTTTGTGGATATCCAGAACGTGCCGCGCCTCGGCCTGCCCGAAGACATCGGCGCGATGGCCGTTTACCTCGCCTCGGACGAATCGAGCTACGTCAACGGCGCGCTCATGCGAGTCGACGGCGGCATGAGCTGTACCACGCCCATGGTGCCGGTGGTACGCGCCTATCTCTGAGCATCACCCGCCCTCCGGCGGGAGACGTCATCAACTTTCCTGGGTAACAAACATGGGCATACGACAAGAAACGTTTATCCGCGAATTCCTCGACGCCTGGGGCGACGGCACGGCCGAATCGCGCCCGCAGGTCGACAAGATCATTTCGATGATGGCCGAGGACGCCGTCTGGCAACTCTGGGTGCCGGGCGGGCCCGTCATTCGGGGGCGCGAGGCGCTCAGGCGCGAGATCGAACGGCAGATGAGCTACGTCACCCACAACAAATGCACGATCCGCCACATGGTGTCCTCGGATGATGTGGTCATGACCGAGCGAGACGACTATGCCGTGTCCAACGGCAAGCCGATGCCGCACTCGATGGTGGCCGTCTATGAGCTCAACGAGCAGGGCCTGATCAAGGCCTGGCGTGAATATCTCGATACCGCAGATCTGGCCAAGAAGCTAGGTGTTTCGGTCGCCGAAGTAGGCGGTCCGAGCCTTCATGCGGCTGAGCGCTGAGCCTCATTGTTTAGGAGTGTGGAATGAATACGGCAGTAAAAGAACAACAAAGCGCCGCTGCAACCAGCGAAAGCAAGTTGAAGGCATTTGTCGAGCAACTCACGAACGGGCGGGTCACGAGCATGCAGCGGTTGGTTCGCTGGCGGCCGGCCTGGAACCTGGAAGTCGACAGCAATGGCCAGACGCTGCGTTTGCATCTGCGTGGCGAACGCGGCGGCGACGTCAGCCCCTTCCCGGATTTGCGCCGCGAGGCCGATATTCTCACGCTGCTTGGCCAGCAGGGCATTCCGGTGCCGCGTATCCATGGATTCTGCGAAGACCCGCCAGCGATAGTCATGGAGCTGGTGCGCGGAACGCGTGATCTTTCCGCTGCCCGCAGCGATGAAGAACGGCGCGATCTGGCTCGCCAGTACGTGCGGGCCATGGCCGCCATGCATCAGTTGCCAGTCGAGCCCTTCGTGGCGCAGGGCATCGACCGGCCCGAGGGCGCCGAGTCCATCTCGCTGGCGGGGTTGGAGGCGTACTACCCGCTCTACGAACGCAACAAGACCCGGCCGCAACCCTTGGTGGAATTCGCTCTCGGCTGGTTGCGCCGCAACGTACCCATGCACCGCACCGAGGCGCGGTTCGTGCAATACGACTCGGGCCAGTACCTGTTCGAGAACGGACAGTTGAACGCGCTCTATGACTTCGAGTTCGCGATGATCGGTGACCCGCTGGCCGACCTCGCCTCGGCGCGCATGCGCGACAACTATGAACCGCTGGGCGACACCTTCAGCGATCTTTATCGCTACTACCAGGAAGTCACGGGCGAGCGGCCGGAGCCGGACGTGGTGCGCTTTCATACAGCGCTGTTTTCCACTGTCAGCGCCATGCAGTTTTCCAGCACGGTGGCGACGCCGCAGCCGGGGGATCCGCACGACACCTACACCGAGTTCGACATCGCCTTGCGCCGTGTGGTGGTGCATGCGTTGGCCGAAGCGATGGGCGTTCCTTTGGAAACCCCGGCACTGGACATCGCCACGCAAGGGCCGAACGCGGCACTGTTGATGATGCTCGAGGACGCCGTCGCGCAGGTGAAGGTGAGTGATGAGTTTCAGCAATCCAAGCTCAAGTCGGTGAGCAAGCTGGTCGAGTATCTCGTCAAGGGAGACGCCATGACGTTGCGATTACAAGCCTTGGAACAGGCGGACGCCGAAGCGCTGCTGGGGCGCAGGTTCGAGAGCTACAGCGAGATTGATGCTGCGTTGGAGGACTTCGTGCGTAGCGCCGGCCCGGAATATGACGAGCCCTTGTTGAAACTGTTCATGAAACAGATCGAGCGGCGCGTGCTGGTTTTCGGCGGCACCGCGATTGGTGGCTCGGCGAGCCATATCGATCTGCCACCGATCGAGCCCCGCTGAAACCGGCCACTCATTGCTGTAGCCAAGCCACCCGTTCAGTTAGTAAGGAAGTTATTCCATGTCCAAGCAAGACACAGCCGTCTTCAAGAAAAAATATGGTCCTTGGGCCGTCATCGCAGGTGCATCCCACGGCGTTGGTGCCGCGTTTGCCGATCAAGTGGCGGCAAAAGGTCTCAACTGCGTGCTGGTAGCCCGGCGCGAAGATGCCTTGATTGACCTGAAGAACCAGCTGGCCGACCGGCATGGCGTCGAGGTGCTGGTCGTCGCGCTGGACCTGACGCTGGACGATGCTGCCGACCGGCTGGTAACAGCGGTGGCGGACCGGGAAGTAGGGCTGCTGATCTATAACGCCGGCGGCGATCCATACATCACCCGCTTCCTCGACACCCCGGTTGAGGACTGGGGCAAGTTATTGCGCCTGAATACCCAGACGATCATGCGCTGCTGCCATGCGTTCGGTGGCCGAATGGTTGCGCGTGGCGCCGGTGGGGTCTTGCTGGTCGGTTCCCAGGCCGCGCTGGGTGGCGTTCGCAAGCTGGCCATGTATTCGGCCACCAAGTCATTCGCCATGACGCTCGGTGAAAGCCTCTGGGCCGAATGGAAGGGGCGGGGTGTCGACGTGTTGAATCTGCTCATCGGCACTGTCGATACGCCAACCATGCGCGACGCGATGGTCAGGCAAGGGATTGCGGATGCGCTGACCATGCAGCTGGCCAAAGCCGAGGATATAGCCGCGATCGCGTTGCGCGAGTTGTCCAACGGGCCGACGCTGATCCATCCCGACGATTTGGCCGAGCTCCCCACCGGGTCGCATTCGGGGCAAGCGCGGCGCGAACACGTACAGCGGATCAGCGCAGAGTCTGCGCTCTTTATCGGTGATTGAAACCGTGGAGCGAGGGCGGCCGGTCGAGTATGCAGCGATGGGTGCAACCCCATCAGAAATGGGGCGGCGCAACGATCGCAGCTACGCGGCCCGCCCCTTCTTCCATTTCGACAGGCCGGTTGTAGGCGCAGCGCCGAGCGAGGCGGGTAAGTGCAATGTGTTTTTCATACACCAAGCAGAGTTCCGAAAAATGAAAAATTTCAACAATACGGAGTTCAAACGAGGTTGGCGCATCCTCATCCTCGCGATCGTCGGGGTAGCCACCAGCTCAAGTTCGTTACTGCTGTACAGCTTCAGTTCGATGGTGATTCCTCTCGAGGAGGCGATGGGCTGGTCGCGTGCCGATCTACAGGCTTCGATCACCGCGCTTTCGCTGGGCACCATCATCGCCGCACAACTCGCCGGCTGGCTGAATCTGCGTTACGGTTTGCGGCTGGTCACCTTGATCTCCCTGGTGACGCTGGCACTCAGTATGTTCGCCTTGTCGCGTGCCTCGGGATCGATCTGGATGCTTTATCTGGGATTTTTCCTGGTTCCGCTGGCCGGTTTGGGAACCCTGCAGGTGACCTGGTCGCACCTGGTCAATCTATGGTTCGAGGAGAACCGCGGCTTTGCCCTGGCGATCATCCTGAGCGGCTCCGGGCTGGCGGCGATCATGCTGCCGCTCATCGCCACCTGGGCCATTTCCCGCTGGGACTGGCGGGCGGGTTTCATTGCGCTGGGCGTGCTGCCGGTGCTGCTGGCGTTGCCGCTGGCGCTGCGCTGGTTGATGCCGGTTGCCAAGGCTCATGCCGCAAATGCCATGCAAAGCAACGCCGAGCGCCACCATCCGGGAATGCTACTGCGCGATGCGCTGCGTTCGTGGCGCTTCTGGGTGTGCAACCTTTCGATGACGCTGGTGGTGTCCTGCGTGGTCGGCATGGTGACCAACATCATCCCGTTGCTACGGGACAAGGGGATTGCAGCGGAGCAGGCCAGCCAGATATTCAGCACCTTCGGGATATCGCTGATTCTCGGTCGCTTGGTGGTGGGCTACTTGATTGATCGGTTGTGGGCGCCGGGCGTCGCGGCCGTGGCCTTGCTGATGCCCTCGTTGGCCTGCCTTGTGTTCCTCTATGCCGATGCCAGCATCTGGCTGTTCGTTCTTGCAACCTTGCTGGTGGGCATTGGCGCAGGTGCCGAATTCGACATCGCCGCGTTCCTGATCGCCCGCTATTTTGGTATGCGCGACTACGGCCGTCTGTTCGGTGTACACCTGGGGCTGATCACCGCCGGGGCCGCTGCCGCGCCTTTGCTATTCGGCGCCCTATATGGCGCTAGCGGCAGCTATACAGGCCTGCTGGCGTTCTGCTTTATCTGCTTTACGGTCGGTCCATTGTTGCTGCTTGGATTAGGCGGTTACCCGGTGTTCGAGCGCGAGGCTGCGACTGCGCCGGTCTAGGGTCTATTGACATTTCGTCGCGGCCGCGACGGAGGCCCGTTTGGCGCAGAACAACGCACGAGGAGCGTGGTTTGGTTGTTCCCAACGAGCAACGAGCAACGAGCAACGAGTAACGCCGTGCCGCGCCAAACGGGCCCCGTCCCTTCGGGTTGCGCGTTAAATGGCGCCATGCGGCGTTGCGGGACTTGGCAAGGGAATAACCATTCCCTGCGTCCCGCGCCTTGCCTGGCGCCATTTCTCGCAGCAACGCGGCTCGCTGCGCAACGTCAACAGACCCTAGCTGACATCAAGTTCGTCAGACCAGGCTTCGCCATGGCCTGGTGAGCGCCGTCGACGGAACTCCTCGGGCGTCCAGCCGACCGCTTTTCGAAATGCTGCGGAAAAGGCGGCGGCGCTCTGGAACCCGGTCATGTAGGCGATCTGCTTGATCAACAGGGAAGGGTCGCCGAGGAGCCTCATTGCCCGGTTGACCCGTGCTTCGGCCGAGTATTGGCGCAGGGTCTTGCCCGTGGTGTTCTTGAAATAAACCGACAGCTTTCGTTCCGGCAAGGCGCACAGATCGGCGAGCTTGCGCAGCGAAATATCGTTTGCATCGGCGTCCAGAGCTTCCCTCAAGTGCTGCAGCTGACGGCGACTCAGCTTGCCGGGTTCGTCGTCATCGCGCTGTTTGCCAAGAAACTCCTTGCGCAGTTCCAGCGCGATACCGGTCATCAGGCATTCGATATGGAGCTCGCTGGCAAACCCGGGGAATGCAACCTCTTCGCCAAGCCTGCGCAGCGAGGCCTGCAGATAGTTGCTTTGGAGGTTCAACATGGCGTCCGTGATGCAGTGTTCCCAGTCCCAGCGGTAAGCCGCGAGCGGCGCGATGGCAGCGGGGTCGAACAGGCAGATCACCGCTTTTTGCTGACAAGCCCGATGCTTGAAGTGAAAGTCGCTTCCCGGTGGGATGAAGATCGTCTGGCCGAGCGGCTGGCAGCTTCCGCGGTTGCCCGACAGGGTGCCACGATTTGACAACGGCGCGTTTTCGGGAGCTTCGGCCAGCAGTAGCCTGATCAGACAGTGATCAGTCAGGTGAATCAGCGCGGCTCCCGAGCTGGACCAATGTGCATGCTCGACGCGAACCTCAAAGCCCTTGTTGGACAAGCCGGCTTCGGTGGAAAAATTGCCCGCATGGGGGGACTCGTATTCCCGATATTCGATGACATTCATGTCGCTTCCTTCAGCCGTTCTTATTGTTGATGCTGAGCTTTCCTGTCGCTGACTGACATGCCAGATGCAGGTTTACGAAATGAGGACCGTCTCCGAGTGTACTTTCAGATCAAGCTTGGCGAGTGATAGCGTTCGGAGCCAGATTTTGAAATTTTGATGGCCAGGGGCGCCAGCCACTCGCTGCGCCAGCCGCGCTATTCGTGGCGGCAACTGCTGGGCAGCTTCTCAGACGGCGGAGGTTTTACCCAGCTCAATATCGGATTCTCGTTTGTCCCGCAGTCAAAGCTGACCGATGGACAAGGGTGCAGGCTCGGCCTAGTTTTCCATACCGCAACGGCTGAAAAGCCTGCCCGACCCGATTTTGCGGGTAATAGACAACGGAGAGAACCGTGAGTAACACGATCGAGGACAACAAGGCGCTGGTGCGTCGATATGTACAGGCCGTTATCGACGGCGACATGGATACCTTCGAGGCGTTGCAGCATCCGGATGTCAAATGGTGGACGTTGACCCGAGGCGACATGAGCCGCGAAGCGTTCAATACCGCGGTACGCAGCGGCCTGCTAAGTGCCGATAAGCGCTCGGTGGTAATCACCGGATTGACCGCTGAAGGCGATCGCGTCGCCTATGAAGCGCAGGGCGAGATGGTGTTTGCCGACCGCGTCTATCGCAACAGTTACCACAACCTGCTGGTGATCCGCGACGGACTGATCGTCGAAGGCCGCGAATACATGGATACCAAGGCCTCCACCGAGGCGCGCCTTGCATAGCCGGCCATTCTCAAAACTGTAAATCGAACGAAGGCGGCCTGCCTGGCCAAGCGCCGCCCCGTCTGGCGGCGGCTGGTGCAGTCATGCGGTGTTGCGGCGAGCAGGCAACAGCCCCTTGCCCACTGCGCGAACGCCAGTACCGATAGCGCGCCCGTCCCCAGTCATCGCATCAAGTTGCCGGCTCGGTTATTGCGCCATCCGTAACGGTCGCTGTCGCCACTTCCCCAGGAGCCGTGGGAAGGGTGGGGTAACGCCCCAACGTCAAAAGCAGCAACGCACCGATACCAAAACTGACCATGCAGAACATCAGCATCGCGTGGTAGGAGCCGGTTGCCTCGAACAGCGCGCCGAAGAACGCCGGAGCCATGGTGCTGCCGATCGCACCAAAGCTCATCTGAAAGGCGAAAACCCGGCTGTAGTCGCGCAGCCCGAAATAGCGCGCGATCAGATACGACGCAATATCCATTTCGGCGCCGGCGCCCAGCCCGGCGAAGACACAGGCGAGCACCAACAGGGGAACATGTGCGCCAACCGTGCTGAACAAAAGGCAGCCGACGCCGGGAAGCAGCAAGACGAAAAAGGCCACCCCAGGCGCCCACACCCGGTCGATCAGATAGCCGATGAACAGCCGTCCGAAAATCAGCGACACGCCGAACGCACCGAACACCTTGGCCGCCTCGGTTGCTGAAAGGCCGCTGTCCTGCATCATCGGCACAGCGTTGATGATCATGCCCATCATGCCCATGATCGCGAGGAACAACGCGCAGTTGATGACCCAGAAGCGCCGCGAGTGCAACGCCTGGCGAAGCGAGAAGCCCGTCAGTCCGACGTCCGGCTGCGCAGGGAGAGATGATCGTTGTGTCGCCTGTTCCACGGCCCCTCGGGTGCTCAACCAGCGCAACGAAAGCGGCAAGGTCACCAGCAATGGCAACAGCGCCAAGCCCCAGAACCAGGCGCGCCAATCCCAGCGGATGATTGCCCAGCTCAGCAACGAGGGCAGCACCAGGGCGGCCAGGCCCGTGCCACACAGGATGATCGCCAGCGCCAGGCCGCGGTTCTTGTCGAACCAGAGGCAGGTCAGCTGCGTCCAGGTCACGTGTAGCGTGCCCACCCCGGCAAACGCCAGCAGACCAAAGCCCAGATTCAATTGCCACAAGTGGCCGGTGTTGAGGGCCATGGCGAAGTAGGCGAGCGGCAGCGCGATCAGCGAGCAAAGGGTCACGCGACGCGGCCCGTAGCGTTTGTTCAGCCAGCCGGCAACCTGAAAGGCGATGATGGAACTGCCGTACTGAAAGGCCGCCGCCGTCTGGATTTCGCCTCGCGACCAACCAAAGGCCTCCTGTAACGGCAGCACCAGCGTGCCGAACGCATAGATGGGCGCGACGGCGACCGAAGTGGCGATACCCAGCAGCGCCAGAAGCAGCACCCGCCATCCCTGGCGGAACTCTGTCCAGTCGATAGCCAGAGAGGTGTGGGGCTTAGCGGCGGAAACGGCCATGTGGCTTCCTCTTGTTGTTGTTATGGCGATACCCTCAGCCGGGCTTTCAAGCGCCCGGCGGGTCATGTCACAGCGTCAATTCAGCTGCTCAGCGCCTATCTGCGCGGCAGGCTCGATAGCCGGTTGCGGGACATCGTCCTGAGCCAGGGCCAGCCCGGCGAGATAGCCAAAGGTCAGGCTGAGCGTATTGTTCGCGCCGTTGCCCGGCGCGCGGCCCCGCCATAGCGAGTTCATGTCCAGACCCACCGCGTGCAGACCGGGAATCGGCTGGTCGTTCCCGTCCAGCACGCGCGCCTTGCCGTCTATGCGCAGGCCGACCGTGGTGGTGGAATCGCCGGGAAATATCTGCACGGCATAGAACGGCCCTTGCTGAATCGGCCCGAGGCAGGGATTGGGGGTGTGGTTGGGATCGCCCAGAGGCATATCGGCCTTGTCCCGTCCACGCCCGAAGTCATCATCCACACCCCGGGCGGCTTGCTGGTTGAAGCGCGCGACGGTGTCGGCGAGGTTGCCGGGATTGACACCGATACGCGCGGCAAGCGCATCGAGGGTCGGCTCGGTGAGGATATAGCCGGCGGCGATCAGCCCTTTCAGCCCAAAGCCGCCCGGGCGCACCAGGCCCAGGCCGTATTTCTTGATGAACGGGTGGTCGCATACAAGGTGCGCCGGCACAGAGCCGGTGCGGTGCATGGGCTCCACCAGGTTGGTCGCCGCCTCGTTACCGAAACGCCTACCGTCCCGGTTGACCGCAATGCAGCCTGGCTTGCCGCGATCCATATAAAGGTGTGGAAATTTGCGTATTCCGCCGTCGGGCTTCCTCAGCAGCGAGACCACCACCCAGCCGGCATTGCTCAGGTTTTCGCCATCGAAGCGGCCGCCAGCGTTGCGGGCTTGCTGCAAACCGTCACCGGTGTTGCCCTCCGGCACCAGCGACACATGGTGTTCGGCAAACGGAATGTACTGTTTGCGCATGTTCGGATTGGCGGAAAAACCGCCGGTGGCCAGCACGACGCCACGGCGTGTGCGAATTTCCACCGGTTTGCCGTCGCGCTCGACAACCACGCCTTTGATCGCGCCATGCTCGTGGATCAGGCTGCGCATGGGCGTGTCTTTCCACAGCTCCACCCCGGCATCGATCGCCGAGCGCAGCAGCCGGGCAGCCATGGCATTGCCCATGGTCAGCCGCGTACCGCGCGAATAGCTCAGCCGATCCACGCCAAAGCGCACCGCCAACTTGGCGATGTGTTTGAACGAGGTGAACGACGTGGTGACCTTGGCGATGTGCGGCATGTCGCCAATGCCGAACATCATGCCGCCCGGCGCGTTGAATTCAGTCAGCGGGGGCCGTAATTGGTCGAAGTATTCGCCCAGCTCACGACCGTCATATTCCACCGGGCAAAGCAAACGGCCATCGGCGGAAAAGCCCTTGGCCTGCGGATGCCAGTCGGCAAAACCGCGCTGCACGGCGAAACGTACCGAGGTACGCGCGTGCAGGTAATCGACCATGCGCGGCGCGGCATCAAGAAAAGCCCGCAGCAGATCGGTACGCAGTGTCGGCCCCACCACTTCCTGAACGTAAGCGAAGGCTTGCTCTGGATCATCTTTCAAACCGGCCTCGGCCGCCTGGGTATTGCACGGCACCCAGATGCCGCCGCCGGAAAGCGCGGTGGTGCCGCCGAACAGCCCGGTCTTTTCTACCAGCAGTACGTCGAGGCCCTGGGTTGCGGCGACGATCGCGGCCGTCATGCCGCTGCCGCCAGAGCCGACGACGACTACGTCTTTTTCAACCACCGGATTGTCATTCATTCTTGTAGGTTCCGTTGTTTCTGAAACTGATCGAGATGTGGGTGCTGCCCCGTACGCTGGTCAGTCCGACGTCTGCCGGGTCTGTTGATACAGCTCGGCAAAATGCGGCTGACAGCTGTTCTTGCCGCCATTGATCTCGATGCATTCGCCTGTGATGTAGCCGGACTCGTCGGACGCGAGAAAAGCGGTCAGCGCCGCTATGTCTTCAGGCGTGCCGAGGCGTTTGGTCAGGACGTACTTGCTCGCAAAGGCAAGGATCTGCGGGGCCGTCGCCTCCATTGCAGGCGTCACGATGACCCCCGGTGCAATGGCGTTACAGCGCACGCCTTGGCGACCGTATTGCGTCGCGATGTGGCGCGTCATATTGATGATCGCAGCCTTGCTGGTGCCGTAAGCGATTCGCACCAGGTCGCCCTTGGTGCCGGAGCCGGAGGCGGTGTTGATGATCGACCCGCCCCCCGCTTCGATCATGTGGGGAATGGCGAACCGGCAGGCCAGCATGTAGCCGGTCAGGTTCACGTCCAGGGTTTTGCGCCATACCTCCATGGGTATTTCCAGCAGACTGAGGTCCTGGCCGTGAGTCTGCGGGTCGGTGATCGCGGTGTTGTTGTGCAGAATGTCCAGCCGACCGAAGTGCTCGACCGTCTGGGTCACCATCGCCTCGATGCTGTCGGCATCGGCGGCATCGAACCGCAGCGCCAGGCCGTTGCCCTCCAGCGCATCGGCGGCGCGTTGCGCCGTTTCCAGATTGATATCGGCGCACACGACTTTCGCGCCTTCACGCGCCAGGCGCAACGCGGTCGCCGAGCCGATACCACCGCCGCCGCCGGTTACGATTGCCACTTTGCCTGCCAGACGTTGCATCCGTTTATCTCCTGTCATTGTTGTTTTCGGGTGTGGCATGAAGCGCCTCGCGGATCGCAATAGCCGCGCCACGTATCGACGAGGCCATGGCTACGCGCCAGACAAGCCCGGCGATACCAACGCGATCAGCGCTGCGTGTACTTGGACACGATGGCTTCCGGGTTCTGCGTGCTGTTGGACGGTGCCTCCTCCGCAAACTCCAGGCGTCCGGTCAGGAAGTCGTTGAGCACGCCATACATGTTTTTGTTGAAATCGAAGATCGCCAGCTTGGTCGCGTAGGGAATGTCTTTGTCATAGATCTGCACCCCGGCCATGTACACGGTCCGGTACAGATTGCCTTCCTGGTCCCAGGCGTCGTACAGGCCCGCGCCGAAGGTGTCCTCGTCCATGTAATAGCGCCGCTTGCTGTACACGTGGCGCTGGCCAGGCTTGAGCGTCGCCTCCACCACATAGACGCGGTGCAACTCCCAGCGCTCAACCGCCGGGTTAACGTGATTCTTCATGAACTGCTCGGGCGCTTCGATTCCGAAGTACCACTTGTAGGCGTTGTAGGGGATGTACATCTCCTGGCGTCCTATCAGCTTGAAATCGAAGCGATCCTGCTTGCCGGCAAACATTTGCAGCTCGTCGAACAGGGAAATGCCGCCCTGGCTCGCGACCGGCGTGTCATAGGCGAACTCCGGCGCCAACTTGACGCGGCGCTGACCTGGCGAATAGCTCCAGGCGCGACGCGGTTTCTCGGTCGGGTCCAGAAAATCGGAAATACCGGTCATCTCGCCCGCCCGGCGCGCCGGCTCGGTGTTGATCGACCAGGCACGACCGTATACCTGTGGATCACGGTCCTCCAGATGCGTCTGATAGAAAGGAAATTCCTCATAGGCGCGCTGTTGCGCCGTCTTGGTGATGTTGCCGTTGGAGTCGACAACCCAACTGGTGTGCTCGTCCAGGACGCCGGTCGGTCCGTTTTTGTAGCGCAACAGCTGGTTCCACATCATCTCGTTACCAGTCTTGGCGATGGGAAACGGCAGGCCGCCCCGGCAATCGGTTTCAAGCGATAAGCCTCCGTTGAAGGTTTCACATCCGGTGGCGTTGCGAACCGTTGCCTTCAGCACGTTATCCGGATAGGCAGCGGTGCGATGGCTCGGGTACACATCCATGTACCAGGTGTCCGGATATTTTTTCAGCAGGGCTTGCTGCCCCGCGCTCAATTTGTCGGCGTACTGATCCACGTTTTGTGCGGTGATCCGGTACAGCGGTTTTTCATCCCGGAAAGGATCGGTCCAGGCTTTGCCGGGTTCGAAGTCCGCTGGAGCGGTCCGCAAACCGCCTTGGTAGGGCGGAATAGTGCCTTCGGCGTTTCCGGCTTTTATCGCCCCGAACAGGGTGAGCGTATTACCCAGTTTCTGCGCCTCTTCTGGCGAAACCGCAGCGCAGGCAAATGTGGAAATGCCGGTCAAGACAATGCTTAACGCGAATCGGGAAATCATGAGCAGTCTCCGCTTATTGGATTTATATGGAGCCGTAAGACGACGTGATGCATCGCACCTCTAACTTAGCCAATACGCGTTTACATGCCGTTCATACCGTTTCACCCACGGTAAAACGAAAGCGGATATTTAGTGGTGTTAAAACCGGCAGTTGGTCCTAACCTGAAGCCCGTCAGCCGAAACCACGAAGCGCCTGATGTTTTGAAACCGGCGTTACGTTGAATTTAATAAGAACAAACGTTAAAGCCATGCCCATGTTTCCATTTTTCCCTTATTGCAAGCTGGTTCTTCAGGCGTCTGTATCTAAATTCGAACGGGTCCAGGCCTCTGTGTAACCCTCCGTTCAACGACTCAATAACAAGAGATAAAAGATGAAGACTTTTTCCAAGATCCCCGAGCGAGGCGATTTCGCCTATCAAACCCTGGTAGCGCCCTACAAGGTGACCGGCGAGTCGATGCATGGTGGCCGTGGCTTTTTCGGCTTGCAGTTGAGCAAGAGCATGCCGTTCGGCTCGGTTCGTGACGAAGAAGGGCATATCTATTCGTTCACCCGTTCGGTCATGGCGCCAACCGGCACGCCGAACCCGACCAAATTCTTCTATCTGTCCACCCGCACCGACGGCAAGAACATCCGCATGGACCAGGCACGCATGGCGGAACGCGGCGTGACGCCGATTCCGGCGTTGTCGCTGCAAGGCGATACCGTCCGCTGGACCAACCAGCCGGATGACGTCGGCCATCCATGGGAATTGACCGCCAACAGCGAAACCTTCACCTGGAAAGAGGACAACCTATTCCAGCTCGAAGGCCGCCTGCTCGGCAACGGTATGCAGTGGTACTTGCCGGGCGTCGAGTGGGGCACCTTTTACGTTTCCCAGATTTGGGATGTCAGCGGCGTCTGCGAAGGGCGTCCGGTCAAGGGCGCGATCCTGCTCGACCAGGTGTACATGGCCGAGGGCGGCGCGATTCACTTCAAGAAAGACCTGGTGGTGAACAACAAGATGCACGTGCTGTGGTGGTCGTTTGCCACGGTCTACAAGGACGGCACCTACGATGTCGGCTCGTTCATGGTTGGCCATGACCACCTCGGGTACGCGATTTTCCAGAACGAAAAGGGCGAAGTGCGTACCACCACCGACATCGAATGCGTAACCAAGCACAAGGACGGGAGCTACTTTCTGGAGGCTGCCAAAATCACGCTGGACGGCAGCGAAGAATGGGAATTCCTGCCCGATCCGCGCGGCGAAATGATCGACTTCGTTGGCGGCTTTCCCGTCACTGCACAGCAGGAAGGCCGCTGGCGGCGAGTGGGTGATACTCGCGAGCCGGATCACTGGGTGGCCTGGGGTGAGTCGGACCGGCGCAATGGCGCGGCACGCAATGTCCCCGGCAGCGATATCAACTAATCGTGCGGGCGAAGCCCTGCTGCCATGGCTGATTAAGCGGTACGAGTCAGCGGCTCGATTTGCCCGAAGCGGCGAGCGGGCCCAATGAACCAGGAGCGACTGGTGTTTCGCTGCTCAACCCCTCGGGGGCGAGCAGCTTTTTTTTGCAGCAGTGCCCTGCTTACACACCACACCGACGCCATGTGGCGAAACGCTCCAGGGGCGAATTCGCAAGCAATCGCCCCGAACGCCATCGGGGGGAATGTGCTTAAGAGGGAAGGATCTGCTACGAACGGCCAGCCGGGCATCAGTCAGCGGTGAGATAACGGTCCCTGAGACTATTCAGGCCCGACGCATCCAGGCCGACACACGTCTCGATATAGGCGTCCATCGATCCATAGTGCTTGTCCACGCAGTCGTAGGCCGTTTGCAGGTACTCGGGGCGGGCATCCATGATCGCGTCGACCGCTTCGTCAGGACAGGGCTTGCCGATCATGTTGCTGACCAGCGTACTCATCAGCTCTCGCCGGACGTTGCTGGCGTCGACCATTCGGCGGGCCGACAGCTGATAGTCAGCGACAATGACTTTCCGCGCTACGCCGAGTGCATGAAGAATAACCGCGACGGCAAAACCGGTGCGGTCCTTGCCCGCTGCGCAATGAACCAGCACGGGCACCTTACCCGTCTCGAACAACCCGAACAGTTTCGGCAGATGCGGCGCCAGCATGCCCGGCAGACGCCGGTATACCTCGAACATCATGGCCTCGGCGCCCGCAAGATCCGGGCTTTCAGTCAACAGGCTCGACACGCTTTTGTCGGCGCGCATGTCGCCGGTGACCTCAAGTGCCAGCTGCTCAAGTTCAACAGGCAGATTGTTGGGCGTCCGCTGGCGCTCACCCTCGCTGCGCAGGTCACATACGGTCTTTACGCCAAGGGTCCTGAGGGTTTCCCAGCCCTCGGCGGCAAGCATGTGCAGCTGGTCGGACCGTAGCAACGTATGCTCGGCGATGCGCCGGCCGTCATGGGCCGGCAAGCCTTTGAGACTACGAAAATTATCGGTGCCTGCTAACTGCAGATTCATCGGGACTCTCATATCTGAATGCTCGAACGTTCGCCTAATGTGATCAAGCGGAGGCGAATCCCCGAAATTGGGTGAGATCCAGGTTGTCGGTCACCGGCGGTTTAAGGAAATAGCACACCTGAAGTTTGCCTGGTGAGAAACGGTAGGTTTCGATGCTTTCAATGGCCAGCCCGGTATTATTCAGGCAATTGCGATGATGAGCCGCAACGTCGTTGCCGTTGTAGATGGTCTCCACCACTTCCAGAGAGATGTCCGCATTGTGCTTGTCGAACATCTCTTCGAGGATAAACCAGCCATCACGCGTGTCAGTGCGACCGGCATATTCGATGACCAGCGACTCAGGCGCAATTTGGCGATAGCAGTCAAGAAAGGCCTCGCGATCGTGGGCGTTCCATGCCGAGACCTGGCCCTTCATAAAACGTTGGATACTTTCAGCATTCAGTTGCGTCGTCATTTCGATTGCACTCCGTTTATTGTTTTTGTTCGTTACACCATGATCCAAGCCATCAATCGTCCAGCAAATGCCGGAACTGCGGGAGAACCTGGCGCGCGCCCTCGCCCAGCTTGACGTGGCGGCGTGGCGCTTTGCCGGCGGTCAGCGTTTTCACGGTTTCGAAATCCTCCGCCGCGGCGAAGAATCGCTCCACCATGATGCGCCCGTCCTGGCCCCACTCATCGACATTGGCCAGCCATGCTTGCATGCCATACATGGGCCAGCGGCGAAACTGTTCCCAGGCGGCGTCCTGTCCAAGTACGCCTTCGGCGCCCAGGCTGATCAGCTTCTCGCGGTAGTCCTTGACCAGATCCCAGGCCGAAGCCCGCCGCTCCTCGATTGTCAGCGCCCCAAGCATGAAATAGGCAATATCGCGCCATGGCCGCCCCTTGCGCACAAGCTGCCAATCAAGCCAGACCCGCTCGCCGCTGTCGCGCAGAAAGCTGTTGCCCTGGTGAGAATCGCCATGGACCAGGCAGATGGGGGTCTCCTGCTCAAGTTCATAAGCGCGCAACTCGTCAAAGGCATGCCCAAACAGCTCCGGTGTTTCATACATCCACTTCGGCAGGATGGCCTGGTACTCAGGCTTGCGCAGATTCAGCCGAATGTAGTCGTACATGCGTAAAAACTGATCGTAGTCGACCGGGTGATCCATGGACGTGGGCAGCCAGCTCTGTGCCTTGAGTTCAGAACTTCCCCACAGTGCGGCATGCAACATCGCCAGTGACTCCAGCCCCTGGGCCACGCCATCGACGCCGAGGTGATGGGTACTGTGACCGAACTGGCCTGGCGCCATTCCGAGGTCTTCCATCACGACGACGCCCCGACCCCCACCATCGCCATCCCAGTCGGAAAAATAGCTGTCCGCCACCGGCGTGTGCAGACGCTCGCGCATGAAGTGGTAGAAGCGTGCCTCCAACTCGCAGATCTCGCCGCTCTCGAACCCTTCCGACCAGTTGGACTTGAGGCAAACGTTGCGCGGAATGCCAGCGGCCTGGCCAGCCTCATTGAGGTCCAGCGCGAGCCGTAGCTTGGTGGTGTGCCCGTTACGCACCTCTACCTGCTCGAAATCATTCACCGCGATCCCGGGGTAGCGGTTCTGAAGCAGGCTAGTCAACCATTGGGGTGTGACGTCTTGCAGGTGGCGAGGAAGTTGCCCCTGGCGAGCAGGATAAGGGCGCTTTGTCCGCAACTCTTCGATACTGGTCATTGTTGTATTTTATCTCTGAAGGCGAAATGCCAGCGGCTTCATGTAGAAACCGTACGACAGCGGAAACGCACTTAATTCACGTATTCGGCGTAAACCCGAGTGTTGATCAGCCGCGCTGCGTCATCAAGGCAAACACGCTCTCGATACGATTGAGTTGTTTTACCGGCGGTCAAATGCTGGAGTCGAAATGCTCATCGGAAAATAGCTGTTGATGCTTGAGGGCGTGGGTCAATCGGACCTGCTCGAGGGCGCCGGGGCTATATCAAGATTTACCAAACCGGAAACAGTGGCGGTTGACTATTGGTAAAACAAAAATACGGCTCGCGCATAGTCAACATGGCAACGTGTTGCATATATATAAAGCCGCCTGATGTCGCGGCAAAGGAGCGTTGCAGATGCAAACACAGAATCGCTCGAAGTCTGATAAGCGCCAAACAATGAGCCGAATGCTTGCCGCCGCGCATCAGGAGTTTTGTAATAAGGGACTGGCCGGCGGGCGTATTGACGAAATAGCCCGCAATGCTGGCGTTACCAAACAGCTGATCTTCCACTATTACGGATCGAAGGAAGGCCTGTTTGTCGCGGTGCTTGACGAAACCTCTGACAGACTCATGACCGGGTGGGTCGATTTCGATGTCGAGCAGCTGACCCCGACGCAAGCGCTTCGAGCCTTGCTCAACCACATCTTCGATCAATATCGCAACGATCCCTTGCTCGCCAGGTTGGCGCAGGAGGGCGTTCGCTATCACGATTACAATCAAACGCCGCGCAACCGCTTCCTGGAACTGGCACCGGCCCTGGTCGATAAGGTTGGCGGGATCGTTCAGCGAGGCATTGAATGCCGTAGTTTCAAGCCGGACACCCAGCCTCGGCTGCTGCTTGCCACCGCGGCTCTCATCGCTACCGGCTGGTTTACCAACGCTTACTCCACCTCAGCGCTGGTCGGCCTCGATACTGCTTCCGAGGAAGGTATGGAAACCTGGCGCAAACACTGTGCCGATTTCATTCTGGCCAGCATCGTCGCGACGCATGGAGAAGAACCGCGCAGCCCTCGCGCCGATTGATCATCGCGTTCTGCCGGGTTTCGCGCAGGTCTCGTTAGGGGCGCTCGATTCATTGGAGCGCTCATGGTCATCTCACCGTTACGTCATAGAGCGTAACGTGGGCTGCGCTTATAACGCCTGCTCGACACCGTGACCGAATCTTGCGTTCGCTGTATGGTGCGCGACTAGCCTGAGTGGTCGCACTGAGTTGGTGAAGGGTAACGGGATGGCGAAGGGCAAAGACATATCGATGCGCCAGCTGCGCTACTTCATGGCCGCGGCTGAGGCAGGGCAGCTTTCCCAGGCAGCGGTGAAGGTGCATGTATCGCAATCGGCCATTACCGCCGCCGTTCTGCAACTTGAACAGACATTGGGCGTTCGGTTGTTCGACCGGCTGCCTTACGGCGTCACCCTGACCGCAGAGGGGCATAAGTTCGCCCAGCATGCGGGCCATATTCTCGACACGCTGCAGGACGCGCTCAGCGAGCCGCTTTTTCTGAGCCATTCGATCCAAGGGGTGATTCGCGTCGGGGCTTCTTACACGGTGCTCGGCTATTTTCTGCCGTCGCTGCTGGCGCGGTTCAAGCGGAGCTATCCACAGGTGGAAATCGACCTGGTGGACATGGATCGGCCTGTCATCGAAGACGCCATCGCTGCAGGGAGGTTGGATATGGGGCTTTCCATCGTCTCCAATACCGCGAACCTGCAGCGCTTCGAGCATCAGGTGCTGATTCGCTCGCGACGCCAGTTGTGGCTTGCCAGCGAGCATCCGCTGATGCAGGCCTCGGTTATCACACTCGAAGACGTGGCGCGTCACCCCTACATACTGCCCACCGTGGATGAAGGGGAGAGCTCCACCTATCGCTACTGGAGTTCTCGCGGCCTGGAGCCGAATGTGGCGTTCCGGACGTCTTCGATGGAAGGATTGCGAGGGCTGGTGGCCCATGGCTTCGGCGTTACGATTCTCTCCGACATGCTCTATAGGGCGTGGTCCCTGGAAGGCAAGAAGATCGAGGCGCGGCCGCTGGTGGACACCATCCCGCCCATGGAGCTGGGCTTGACCTGGCGCCGCGAGACGGAATTGCCGCAAGCGGCTGAAGCGTTTCGCCAGTTTTTGGTCATGGCGTGCGCATCCTGAGTGATCCGCAAGTCGGCTCAACGCCAATATTGCTCAGATGCTGTCGCGATTAGATGACCTTGCTCTCGGCCGGCCTGCGCAGCGATGGCGCGCCGCGCCGGATTCAGAGGGTTCTTGCCCATCGCCGCGGCCGATGCGCTGTCCGGGCCGATAAGCTGGACGCGCGTCCCGTACTGCTCGAGTATCGCTATTTGCTTGGCCAGCGTGCGGCCAGGAATTCCACGGTTCGCGCCAAGGGGCGACACAATGATCACCCCTGATGAACGCTCGACTAGATCGGCATTACTCGAGCTTCGTATTCCGCCATCCATATATTGCCGTCCGCCGATGTTAACGGGCGGCCAGATACCAGGCACGGCACAGCTGGCGGCGACCGCATCGGCCAATTCCACGCCGGAATGTCGATCGAACATTCTGGTTTCGCCAGTCAGTGCATCGACAGCGATGACGGCCAGAGGCGGCAGCGAGGGAAATTGACCGCGCTGTAGGCCAGCTGGGCGCGCGGGGCGTCTGCGTAGGCGGGGCCAATTTCAATGGACTGCAAGCGCATGACGAGCAGCTATTCCCGGTTTGGGAAAAGCTCTCTCAGCTTGACGTGCCGATCATGGTGCATGGCTTTAACCAGTCGATCTACTGGGGCGAAAAGCATACCGATGACAAGTTCGAAACCACCTCGATTATTGGCGATTGCGTCGATGAGACATTGTTCTTCTGGTATCTGATTTGCGGCGGCGCGCTGGACGTATTTCCCAACCTGAAAACCTACATTACCCACGCCGGCGGCATGGCAGTGTTTCAGCTTGGCCGGCTGAGCGAGCTCAACCGCGCCATGGCGCCGGACAGCCGAAACAAGCGGCCATTGATGGAATACATGCCCAACTTCTATTTCGATCTGGATGTGCATGCGCCAGGCCTGCGGCGTGGCGTAGCAGAAGTGGTCGGCGCGGATCGCCTGCTATACGGCACCAATTTTGGTGGCGCCTATGATCATGGCGATCTGACTCATGGCCTGGGTTTGTCCGAGCATGAACGTGAGCGCATCCGCAGCGGCAATGCCATCGAGCTGCTCAAACTGGACGTTTCCGTGCCGGTAGTCTGAGGCGGCGGTGGGCCAGCGATGCGTCGCTGGCTCATCTGCCCCAGGGCAATGCCGAACAGGATCAGGCCGCCGCCAACCGCATGGTAAAGATGCAGCGTCTCGCCGAGCAGCATGATCGCCAGCACAGCCGTGAACAGCGGCACCAGATTCATTAGCGCGGCGGTTTTTTCCGCACCCAGCGAGACGAGTCCGCGCATCCATAGCCCAGGTGCCATGGCGGAGGCGAACAGGCCGGCGAAGAGAACCAATGGCAGATTATCGCGGGTCAACGCAGCCGAAGGCGCCAGTAGGAAAGGCGGCACCAGTACCAATGTACCGCAAAGAATTTGCACATACAGCGACACCCAGATGGGCAAAGGAATTTGCCATCGCTTGACCAGTACGCAATAGAGCGCATAAGACAACGTCGCCATCAGCATCATGAACTCGCCTTTGCCCATGCCTTGGCGAAAGAGCGCAGCCAGGTCGCCGGTGCTGATCAACCAGGCTAGCCCGAGAAAGGATATGAGTGCGCCTGCAAGCGTCCCCGCCGTGGGCCTGGCGCGTAGCAGCGGGATGGCCAGAAGAACCGTCAGCATGGGCATGGTTGCCAGAATTAGCCCCATAGACGTAGCGGTGATGCTGTAAGCAGCGAAATAGGCCAGCGACTGGTACAGCGACATGCCCAGGCAACCTAGAGCGAACAGTTTTGCAAGATGTGTTTGAATTGTTCGCCGAATGCTCCAGGCCGTTGTAAACACGAAGGGTGTTATCACAACGGCTGCAACGAGCCAACGGTAGAAGGAAATGGCTGCAGGGTCGATCAGGCCTACAGCCATTCGATTCACCACGGTGCTGGCAGCCCATATCAGTGTGGCCAGCACGGGAAACAGCAGATTCATCAAACCGGGCATAAAAAGTCCAGTAACCGGCGGTGCCAGCGACGCCGGCAGATGCTCTGCCGACGTGCCTGACAGCCAGTGTAGTGGCTGGTCCCTCTGTCAATTAGCGGTGTTTCGCGCCTTGATGGCCGCGGCGAAGTCGCGTTTGAGCGTAGGGAAGTATGCGATCTGCCCGCCCATGCCTCCGGCGATATCGATCGACGCGGCGCTGATGAAGCTCGCATACTCGCTGGCGAGGAACAACACCATGCCTGAAACGTCTTCGGGCTTACCGTAACGGCCCACTGGCACAACCTTCATGACCATTTCGTCGAACTCTTCACGGCTCACGCCGGGCCCCATTTCCTTGTAGTGGCGATCCCATTGGCCTGTGTCGATCCAGCCCATGTTCAGGCTGTTCACCAGGATGTTTTCTTTCGCAAGCGACATTCCCAGCGATTTGGATAGGGCAACGCAGGAGGCGCGGTTGATCACCGAGGGAATGCCGTCGGGCGTCGGAATGGTCCCCGCCAGCGCATTGATTTCGATGATGCGCCCCCAGTTCTGCTTGCGCATATGAGGCACCACAGCCTGAACGAAACGGAAATGCCCCATCTGTAAGACATTGGCATGTTCGAGAATCGCCTCAGGGGTAAGGGTATCGATATTCCCGCTACGGCCTTGACCGGCGTTGTTCACCAATACATCCACGCCGCCCCAGGTCTTGGCCACTTCATCGACGAAGCGGTGCACGCCGTCCGTGTCGGTAACGTCGACCGCGCGTGCGATCACGCCAGCGGCTTGTGCGGCAAGCTCCTGGCCGGCTGCTTCCACGGCTTCCAGAGACCTCGCACAGATGGCGACGCGCGCGCCTTCAGCGGCAAATGCGCGTGCGATGGCCAATCCGATGCCTCTAGAGGCGCCGGTAACGATGACGCGCTTGTCGCTTAGATCGATGTTCATTTGATACCCGCCTCACGTTGAGCCGCCTGGTATACGAGCAAAGCGGCGTGTTCTTGCCAATTTCGGCTAATGAAATATTTCGCTGGAAGAAAAATGAACGAATTTATGATAAATGTCCATTTTCAGGGCCGTAAGCCCGGATGTCAGGTATGAGTTTGACCCCAAACCTGATAGAAATTCTACATAGAGAATCTGAATCTCAGTGTGGAATTTCGGGAAAATTTCCGCTAGGGTTGCCCTAAGCATTGGGAGCTAGTCGGCCAATGCGGTTTATACGCATAGCGATCGAACGGTTTCGCCAGCGTAAAAAGGCCTCTCAGGTGGAATGCGTTTTGGTGTAAACCACTGAAAATAAAAATAAAAGGATCACAACGATGAAAGAATGCCGCCGCTTTAGATCTCAGCCCTCGCAGCTAACCGGCATCGCCTTGGCGGTCGCTATGCTCGGTGGCGCAGGAAACGCTTCCGCCATCGAAATTGATTTAGGTAACCCTGATTATCGTCTGCGCTTCGACAACACGGTCCGATACAACCTGGGTGTTCGGATGGAGGATCAGGACGATCGCATCATGAACACGCCGACGACGGACGAGTCAGATGGCAAGTTCGATAAAGGCGATATCGTGACAAATCGCGTCGATCTGCTCACTGAGGTCGATTTTGCTTATAAGTATCTCTGGGGTGCTCGCCTAAGCGCGGCAGCATGGTATGACGACGCGTACAAGGATGGCACCGTCGAAAGCAATATTCCTGGCTACTCGACGAGCTACAACGGTGATAAATACAGCTCGGAAGTCGATCGTTATGTGCATGGCCCTTCCGGCGAGATCCTCGACGCATTTATCTGGTCGAATTTCAACATTGGACCGGTGCCAGTTAACCTGAAGGTGGGTCGGCATACCAACTACTGGGGCGAGGGCCTGTTGTTCGGTGCGCATGCCGTGTCTTATTCGCAGGCACCTAGCGACGGTGTGAAGGCCGTTACTAGTCCTGGCATCGAGACGAAAGAAGTGTTCTTGCCGGTGGGGCAGGTTTCGATCAAGGCCCAGCTGACCGATACCCTTTCGGTAGCGGTGCAGCAATTCTTCGAGTGGGACAACACTCGCATGCCCTATGGCGGTACCTATTTCGGACCAGCAGATCCTTTCTTCGAAGGGCCAGATCGCTTCCCGCTTGCGCCGGGCTTCAATCTTGAAAAGCGAAGCACCAAGCGCGGGCGCGACACTGCCAACTGGGGCGTGATGGGTAAACTCAACCTGGAACAGATCGAGTCAACGGTCGGCGCCTATTATCGCGAGTTCGATGACTATCAGCCTTGGCTCGCCCCCGAGCTGGTCGCTGCTCCCGATGGCTATTACCGACTCGTCCATCCTCGTGATGTGAAGCTGGCGGGACTGAGCTTTTCCCGTGTCTTTAACTCCGTAGCGGTGGGCATGGATCTTTCCTATCGCAAAAACGGTGCACTGAACGCTACAGGCGTAAGTCCTGTTGACGAAGAAGGCCCTCGCGGTAACACCATTCACTTCGTAGCCAACGCGGTATATGGCGTTCCACGTAACTTCATCGCGAACAACGCGACCCTAGTTGGCGAATTTGCCTACAGCCATCTGGACAAGGTGACCAAGCACGAAGAGCTCTACAAGGGTGATGGCTACGCTGGGTGCCGTGACGCCAGAAGTTCAGCTCTTCCGGGAGGCAAAGAAGACGGCTGCTCAACTGATGACTACTACGCTGTCGCTGTGAACTATACCCCTCAATACCTTTCGATCTTCCCTTCTTGGGATCTTGAGGTTCCGCTGACCGTCAACTATGGCATCAGCGGTAATGCCGCAAGCGCGGGTGGTGGCAGCGAAGGAGCTTTGGCATGGTCTGTAGGCGCGAAAATGACCTACATTCAGCGCCATGAATTCAGCCTACGTTACGCAGATACTTCCGCCCAGGAAAAGAATCTGCTCAACGGTGGGGTTGGCGGCAACGGTGCGGTGGGTACAACCGACCGCGGCTGGCTTGCGTTCACTTATAAAACCTCCTTCTAAAACATATAAAAAGGGGAATTCAATGAAACTCCAAGTCGCTCTTGGTCTGATGCTCAGCGGTATTTCTTCCCTATCGATGGCTGCGGTCTCTGCCGAGGAAGCCGCAAAACTGGGCGATACGCTCACTCGCGTTGGCGCCATCGCAGCAGGTAACGAAGCAGGCACCATCCCTGCCTATGAAGGCGGTCTGCGTACTGCGCCGCCGGGCTTCGAGCCCGACAGTGGTGTATGGGTCGATCCCTTCGCGAACGAAAAGCCCCTGTTTCGTATTACTGCCGAAAACATGGCCGAACACGCCGACAAGCTAAGTGATGGTCAGAAAGAGGTGCTCAAGCGCAACCCTGACTATTACATGGACATTTACCCGACACATCGCACAGCTGCATATCCGGAAGAGGTGCTGCAGGCCACGGTGCGTAATGCGACCGAATGCGAAACCAAGAAGGACGGTTTGGCCGTAGAGACCGACTGCCGGGGCGGTATTCCATTTCCGATTCCACAGACCGGCAATGAGGTGATGTGGAACCAATTGCTTCGCTATAACGATGGCAAGTTTGGTACCACTACTTCAGCCTCTAATAGCTGGATCATTGACAGCAATGGCGGGGTTACTATGGCTTCGCAGCAAGCCACGTTCACCGAGCGACCTTTTTATCAAGTGGATATTGACGGCCGTGATCCGATGATGGCCTTTCGTACTTATTCGATAACCAAACAACCTGCCCGCAAAGCGGGTGAGTTAACCGGTCTTATCGATTACCTTGATCCGACAGCGAAGCCGCGTCGTGCCTGGAGCTACACGCCAGGACAGCGCCGTGTGAAGCTGGCTCCCGAGTTTGCGTATGACACGCCTGTAGCAAGCATGGGTGGTCTTGAGCTTTTCGATGAGCTGTTCATGTTCTCTGGTGTCCAAGATCGTTTCGATTTCAAACTTGTGGGAAAGAAGGAAATGTATATTCCTTACAACTCCTACAAGTTTTATTTCGATTGCAAGGATCAGCTGCAGAAGGCGCATACGAACCCGGCATGCGAGCGTTGGGAGTTGCATAGGGTCTGGGAAGTCGAGGCTACGCTTAAGCCAGGTAAGCGCCACGTCTATAGCAAGCGTACTTATTATCTAGATGAAGATACTTACGGTGCAGGCCTTTATGATGCTTGGGATCAGGGTGGTAAATTGTACCGTGCCATGATGCTGGGTGGCGTGCAATTTTATGATCATGACATTCCATATATCGTCAAACATTCTATCTATGACTTCAATAAAGGTATGTATGGCGTGATCAACGATGCAATGAACGGCGGTTATCGTGTTATGACCGAGGCTCGTTCGGAGCGTGAGTTGAATCCGGAAGCGATCGTAATGAGGGAAACCCAGCGCTGATCAATTGCGGCTCTGCATGTGCGCTGGCGTATGCAGGTCCGCCGATCGGATTTATTCCTGAGCTTGCAAGCGATGCCGTGTTCTATCGGCAAGCATCGTACGCACTCTGATTACGCTGGTAGAGGATAAAAATAATGATATTTCCGGTCTCGCTTGCTACGCCAAACGCTTTTCCGGTGACCATCACCCGCTTCTCCGGTAAATGGCTAGGCGTGATGGTGTTTGTTCTGCTGGTGTTATTTGTTGTGGAAGCGTCTGTTGCGGCGGAGGGTATCGACCCCTTACGAGAACCGTCGAAGCCGATCAATGCTTCGGTGCCCCTCCTCGGTATAGATCGCGCGGGCGATGCGCTTGTTGGCGTCGGGTTGCACGGTATGATCAAGCGCTCCACCGATGGCGGGACGACGTGGCAGCAAGTGCAGAGCCCTGTTTCTACGGACTTGGTCCAGGTGCGTTTTCGTGACCCTATGAACGGATGGATCGTTGGTCACGATTCTGTGCTACTGAATACTACCGATGGTGGTCTGACTTGGTCCGTCCAACTCGACGGTCGCACGGTGCTTGCGCGGTTAAAGGCGTACTACGGTGAGCGCGCGGAGCATGGCGTCGAGGGGGCTGCCGAGATGCTCCAAGAAGTGGAGTTCTCCATGAACACGTCGGCGACGCCCGATGTGCTGGCGTCACCGTTTCTCGACGTCATGTTCAATGAGGACAAGGTTGGTTACGTCATTGGGGCATTCGGGCTGATCCTGAGAAGTACCGATGATGGGGCGACTTGGGATCCTTGGATCGAGCAAACCGACAATACCCGCCGTATGCACCTGTATGGCCTGGACGAACGCGACGACGTTTTCTATATCGTCGGCGAGCAGGGCTTGCTCATGCGCCAGGACCCGCAGACTCAACAGTTCACAACGATCGAGACGCCTTACAACGGCACATACTTCGGTGTGCGTGCGCTTCCCAATCTGCTTCTGGCCTATGGCCTGCGTGGAAATCTTTACGCGAGCAGGGATGATGGGGGGCAATGGCAGCAGATAGATACTGGCCTTAATGCAAGCTTGGTCAGCGCAGTGGATGCGGGGCAGCAATTGATTATGGTCAGCCAGAGCGGGGCGATGATCGCCCTCGACAAGCTGAGCCTGAGCGTCACTCCTCTGCAAGCCTCACGCGTAGGCGAAGTGTTCGCAGCCAGCGGAACAGGACGAGATAGCGAGATGGTCGTGACTTTTTTCTCGGGTGCAAAACTCGTCGAAATAGCCAAGGCGAACTAATAACGCGGTATGTTTAGTGAGAACAAGAATATGGTAGACCAAAAGTACAACAGTGGAATGCCCGTAGTTCCGGATTTGCGCGATTTCGATAAGTCGTCCGGCGGGTTTTTCGAGCGGGTTATTTTCAATAACCGCGTACTTGTGCTCGTAGTCTGCCTGCTGGCCACCGTCGTACTTGGTTACTTCGCTGCTCGCATAGACGTAAATGCGAGCTTTGAAAGAATGATTCCGAGCAGCAGCCCTTATATCAAGAATTACTTCGCCTACAAGGATCAGCTTCCTGGTTTGGGCAATAGCATCCGTATCGTCGTCGAGAACAAGCAAGGCGATATTTACGACGCGGAATATCTGAAGGTCTTACAGGAAGTAAACGATACCTTGTACCTCATTCCAGGTGTTGACCGTTCCTGGATGAAGTCATTGTGGATGCCGATTGTTCGCTGGAAGGAAGTGACCGAGGATGGCATCAGTGGCGGGGCCGTGATGCCATCGGATTATGATGGCAGCGAAGAGTCGATCCGCAGACTGCAGCGCAATATTCAGCGTGCCGGAATTATTGGCAGCCTCATCGCCAATGACAGCCAGTCAAGCATGATTCTTGCGCCTTTGCTCGATCAACATCCGCAAACCGGAGAGCCTCTGGATTACGGCGAGTTCTCCGATCAGCTTGAAGACAAGATCCGCTCCTTCGAGAGCGACAAGATCAGCATTCATATCGTTGGTTTCAGTAAGCTGGTCGGCGACTTGATCGACGGGCTGTACAGCGTGATGGTGTTCTTTGCCATCTCCGTCCTGATCGCTGGGATCTTCGTTTATCTCTATATGCGTTGTCTGCGCAGCACGATCTTGTTGATTGGTGTAGCGGTGGCCGGGGTCGTATGGCTTCTCGGCCTCATGCAGTTGCTTGGATATGACCTCGATCCGTATTCGATCCTGGTACCGTTTCTGATCTTCGCCATTGGTGTCTCCCATGGCACGCAGAAGATGAACGGTATTCTCCAGGACATTGGCCGCGGTACGCATAAGTATGTGGCGGCGCGCTATACCTTCCGCCGTCTCTTTCTCACCGGGCTTACCGCGCTGCTGTGCAACATTGTCGGTTTCGCGGTATTGGTGATCATCGACATCCCGGTAATCCGCGATCTGGCGATAACCACCAGCATCGGTGTTGCAGTACTGATTTTTACCAAACTACTGCTGATACCCGTCGCGCTGTCCTATATCGGCGTGAGTAAAAAAGCGGCGTTGATCGCTCTCGAGAAAGAGCGTGCCGGAGCTGAAAACCGCAACTGGCTCGGTCATATCTGGCACGGTCTGGACCGTTTTACCGAGCGGCGCTGGGCGATTGCGGTGATTTCGATATCGGTTGTCGTCACTGTCATCTGCAGCATCGTCATGCTCGACCTCAAGATCGGTGATCTGGATCCAGGTGCGCCAGAGCTACGCGCCGATTCACGCTACAACCAGGACAACGCTTACATCACCAGCCACTATGGCCTGTCCAGCGACCAGTTCGTCGTGATCATGAAAACCGATCCGGACAGCTGCCGGTTGTACCAGACGCTGCAGACCATGGACCGGCTTGCATGGCAACTGCGTCAGACACCTGGCGTGCAGACCACCAGTTCGCTTGCTGAATCGACCCGTTTCGTGACATCAGGCATGGCTGAAGGCAGCGGCAAGTGGCTGACCATCAGCCGCGACCAGGCCATCACCAACGCGTCGGTCGATGCCGCGATGATTTCTTCGCCCGGCATCACCAACCAGCAGTGCTCGGTTACACCGCTGATCGCCTATCTCACTGATCACAAGGCGGACACGCTGCGTCGCGTGATGGGGGTGGTCGAGGCCTTTGCCGCCGAAAACAACACCGCAGCTGACTCAGAACGCCCGGTCGAGTTTCTCCTGGCCGCAGGCAACGCGGGTATCGAAGCGGCGACAAACATCGAGGTGGAGAAAGGCATCATCACCATGTACCTGGCGGTATATGGCGCTACTGCTTTGCTCTGCCTGCTGACGTTCCGCAGCATTCGCGCCACCATCGTCGCGCTCATTCCTTTGATCATGACGACCATTATCTGCAAGGCGTTGATGGTCTGGCTCGGTATTGGCCTGAAAGTCGCGACCCTGCCGGTCATCGCGGTTGGCGTGGGGGTAGGCGTGGATTACGCGCTGTATTTGCTCAGTGTGCAGATTGCCGTGCAGGAACGGGGCGGCTCGCTTGCAGTTGCATATCGCCGGTCGCTGGACTTCACCGGCAGAGTAGTCGCTCTGATCGGCTTGACTATGGCGGCTGGCGTGATCACCTGGGCTTGGTCGCCAATCAAATTCCAGGCCGACATGGGCATCCTTCTGACGTTCATGTTCCTGTGGAACATGCTTGGCGCTTTGGTGCTGATCCCGGCTCTGTCGCATTTCCTGCTGAATCCAAAGACTACTTCGGCCTCACCGGAGTCGCCGGCCATGCTTGATACGCCGGTCGAAAAGGCTGCCCAGAAAAAAAAATTAGCTGACGCGGCTTCCGCTCATTGATCGGAGGCGCCCGGTTGGCGCTTCCACCGACTGTAAAGCCAGGCCCAGAGCCATGGCGCGATATTGAAGGGAGAGGGATATGTTCGAGTTATTGATGAGTGCCGACATGATGGTTCCGGATCCGGACGGGATGACGGAAAAGCTGGTGGATAAACTCGGCATCTTCAAGCATGAGCGCTGGCGCCAGGCGTTCGATAACCATCCGTACATTGCGCATTTTCTGCGCGTGCACAAGTCGCTGGCGGTTTCACCTACCCGTATCGAGCCGCAGTGGCATCTGGATCGTCCGAATCCGGGCGATCCGCTGTTTCATGATTTCTTGGAAAGCCTGAAGGATTATCAGGGGCACCATCGGCCCATGATTACCCATTCGATCGTGCTCGCGCTGCATGGCGACAAGTTCGATGCCTTGGTCAGCAAATTGATGCGTCGTCGCCTGCCGTTCCGTATGGCCCAGCGCACTCCGGAGATGCCGTTCGACCGCCTGTGGTTGGGCGCGACACCGGAAAAGCCGTACTACGAGCCATCCGTGGACGGCGGCCTGTGCATCGAAATCATGCCTACCGAGCCGTTGCAAATGCCGCCGGAAACCTACGCAACGCCACCTGCGCAGCCACGTGAACAAAAGCCGGGCGACATGGTGCGTGTCACTGCGCGTGGCTTCCTGGTGCGCGATCTCGATGAAACGCTGCGCAAGCTTTCCACCAATCTTGATTGGGAGCCGTCGTGCCCGGTGGAGAATATCGCCAGTGAAGGTTATCGCCGCGCGCGCATGGGCTTCACTGTCGCCAATAGCGCCACGCTCGACGTGCTCGAGGCGACTTACTGGAATACCGACGCCGGCCATTATGTGAATAACTGGGGGCCTGGTCCGTACTACATCCGTATTGGCGTTAATGATCTGGCCGCCAAGGCTGAAGATTTGCGCGCTCGCGGTACAGCCTTTGAATGGATCGAATCGTCCGCAGCGGTAGGCGGCAAATCGCTTATCAAAATCGATCCGAACGAGTTGGATGGTCAGGTGTTCGAGTTCGAGGAGTGTTCGGTATGAGCGCCGAAGAAAATCAGCAGGCACCGCTGGTTATCAACGAGTCGGTAAGGGTAGAGCGCGGCGCCTCGGTTGGCTGGGTTGTGTTGACTCGACCAGACCAGATCAATGCGATCAACGACAGCATCCGTCAGGGTGTACCTCAAGCGCTTCAGTTGCTCGACAACGATTCACAGGTGAGGGTCATCGTCATCCGTGGTGAAGGCGAGCGTGGGTTTTGCGCCGGCGCCGATATCAAGGAACGTCGTGGTGAAGAAACCTCCCTGCAGGTGCGCCAGCGGATGGAGCGTTCGCGCTGGATCGAATCGCTCGATGGGATCGACAAGCCGGTCATCGCTGCTATCCAGGGTTACTGCATGGGCGGCGGGCTGGAGTTTGCTTTGGCTTGCGATATTCGCTTCGCCGCTCCCAATGCAATTTTCGCGTTGCCGGAAACCGGCCTTGGGCTGATTCCCGGCGGTGGGGGTACTCAGCGCCTTTCGCGGGTCGTGGCGCCGGGGCGCGCCCTCGATATGTTGCTGACGGGCGACCGCATGAATGCGGAGCAGGCATTGCAGATCGGCCTGGTCAGTCGCCTGGCCGCCGACAACGCGACTCTGGTCGAGGAGGTCAGGGTTTTTGCCGAGCGCATCGCCAGCAAGCCGCCCGCTGCTTCGGCGTTCGTAAAGCAGGCGGCCCGGGCTGCGCTGGAGCTGGATCTCAAGAGCGGGCTCAATCTCGAACTCGACCTGTTTGCCCTTCTAGCGCCGACAAAGGATGTGCGCGAAGCAGCGCAAGCCTTTAGTGAACGGCGCGAGCCGCGCTTCACGGGCGAGTAGGATTGGCATTGCTAACAACAGAATAAGGAATACCAGATGAGCATGGGCAAGCTGGCAGGGCGGGTTGCGATCGTCACCGGTGGTGGCAACGGGCTGGGCGCTGAATGTGCTCGGGTGCTGGCGGAGCATGGAGCGTCTGTCGCGGTAGTCGATGTCGACGGCGACGCCGCCAACCGAGTGGCAGAGTCAATATCGGCGCAAGGCAGGTCTGCTTTTGGCTATCGTACCGATGTGTCTTCCGAGGAAGACGTCAAGGCGATGATCGCCCAGGTAAGGGAGAAATTCGGTCGGATCGACGTGTTGCACAACAATGCGGCCGTGCTGAACGCCGATCAACGCCAGCGGGACCGAGATCTGGTCAACCTGGATATGGAAGCCTTCGACCGTGCCATGGCGGTGAATCTGCGTGGCGCCGTGCTCTGCACCAAATACGCCATTCCGGTAATGCTGGAGCAGGGCAAAGGCTCGGTCATCTTCGCCACGTCCGGTTTGGGGATGCAGGGCGACATGTCGCTGACAGGCTACGCAACCTCCAAAGCGGCGCTGATGATGCTTCCGCGCCTGGTCGCGTCCCAGTACGGCAAGAAAGGAATTCGTGGCAATGCGGTGCAAATCGGCCTCGCACCGCAGCATGAAATGCCGGCGCCATTATTGGAAATCATGCGCGACAACCATTGCACAGCCGAACTGGGTACGCCTAGACAGATTGCCGATGTGGTCGCGTTCCTGGCGTCGGATGAGTCCTCGTTCGTGACCGGTACTACTCTCGTCGCGGATGGTGGGTTCAGTAGCCACACCCCGTCTCTGGTGGCGATGCGTGCACTGTTTGAAAAGATGGGTCGTACAGGCATGTAAGTAATGTCTGGCCGGCGCGGCCCGGCTCGCAAAAGCGGAGCCGGACGCCCCGTTAGTTGCCAACCTCACACTTGGTTCGCAAGCCTCGCTCCACAGGAATGCGCTACATGTTGGCGCGGGTTAAGTGCTGCTGCTTTGGTAGGAGTGAGCTTGCTCGCGAAAACGGGGTTAGGAGCGCTTTCGGCTTTCTTGGCACGCTCGGTTATAAAACTACCTGTGTTGGCAATACTGCGTTAAAAACGGCCTCAGCAAGCCGCTTGCGGCTAACGCGATTTATCGCGGCCCGAAGAACGAACGAAGTGAGTCATGCTCATTTACAGCTGTAGGCTCGTACGCGGGCCTCGGCCGTTTTGACTCGCCACCCTAGCCCTTCGGCTGTTACTCCCCATGGTTGTTGCGCTTTGTCTTGCCTGCCTCGCCTACATTCTTTAACGGCGCTGGTAGCGCTGCTGAAAACGCGTCGCAGCATTACTGCTCCGCCGGACCACGCAAGTCTTTTACCATTAGTAAAACGGATGCCGGGTTGCCTGGTGGCGTTTATTGCTAGGGTGCTGCTCAGCGCCAACACGCGGGCAACGGACAAAACCTTTAACCGTCTCCTCCATAGCGATTTCTTCTGCTCTGCCGGAGCGGTAATCAAGCTCGGGTTGCTTGGTGTTGCGGCTCTGAACCGAACTCTTGCAGCGGATTGCAGCGGCTTTTGCGTAGGGCAAATGTCGTTGAAGTCCGATAGGAACAACAAAGAATGAATAATAAAAATACAGATTTCGATGTGATCATCGTTGGCGGCGGCACTAACGGCCTGTCAGCCGGCTGCTATCTGGGGCTGGAAGGCAAGAAGGTACTGGTGCTTGAAGCCCTGGACAAAGTCGGCGGCATGGCTTCCTCGGGTTACCTGATTCCCGAAGCGCCCGAGCATCTCGTTCATCCCTGTGCGTTGGACATGATGTCGATGCGGGTTCACGCTCATGTTCCGAAGGAACTTGATCTCGAGCGGCACGGTTTCAGGTCAATAGAGCTGGCGCCGGGTTATGTCTACCTGCATCCGGATGGCACATCGCTTATTTTCTGGCGAGACCGTAACAAGACCGCTGCGGAAATCAGACGTTACAGCGAGGCTGACGCAGCGGCTTTTCTCAAGTTTATGGACGTCATCGACATGTTCCTGGACATCGCGCTCCCGATGATGCGCGCCGACCCAGCCGAACTGAATCTGGGTGCCAAATTTCAGGTGATTGGCTCAGCGCTGAAGAACCGTAAACTCAAGCCCGAGTTGATGGCGCTGATGACCGGCTCGGCCCATCAGGCTGCCCGCGAACGCTTCGAGCATCCCGTGACCATATCCGCGATGTGTGCGCTGACCGGCCTCGCTGGTGACATTAGCGCCGACGGCGGCGGTATCTATTACGCGTTGCTCGGCTTCCTCCATCGCTTCGGCGTCGGTCGCGTGCTAGGTGGGATGCAACAGCTGAGCAATGCCATGCAGGCCCGGCTTGAAGAGCTTGGTGGTCAGGTATTGGTCAGCGCATCGGTCGCCGAGATCGTCTCTGTTGATGGGCAGGTCAAGGGCGTGCGATTGGCCGACGGTCGCGAATTTACCGGGAGAGCGGTAATTGCCGGCTGTCATCCCAAAGTAGCGTTGGAGATGGTCAGCGCGGGTGAGATTCCGTCCTACCTGTTGACACGTATCGCAATGGCCCCGGCCAACGCCAAAGGCTCCGGTCCGTTGAAAGTGGACGTCGCCTTGAGCGGGCAAATATCGGTGCCTCGGTTTGAAGCTGTTAGGGGTGACGGTGTCGACCTGCGCAACACCTGCCTACTGATTGGCACCGAGGAGGCTGTACTGGAGAACTTCGCGGCGTGCATGCGGGGTGAAGTACCGACACTTCCCTACATCACCATGGCAGCTCCCAGCGCGGCGGACCCGTCTCAGGCACCCGCCGGTCAGGACGTTCTATACATCTATCCGCCAGTGATGCCGGTCAATCCCGTGGAAGGATGGGATGCTATTCGAGAGCGCGTGGCAGATCAGGTCATCGACCAGGCTTCGGAGTATGTCGAGGGTCTCAAGGGTCAGATCATCGGCCGGCGAATCGAGGCTGCACCTGACTTCACCGCGCGCTTGAATACGGTGAATGGCTGCGTCGTGCATATCGATACCACCACCATGCGCTCCAGCACCATGCGCCCAGCCCATGGACTGGGCGGTAATACCTTGCCGGTGGCAGGACTTTACCTTGGCAGTGCCGGCATCCACCCGGGCGGAGGTGTAAACGGAATGGCCGGGCGCCTGGCTGCCAAACGAGTCGCCAAATACCTGGCCAAGGCAAGCAAATAGCGGAAGCTATCGAACAAGCAGCGCGTCTTACAGTGCAGGCCGATTTCGCTGGATTCCTATCGGGACGCCTGGTCTTCACAGCCAGGCGCTACCGAGATGCCCGCCAGGATGAAATCCGCCGAATGTTGCCGCCAGATCGCCATGCCCTCGGGGGAGGCGGTATCCAGCCCAGTCAGGGTCGACATCGAATAACGATTGGTGAACCAGCCGGTAGTCACCAACGCCGCTGAGGCCAGCAGCAATCTGGGATTGATTCCCTGCTTGAAATCTCCGGTAGCGGCGCCGCGTTGGAGGATGGCATCAAGTTTGGCAATCAGCCCCGGCGCCATTTCAAGGAATCGATTGCGCGGTGTTTCGTGGGCATCGTGGTAACGGATACCCTCCAGTGCCAGCGCGCCGAGCAGCGGGTCGTGGCAGTACTGGTCGAAGAACCGGTTAAGCATCGCTCGCAGCGCAGCGGGCGGCGCCAGCTGCTCAATTTCGAGGGCGACCAGCTCGGACATGATGCTTTCAGACGATTCATCGAGCACCGCGACGAACAGGCTCTCCTTAGATCCGTAGTAGTGATAGACCAGCTGCTTGGTGACGCCGGCCTCCTGCGCGATGTTCTCCACCCTCGCGCCGCCTAGCCCTTTGCTGCCGAACTCGTTGCGCGCCGCAGCCAACAGTTTGTTCATCGTGTTGCGCTTGCCTGACTCGGCTGGCTCGGAACTCTTCACGTTCTTGTTCTCCTTATCGTGACTTTGCCAGAGGATGGGCGTTCGTTTGACCATGGGTCAAACGAATCGAAGGACGTATTGCCGCGAAGGCGCCTACCATCGATTTCAGTGTTCATCTCATGGTTCGGCTTGATGCTGATCTGAACGAGCGACTAGCCGCCTGGCTTCCGAATCGGACAGTTTTGGTGCGCTAAGCAATAAAAACAAGAGACGCGTTATGCCATTCGAACCCCAGCCGACCAGTATTGACCGGAGCCTTCGCAAATCCAGGCGCATTGGTGACAGCAAAACCAGATCAGTACGGTTTGCACGCTCGCGATCAGCTTGGCGATGTGCGCTGAACTCGTGCATCGCGGGCAGGAATGCCGGTGGATTGGAACGCATCGCGGCGACTCGCTTCCCTACTGATTCGATGACAGGAGAGTTTTGATGAGCACCGAAAATACCGCGATGGATCTGGAAACTGCCTACTCGGCGGTATCCGAAATGTACCGCGGCGCGGATCTGGACATCCACGCGCTCAGTCGAGAGATGCGCCACAACTCTCCCGTATACGAGGGTGATTTTGTGGCTCAGTTTGGCGTGCCGACGAACGCGGGAATGCAACAGGGCACACGCCCTACATTCGCCCTGTTCAAGTACAACGATGTGATGGCTGTACTGCGGGACGGGACCAGTTTCACCAGTGGATTCATCGCTGAAGGATTGGGCGCGTTCTTCGATGGCCTGATCATTCTCGCAATGGACGGTGAGCAGCATCGTCGGGTCCGCGCGTTGTTGCAGCCGGCCTTCATGCCGCAAACAGTGAACAAATGGCGCGACAAGATCGACTATGTGATCCGCCACCATTTTCTTGAGCCCATGGTCGAACACAAGCGCGCCGATTTGATGGACTTTGGTCTCAACTTTCCGATCCGCGAAATGTATGCGTTGATGGGCTTTCCCGATGGCGACCCGGAGAAGTACCGCCAGTACGCCGCCTGGGCATTGGCCATGGTCGGCGGCAACCAGATCGACCCCGCAAAAGCCCCTGAGGCCCGCCGCCAGGCCGGCATCGCGGTAAAGGCGCTATACGATGCGATCATGGAAGTAGTCGTCCAACGCCGCGCCGCCGGTAGCGAGGGCGATGACCTGATCGGTCAGTTGCTGCGCGCCGAGCACGAGGGCCGGATGCTGGACGACCATGAGGTCACCACCTTTGTCCGCTCGTTGTTGCCGGCCGCGGGGGAGACCACGACGCGCACGTTCAGCTCGGTGATCACGCTCATGATGACCACTCCGGGGCTGATCGACCGCATTCGTGCGGACCGCAACCTGATCCCCAAGCTGATCGACGAAACCGTGCGCTATGAACCGGTGTCCACCTTCAAGGTTCGCGAGACGTCCAAGGACGTCGAAATCGGTGGCGTGCAAATCCCCAAGGGCTCGTTCGTTCAGTGCATGGTCGTGTCGGCCAACCGTGACGAAGATGCTTTCGAAAACCCTGATGTCTTCGATATCGATCGCAAAACCAAGCCGTCATTTGGCTTTGGGTTCGGCCCGCACATGTGCATCGGGCAGTTCGTGGCCAAGCTCGAGCTGACTTGCGCGATCAATGCGATTCTCGATCTTTTCCCCAATATTCGCCTCGACCCAAGCAAGCCTGTGCCTGTGATTAGCGGTGCGCAGCTGCGTGGCGTCTCTTCGATCCCGGTGATCTGGGACTGACCATCTCGGCTATGCGTATTTCAGCCACAACAATAAAAAGAGGAACTCATGAGAACATTCAAGACCATTCCAGAACGCGGCGACTTTGGCTTTCAGCAGTTGGTCGGTCCGCACAAGGTCACGGGTGCGGCGATGGCCGGTACTCGCGGTTTCTTTGGATTGCATCTGAGCAAGAGTTCGCCGTTTGGCTCGGTCCGTGACGAGGAGGGCAATATTTATTCGTTTGTCCGCTCGCTGATGGCGCCAAACGGTACACCGAATCCAACGAAGTTCCTCTACCTGAACAATCACGTAGACGGTAAGAACCTGCGCATGGATTTCGACAAGATGGCGCAGCAGGCCCTTACGCCAATGCCGGTCCAGACATTGGAAGGCGACACCGTGCGTTGGACGAACCAGCCCGGAGAGCAAGGCAATCACTGGGAAATCACCGCCAACAGCGAACGAATGACCTGGAAGGAAGATGGGCTGTTCCAGCTCGAAGGCCGTTTGCTCACCGGCCTGCAGTGGTATCTGCCAGGCGTGGAGTGGGGCACATTCTATGTCTCGCAACTGTGGGATGTGTCTGGCGTAGTCGAGGGCCGGCCGGTGAAAGGTGCCATTGCGCTCGATCAGTTTTACCTGGCCGAAGGCGGCGCGATCCACTTCAAGAAAGACTTGGTGGTAAACAACAACAAACATGTGATTTGGTGGTCCTTCGTTACGGTGTACAAGGACGGCAGCTGGGATGCCGGCTCGTTCATGGTTGGTCATGACCACCTCGGCTACGCCATTTTCAGCAATGAGAAGGGTGAAGTACGGGTCACCACCGACATCGAAGGCTTGGCCGTACACAAGGACGGTAGCTACTTTCTCAAGTCAGCCAAGGTCGTTCTGGAGGGCACGGAAGAGTGGGAGTTCCTGCCGGACGAGAAGGGCGAAATGATCGACTTTGTTGGCGGTTTTCCGGTTACCGCGCAGCAGGAAGGGCGCTGGCGGCGGGTGGGCGATACTCGCGAGCCGTCGCACTGGCTTGGCTGGGGCGAGTCGGACCGACGCAACGGCTCGGCGCGTAACGTACCTGGCGCGGATCTCTGATAGCGAACCGGGTATCCGCGGCGCTGAAGCGTCGCGGATTGCGCGAGAACAACAATAATGAGGAACGACGATGAAATTTCGCGACAAAGTGGTGCTGATCACCGGCGCCGGCCGCGGCATGGGGCGCGCCATTGCCCTGGAATACGCCAAGCAGGGCGCCAAGATCGTGGTGTCGGCCCGGACCGCGAGATATGGCGAAGAAACCGTCGAACAGATCAATGCCTTGGGCGGCAGTGCCTGCCTGGTGGGTGGCGACATTGCGGATCGGTCGGCGATCAAATCGATGGTCGAGGGCGGCGTGGAGGCATTCGGCGCGCTGGATATCGTGGTGCACTGCGCGGCTGACGCCCCTCATGGACTCATCGCCGATATGACTGACGACAGCATTGACCGCCTCGTGCGCAGCAATGTTCAGTCCCTGTTCTGGCTGGCGAAGGATGCGGCACCGTATCTTTCCAAGGCGAAGGATAAAGGCCGCCTCATTTTCATTTCTTCCGGCGAAGCCAACCGCAAGTACACGCCAATGTTGATCGGCTACGGTTCGAGCAAGGCTTTCATGAACGCCTTCGCGCGCGGCCTGGCTGTGGAGTTCGGCCCGTTGAACATCTTGGTCAACGTGGTCGAGCCCGGCCTGATCGGCACCGATCGTATGACCGAAGCGCTGGGCGAAGACTTGCCCCACAAACTGGCTGAACACTTTCCGGTGGCACGCCTCGGGCAGTCTCTGGATATCGCAAATGCCGTGCTTTTTCTGACATCCAACGAGGCTTCCTATATCACCGGCACGTCACTATTGGTCGACGGTGGCGCAACCATGGTCTCACTGCCGATCGATGAAATACTCAAAGGGCACTAACAGGTTGGTGAACAACGTAGCGCAGTAATTTTCAACAATCTGCTAACCCATGCCGCGCATTCGGTGTTCGCTGAGTGCGCCAGGAGTCTCGTCATGACAGCCGAATCCCGTTCGCAGAGCTCGACAACCGATACCAATGAATTCAAGCAGGGCTGGCGCATCGTGCTGCTCGGTCTGGTAGGTATCTGCACCAGTATCACCGCCGCATTGCTCTATGGTTTTGGCACCATGGTCATTCCGCTAGAGCAGGCCTTTGGCTGGAGCCGGGGTGATCTGCAGGCATCCATTACATTCCTGTTTGCCGGAGTCGCCATTTCCACTCAACTGGTTGGCCCGCTGTATCGGCGCTTCGGGCTTCGGCGGGTTGCGATCTTTTCAATCGTGCTGCAAATCATTGGCTATTTCGCGATCACACAAATCAAGGGTTCGATCGGCTGGTTGTACCTGGCTTTTTTCCTCATGCCGATCGTGTGCGCGGGGACTATCGCGATCACCTGGACTCAGCTGGTCAATCTGTGGTTCGAGCGCAACCGCGGGTTGGCGCTGGCCGTCATTCTTTGCGGAACTGGATTGATGGCAATGGTCCTGCCACCGTTGCTGGCGCGGCTCATCGCGGAGTACGGCTGGCAGGCAGGTTTCTTCGCGCTGGGTGCGATGCCGCTGCTGGCGACTTTGCCGCTGTCGCTGTTGTGGTTGCGCTTGCCCTCCGAGACCGTCCCCCGAAATCAGACCGCAGAGAAGAAAAGCGCCGAGCTGTCCGGTATGTCATACAAGCAGGCCCTGCGTTCCGGAACCTATTGGGGCTTCAATATTGCGCTGATTTTGTCGGTGTCGCTTACCGTCGGCATGGTCACCAATATCGTGCCGATGTTGCAAAGCACCGGTTTGAGCGCGCAGACGGCCGCACAGGTATTCGGCACCTTTGGCATCGCGATCATCGTGGGGCGGCTGCTAGTCGGCTATCTGCTGGACCGCTATTCCCCATCGTTTGTGGCGGCGATCAGCTTGGCGTTGCCGGCGGTTGGCTGCGCCATCTTTCTGTTTTCCGACGGCCAGAATGTACCGCTGTTGGTACTGGCCACGTTGACCATCGGGGCGAGCGCCGGAGCTGAGTTCGACCTTGCGGCGTTCCTGATGGCGCGCTACTTCGGGCTCAAGGATTACGCCCGCATATTTGGCCTGCACTTGGGCTTGATCACGATAGTCTCAGGCATGGTGCCGATGCTGTTTGGTTACCTTTTCGAGCTGTATGGCGGTTACTCCGCCGTGTTGACGAGTTGCCTGGTCTTCGCGATCGTTGGTCCTTCTATTTTGCTCTGGCTGAGGATGGAGCCGGCATACCGCGCTTGCCAACAACACCAACATGCCTGAGCGAGCAAATGGAGTGTTTCATCTGGAACTGTCAGGCTACTGACAATTTATGCCGTTTCATCAGAACGAGGACATCACATGAGTGACGAAGCAAAACAAGCCATCGAACACTTTCTGCACGGCCAGGTGGAGTGTTGGAACAATGGCGACAAGGAAGGTTTTTTCGAACATTACCGCAGTGTGACTCGTAGCGGTCTGAGCATCGAATTCGTCGGACGACCGCTGCCGACAGATTCCTGGGAAATCCTCGAAGGCATGTGGGCGCAGCAACAGCCGCGCTGCCGCATCGAAGTCAGGGAAACCATCATCAACGGTGAAGAAGCCGCGTGTTACCACTACAACGCGATGCGTGACGGCAGCGGTGGTATCGAAACCATTGAGCTGTACCGGTTTGAAGGCGGCAGGCTGTGGGTGCGCTATTTCATTAAGAATTGATAAACGGGTGTTTCCGAATGCAGAAAGGGTGCGATACATCGCACCCTTTCTGCATCTTTTCCACGGCCCGGTGCAGGTGTTTTCGGATCAAGCGGTGAAGGTCGGTACGCTAGCTTCAGCCTTCAGCCTTCAGCCTTCAGCCTTCAGCCTTCAGCCTTTTTGCGCGAGATCCAAAAGCCTTTTGCCAGTAGCAGTGGCAGGCAAAGGATGACGCGCAACCCGAGCAGCCGGGCGGCCTGCCAGCAGTCTTCCGGGTTGACCAGGATGGTGGTGGTCATGGCACCCATGACCTTGCCCTTGATTACCAGTCGCTCACCGTCCCGCGTGATGGATTTGACGTCCACCATCTCCACGCCTTCCTTGCTGAACATCTTCATGCTGCGCTCGCTCCTGCCAGGGGTGCTCAGGCACCGATCAGTTCGTCGAAGTCCAGGCCGGATTCCTCCAGCAGCACGCGCGCCACGTTGCGCCCGGAGGCGGCGGTAACGCCACCGCCCGGATGGGTGCTGGCGCCAGCCAGGTACAGGCCGTCCACCGGCGACTTGTACTGGGCGTAGCCGGGAGCCGGGCGGTTGCCGGCGATCTGCCAGGAGTAGGAGCCGAAGTGCAGGATGTCGGCGCCCATCATGGCGTTGTTGTGGCGCTCGATGTCCAGCGGGGTCATCCACGAAAAACCGAGAATGTTGTCGTCGTCCATGTTGGTGGTGAGTTTGCGCAGGTCATCGAGGAAAGCGTGCGCCACTTCTTCGCCGATCTCGTCCCAGCGCTGGGCGCCGCCCTTGAGATGGTAGGGGCAGAAGGCGTACATGTTGAGCACGCGCTTGCCTTCTGGGGCGCGGGTCTTGTCGTAGGTGTCCTGAGTCACGTAGGCGATGAAGTCGCGACGCGGGATGCCGTATTCCAGGTCGCGAAAGGCGCGGGCGAACTCTTCGGGATCGGAGTGCGAGCGCTCCACCCAGAAGAAGTCGTCCACCGCCGGGCCGACCTTGTAGCGCGGTGCCTCGCGCAGGGCGACGTGCATGTTGAACGGCTGGAAGCTGCTGTGCTTGAGGGTGCGGATGCGCTGCTCGAAGCCTTCGGGCAGTTCGCAGCCGGGGACCATGGCGGGGAACACCTGCTTGGCGTGCAGGGTGGAGATCACGCCTTGGCGGGCGAGGATTTGCTCGTCGCTGTCGAGGATCACGCCGGTCACCTTGCCGCCTTCGATCTTGAACTGTTTGATCGGCGCCTCGGTACGCACCTCGCCGCCATGGTGTTCCAGGCAGGCGCGCAGGGCGTCGGCGAACGCGCCGGAACCGCCGACCGGGATGCCCACGCCGTAGCGGTGCATGAGCGGCAGGATGATGTAGAAGCCGAAGCCGGTACCGTTGTCGAAGGGGTTCATCATCGCCTCGGAAGCGTAGCGGGCCAGGGCGATCTTGACCTTGTCGTTCTCAAACCATTCGCTGATGTAGTCCCAGGCGCTCATCGCCTGGGTGCGCATCAGTTCCTGGCCGACCTGGCTCTGCTCCATCATCAGCGCCTGGTGCGAGGCGCTTGGCGGCGTGTTGAACATGCCCATGACCAGCATGTCGAGGTTCTGGAACACCTGGTGGTTGAAGCGGCGGTAGGCGTCGGCGTCACGTTCGGAGAACTTAGCGATGGCCTGGCAGGTGCGCTCCAGGTCGGTGTAGAACTCCAGGGTGGTACCGTCGTCGTAGAAGATCGCGGTCATCTTGTCGGGATTGATGTACTTCAGGCCGAACTTCGCTTTCAGTTCCAGTTCGTCGTTGCGCAGCAGCGGGTTGGCCTGCAGCAGGGTGTGAGCGACCGAGCAGACGTCGTGCTTGAAGCCGGGAATGGTCAGTTCGCGGGTCATGACCCCGCCGCCCACCTTGTCGTTCTTCTCCACCACGCACACGCTGCGCCCGGCCTTGGCCAGGTAGCAGGCGGCGACCAGGCCATTGTGGCCGCCACCGGCGATGACGATGTCGTAAGTCTTGCTCATCTTCTTGTCCTTTTTTGTCGATGTTGGGTGTGTAAGTCACGCGCTCAGTCGTCGGGGTATTGCTCCACGGGCATGACGCTCGGCCCGAGAATCGGCCCGACCCGCTCGTGGCCCCATACGCTCAACTGCTCGGGGTTCAGCTCAAAGCCGTCGTGGTGCCAGGGCTTCAGTTCGTGAATGCATTCCACGGCGAAACCGGACGGGCTGAAGTGGTAGAAGGAAACGTGCGGGTCCTGGCTGTGCTGGCCGAGGGTCATCTGCATCGGCAGCTCGCGCTGGCGCACGATGTCGTAGGTTTCGCCGAGGTCGCGCAGGCTCCTGACGAACAGCCCGATGTGCTGCACGCCCTTCATGCCGGGGGCGTGGCCGAAGGCGATGTCGTGGCTGGTCTTGTCGTTGAGCTTGGCGCGGAAGAAGCCGGTGCGGCCCTTGCCGGCACCGGCACCGTACCAGTGGAAGCCCATCAGTCCGGTGAAAAACGTCTCCAGTTCGGGGCCGTAGTCCGGTGTCATCAGGACGATATGGCCAACGCCGCGTTCGTCGGCGACGAACCCGCCGTGCGCTCGGCCGGGAACGAACGAGCGCGGCGTCCATTTCTGTGCATAGAACAGTTCGTGTCGGTAGCCCGCCGGGCAGCGGAAGCGCACCAGTTCGCGCACACCGCGCATTTCGCAAAGGTTGGCATCGCCAGTCTCCAGGGGAACGTCTGCCGCGCGAAAGCGTGCCACAGCCGCGTCGAAGGCTTGCCTCCCGCGTGCTTCCCAGCCGATATAGGCAATGCGGTCGACGGGACCGGGGTGAAAGGCAATGCGGTGACGGCGGTCGTCGCTGCGCAGGTACAGCGCGTCGGGATCGCCCGACGGGGGCGTACCCAGGCCCAGGCCGAGCACCTGCGGCGCGTACTCGCGCCACGCCTCCAGATTCGAGCTTTCAAAGCCCAGATAGCCGATGCCGATGATGTCCATGGTGGTCTCTTGTTGTTATGAGATGGCCCCTCCTGACCGTGCGCCGGGAGGTCGCCATGGCCGTGTTTACAGCGCGGTCTGGGCGTCCGCCTGGGCGAACATCGCGTTGATGTCGCCGGAGGTCACCGGCTTGCCTCTCTCGCGCTTGGGCGCGGCGCCGCCCATGCCCAGCGCCGGCTCGATGTTGACGTGCTTGGCCTGGGCGCGCAGGGCGCCGACCGTGCAGTTCTCCCGACCGAGCAGGGCGAACGGGTCATAGGAAAACTCGCGCATGGCATTGAGGTGGGTGACCTTGTGGATGGTCGGCTCGGGCAGCTTGCGCAGGCTTTCCCAGGCCACTTCCGGCGAATTCGGCCAGGTACAGTCGGAGTGCGGGTAGTCGCATTCCCAGGTGACCATGTCCTCGCCCACGTCCGGCAGGTTGCGCAGGCCGAAATCGTCCTCGATGAAGCAGGTGATAATGTGCTTGCGGAAGATGTCGCTGGGCCGCTGTCCGCCGAAGTCGGCGTTGGTCCAGGCGTGATGGTGGCGGTGGGTGAAGTCGGCGCGCTCCAGCAGGTAGGGGATCCAGCCGATGCCGCCTTCGGACAGGGCCATGCGCAGGTCGGGGAATTTCTTCCACATCGGTGCCCAGATCCAGTCGGCGGCCGAGTTGGCGATGGAAATCGGCATGGAGGTGATCCAGGCGTCGATCGGCGACAGTTCGGAGGCGTGCTCGGCCTTGATGCCGGTGCCGATATGGCAGCAGATCACCACCTTGTTGTCGGCGCAGGCTTTCCACAACGGGTCCCAGTAGTCGCTGTGGATCGACGGGAAGCCGTGCAGCGCCGGGTTGTCGGACAGTGACAGGGCATGCACGCCGAGCTTCGCCAGGCGGGTGACTTCGGCGGCAGCGGCCTGCATGTCCCACCAGGGCACCAGCATCAGCGGGATGAAGCGTCCCGGCGCGACGTTGCACCAGTCGTGCAGGTGCCAGTCGTTATAGGCCTGGATCGCGGCAAGGGACACGGCGCGGTCCGGGTGGTTCTGGAAGCGCTGGCCGGCGAAGCCGGGGAAGGTTGGAAAGCAGATCGAGCCGAGAATGCCATTGGCGCTCATGTCGTCGACGCGGGCCTTGATGTCCCAGGTGCCGCGGCGCATGTGCTCGTAGCCCAGCGGCTCCATGCCATATTCTTCCTTGGGCCGGCCGACCACCGAGTTGAGGCCCATGTAGCCGGTGGCCTGGCCTTCGAATACCCAGACGTCGCGGCCGCCGTGCTGCTCGACGCGCGGTTGGCGGCCCTTGAAGCGTGCCGGCATGTGGCGGTCGAAGGCGCCGGCCGGTTCGATGGCGTGGTCGTCCACGCTGACGAGGATCATGTCTTCGAGTTTCATTCTTGTCGTTCTCCGTGGTTGGCCGCCGTGGCTGCGGCCTTAACCCCTGTCGGGTCGATCAAAGAAAAATGCCAAGGTTCGGGGTGCCTATCACTGCCTGATCGAGCAGGATTTCGCGCCGCGCCAGTTTCAGTTGTCCATTCTCGCGCCGCAGGATGTCATGGCGTTCGCAGGGGATCAGGTCGAATTCGTCGAAGTCGAAACGGCTGCGAGTCACCAGCAGGTAGCTCAGCACTTTGTATTCGTCGGGTCGTTCGGTTCCGAACACGCGAATATTGCTGACCAGACGCCGGGTGCGCGAAGGCGGGTCCTCGCCCCAAGCGCTGCGGGTATCAGTGATTCGCATGATCCGCACCATCAGCGAGGCATGACTTTCGTGCAGGTGCTGGACGTTGCGCACCACCGTCTGCTGTTGCTGCCGGTTGGGGCGGGTGAGGCGCAGCGGAGCGTTGTATTCGATATCGCTGGCCAATATTTCGCCCCACTGTTTCAGCTGTAGGGTGTCTAGCAATTCCGCTTCGTCGTGGAGAAAGTCGACGATTTCGCTATGGACCGGGCTGCCGCTGGCAATGCGTTTGCTTCGGTCGGTCAGCGGCAGAGGGGTGGGGGCGAGTAGGGTCTGTAAGTCGTTCATGGGGGCTCCGTGAGACTGTGCGTGCCGTCGGCCGCACTGCGCAGCCGGGCATGGTGTAGATGGATGGTGTTCAGGCCGTCATCAGCGCGTGCCAGTATTTCCACCATTGCCACTGGGTATCGTCCTTGGTGAAGCCCTCACCGACATAACCGGGGCCAGGCCAGTCGGCAGGCTTGGCGTCGTCTTCGTACAAGGCCTGATACTTCAGGGTGATGTCCTCGCTCATCGCCCCCTTAGCGGCCAGGGTCATATGTGGCCAGGTATCGGAGTCGTCCTGCTCGACCATGCCGGACGTGCCGAGCAGCTGGATCGACTGGCGGAGCATCCGCGCTTTGATTTCCGGTGGGGTGTCCTTCTCAGCGAGGATCCAGTTGACGAATTCCAACTTGTCCGGACCCTTGGGGATGTAGGCATGCAAGGCCATGGCGCCGAGGACAGTGCCATCCGGCTGCGGCAGGTAGATGAACTCGAACAGGCCGTTGGGAAAAAAATTACCTACCTGCGGCGGGCGCCAGCTCATGACGTGCAATTGCTCCGGACTGAAGCGCTTGAGCAGCTCGGGCACCATTTCCCGCGTAATGCCCGGCGGCGGTAGCAGGGTGAGCTTTTCCTCTGCGCTCATGCTCGACGGGTCGCGTCCGGTGAGGCGCTGAATCTTGCGGTCCAGTTCGATGCAACGCATGGTGTGACCGTGCTCGGTCCAGACTTCTACACCGTACATTTCCGGGCTGAGGTCGCCGCCCTTGCCTTCGGCATCTGGTTTCTTCGCGTAGGGGCCGACCTCGCCAAGCCAGCGGTGCAGCGTCAGGGTGTGGAAACCGTCCGAGGCGGATTGCTCGCAGGCGGTCTTCCAGTTGGCGCGAATGATGAAGCGCTGCGGTGGGCCGAGCACTTCCATGCCGGCGGTGGTGCGGCACCAGAGGGTATCGAAATACCATTTGGCATCGCCGAGGAAATCCTCGAAGGACGGTCCGTCAATGTTCCAGGTGGCGAAGATCAAGCCACCGTAGATAGACACGCGGGCCTTGTGCAGGCCGAGTTCGGCCTTCGTGCGCATTTTGCCGTGCATGCACTCTTTCTCCATCGGCGCGGCGATGAAGTCACCGTTGGGCCTGAAGGTCCAGCCGTGGTAGATGCACACATGAGCAGCGGCGTTGCCGCCATCGACGGTAGCAATCTTCATGCCTCGGTGCGGACAGACGTTCAGGGAGACATGAATCTGCTCGTCACTCGAGCGGGCGACGATAACCGAGTCGGAGCCCATGTCGCGGACGATGAAGTCGCCCTTGTTCGGAATCTCGGTTTCGTGGCCGAGAAAGACCCAGGTCTTGGCGAAGATTTTTTTCATTTCCAGGGCATAAAGCTCTGGGTCGGACAGTGTCCGCATCTTCACTTCATGAGTTTCCAAGTCGATGAGGTCAGACACTGCAGTCCCGTCACTCAGGACCGGATTCGTGTTAGTAGCCATTGCGCTCTCCATCCATTGTTATTATCACGCTGCACAGAAAACGGATAAGTGTGCAACGTTTCGCCGAGTATCCACGTGATTCCCGTTAGGCAATTGACATGGATCAACAGATGGGCGCGTCGTGATACGAGTCGCGTATCGCGGTTTTTTCGCCAGCTTCATAACCATTCGCCAGGCATGCCGGTGCCAGCGGGCAAATGAGTGAAGACCTAAAACTGTCCGATCCAAGAAAAAAGAATCTCGCGTGGCGTCTGACTCGAGGCCTCCGCGTCCTTCTCTGAAAGTAAGACAGATTGCGAATTTGTGTATTTAATTGGGTTGGCTACATTGGAAGGAGACAAAACGACAAGGCGAAGCAGATGAATCTTGGGCTCAACGGAAAGGTGGCGTTGATAACCGGCGGCACGACGGGGATTGGATTGGCAGCGGCACTGGCTTTGGGCGCAGAAGGCGCTCGGGTTGTGGTGTCCGGAAGGCGTACCAGGGAGGGCGAGCAGGCTGTTGCTGCCATTCGCGAGCTAGGAGGGCTAGCAGAGTTCGTTCAGGCCGACGTCAGCCGAGGCGCCGAAGTACAGAGGCTGGTCGAGCAAACGGTGCGGCTTTGGGGGCAGCTGGATATGCTGATCAATAGCGCTGGCATTGAGGGTACGCCGTTCGTCCCGGTAGCCGGTTATTCCGAGGATGACTGGGATCGGGTATTGGGGATCAATCTCAAAGGCACCTGGCTCTGTATGAAATACGCGATACCCCACCTGCTTCGGCAGCAGGGCGCGAGCATCGTCAATGTTTCATCGATCGGCGGCGTCAACGGTGGGTCTCTCGGAGCGGCTTACCATGCCAGCAAACACGGCGTTGTGGGCGTGACTCGCGCAGCTGCCATTGAATATGGCGCCCAAGGCCTGCGCATAAACGCGGTTGCGCCAGGCGCATTTGCCACCGAGATGTCCGAACGTCTGTTCCGCGGGGATAAACATGAAGCGGTTGCCCAGACCAACCCAATGAAGCGCTGGGGCCAGCTGGAGGAAATCGCCGGCGCAATTGTCTGGCTCTGTTCGCCTGCGGCCGGCTACGTTAACGGGCACACACTCGCTGTCGACGGCGGATTTTTGATTCAGTGAGGTCGAGTGGCTCAGCGCGCTACCAGCGGCTGGCTCTGGTATCGTCTTCGAAGGGATACCACCAGCATGAAGCCGAGAGCGGAGAGTAGCGCCGAGCCAAGGAACACGTGGCCAAGGCCTAGGCTGGCTGCTGCCAAACCCATCAAGGGGCCTGCCAACCCGACCGCCAGGTCGAAGAACAGCGAAAGCGCGCTTAACGCGGAGTTGCGATTGGCGTCTGGCGTACGCGCCAGGGTTTCTACGGCAAGCCCGGGGTAAACCCAGGATACTCCCATGCCAGTCAGCGAGGCTCCGAGAATCGCGACCTCGGGCGAGGGGGCCAGCCAGACGAGCAGCAGTCCGAGGCCCTGTATCAGCAGGCAAACTGTCACGATTGCGTAGCCCCCGAAACGTACCACAACGTTAGGCGTGACGAGCCGGGTGATAATGAAGGCGACGCCGAAGCCGGTCAGGCACCATGCGGCGTTCGCCCAGCCGAGGCTGTCGAAATACAGCGCAATGAAGGCAGTGAGGCTGCCAAAGCCTGCCGAGCTGCATGCCAATGCCAAGCCGTTGGGCGTCACCGACCAGAACACGTCGAAAAAGGGCAGCCGTTCGCCGCGCAACAGCGGTGCTGGACGCCTAACTGCCGCCAGGAGCAGCGCGAGCAGGCCCAGCAAAACAATGAACAGCCCGATGCTGGCCAGGTTGAATTGATCGCTGATCAGTACTCCCAAAGGCGCGCCGACGGCGATACCGCCATAGGCGGCAATGCCGTTCCAGGACATCACTCGTGCGGTATGCGCATTGCCGTATAACCCGATGGCCCAGGTACAACAAGGCGTTGAAATCATGGCAGAAGCGATGCCCTGGATGATGCGAGCGCCAATCAGGATCGAGACACTGAGCCAGGGCGAGGCATGCATAACAATAGCCACCGTGGTCAGAACGCCGCAAAGCGCAAGGCCGGTCAGCCCGACGATGACAGCCCATTTCGCGCCGAAGCGATCAGCCAGCACTCCGGCCAGTGGTCGTGATAGCAGGGTTGACACGTACTGCGTGCCGATGACGATGCCTGCCAAGACAGTGCCGAATCCAAGGTCCTTGAGAACGAAGCCGGGCAGCACGGCCAGGGGCAGTCCATTGGCTACGTAGGACATGAAGTTGAAGCAGACAATGAAGATGATCGACAGGTTGAGCCGAGTGGGGGTTGTAGTTCCGGTATCCAAGCGGCTTGCTCCTGAGATGGACGACGCTGGCCTTTACCTCGAGAGGAAGGGGACCGAGCGAACCTGTGCGTACGCTCGAGCATGCGGACTTCGTTTCGGCTAGGAAGCGCCGTCAGATGAAGCGGACAAGTCACGCCATTGCTCGATTTCTTCCTTCACCTTTTCGAGCTTGCTGGTGATCGCTTGGTAGGCGTCGGACCCCGCGACGTAACGGAGCGGCGGCTTTTCCATGCTGGCCAGCTGCACAAGCGCTTCACCCAGTTTGGCGGGATCGCCTGTCTGGCGATGGTTGTTGGCGGCTGAGCCTGCCTTGATCTTCGCGGTAAACGTTGCGTAATCCCCAAGCCCATTGGCGCCGAAAGCTGCGGAGCTTGGATCGAGAAAATCCGTACGGAACACGCCGGGCTCAACCAGTGTAACCGTGATGTCGAATTGGCTGACTTCCTGAGCCAGCGACTCGGAAAATCCCTCCACGGCGAATTTGGAGGCGCAGTACAGCGCGGCGCCGCCCATAGCTACCACGCCGGCTACAGACGAGACATTGAAGATATGGCCGCTGCGCTGCTTGCGCATGATCGGCAAGGCCGCTCGGCATAGGTTGAACACGCCGAATACGTTGGTGGCGAACTGTCGCTCGGCATCGCTGGCTGTATTTTCTTCGAATGGGGCGAGTTGCCCATAGCCGGCGTTGTTGACCAGCACATCGATGCGTCCGAAACGGGTGATGGCAGCCTCAACCGCCGCTGCTGCCTGGTCTTCGCGGGTAACGTCGAGCTCCACTGCAAGCGTCTGCTCTGGAGCTTGCGCGACGAACTGGTCCAGCTGTTCGAGCCGGCGGGCGCTGACCACTACGCTATCGCCAGCGGCGAGCGCTGCCTGAGCAATCGCCGCGCCGAGGCCGCGAGAAGCCCCGGTAATGAACCAGGTTCTGCTCATTTCATGTTCCTTGAGGTGGTGGTCAATGCCTGCTTGCCATCGAGGTTCAGTCGCGGTTGGCCGCTTCCCAGGCTTTCAGATCGAAGCCCTCGGCAGCCGCTGTCTGGGGAGTGAGCCTGGGCGGGCGGGCAAGAATCTTGCGTGCCGCCATGTGATCGCCCATGCGATTACAGGATTCCACAGCAACCAGATGCTGATTGCGGAAACACAAGACCGATACTTCCTGCGACTCGACCGAGCCTAGCACTACGGTGCTGTCGTAGCCGGTCGAGAGCCCGGCTATCTGCAACTTGAGGTTGCCCTGATCTGTCCAGAACCACGGCAAGGCGGAGTAGGGTGCGGGCTTGCCCATCAGCCGCGCCGCGATGCAGCGGCCCTGATCGACGGCGTTCTGCACCGACTCAAGCCGGGTTGGCTGCTCATCGTTATATAGGCAGGGGAAGCAAGCGGCATCGCCAAGGGCGGAAATCTGTGGATCAACGGTGAGCAGGCTGGCGTCGACCTTGATGCCGTTTTCGATCTGTAGGCCTGCTTCGGCCGCCAATTGTACATTGGGGATCACGCCGATGCCGAAGACCACGAGGTCGGCCGGGAGCGTACGGCCACCGGAAGTTTCCACGGCACAAACCCGCCCGTTGTCGCCAACCACGCGCGCAAGACCCTGACGAAAGTCGAAATGGACGCCCCAATGTTCGTGCGCATCCCTGAATAGCTCCGACATTTCTCGCGACAGTGCGCGGGCCATTGGGCGATCACCCAGTTCCAGCACATGAACGCTAGTGCCAAGCGCTGCTGCGACTGCTGCGAATTCGAGGCCGATAAAGCCGGCGCCAACCACGACGACATTTCGCGCTTCCTTTACCAGCGGCGCCAGCACATCAGCATCGGCCTTGGCCTTGATGCCGAAAACACCCTCCAGTTCGGCACCAGGAACGGGCAGCGGACGATTGTGCGCGCCGGTGGCAAGCACCAGATGGTCGTAGGTGGCAACGGCGCCGGAAGCGAGCAATACCCTGCGGTTCAAACGGTCTATCGCCGTGGCCTGGTCATGCAACAGCTCGATACGTTGAGTGTCGAAGAATTCGGCAGGACGGAAGAGCAGACTCGTCTCGGTGATCTTGCCGAGCAGGTAGGCCTTGGACAGAGGCGGCCGCTGATAGGGCAGGCCTGGCTCATCACCGATTAGGGTGATTTTTCCGTCATAGCCTTCCTGACGCAGCGAGGCAGCTACCTGAAAGCCGGCGTGGCCGGCACCGATGATCACTACCGAGGCGAGTGACATAAGACCTCCTTGAATTACGCTAGCATTCGGCGCTTAGAATTGGGACTCGGGCAGGTGGATAACCAACCCGTCCATGGCTTCGCTGATCACCAGCTGACAGGTCAACCGGCTGTTGTCGCGCCGCTCGAACGCATAGTCCAGCATGTCCGACTCCATGCCTTCGGCGGCAGGAAGTCGTTGCATCCACGCTTCTTCGACGTAGGCATGACACGTCGCGCATGCGCAGGCTCCACCGCAATCCGCCGGAAGTCCGGGAACCGAGGCAAAGGTTGCGGCCTGCATCACCGACTGGCCGATGGCACCGCTAACCTGATGTTGCGTGCCGTTGTGTTCGATAAAGATCAAGGTAGGCATGGTCTGCTCCGTTTTTATTGTGGGTCAGGGATGGGTCAGCATGGGCAACGAGGCAAAGCGCGGTGTTCGCCCCAATGTAAGCAGCAACAGCGGGCCAACGAGGCAACAGGCGGCTGAATAGAGCAGCATGGCGTTGTAATTTCCGGTGGTGCTCAGCATGTACGCGAACAGCAACGGGGCGAGAGCAGAGGCCACGGTGTTCAAGCCTTGATGCACGCCGAACAGCCGGCCGTATTCGCGCAGACCGAAATAGCGTGCGATCAGGAATGCGGCTATATCGAACTCCGCCCCGGCGCCAAAGCCGACGAGCACCGCGGCCAGCAGCAGTGAAGAAAACTCCCCCGTTCCGCTGAGATAGATCGCACATCCGATGGCTGGAAGCGCCAGGCTGATGGCCGATATTCCGGGCGGCCACATACGGTCGAGTAAATAGCCGATCAGCATGCGACCGAAAATAAGCGAAAAGCCAAAGCCGCTGAAGATCAAATTCGCATCGCTTGCCGACAACCCTCTGGACTGCAGCATCGGTACCGTGCTGGTGACCATTCCCACGATCGAGGAAATCACCAGCCCGAGCGCGAGGTTGCAGGTCCAGAACTTTCGCGAGGTCATACCTTTGCGGAAGGACATGCCGGGCAGTTTCTGTAGATCGGCCTCCCTTTTGTCTGACTGGGCCCCGGCAGCGCCTGGAACCTTAAACCACAGTAGGATAAGCGGAAGCAGTACCAGCAGATTGAGCAAAGCTAGAATTATGAACGCGGCGCGCCAGTCCCATTGGCCGATCCCCCAGGCCATCAATGGGGGAATGGTTGCGGCCGTGATGCCTGTGCCGGACAACCCGATCGCCAGAGCCAGCCCACGGTTGCGGTCGTACCACAGGCTGATCAATTGGGTCCAGGTGACTGCCAGCGCACCCATGCCAAGAATGGGTAGTGCGGCGAAAGCGAAATACAGCGACCAGATAGATCCAGTGAGCAACGTGGTTGCTAGGTAGCCGAGAGAGAGCAGCAGCAGGGAAGCGACGGTGACCCGCTTCATGCCGTAGCGAAGGTTGAACCAGCCGACTAGCTGCAGCGAAATGACCGCGCCACCGAACAGAAAGGTGATGCTTGCTTGAAGCTCACTCTTGCTCCAGCCAAAGGCATCGCCCAGCGGTACGACGAGGGTACCGAAGCCATAGAGAAGTGCCGCGTTGATACTGATTGCGACGCCCGCCACGGCGAGAATCAGTATTTTCCAGCTCTGGCGAAATTCGAGGGTATCGATCGCCACTTCGTTCTTCGAAGGGGGCATGGTTTGGCTTCCTTATAGATTTTGTTGAGCCAAGCGAAACGCGTCGCACTGTTGAATTCTTAATATGAAATCAAATACTGTATTGAGAATAAAGCGACTGTGGCAGCCTTGTCTAGCCATAGAGAGCCTCAAACTTATAACAACAAGATGGGAATCATCATGCCAACCCTGGGCCGCTTCACCATTGGAGCGAAGCTCCTGTTGCTTCCTCTTTTTTTCATCGTCTCGCTGGTCATCCTTTCGGGCGTCGCCTACCAGGGGCTGGAAAAGCAGCAGGCCGTGATAGATGAAATAGACCAGTTGCGATTTCAACAATACAAACGGGTTCTTGAAACGTCTGCGGCTTCCCAGGCGGCGATGATCAACGCGTACGCCATGGTGGTCCGAATTCTCGAGTCCAATGGGCAGGCTTCAAGTGAGGAGCTGGAGTTCTATCTGGAAGAGATGGATTTGGGTTCCGCTGAGATGCTAGGCCTGCTTGACACGGCGGCGAAAGAAACACGGCTTGCCGAGGATGAGCAGGCTGCTTACCAGACCGTGCGGGAACAAGCGGAAATTTATGCGCACGGTTTGGCGGACATGAAACAGGCTGCCCTGAGCTACCCACCGCAAGCGGTATCGCTTCTTGGGATTGTACGTGCGGATTTCAACAGTCTTTCCGGGCAGTTCAGCCGCTTGCTGACCCTGCAGGAGGAGCTCACCTCTGCAGCGTTTACCGGTGCCAGCGACCGGGTAAAAACCGTAGTGGAAGTGCTCGCCGGCGTGCTGTTGGCTGCAATCGCGGTTTCCTTGCTTGCGAGCGTCATGTTGCGGGGCCAAATTGTCCGATCCATCCGTGTAATCGAGCACGCGTCGATAAAGCTGCGCGATGGCGATCTGACTCAGCGTGTACGAATCATCGGTCGTGATGAAATCGCCCATACAGGCCAAGCGTTCAACGAGCTGATCGAGAGCTTTCAGCAGGCGGTGCGCCGCGTGGCGAGCGTGGCAGCAGCAGTGGGGGCTTCGGCGGAGGAGCTGGTTGTGACGTCAACGCAGGTCGCGCAGAGTTCGGCCAGTCAATCCTCCGCTGTGACGGAGGTGTCCGCTACGGTCGAGCAAATGAGCACTGGCATCGCCTCGATATCGTCTCATGCGCAGGAACTGCGCAGTTCCGCCGATGCCAGCCTGAAGGGGGCCGAGGCGGGGCACTCTACCCTGACGCGACTGCTTCGAGAAATAGAGAGCGTGCGCCAGGCCTTCGCCGCCATCCGCGGATCGGTGGGTGATTTCGTTGAGAGCACATCGGCAATCACTGCGAGCATCACGCAGGTAAAGGAATTGTCGGCTCAGACCAACCTTCTTGCATTGAACGCGGCGATAGAGGCGGCTCGTGCAGGCGAGAGCGGACGCGGCTTCAGCGTGGTTGCCGATGAGGTGAGGAATCTAGCGCAACGCTCTGCTTTGGCAGCGAATTCGATCAATGACCTCACCTTGAAGCTGGATGATCAGTCTGGAGTGGTCGACCAAGCGCTGCAGGCTGGTACTGTCGCGCTGGATGATAGCAGCAAGCTTCTCGTGGAACTTGAGAGCACGCTGCAACAGGCAGCTGCGCTGGTAGGGGATTCCACGCGCGGCGTCGATGAGATCGCAAGGGCAGTCAAGGCTCAAAGTGAGGGTGGGCGTGATATAGCCTCGAACGTTGAACGCATAGCGCGCATGGCTGGCGAGGGTGATGCGATCACTCACAGCGTTGCGAACGCTGTTGCGGGACTTCGTGAGCTTTCACAGGAACTGAACCTTGCGGTGAGCCGTTTCAGCTTTGAATCTGAGGCGATGGAATGCTCAAGAAAATAATGTACAAAAAATCGATAAGTGTTCATCATTAATGGTGGCTGGCCTGATAAGGAGGCAAGAAATGAGTTCAGAAAAAGTACAATTCAAGGTGGTTGCCGACCGGAGCCGCTGCTGCGGATATGGCCTGTGCGCGTCAGTCTGCCCGAGCATCTACAAGCTTGATGCCGATGGCCTTGTGTATCTCGATAGCGATCTCGTTCCCGTAGAGCTCGAAGAAGAAGCTCGCGAGGGCGCAGCTGCTTGCCCCGCTGAAGCGATTTGGCTCGAAGAAATCAAATGAACTACGAATCGGCCTAGGCGCTGGTAGTTAGGACTAGGCAGAACGGGGTATCGGGAGGACAGCAATGGTGGGTCGCTTACAGAACAAGGTTGCGCTGATCACCGGTACTGGTGGTGGGCAGGGCAGGGCAGCCGCACTGCGTTTCGCTCAAGAAGGCGCCATTGTGGTCGGCTGCGACTTCAATGGGCCGGCGCATGAGGAAACCGCTGCGCTGATGCAGGAGCAGGGTTTCCGCTTATATGGCATGGCTCCGCTGGATCTTGGCGACCACGAACAGGCCAAGGCCTGGATCGACGCCGCCGTGGCCGAGCACGGTCGCATCGACATCCTATATAACAACGCTTCGGCCGCGCGTTTTGGTGCGGTTAACGAGATGTCGATCGATGACTGGCACTACACCATCCGGAACGAGTTGGACCTGCTGTTCTACACCACCAAATACGCTTGGCATCATCTTGCCGAGCAGCGTGGCGTGATTATCAATATTTCATCCACTGCAGCTTGGGGCGGCTCCAAGGTCGCCGGTATATCGGCGCATTCGGCTGCGAAGGGTGCGGTGGTGTCCTTTACCCGCCAGCTCGCGGTGGAAGGTGCGCCGGTTGGCATACGAGCTGTCAGCCTCAGCCCCGGATTCGTTGCGACGCCTGGTACCCGAGCATTTCTGGAAAATCCGGAAGCGCGTGCAGCGTTGCTAGATGGCGTACTAATGGATCGTCCCGGTGAGCCTGAAGAGGTGGTCGCCATGGCACTGTTTGTGGCTTCTAGTGAGGCCTCGTTCATTACCGGGTCGGATTTCGTCATAGACGGCGGTCTGCTTGCAATCTAGCAGCGCCCGTGCGGGCACCGGTGGCGCCCGTGAACCTAGAACAACAAAGAGGTGAATTCTCGTGGATATAATCGGCATCGGTTACATGGGCTTCGAAACCACTAAACTCGATGAGTGGCGTGACTATGGTCCAAACGTCATGGGCTTCGGAATCGGCCGCAGTCCCGAGAGCGACCCCGATTCGCTTTATTTCAAGATCGACGATCGTCGCCATCGTTTTGCCTTCCACCCCGGTAAGGTCGACCGTCTCGCCTATATAGGCTGGGAAGCGATAGGGCGGATGGCCTTTGAGGATGCATTGAAGAAGTTCACCGCTGCCGGCGTCGAGTTCACCCGCGGCGACGCGGAGCTTTGCGAGAAGCGCGGCGTGCGCGAGCTGATCCGTTTTCGCGATCCGGTCGGCTATCAGCATGAACTTTTCTACGCACAAAAATGGACGCCACGCTCCTTTATGCCAGGGCGTTGCCATGGCGGCTTCGTTGCCAATGAGCGTGGTGCTGGCCACGTCGTGGTGATCACGCCGGAATACGGCCCCGAACTCGAGAATTTCCTGATCAATGTGATGGGCTTCAGCTGGTATGGCGCCGGCGCAGGCAAGGGCCGCACTGGCTTTTTCCGTTCCAAACTGAACCATCACACCAGCCATGACATCGCATATGGTTTTGGGCCGGGGCGTATGGGTGTGCAGCACGTCGGTATCGTTGTCAGCAGCATCCGCGACGTTGGAGAGACCTACGACATCGTACGTAAACGTGAGCTGCCAATGATGATGACGCTCGGTCAGCATGCGCAGGACCCGCACGTGTCCTTCTACCATTTCACGCCTTCGGGCTTCGCCATCGAGACTATCGCCGAGATCGAGCCGTGGCAGGGCGATCCGTTCGAGCTCAATCCAGAAGTGTTGAGCGTGTGGGGGCATGAAATGGTTGGCCCGATCCTCGGCCCGAGCGTAAAAACGCCTGAAGAGGTGCTCGATCCGGACTATTTGGCCAGCAAGCGCTGAGATGCGCATTGCGCGTGTGGAGGTTGCCGGTGAGGCCTTTTGGGCCTTGCTGGACGCCGACAGCGTACGCCTGCGGGCCATTCGTGCGTCTTTCAGTGAATGGGTAAAAACGGTTGGTGATCAAGGGGAAGCGGCGCTGGATCTCGACCCTGAGTGGATTCCGCTATCGGCGTGCCGCCTGTTACCGCCACTTCACCCTGGCGGGCGCATTTTCGGCGTTGGTCTCAACTATCTAACCCATCTCGAGCGGCTAGGTAGTAAAACACCGGCACATACCTTGGCGTATTCGATTCCGGAATCGGCTCTGGTTGGTGCGGGAGATGATATTCAGTTTCCTGCCGTGACGGATGAGCTCGACTACGAGGTTGAGCTGGTCGCTGTGGTCGCGCGTCCTTTATTGGACGAGCCGCAGGCGAGCTCGTGCTTGCTCGGCTATACGGTTGGCAATGACATCAGTGCGCGGGATGCAGGCCGGCTGATCGGCCGTCTCGACCTTCTTACACAAAAGGCGATGGATCGCACCACGCCAATAGGTCCCTGGATCGTTACGCTCGATGAACTCGGTGGTCCCGGTCAGCCAGCACTGAATTTGCAACTAAGCGTCAATGGTGAACTGCGTCAGCGGGACAACACTGGAAACATGATTTTCCCGGTGGACGAGCTACTGAACTACCTCGATGCACGGATAGCGCTTCGCCCAGGGGATCTGGTTTTTACTGGCTCGACGCATGGCGTGGCGCTAGAAACGGGCAACTTCCTCAAACCCGGCGATGCGATCGATGCCCGAATTGAGGGCGTTGGGCAGCTGTGCAACCGCGTCGGTGAGCGGCGCGAGCTGCATGCTGCACGCAAGGTGGGCCGGCTTGGGCTGCCTGCGGGTGATGACGTTATAGGCTAACTGGCGCCCATCGTTCGCGGCCTTGTGTGAAGGAGCAGCAATGAAAGAGGGATCACCCTGGGTTCCGTTCCGTCACCGAGTATTCCGAGGCCTCTGGTTTGCTGCTGCTGTCGTAAACCTGGCCATCTGGATGCAAACGGTAGGTGCGGCCTGGATCATGACGACGCTGTCGTCGTCACCGCTGATGGTCTCGCTGGTACAGACAGCGATGACGCTACCGGTCTTTTTATTCGGCCTGCCAGGTGGAGTGATCGCCGATCTGGTGGATCGCCGCCGCTGGCTGATCGTAACGCAGGCGACGATGCTCGGCGCGGCCACAGTGCTATGTCTGCTTGCCTACAGTGGCCTACTGGGTGCCTGGACGCTGCTTTTGCTGACATTTGTTCTGGGTACTGGCAGCGCGTTGGGAATGTCCGCGTGGATGGTGACCATCGTTGATGTGTTGCCGCGAAGTGAGGTTCCGGCCGCAGTATCGCTGAATGGCATCGCGACCAATGCCGCTAGGGCATTGGGGCCGGCCATTGCCGGCGTGCTGATCGCATACTGGAACGCGGCATCGGTGTTTCTGGTGATTGCACTGTGCATGACGGCCGTGATCCTGTTTATTCTCACCTTGAAATCGAGCCGGCAGGCGCATGACCTGCCACCGGAAACCTTTAGCGGCGGCATGCGCAGCGGTTTGCGCTATATCCGGCACTCGTCAGTCTTGTTCAATGCTTTGAAACAGGTGTTCGTTTTTACCAGTTGCGCCAGCGCACTTTGGGCGCTGATGCCTCTGGTAGCCAAGGAAGAGCTCGACATGGACGCTGGCGGCTATGGCTTGCTCATGGCATTCATGGGCGGAGGAGCAGTGGTAGCTGCTCTCAATCTAACGAAGCTGTATCGCCGATTTACGTTGCGCACGCTCATTGCCTCAGGCGCGATCGCTTTTGCAGCTGCAACACTTGCTGCTGCCCTAACGCATAACCGTTACGTCGTGTGCGCGATGCTGATCTTCGCTGGCATGGGCTGGATGGCCGTGAATGCGACCATCTCCACGGTCGTGCAAACCTACGCGGCGAACTGGGTGCGCGCCCGGGTCGCTTCGGTGTACCTGCTAATGCTTATGGGAGCCATGGCGCTGGGCGGGGTTTTGTGGGGGGCGTTGGCAGAATATATAGGACTCAATAACGCGCTCATCATTTCTGCCGCGACTATTCTGTTGGGGCTTCTCATCACCCGTAATGGCCCAATCGAGTTGGGTAACGAAGCTGATTTCGCTGAAGCACAGCAGACCGACAAGCTGGTGCTGGCACGCGATGTTTCTCACTCCGATGGTCCGGTGTCTGTGGAAATCAGCTACCGAGTCAATGATGCCGAACATGGCATTTTCGTGCGCACGGCCTATGAGGTCGGCCAATCCAGACGGCGAAACGGGGCACAGAACTGGCGGCTTTACCGCGATCTGAGTGAAAAAAACCTTTACGTTGAGCGTTTTATCGTCGAGTCCTGGCTCGAATATCTGCGCCAGCAGGCTAGAGTCACCAAAGGTGACGAGTCTAGAGAAAATAGCTTGCAGCGATTCCGATGTGACACTTTGGCAACGCGCCGCTACATCTACCAAGCCCCTTCGGTAAACGATCAGTAATACCGCTTGGCATCCGTATGCTGAATTAGTTGCGGCGTTTTATTCTCAGTATAGAATGCAGATCTAAATCGAGCATGAGTTAGGGATCTGATGAATAGCAATGAAATTTTAGACCTAGGTGAACAGCAGAAGGCCAACGGTGCCGTCCTTGTCAAACCGGTGTCTAATGCGATTCGTATCTTGCGACATCTGAGCCAAGTCGGTACGCCTGAGCGCTCCGTTGATATCGCACGCCAGCTTTCAATCAATCCAAGCACATGCTTTAACATCCTGCGCACATTGGTCGCTGAAGACGTGGTGGATTTCAATCTCATGTCAAAGCGCTATTCGGCGGGGATAGGGCTGGCGCGTCTCGTTGAGCAGTTGGTCACCCAGGGGCAGCGGGTGCAACTGGCGAAGCCGTTATTGCAAAGCCTGGCTGCGAGGCAGAGCATCACTGTCACGTTGTGGCGGCGCCTGGGTGCGGACCGCATTGTGATCGTCAGTTCCGCGGCAAGCCCCACGGACGTTCGAATCGATATGGCCGAAGGGCAACGTCTGCCGATGCTGATGGGTGCCAGCGGCAGATTGTTCGCTACGCAGATCGATCTCGACAGCCCCGAAATACGCGCGACGTACGACAGCATCCGCTGGGCTCGACCGTTGCCTTTCGATATGTACCGGGAAGAGGTACGCGAGGCTCAGAAGCGAGGCTGGGCAACAGACGATGGCCATTTTTCCGTGGGCATTCTGGCCGTTGCCGCGCCTGTTTTTTCCCCCGGCGGCAGCATTGACTTTACGGTTTCGGCAGTGATGTTCCGCGGTCAGCGTGATGAAGAGGGCATCGCCGAATTGGGCGATGCTCTCGTCGAATTCTGCAGCGAACTGACCGGCGTTCTTTTCTAAGTAACTACTCCCGGACCAGCAAAAGGCTGCCGCCCAATGGTCCACCGCCAGCCGCCACTGCACAGACGCGGTTCTCCGTAGTTTGCCGCCCTTCGGCTCGCCCCCAAAGCTGCAGGCAGGCCTCATGCACATAGCCCAGGCCGTGGGTGCGACCGCCGGAGAGCTGGCCGCCGTTGGTATTGATGGGCAGCTCGCCGTCCAGGGCGATACGCTTACCGCCTTCGACGAAAGCGCCGCTTTCGCCGGTCGGACAAAGTCCCAGCGCCTCCAGCCAGATCATGGTGAGGATGGAAAACCCGTCGTATAGCTGCACGGAGTCGACATCCTGTGGCCGATAGTCGGTGCGGTCCCACATCATCCGCCCTACGTCGAAGGCCGCCATCTGGGTTAGCGAGATCTGATCCCACGACCACGGCTGATTTAAGGCCGCACCAATGGATTCGATGCGAATTGGAGAGTTGCGGGTGTCGCGCGCGGCATCCCGCCGTGACAGCACGATCGCGGTGGATGCGTCGCAATGTACGTCGCAATCGAACATACGCAGTGGAGTCGAGATCATCCGCGATGCCATGTAGTCGTCCATGGTCATCGGCGTTCGATAAAGCGCTTTGGGATTGCGCATCGCATTTCGGCGACAGGTCAGGGCTATCTGAGCCAGCTGTTCGGGTCGTGTGCCGTACTCATGAAAATGGCGCTGCGCATAGAGCGCCATTAGATTGATGCCGGACATTACGTTGAACGGCGTGAACCATTGCCATGCGAAGCTGCTGTCGCGGCCCTGAGTCTTGTTGGTGAGCGCGCCAGCCTGCTTGTTCGACATGCGGGCGGATGCTTCGGTGATGGTGCGAAATACCAGCACATGATTGCACAGGCCTGCTTCGATGGCCATGGCTGCGTTGATTACGCCAGCAAGCGGGCCGGGGCCTTCATAGCCTGCACCGAACCAGTTTACGTTCAGGCCCAGTGCGCTTTTGAGCGCGCTGGGGCCAACGGGAGAAAAGGGGTCGCCGTTATTGTTGTCCCCCGGCCAGCACGCGACGCCGTCTATGTCGCTACGCTCTAGGCCTGCGTCGGTAATGGCTTCCAGGCAGGCGTCAAGCGTCAGACGCATTGCTGACAGCGAAGATGGCCGCCCGATTTCGGACTGTCCGATGCCGGTGATGGCTACTTGTTTATCGTATCGACGATCGAACATTCATTGATCCCTTTCGAACATGGGCAGCCAGACGTCCTCGACGTTCAGGAAGCTGACTCGGACCGGCATGTCGATATGCACCTGTTGCGGATCCATGCCGATAACGTTACTGACAAAGCGCAGACCCGACTGCTCGATCAATTCAATGATCGCTACGACGTACGGCACGTCGAGTTCGGCGGTCCATGGCTGGTAGTTAAGCGTGTAGCTCACCACCGTACCTTTACCGGAGACTGAGCGTGGGCCGACCTCGAAGCTGGCACAGCGAGGACATATGGGACCGGGAGGATGAAAGAACCGAGAACATGCTTCGCAATGGTGAATCAGCAGTTCACCTCGCTTGCCGCCCTGCCAGAAGGCGAGGGTATCGGCGTTCAGCGCGGGTAGTTTTCTAGGCATCGACATTTCATCCAGGTGCGCATCTTTCAGTTACGTTATCATTTGTACATAAAATCGAAAAGTGTCATATTTCGTTTCGAGTTGGCACTGCCCCGAGCGGTGCGTCGTAGAAAAAAACAAGAGGCTTTCAGTATGTCCCAGTCTTTGCAAGACAAGACCATTGTCGTCACGGGCGGCTTCGGCGTGCTTGGTAGAACCCTTGGCGATCTGCTTCTGGCCCGAGGTGCCCGAGTAGCGCTACTCGATCGCGCCGAGCTGTCCGGCTCATTACCTGAAGCTGCAAAATTGCATGCCATCGGCGGCGTTGACCTGACGTCCGTCGACGCGGCAGCGGAGGCATTTAACAGGGTAGTCGAGCACTTCGGGCGCATCGATGGATTGGTCAACGTAGCCGGCGGTTTCGCCTGGGAAACGCTTGAATCCGGAAGCCTCGACACCTGGGATCGCATGTATCAAATGAACGTGCGCACTGCGGTAGTGGCCTCCCAGACGGCGCTGCCCCATCTCACTGCAACCGGCGCGGGGCGGATCGTCAATGTCGGCGCGTTGGCCGCACTCAAGGCTGGCATGGGCATGGGCGCCTATGCGGCGTCAAAGGCTGGCGTGGTTCGCCTTACCGAAGCGCTGGCAGAGGAGGTCAAGGACCGGGGCGTCACTGTCAATGCCGTACTGCCGAGTATCATCGATACGCCGACTAATCGCGCCGACATGCCGGACGCCGATCCGGGCCGCTGGGTATCGCCAACAGCACTGGCATCGGTAATCGCGTTTCTTCTGTCGGACGAAGCGGCCGCTGTAACCGGCGCCTGCCTGCCTGTGAGTGGTCGCGTATGAGGCTCGTAACCTATACCGATAGCGCTGGCTTCGAGCGCGCCGGGGCATTGATCGAAAATGATGGGCTGATTGTCGACCTGCAGACTGCCTATCGCAGTATGCAAGGTCGTGAGAGCCCCGAATTCGCCAGCGTTCTGGCGTTGATTGAAGGCGGCGAACAGGCCCTCGAACAAGCTCGGACGCTGGTAGCCAAGGCGCCCTCCGCAGCTGTCATCGAACGCGCCACCGTCAAGCTGCGCGCGCCGATCCAGCCACCGCCGCAGATGCGTGACTGTTCATGCTTCGAGCTGCACTTGAAACAGAGTTTCGCCGCCGCCAGACGAGCGCGTGCCCTACGTACGCCGGACCCGGAAGCGACACTGAAAGCGATGAACACGGGTGCCGATGACCGGGTAATCGAGACCTTCAATCGACAGCCGATCTATTACAAATGCAACCGCTTTGCGGTAGTCGGTATCGACGATGAGTTTCAGTGGCCGAGCTTTAGCAAGGCACTGGATTTCGAACTGGAATTCGGCTGCTACATCGGTAAGCGGGGCAAGGACATAAGCCGTGACGCAGCTCGCTCGCATATTGTCGGCTACACCATTTTCAACGACATGAGCGCGCGCGACGCCCAGGCGAAAGAAATGTCCGGAATGCTCGGCCCTGCCAAGAGCAAGGATTTCGACACGGCCAATATCATGGGGCCCTGCCTGGTCACCTCTGATGAGTTGGGCGATCCCTATGACCTGGACATGGTGGCGCGGGTGAATGGCGAAGAATGGGGGCGCGGTAACACGCGAGACATGCGCTGGCAGTTCGAAGATGTCATCGCTCATGTTTCACGTTCGGAAACCCTGTATCCCGGCGAATTTCTCGGTTCTGGCACCGTGGGCAATGGTTGCGGGTTGGAGCAGTTGCGTTATCTCAAGCCAGGAGACTTGGTGGAGCTGGAAGTGCAGGGCATCGGCGTGCTGCGAACCCGTGTCGGCACCGCCACGAACGACGCCTGAGGCAGTGGCCTGTTTGGCCAGTTGGCCTGGCTCAGAACCTCAAGCTAGCCATGCCGGTTTATTTCAGCAGCAAGATGTCACATAAAGAACATGGGCATCTAGTATACATATTAGTGAAAAGTGTCTTATATTCAGCTTGTCTCAATCGCCCTCGGCGGCTATGCCCTATAAACAGGAGGCAATCATGCTAACAACAACGAGCCCCGTATTGTCCGACGGAACCAAGGTCTCGGATCTTATCTACCCAGCGACACGTGAAGTACAGATGCGGGTCCTTAGCGACCGGGAAATCTACGAGCTGGAAATGGAAAAGATCTTCGGCAAGATCTGGGTCCTGCTTGGCCACGAATCTGAAATCCCTAACTCCGGCGATTTCATCGTGCGCGACATGGGCTCGGATTCGGTGATCGCCGCCCGAACTAAAGAGGGCGAAGTTCACGTCTCGCTCAATGTTTGCCCACACCGCGGCATGCGCATCAGCACCGCCGATTGCGGTAACACGCAGATTCACAAGTGCATCTACCATGGTTGGGCGTTCCGGCCAAACGGTGACTTCATCGGCTCGCCGGTCGAGCGCGAGTGTATGCATGGCAAGATGATGGCCAAGGAAGAGCTGGGTCTGAAAAAGGCGCGGGTAACACTTTATGGCGGTTTGATCTTCGCAACCTGGAACATCGACGGCCCGTCTTTCGATGAGTTCCTGGGCGATGCCAAATGGTATTACGACATGCTCTTCTGCCGCAGCGACAAGGGCATGGAGGTGTTGGGCCCACCGCAGCGGTTCATCGTGAACGCGAACTGGAAGACCGCTGGCGAGCAGTCCGCCGCCGATGGTTTCCATACTCTCACCTTGCACCGCTGGCTTGGTGAAGTGGGCAACTATGCTAAAAAAGGCGAAGGCGAGGGGGAAGGTACTGACCTGAGTCCGGAAATGATCGGCGTTGAGATTAGCTCCCCCCACGGCCATGCACTGCGTTGCATTGATCTGGCGCGCAAGATCAAGCGCCTGACTGGCCTAGATCCGGCGACCTTGTCGGTCCAGGAAAAACTGAACGCGCTGCCACCTGCTGGCATGACCCGTGACATGGTCGAGCAACTCGCGCGTAATCTCAGTGAAGATCAGCTCAAGGTGCTGACAAGCATGCCGCCGCAGGTGGGAGGCATGTTCCCGAATATCCTATTTGGTTTCGTATATATCCCGCAGCCGGATGGCAGCGTGGTTGGTTCCATGACTCTGCATGCCTATGTTCCTCAAGGGCCGGACAAGCTTGAGTTTGTCAATTGGGTGTTCGCCGAGAAGGATGCGCCGCCAGAGCTTCGTGAAAAAATGCTTAAGCAGACTATCCAGCTTTTCGGCACATCCGGCATGGTTGAGCAGGACGACTCCGATACTTGGCCACACATGACTCACGCCGCGAAGGGCGCGATGGGGCGCAAGAGCACTCTGAAGTATCAAGCCTGCTTCGAAACCGGCGCCCCGGAAGGATGGCCTGGCCCTGGCATCGTCAATGAAGGCTTTACCAAAGACGATACCCAGTGGCACTGGTGGCAGTACTGGCATGAGCTGATGACCGCTTCAGACGAAAAATAAGCGCTCGCTGGCCGGGTCATGACAATAAAAAGTAATGGAGATTTCCATGGCAGAAGTTCAACAACGCGGCGAGGACCAGATCCAGCCGGGCTCTCCGATCGGTATCAAGCGTGTGCCGGTCGGGGCGGATATTTACAACCAAGTCGTGACATTCCTCTATGAGGAAGCAACGCTACTGGATCAAATTCGTTTGCAGGAGTGGGCAGCACGGCTTGATACCGATCTGATCTATACCGTACCGCTGCGGCATACCCGCACCCAGTCCGAGCTGTCCGCGAGCATCGTGCGTTCTGTTCAGCATTACCACGACGACTATCGGTCGATCATGGGGCGTGTGCTTCGCCTTTCCGGCAAGAGTGCCTGGGCGGAAGACCCGCCGTCGCGTACCCGACGGTTGGTGACGAACGTGTTCGTCGAGGAAACCGCCAACCCTGATGAGTATGTGGTGACTAGTTATCTGCTGTTGACGCGCAGCCGGTTCAAGGACCACCACGTCGACATCATCAGTGGTGAACGTCGCGACGTGCTGCGTATGCGCGAAGATGGCTTCAAGCTGGCGCGGCGCGAAGTCATTATCGACCAGGCCGTTCTGGGCACTCCAAACCTCGCTGTATTCCTCTGATGACGAGCCCGCACCTCTTTCGGGGTGCGGGCCGTCTCATGCGCAATGCGTCCTTCGCTATGATCCTCGGCTGTTCAGCCAATCCTGATCACTAGCACACAGTTGTTCTTGCGACGATTCGAAATCCCACGTCGAACCCTTCATCCGTATGGCTTGTTCGGCCCGTTCGGGTTGCTGGCTATAGCAGAGACCGCTCGGGACTGCATGTGTCTGGCTGTCCAGGTCACGTTCCCGTCCCAACGAAATGAGCGTACAGCGGCGCAGTATCAAAGCAGCCTCCGCTTCCTCTTCAGGCAGCGTTTGCAATGCCCAGCGCGCCATCCCCTCGCGTAGATTGACTCCGGCGTAAGTCTCGGGAGCCTCGATAAGCGGACCATTTACGGGCCAGTCCAGTTTCCATTCTTGATCTCGCGTCAAACTCGCGATTGTTCGATTGTCCACCCGGCCAGGAATCTCGATATCGTAACGACGCCTGCGACTCTGACGGGCGGCTGCGGCAATTGCCAGCCCTGCCAGATCGAGTAGATGCGTGCACTGGTGCGTTGCGTCCGTCTGGCGTGTCACCGAATGGGCGACCCGGCTGAGCTGCATGCCGACCAGGCGTTCAAGGGGCTCGGTTGCCTGCAGGCAGGCGGTATAGGGATATCGGAGCGCTTCGCCGCCAATCGCGATCAGCACGCCAGCCTGGTAACGCGCCCACACGCGAAAGTGGTGGAAGTCATCTTCGAGGGCTGCGCGAACTTCGCCTTCGTCGTGTTCTTCACTGGTCACTATGTCCACTCGGCGGCGAAACGTACCCATCTTGTTATCCTTTTTTGCTGAATAATGCCTGGTAGTGCGGAAAAGAGTATATTTGAACACTATAGTTAAAAATGTCTATCTAACAACAAGAAAGGAGTGGCTATGAAACTGCTAAGAGAGCGTGTAGCGCTTATCACTGGCGCGGGCGGAGGTATAGGTCGTGGTGTGGCGTTGAGCTTCGCCAAGGCGGGCGCTGCGGTGGTAGTTGCAGAGCTGGACGAACAAAGCGGCGCAGCCGTTGCGCAAGAGCTGAAAGCGTTGGGCGCCAGGGCGCTCTTTGTGAAGACCGATGTTTCCAGCAAGGAAGACATCGAGGCGGCCATTCAGGCTGCCGTGGATGAATTCGGTGGGCTCGATGTCCTGGTGAACAACGCCTTCGCGCCTACGCCCAACGTCCTGCTTGAAGATAAGACCGATGAGATGCTGGCTCAAACGCTTAACTCCACGGTATGGGCGGCCTGGTGGGCGATGAAGGCTGCGCTGCCTCATATGAAGGCACGCGGCGGTGGAAAGATAGTCAACTTCTACTCAATCGACACCGAGATCGGTGCGTGGCTGCATGGCGATTACAACACCGCTAAATCAGCCATTGTCGGCCTGACCCGCAGCGCTGCGTCGGAGTGGGGGCGGTTCAACATTTGCGTTAATGCCGTAGCGCCCACAGCCATGGGGGCTACTTTCCACAAGCTGGCGGTGGAAAACCCAGGGTTCGCCGAAATGTCGGCCTCGATGCGGCCATTGGGGCGCTGTGGCGATCCGGAGGAGGACATCGGCCCGGTGGTTGTCTTCCTGGCGTCGGAGATGTCGCGTTTCATTACTGGCGAGACCATTCACGTGGATGGCGGCCTGCATTTGCCGGGTTACAACTCACGCCCGAAAGACGTTCCCGTTCGGGAGTACTGAAACACGGTGGGCGCAGCTCTCGCTGCGCCCACACGCTAATTCCGATTCGTTGCTTTGCTAGGTAGGGAAGGGGCTGTGCGCAGCCCCTCGCAGCGGACTTAGCGCTTATCGACCTTAATATCCGTATCTTCCCAGTCCCAGGTTGACGCTGTCTTGCCTTCGTCCCGAAGAAGATACTTCAACACGCGCCCCTGCGGATTCTTAGGCAGCGTCTCGCGGAATTCGATGTACCGTGGGAGTGCGTAATAAGGCACCGCATCGGTAGCCCACCTGAATAGATCTTCCGGTTGCAGTGTCGCGCCATCATGCAGTACCGCGGTGACCTTGACGTCATCTTCACCCTTGTCCGACGGGACGGCATGTACGGCGACCTCGGAAATGTCAGGGTGCACGGCGAAGGCCGCCTCCATCTCAAAGCTCGAAATGTTCTCGCCGCGCCTGCGCAAATAATCCTTTTTCCGATCGACGAAATAGAAGAAGCCGTCGTCGTCGAATTTGCCGATGTCACCCGTGTGGAACCACATGTTGCGCATCAACTTCAGTGTGTCCTCCGGGCGCTGCCAATAACCCTGAAACATGATGTCCGGACGCAGCGGGCGCACCACGATTTCACCCGAGGTGTTCGCCGGCACTTCACGATCTTCGTCATCGACAATGCGTACATCGAAGTCCGGGATGCGCTTGCCGGATGAGCCAGGCGCCGCATATTCGCCGCCTGCGAGCGAGGTAATCACGCAAGCCTCGGTGAGCCCGTAGCCATTGCCGCCCACCAGCTTGGTGCCAAAGCGCTCACGCCAGATCTTCTTGGTTTCCTCGGTATAGGGATTGCCGCGAGCCGTATGGATCTGCCCATAGCATCGCTTCATTGCGTCGTTGTCGGGCGCCTTTGCCAGCAGTCCGCCCATGCCACCGAGGATCGATGCAATGGTGGCGCCGGAGCGTTCGACTTCCTGCCAGAAGTTGGAAACCGAGAAACGCGGCAGTATCGCTGCCCGCGCGCCCACCAGAATACTGGCGATGATCGACACGCACAGGGCGTTCATATGAAACAGCGGCAGCGGCGTGATGGTTACGTCGTTCTCGTTCGCAGGTCCGGCCCGCAATTGCAGACGGGCAAGGTTGCACATAAAGTTGTAGCTGATCATGCAGCCTTTCGATGGTCCCGTAGTTCCCGAGGTGTAGATGAGGCAGGAGAGATCGGATGGCTGAGGCTTCGTCTCGAGAGGCGTTTGGTCATGGCCGCGGAACTCATCCAGCGAAGCGACCGGAATGGCGCATTCAGGGAGCGATTCCAGCTGGCCACGGTAAAGAATGCGCTGCACCTCAGGCAATTTCGACGCAAGCGGCACTATACGATCGAGATAGGCCGCCTCGCAGATCACCACCTTGGTATTGGTGTCGGCTATCTGGTGGCGCAAAAACTCGCCCTTCAAGGCGGTATTGATCGGCACGCTAACGGCGCGAAGTTTGTTGATCGCGAGCCATGTCACGACGGCGTCGATGTTGTTGTCCAGCATCGTCAGTACCGTTTCGCCTGCCTGCACACCCAGCGAAGCCAGCGAACGAGCCATTTTGGTAGAGAGTAGATCAGTTTCTCTGTATGTGTATAACTCACCGCTGAAATCAAGCAGAACCTTGTCTGGATGCCGCGCCACAGCGCGCTCAAGGGCTGCGATGACAGTGTCTCTTTCGCCTACTGCCCAAGTGTCTGTATTTCCCGTGCCGCTCATGGCTCTTCTCCTTGTGGGGCGCCGCTAGGCGCTGGATCGCCCGATGTTATTTTGAAGTGAGAATTCGATTCTAAATACAAATTTACGGAATGTCTTTAGGCAAAAGTTGAACAAATCTAGATTATGTTGCCTATCTCATATGCTAGTCTTGAGTATCTTTCATGTCATGAGCCGATTCACCCATGCCAAAGCGCGCAGATCAGCTTGCCGCAGCAGCGTCACCTCCGCCGAAAAAGAAGGTCGCGCCTCGCGTCAAGCCCGTGAGCACCGTCAAGAAAGCCGTTCGTCAGGGGGCGGGCGTATCATCTTCCGGCGCCAAGGTGAAACCCAACCGTCGGTCGGAAGAGACCGTTTCCAATATCCTCGCGGCCACTGAGGAAGTAGTACTGCGGTCAGGAGCTGATCGCATCTCGATCCTTGACGTGTGCCAGGTCGCAAATGTTTCGCGTGGGACGTTCTATCGGTACTTTTCCTCGCAAGACGACCTGCTCGATACGTTTTCGAGACACAAGCGCGACAGTTTTCATACGTCGCTGACCCAGGCGTTGGGAGATATCACCGATCCGGAGGCGCGGCTCAACGCGCTGATCGTCTATTTGGACAACTACCTCGAGCAAAGCCGCGCGCAGCGCCTGCTGACGGTCGCTCCTGAATATGCGTTGGGGTTCTTCCGCCGAATCTTCCATGATTCCATTATTCGCTTCCAGGATGTGCTCGATATTGTTTTCGACCAGTGGGACGAACGTCTTGGCGTCAGGCTTGATCGCGAATTGATCAGTGAGTTGATCATTCGTTATGTGATGAGCGAAACGCTGGTGTCTGAATCGGCTAACCGTCGCATGCTTCCTGTTCGTGTGAGGAAGCTGATCGCAGCGCTGACGGTCGGATCGACTTCACGCTCGCGCCGCTAGTTCCTCCATTTCGCCTCACCTAAAACAGAGCTCTCCTTCCGAGAGCTCTGTTTTTTTTGCGCACCATTTTTGCAGCCAGCATGCGAATGGAGCCGCAATGCCAGCGAATTCACACGTTTCTTTAGGTGATGGCTTCTGTATGAGCCGCTCTAGAACAGTGCTTTCGACGTGTTCGTGAAAATAAATTGGACAGTTTTTTGATTTATGAACAGATTAATTTTATGCTCTGCTAATGGGGCTCTTGAGGACTGCCGTTCAGGGGCAGTAGACCCCGATTATACGGCGCAGCTGCACTGCGCTATACATAATTTCAAAAAGTGACAATTTCTGAGGTAACCGGACATGCTTATCGATCTTCACGCCCACGCGCCACACCCTGACTACTATGACCAGCATCCCCATTGGGGGCCGGCTTTTGAGTCGCAGCCCGATGGCGACATCAAATTGCGTGTCGGTGAGTGGATTCTTTCTCTAGGCGCACCAGAGCGTAAGAAAGCTTTGCGCGAGGCCCATGCCCGGGGCGAGACCTTGAACGTCGAGGAATACATGGCCAAATGGCGCGACCCGAGCAACCGTCTCGCGGCTATGGACGCGGCGGGGCAGGATGCTCAGGTTCTGTCCGTTCCAAGTCATTGCTACATGTATTGGACCGAAGCCGAATTTGCGGTCCCGTTCGCTCGCAAGGTCAACGATGTGATGGCTGAGTATTGCTCGGCAGCGCCCAATCGGCTGATGTTCTGGGCGCACGCACCGCTGAACGTTCCCCTTGAAGCAGCCAAAGAAATCCGCCGCGCCTGCAACGAATTGGGAGCGAAAGGCCTGAGCGCCGGTGGCTCGAACTTCGGTGGGCTGGAATATGACTCGCCAGAGCTGGACCCGGTTTGGGAAGCGTTGTGTGAAGTTGACCTACCAATTTTCGTTCACGGCTACAACCAGTCCGTGACCTGGGGCAAGGACGCCAATACCGATCGGTATGAAACGACCGCGATCGTCGGTATGAATTACGACGAAACCAAATGCCTGTGGTATCTCATTAACGGCGGAGTGCTCGATCGCTTCCCGAATCTGAAGATCTACATCACCCACGGTGGTGGCTTCGTTCCTTATCAGCTCGGTCGGCTTGCCCAGACCAACCCGAACCTCGACGTTTTCCACAACAAAAAGCCCTTCCTCGACTATCTGCCGAACTTCTATTTCGATGTGGAGCTTCACGAGCTTCCCATGCGTCAGGCCATGGTCGATGTGATCGGCGCGGATCGGGTGCTTTATGGATCGAACTTCGGTGGCAGCGACGCAGTCCGCCACGACCTGACCGAGGGGCTGCGCCTATCGGACGAAGACCTGCAGAAAATCCGCTGGAAGAACGCGTGCGAATTGCTGCGCCTTGATCCCGCTAAAGTCGGGAAGGTTGGTGTCTGATGAAGCTGGCGCGTTGTTCCCACAATGAGGGAGGACCCTTCTGGGCGATAGTCGATATCCAACAGGACGAAGTCACTCCCATTGTCGGCCCGTTCTCCGAGTGGGCTCCTGCCATCGCCCAAGGCAAGGGAGTCAGTGCGTTGCGTTTGCTGGGGCGGCCAGCGCCGCTTTCCCAGGTTCGCTTGTTACCGCCGATCGAGCCCGTTAATCGAGTGGTTGTCGCTGGGGCGAATTACACCAAGCACCTCGCCGAGGATTTTGGCCTCAGCGCGCCGGCACAGCCCGTGGCCTTCCTCAAGGCCTACGGTGCACTCATTGGAGCCAACGATCCGATTCGCTTTCCGCCGCTGACCGAAAAGCTCGATCACGAGGTCGAGCTGGTGGCAGTCATTGGCAGCAGCGAAATCGACCTGGCTGACCCCTTGGGTTGCGTCCTGGGGTATACCGTTGGCAATGATGTAAGTGCCCGCGACCTGCAGCTTAGCGGGCCGCCGGGGATCGGAATGGATCTGTTCGCCGCCAAAAGCCAGGACAAGACCACCGGACTTGGTCCATGGATCGTTACCAAGGATGAGTTTCCGGCGGGGTCTCCTGCTCTCAGGTTGACTTTGAAAGTAAATGGCGAAACCCGTCAGGACAGCTCTACCAGCGAAATGACCTGGAATGTTGGTGAATTGATCAACTTCGTCCAGCAGCGCTCCAGCTTTGCTTGCGGTGACGTGTTGTTCACGGGGTCGCCGGCCGGAGTCGGGATGGGAACTGGCGTGTATTTAAACCCTGGCGATGTGGTCGAGGCGACCGTGGAAGGCATAGGTACGCTACGTAATGTAGTTGGCGAAAAGCCCAGCGTCTAAATCGAGAGCGAATTAAATGACTAATAAAGAAGACAAAATTGTAGTGGTTGGTGCCGGCTTGATGGGTACCGGCATTGCGCATGCATTCGCCAGTTCAGGATTCGCCACCCTGTTGGTCGACACGAACGCCGAGTCGCTCACTCGTGCCAAAGGCAACATCGAAAATATCCTCAGCACCGGCGTCAAGCTGGGAAAGGTTACCGATGAGGTCGCCCGGTCTTCGCTGGCGAATCTGATTACCTGCGGTGATCTGAGCGAGGCGGCGCTTGGCGCCAACTGGCTGGTCGAAACCGTTTCTGAACAATTGGCGGTGAAGAAGGCCGTTCTCGGCCAGGCTGCTCCTCTGCTGGCTTCGAACGCGATCATCGCCACTAACACTTCGGCCCTTAGCGTCACCGAGATTGCCGCATCGGTGCCCGAGTTCGCCGATCGTGTCGTTGGCATGCACTTCTTCAATCCGGTGCACAAGATGAAGCTGGTTGAATTGGTGCGCGGCCTGGCCACCACTGACGAGGTAGTCGCGCGTACCAAGGCCCTCTGCGATGCGATCGGCAAGACCTCGATCACCGTCAACGAGTCGCCAGGCCTCACGACCAGCCGCATGTCCGCGCTACTTGGTAACGAAGCCATGTACATGCTGCAGGAAGGCACGGCGACGGCCGAAGACATCGACACTGCGCTGCGCATGGGTTTCAACCACCCGATGGGGCCGCTGGAACTCGGCGATCTGACGGGTTGGGATACTCGTCTGTCGGTGCTGCGTTACCTGCACCAGACGCTGGGAGAGAAATTCCGGCCCTGTCCGCTGATCATCAAGATGGTTGCCGCTGGGCGTCTGGGTCGTAAGACAGGACATGGCGTCTATCGCTACGAGGACGGTAACCGAGTGCCGGGCTCCGGCCTCAAGGCGAGCGCACTATGAAAGACATCGTAATTGTTGATGCGGTGCGGACGCCGGTCGGCCGTTTTCGTGGAAGTCTTGCTGGCGTACGAGCCGACCATTTGGGTTCGCTGGTCATCGGCAAGCTGCTTGAGCGGGTCGATCTGTCGCCCTCACAGGTCGACGACGTGATTTTCGGCTGTGTTACTCAGATTGGCGAACAGTCGGCAAACATTGCCCGCACCGCCCTTCTCGGCGCGGGCTGGCCAGTAACGATTCCAGGGCTGACACTCGACCGCAAGTGTGGCTCAGGCGAAGCGGCTGTGCATGCGGCCGCAGGCGCTATCGCGTCTGGAATGGCAGACATCATTGTCGCTGGCGGGGCGGAGAACATGAGCCGCGTGCCCATGGGTAGCAACCGTGAAATCCACGGCGAAGCCTTTGGTTGGATGGCGGCGGAGCGTTACGAGCTGACCAGCCAGGGCGAGGCCTCCGAGCGGATGGCTGACAAGTGGTCACTCAGTCGCGAAGCGCTGGACGATTACGCTTTCGAAAGTCATCAGCGTGCCGCGAAAGCGGCTGATGCGGGTTATTTCGACAGCCAGATCGTTTCGGTACCGGTTGAGTTGTTGCGTGAGCATTCTCTGACCGAGCCAGCCGCTGACCTAGCGGCGGACGAGACCATCCGTCGCGATACCTCAAGGGAAAAGCTCTCGACGCTGAAAACCAGTTTCCGTCCGGAGAATGGGCGGATCACTGCAGGTAATTCCTCGCAGATCTCCGATGGTGCTGCTGCGCTGCTGTTGATGTCCTCTGACACCGCCAAGCAGCTGGGCCTCAAGGCTCGAGCGCGCATCCGCGCCTTCGTCACCGTGGGCGCAGACCCAACGCTGATGTTGACCGGCCCTATCGAGGCGACCAAAAAGGTGCTGGACAAGGCTGATTTGTCCATCGGTGACATCGACCTTTTCGAGGTCAACGAAGCCTTCGCGTCGGTACCGCTTGCCTGGATGCAGGAAACCGGCGTGCCGCATGACAAGCTAAACGTCAACGGCGGAGCCATTGCGCTGGGTCATCCGTTGGGCGCCAGTGGCGCGCGGCTGATGACTACGTTGCTCAACGAACTTGAGCGGCGGGGCGCCCGCTACGGTCTCCAGGCGATCTGTTGCGCTGGCGGCTTGGGTACTGCAACGATCATCGAACGGCTCGACTGAGCAGCGGACAGCGAGGTAACGGCTATGGCTCGGGTGTCGTTCGTTCCGCTGGATGATCTGCCGGAAGCGTTGCGTGACGCCGTTGCGCGCGGCCAGCAGAGTCGGATGCTGAGCTCGTCCAGGCCTGTTCAGGTCTGGGCGCATCGGCCCAATGCAGCATTGGCCTGGCTTGGCTTGCTGGAAAGCCTGCATCAGGACAGCCTGCTAGATGAGCGTTTGCGTGAACTGGTGCGGCTGAAGATTGCCAGCATTACAACCTGCCAGGCGTGCCAATTGGCTCGTAAGTCCGACCAGGTGACGGAAGACGACGTCGCCTGTCTTTCTTCAGATAATGATCGTTTCAAGCCGTCCGAAAGGGCCGCCTTGACCTTTGCCGAACTGTTCGCCAGCGACTACATGGCCATCAGCGACGAGCACTATGTACGTCTTGCAGAGTTTTTCTCCGAGGCTCAAGTGGTCGAACTGAACATGTACTGCGCGCTGATGCTGGCGGGCGGTCGAATGACCTATGTGCAGCAGGCATATTGAGCCTGCCTGTCTGACTCGTTGAAGCGGGTGCGGAGTAGGTCGTTCGGTAAATTTGATCGAAATGTAAAAAGCCGTTCAATAAAGTCCTAGTAAAGCCTAGTATCCCGGCAACGCATGCGACTTTTAGACGCAGTGGTTTTTGCCTGAACAATAAAAGGAGAGAACAATGTCTACACAGGCGCGGGACAATCTGGGCAAGGCGTTTGCGGACGTCGCCAGCAACTATCGCGGTAGCGATGTGGACCTTCACGCGGTATATCGCGAAATGCGCATGAACTCGCCGGTTCTCGAAGAGAATTTCATGGCGCGTCTGGGGGTGCCGACGATTGCCGGGCTGGACGCCAGCCGCCCAACGTTCACCTTGTTCAAATACGATGATGTGATGGCGGTGATGCGCGATGCCAGCAACTTCACCAGCGGCTTTATCGCCGAAGGCCTTGGTGCCTTTTTCGACGGACTGATCCTCACGGCGATGGATGGCGACGCACACAAGAACATTCGCAACCTGTTGCAGCCGGTGTTCATGCCCGAAACCGTCAACCGCTGGAAAGAAACTAAGATTGATCGCGTTATTCGCGAGGAATACATCAAGCCCCTGGTGCCAAACAAGGGCGGCGACTTGATGGACTTTGCCCTGTATTTCCCGATCCGCGTTATCTATTCCCTGATCGGCTTTCCTGAAGATCGTCCGGACGAGATCGAACAATATGCTGCCTGGGCGCTGGCAATTCTTGCCGGCCCGCAAGTGGATCCGGAAAAAGCCGCCGCCGCTCGCGGTGCTGCGATGGAAGCTGCGAAAGCACTCTATGACGTCGTCAAGGTGGTTGTGGCCGAGCGCCGCGCCTCCGGTGCCGAAGGGGATGACCTGATCAGTCGGTTGATCCGTGCCGAGTATGAAGGCCGTTCGCTCGATGATCATGAAATCGCGACGTTCGTGCGCTCGCTGCTGCCGGCCGCCAGCGAAACCACTACGCGCACGTTCGGTACGTTGATGACGTTGCTGCTCGAGAACCCTGACGTACTGGAGCGGGTGCGCAACGATCGCAGCCTGGTGTCCAAGGCCATCGATGAAGCCGTGCGGCTGGAGCCCGTCGCCACCTTCAAGGTGCGTCAGGCCGCAAAGGATATGGAAATTCGCGGTGTGCAGATCCCCAAAGGGGCTATGGTGCAGTGCATCGTCACCTCGGCGAACCGTGACGAGGACGCCTTTGAGCGCGGCGACATGTTCGACATCGACAGACGACCGAAACCGTCGTTCGGCTTTGGTTTTGGGCCGCATATGTGCATCGGGCAATTCGTCGCGAAAACGGAACTCAACTGCGCACTGAACGCGATTCTCGACCTCATGCCGAATATCCGCCTGGATCCTTCCAAGCCCGCACCGGAAATTATCGGCGCCCAGTTGCGCGGACCTCACTACCTTCACGTCCTCTGGGATTGAGGCGCGGGCTTTCTACCCTCACGCCACGTTCCTCCAGCCCTTTCCTGCCCCGCAGGGAAGGGCGCCTGCCTTGTTGTTTTCCCCTCGTTGAGTCCCGTGGTGCCAGGTGGCGGTAAAGAAATATGTTCGCCTTCGAGATTGGATTTGAACACAATCGAAATATATGTTTAATTTAACCACAACGTGTTCTATGCTTTGAGCACAACAACAAACCCATTTGCGAAGGGGAAGAACAATGAAGGTTGAAGATCTCATTCTCGTCAGCGTTGATGACCATGCCATCGAGCCACCAAACGCCTTTGCTCGCCACATGCCTGAGCGCTTCAAAGGGCGCGAGCCTCATGTCGTCAAGCGCGGCGACCGTGATGTATGGGTTTTCGAAGAGCAGGCCACCGGCTACATGGGCTTGAACTCGGTAGTTGGTCGGCCGAAAGAAGAGTACGGCATGGAGCCGTTGGGCTATGACCAGATGCGCCGTGGCACCTGGAGCGTGGCGGATCGTGTCGATGACATGAATGCCAACGGCGTGCTCGGTTCGCTGTGCTTCCCGACCTTTCCTGGCTTCGCCGGCCAGCGGTTCCAGAATCATCCGGACCGCGCCGTGTCCCTGGCCGCGATCCAGGCCTACAACGACTGGCATCTGCACGACTGGTGCAATGCTGCGCCGGGTCGTTTCATCCCGTTGATGCTGGTGCCGTGGTGGGACATGCAGGCTGCCGCCGCCGAGGTTAGGCGCCTGGCGAAGCAGGGCGTGCATGCGCTGTCACTGTCGGACAATCCGGCGATCCACGGCTACCCGTCCATCCACAGCGATTACTGGGATCCGCTCTGGCAGGCCTGCTCGGACAACAACGTCGTGATCTGCTGCCACATCGGTACTGGCGTAAAGGCTAACCATGCCTCCGACCTGTCGCCAATCGATGCCTGGATCACGTCCATGCCTATCTCCATCGCCAACTCCGCGGCCGACTGGATCTGGGCACCGATGTGGAAGAAATTCCCCAACCTGCGCATGGCCCTGTCCGAAGGCAGCATCGGCTGGATTCCATATCTGCTCGAGCGCGCCGATTTCACCCACCGTCACCACAATGCGTGGACCAACTCGAACTTCGGCGGGCAGATGCCCAGCGACATCTTCCACAAGCATTTCATCACCTGCTTCATCGAGGATAACTTCGGTCTGCAGAACCTGAAATTCATGAACGAAGACATGGTCACCTGGGAAAGCGACTACCCGCACTCGGATTGCACCTGGCCGAACTCGCCGGAGTCGGCGTGGGAAGGGCTGCAGCACTTGTCCAAGGAAACCATCGACAAGGTCACTCACCTCAATGCGATGCGCGAGTTTTCCTTCGATCCGTTCTCCATTCATGGGCGCGAGAACTGCACCGTAGCCGAGCTTCGCAAGAAGGCGGCGCACGTCAAGATCGAGCCCGCGTTGGGTCTCGGCGGCGCGGACCACGGTCGCAATGACGGCAAGCCGGTCACTTCGGGGGACATCAACGCGATGTTCGAGAAGGCTGATGCCGGAACCGCTCTCTAACAGGCCGTAAAAAGTAGCGGCAAGGCGCGGCAATTCTCCGTTGGGGCAGGTTCATTTGCGATAGGTACTAACGCCTCGCAAGTGCGCCTGCCTTGGGGCGACTTCTAGAGTCTTGCGTCCAGTTGATGAGCGTGCACATGTCTATCACTCAGTTCAGTTACAGCAGAATTCCCGCCGAGGCCGAGTCCCTTCGGGCGGAGGTGCGGGAGTTTCTCAAAAACAATCTTGCCGACTACCCGGCGACAGCCAGAGCGCAGTCCTGGATGGGTTTCGATGCTGCCTTCAGCCGCAAGCTAGGCGCCCAGGGCTGGGTTGGCATGGCGTTGCCCGAGCAGTACGGCGGCGCCGCGGCAGGTCCGTTTGCCCGTTACGTGATCATCGAAGAGTTGCTGGCAGCCGGCGCGCCGGTTTCGGCGCACTGGATTGCCGACCGGCAGAGCGGACCGCTGATCAACCGTTTCGGCACCGAAGCGCAGAGAGAGCGCTATTTGCCGCCGATCTGCCGTGGTGAGAGTTACTTCTGCATCGGCATGAGCGAACCGAACTCCGGCTCTGACCTCGCTTCGATCAAGACCTCAGCTGTGCGTAATGACGCCGGCTGGCTGCTCAACGGGCAGAAGGTCTGGACGACCAACGCGCAGCACTCGCACTTCATGATCGCCCTGGTGCGCACTGGTGAAAAACAGGCGGCGCGTCATGAGGGCATGTCGCAGTTCATCGTTGATCTTAAGTTGCCGGGTATTACCATTCGGCCCATCCGCGATCTCGCTGGCGGCGAGCATTTCAATGAGGTGTTCTTCGACAATGTGCAGCTCGATGCAGACGCGCTTATTGGTACCGAAGGCAAGGGCTGGGATCAGGTAACGGCCGAGCTGGCTTTCGAGCGCAGCGGCCCGGAGCGTTTTCTCAGCTGTATAGAGCTGCTCAAGACGCTGATCGCTGGGATGGGCACCGCGCCGGACGCTTTGCAAAGCCGTGAAATCGGGCGACTGACCGCGAAGCTGTTGACGCTGCGCAACATGTCGCTGGCAGTGACCGCGCAATTGGCTGCCGGTGAACATCCAGCCTGGGCCGCTTCCTGCGTGAAAGACCTGGGTAACCAGTTCGAACAGGAAATACCCGAGATCGCCCAATTGCTACTCGAGGCCGAGCCTCGTCAGAACGGCGGTAGTGAGCATGCGCAGGTTCTTGCCTACCTGACTCAAATGGCACCGTCTTTCTCACTGCGCGGAGGCACCCGCGAAATCCTGCGCGGGATCATCGCGCGCGGATTGGGGTTGCGATAATCATGCGAGAACTATTCGAATCGACGATCGAGCGCCTGCTCGCCGATCTGGCGACACCGGAATACGTACAAGGCTGCGAAGGTGGTGAGTGGCCTGCGCAGCTCTGGGCTGCGGTGGAAGAGTCCGGGTTTGCGCTGGCTGCTGTTCCAGAATCCCTTGGCGGAGCGCAAGCAGGGTGGGGCGATGTCTATGTATTGGCGCGCGCTGCTGGACGGTACGCCGCGCCTGTGCCGCTGGGCGAAGCGCTACTGGCCAACTGGTTGCTGGGTAAGGCCGGGCTTGAGCCGCGGACCGCGGCCATCAGTTTTTCAGCCAATGCGCAGCTGAGCCTGACTGACGGGGTGGTACACGGCACCGTGCGAGACGTGCCGTGGGGCCGTCATGTCGAGTCGCTGGTCGCTATAGCCGACGCGGGTAGCGAGACGCCCAGCGTCGTATTGCTGTCGGTAGCAAGTGCAGCCGGTCAGACGCTGAGCCTGAACGTCGCGGGCGAGCCTCGAGATACTCTGCATTTCAGCAACGCCCAGGTGCTGGCTTGCGCTGCGTTGCCTGGCGAGCTGTCTGCCGATGTGCTGCTGTTGGGTGGCGCAATGCTGCGCTCGGCGCAGATCGCAGGCGCCTTGCATGCACTGCTGGACATGACATCCGGCTACGCCACCGAGCGCTCGCAGTTCGGGCGGCCAATCGGCGCATTTCAGGCCATCCAGCAGCAGCTTGCGGTATTTGCCGAACAGACGGCCGCCGCGAACGTCGCTGCCGAGGCTGGCTTTGCTGAGTCGGATGCCGCATTTGCGGGGCTGACCATTGCGGCTGCGAAGGTCAGTTGCGCCGAGGCGGCCAGCGCTGGCGCAGGCATCGCCCATTCGGTGCACGGTGCCATCGGCTTTACTCAGGAATATTCGCTGCATCTGTTTTCCCGCCGGCTTTGGGCCTGGCGCAGCGAGTTCGGCTCGGCCAGCGTCTGGAGCCAGCGCATCGGCCAGATGGTCTGCTCAGCAGGTAGCGGAGGCTATTGGCCGCTGATCACGGGCCATGCCAGCCAGTCGCTATCAACCCTTGCGGAGAAACCGTTATGAGTGCATTTCTGCAAATCGAGCGTGATGACGGCATCGTCACCGTTCGCATGAACCATCCCGAAACCCGCAATGCGTTAACTTCCCCCGAGCAAATTCAGGAGTTCGTCGATCTCTGTGCTCAGTTGCGCAGCGACCGCACGGCGCGGGTAATGGTGTTGACCGGCAATGGCAGTGCTTTTTGTGCAGGTGGCAATGTGAAGGACATGCGCGACCGCGCGGGTATCTTCGCCGGTTCACCGTATGAGCTGCGCAACACCTATCGTGACGGTATTCAAAGGATCCCGCTGGCGTTGTATGAGCTGGATATACCCATAATTGCCGCGGTCAACGGCCCGGCGATCGGCGCCGGTCTCGACTTGGCCTGTATGTGCGACATCCGTCTGGCTGCGAGCTCGGCGCTCTTTGCTGAAAGCTTCGTGCGCCTTGGCATCGTTCCGGGAGATGGCGGCGCCTGGTTGCTGCCGCGAATCATCGGAATCCCCAAGGCCAGCCTGATGGCGTTCACCGGCGACACCATCAATGCTGCGAAAGCATTGGAATGGGGCCTGGTGGAGCAAGTCTGCACCCACGAAACGCTGCAAGCCGAAGCGCAGGCGCTGGCGCAGCGGATCGCCGCCAATCCAGGGCACGCGCTACGGCTGTGCAAGCGCCTGCTGCGCGAAGGCCAACATATGCGACTCGACTCATTGCTGGAGCTGTCCGCGGCGTACCAGTCCTTGGCGCATCACACCGAAGATCATCAGGAAGCGGTGGCTGCCTTCGTCGAGAAGCGTAACCCTGACTACCTGGATCGCTGATCAGCGCTGTTTGCCGAAGCAACGAAGAATTTGGGAGTAGTAATGATGCGTGGCGTTTTCCGCGAAGATCACAATATGTTCCGCGAAATGGTCCGGCGTTTCGTCGATCGCGACATTGTGCCGAACCTGCATGAGTGGGAAAAGAACGGCATCGTGCCCAAGGAGCTCTGGCTCAAGGCCGGCGAATTGGGGCTGCTCTGTTCGACCGTACCTGAAGAGTACGGCGGCTCCGGTGGCGACTTTGGCCACTCCGCCGTCATGATCGAGGAGCTTGCGCGGGCCAACGCGACCGCAGTCGGATTTACCACTCATTCGGAAATCGTCGCGCCCTATATCGTCGCTTATGGCAGTGAAGAGCAGAAACAGAAGTGGCTTCCGCGCATGGTCAGCGGTGAGCTGATCGGTGTCATCGCCATGAGCGAACCGGGCATCGGCAGCGACCTGCGTTCGATGCGCACACTGGCGCGACGTGATGGCGATGACTACATCGTTTCCGGACAGAAAACCTTCATTACCAACGGCAGCAATGCCGGGTTGATCGTTACGGCGACCAAGCTCGATCCGGCCGCTAAAGAGCTGACGCTGATTTGTATCGAAGAAGAGCGAGAGGGGTTTTCCAAAGGGCGGCGGCTGGAAAAAATCGGCCTCAAAGGCCAGGACACCGCCGAGCTGTTCTTCGATGAAGTGCGGGTCCCGGCCGCTAATCGCTTGGGAGAGGAGGGCATGGGCTTCAAGTACCTGACTCATCAGCTCGCATGGGAGCGGCTGATCATCGCGATCCGCGCGGCGCAGTCAATTGATACGCTGCTGCAGGAAACCATTGATTACACACGCGAGCGCAAAGTGTTCGGCAAGCCGGTGCTGGACTTCCAGAACACGCGCTTCAAGCTAGCGGAGGCCAAGGCGCAGGCGACCATGCTGCGGGTGTTCGTTGATGATTGCCTGGAAAAGGTCATGCGTGGGGAGCTTGCACCTGACGTCGCAGCCATGGCGAAACTGCTGGGCTCCGAAATGCAGGGCAAATTGCTCGATGAGTTCCTTCAGCTTCATGGCGGCTACGGATTCATGAGCGAATACAAGATTAGCCGTGCCTGGGTCGATGCCCGAGTGGCGCGTATTTATGGCGGCACATCTGAAATCATGAAAGAAATTATTGGCCGCGCTTTGTGACATCCCCGAATGCCAACCAGCGGGACCCTAGGAGAATGACACCCATGGGCTTCTATCGAGTCTTTCTTGCTTTGTGCCTGAGTGCGGTTTCGATGCTGAGCCTTGCCCAGCCCGTCAGCCAGGCGGACGACTATAGCGCCGAGGCCGAGCGCGCCAAGGCGCTGTTGGGCAAGGCCGTGGCGGCGTACCAGGCGGAAGGCGACAAAGCGTTGGCCAAGTTCAGCCGACAAGGCGACTACATCGATGGTGAGCTCTACATCTATGTTGTCGATACTTCGGGGGTGATGCTCGCCAGTGGTGGCCCTTCAGCGACGCTGATTGGCAAGCAGGTTACCAATGTTCTGGACGAGGATCTGAAGGCTGCGTTCGAAGCCGCATTAAAAGCGCCTGAAGACGGTACGGTTCGCAGCGCGGATTACCGCTGGTGGAACTGGCAGCATGGCAAGGTCGAAAGCAAGCAGGTGTTCTATCAGCGAGTTGGCGACCGCATCATCTCAGTCGGCTACTACATGCCTCGTTCCAGCAGTGAAGCGGCAGAAAAGTTGCTCGAGAAAGTCGCCAGCGAAGTAAAAGCCGATCCGAAGACGACTTTCGACCGAATCAACAGGCACGACAAGGCGCTGAGTCAGGATGACCTGTACGCATTCGTGGTTGATTTGAACACTCAGAAGTTTATTGCTCATGGTTTCATACGCCGCTTGGTAGGCACCGATTTCCAGGCGTTACGCTCTGCCGACGGCCAGCCGATAGGGAAGCAGATGCTGCGGGCTATGGCGCAGGGCGATACCGGGGAAGTCTCATATATATGGCGCAACCCTGTAACCGGCCAAACCGAGTATAAGAAGACCCTTTTAAGAAAGGTCGATGGTTATGCCGTCGCGGTCGGTTCGTATGAGAAATCAATGAAACTGGATTAATGGCCGACCGGCGTAGGACAGGGTGCTAAAGGAGGGTGTATCGATGACCGACCTAGTATTGCTTCATGGCGGGCAACACGGGTCTTGGTGCTGGAAGTTTTTGGTCGATGCGGTCAAGCAGCGCGAGGCCTTGTTCGAGCGGGTCATCTGCCTTGATATGCCTGGTTGCGGCACGAAGCGTGGGCGGGATGTAACGACGCTGACCCTGGGCGACATTGTCAAAGAACTCAACGATGAGTTGAGAGCTGCGAACGTTCGCGACGCGGTGCTGCTTGGCCACTCGATTGCAGGTGTTTTGCTGCCAATGATGGTCCTCGAAGATCAGTCGCTCTACTCGGGGCTTGTCTACCTCGCAACTGCGATACCGGCCGAAGGTCAATCGATCATACAACTGCTCGGTTCATCCTTGCATGGCCAGAATTCGGAAGAGGTTGGTTGGCCGCTGAATCCTCTTACTACCCCGCCAGCTGACATGCAGAAAGCAATGTTTGGTGCTGATATGAGCGACGCTCAGCTTGTTTGGTTACTGGGAGAAGCAGCCGATGACGTTACGCCTCCTGCAGTAGCCACCCAGCCGGCAACCCGAAAAGGCTACGCAAATTCCGTACCTTCGGTTTACATCCTAACGTCCAGGGATGGCATTTTGCCGCCGGAATGGCAGCGCCGGTTCGCTGAAAGATTAGGCTGTGAGCACCTCATCGAAATCGATACGCCACATGAACCGTTTGTAACTGACCCTGAATTGCTCGGCGCGACGCTGGCTGACTGGATGATGAGTCGACGATCCTGATTGTGGGCTTAGATCGTTTTCGCTGGCCCCCTTAGCCTTGATCAGCTAAAGCGACGGCATTATTTAAACGTTTTTGTTGATAGCGCCTAAAAAAGCTCCGAATGGTAGTGGCGCTAGGGCCAGCTAAAGCCTATCTTGAGTCTTGGACATTCACCCTCACACAGAATAAAAGGGGCATGAGCCATGAAAATGTTGCGTATTGCGATGTTTAGCACTTTCTGCTTTTTTGTCACTTCATCCCAGGTAGGCCGGCAAGTGCATACTTCCGTTGAGATAACGGCGGGTGTTGGATGTTCGAACGAGCACCCATGCTTTTATGCACTACCACCAGTAGTCTCCCTTTCAGGCCTGTTTTTCTAGTAGCTCGCATTTTGCTGCACTATGGCGTAGTCATCCATCCTAAGCCTATCCGTCTCACAGACGATCGGGGGTCGGTGCGGTCGCCATCGGGTCACCGTGAAACATGCCCATTAGTCGTTGCTGCATTAGACAATCGACCGGTTGCTGGTCATTGTCGTGGGGCTTGGGCCGGGGGTGTTAGTCACAGATGCGGATGAGTGTCGTGAAAAGTGCGGTATTGGTTGGGCGACTTCAATGACTCCAGCTATTCGTGAAGCAATAAATGGCAATCCGTTTATCTCCTATCGATCAAGCCGCCTCACCCATGATTGAGCGCTCTGAAATGGGTTTTGCGCGACGTTGGCTAGTCTAAGTGCGGCGTTAAGGGGTTACTGAGGGTCACCAGATGCGCGCGCCACGCAGCCTCGAACGAAACCGGGCCGAGCTTGCGGACTTCCTGCGCAGCCGCCGCGAACGCATTACGCCCGAGGAAGTGGGGCTTCCGTCGGGCGGCAGGCGACGCACGCCGGGACTTCGACGTGAGGAGGTCGCGGCTCTGGCTGGGGTGGGTTTGTCCTGGTACACCTGGCTCGAGCAGGGGCGGGAGATCGGCGTTTCGGCAGCATTTCTCGAGAATCTCTCTAGGACGCTCAAACTGGATGCGACAGAGCGTCGCCATCTGTTTCTATTGGCCCACCAGCGATTGCCACCGGAGCCTGGTAAAACTTGGTGCGTGGTGCCGCCGCTGATTCACAGATTGATAGCCGATCTGCCGATGCGCCCAGCGTATGTTTTGAACCTGCGCTGGGACGTACTCGCCTGGAATGCGGCGGCCGACAGGGTGTTCAGCTTCTCTAGTGTTCCAGTCGAGCGCCGCAACCTGCTCTGGCTGCTGTTCACCGCACCTACGATTCGGACCTTGTTTGATCCTTGGGACGATCAGGCACTGCAGATCCTTTCAAGTTTCCGCCGCGACTTCGTCAGGGCGCCGCTCGATCCGGACATCGGCACGCTGGTCAAGGATCTGGAAAAGGTCGATACGGAATTCAGGACCTGGTGGCGTCAGCACGACATCCACGGTCCTTGCCAGGGTGTACGGCACTTGCGAATCCCGGACATTGGGCTGGTAGTGTTCGACCATACGTCTCTTACGATCGATGTCGACCGCGATCTACGTCTGGTTTATTACGCGGCGAGGGAAGGGCAAGCCGCAAGCCGGCTATTTGAACAATGGCTGACCGACGAGGTCGGCGTCACCAGCATGGGGAATGAGCCGCTCACCGATGACCGTGGCCCGCGAGCGCCCGAGGTGCCAGGAGACCTGTCCGCGCTATCTGCGGCGTCTTCCTCTGCTGGTGAGATGGTGCTCTCGCTTCAGTCCCCAAGCGCATTGAGATAGCCAATCAGGGCGCGCGGAATCTCCTGTAGCCAGATCCGCTCCAGGCTTTCGTCCGTCTCAGGAGCCGAATGGAACATCCCGGATGGTATGGATAACAGAACCGCACTATAGGCGCGCAAATCTTCGGCACTTGCGTCGGGCAACCTCATGTGGAGAACCTTTTCGTAGATGGAACGCACTGCGGCGCGAAGCGCTGGCGAATGAAGCTGCCGATCGCCTAGGGTCGGGCTGAGCAGCAACTGGATATCCCGGTGACGAGCAATGTATTCAAGAAAGGGAACGATGAGCCGTTCCACCATCTGCGCTGTAGAAAGGCGCTTCCAGACGTGATCGTCGATCTGCTCCAGTCGCTTGGTGATGGTACACAGCGCGTCGGTGTGACGCTGATTGAGGGCGGCGAGGACGCTGTGCTTGTCGGGGAAGAAGTGATAGAGCGAGCCAATGGAGGTGCCCGACTCCTTGGCGAGACGATGCATCGTCAGGCCCGCTTCGCCATCGCGCTGCAACACCTTCGCGCAGGCATCCAGAATGGCGGCGACACGCTCGTGTCCACGGTCCTGCTGTGGCTTGCGGGGCGTCCGGCCTGCTTTCACAGATGGACGCGTGGTGGGCGCTGATTCTGGGGTCATGGCCTGAATGCTAGCGGAACGCAGCGAAGAGTGCAGTAATACTAGACAGAAACTTCTAGTTAAGTAACATGCGCAGCTTCATCCCAGATCGACTCGCATGGCCCAGCCCCAGTATTTGAAGCCCAATCCGAATTGGGAGCCTCACGAGCGACCATCTATGCCGGGTTCGCCGTCGACGCCATTGCACAGCAATCCGGTCAGGCTCGCCTATGCGCTCGTCGCGATGCTGGTTGGCATCACCGGCGGCCTGGGCAATGCGTTGTTTAGCGCCAATCTCGCCGCCATCCAGGGGGAGCTGGGGCTGACGCCCGAGCAGGGCGCCTGGCTGCCCGCCGCCTACCTGATGGTCAACGTTTCCACTAATCTCCTGCTGATCAAGTTTCGGCAGCAATACGGATTGCGCCGTTTCGCGGAGATCGGCCTGACGATCTACGCGTTCGTGACCGTTACTCATATCTTCGTCGAAGGCTTCGGCATGGCCGTATTCGTTCGGGCGGTCAGCGGTTTCGCCGGTGCCACGGTCAGCACCTTGGCCGTGCTCTACATGCTGCAGGCGTTTCGCAAGGCCGACATGCCCAAGGGGCTGATCATCGGCATCGGCATATCCCAACTGGCGACGCCGCTGGCCTGGCTGCTGTCCCCGGCCTTGCTGGATCTGGGGGAGTGGCATCGCCTGTACGTATTCGAGGCGGGCCTCGCCCTGTGCTCGTTGGCGGCGGTGGTCGTGCTCAAGCTGCCGCCGGGCGAACACATCAAGGCATTCGAACCGCTGGATTTTCTCACGTTCCTCCTCATCGCTCCGGCGCTGGCGCTGTTCGCCGCCGTGCTGGCCCAGGGGCGGGTGCAGTGGTGGTTCGAGCAGCCCTGGATCGCCTATGCGCTGATCGCCGGGCTGGTGCTGATGATCGCCGCCCTGACGATCGAGCATCATCGGAAAAATCCTCTGGTGCAGACGCGCTGGCTGGGTATGGCCGACACCCTGCGTTTCGCCATCGGCGCGATCGCCCTGCGCTTCGTCCTGACAGAGCAGAACTACGGCGCGGTCGGGTTGCTGCAGACGCTCGGCATGGGGGCTGATCAGTTGCGGGGGCTCTATACCGTGATGCTGATCGGACTGGTGCTCGGCATCGTCGTCAGTGCGCTGACCTTCGGCCCCAGAACCATCGTCGCGCAGATCGTCCTGTCCATCGTACTGATCGCGACGGGCAGCTTTCTGGATACCGATGCGACCAACCTGACCCGCCCCCACGATATGTTTCTCAGCCAGGGCATGCTGTCCTTCGCCGGCGGCCTGTTCATGGGGCCGCTGATGTTGACGGGGGTCATGAAGGCGCTGAAGAACGGGCCGAATTATCTGGTGAGCTTCGCCGTGCTGTTCTCGATCACCCAGAGCCTCGGCGGTCTCGCCGGCCCGGCGGTATTCGGCACCTTCCAGGTGGTGCGTGAGAAGGCCCATTCCAGTTATCTGACCGAACAGATCAACCCGGCCGACCCGATCGTGGCGCAGCGCCTGCAACTGCAGGGGCAACTCTATGCGCCGCTGATTAGCGATCCACTGCTGAGGCAGGCGCAGGGTTCCGCGCAGTTGAGCCAGGTGGTGCGCCGCGAAGCCAACGTGCTGGCCTTCAATGATGTGTTTCGCCTGATCGGGCTGGTGGCCATCAGCGTACTGAGCTGGTCGCTCTTCCACATTCTGCGCGCGGCCCGGCAAAAGAAGCGCGAGAGCCTGGCCAGCGTGACTCCCCCTACCGATATCCAAGATACCTGAGCCATGACCGACAAAAAGAAGCCCCGCGAAGATCTGCCCGCTGCCCCGGTCGTCGAGGAATCCGCCGCGCCGGCCGATGCCGGGCCGGTCGAGAGCGAGCCGCCGAAGACGATCAGGCCCAGGGCCCGCACCGTGGTTCTGATGCTGGGCGTCGCCCTGGTCGGGATTCTCGCAATACTCTACGCCTGGCGGCTGCCGCCGTTTACCAGCGGCATCGTCACCACGGAAAACGCCTATGTCCGGGGCCAGATCACCGTGCTGGCACCGCAGGTCAACGGCTATGTCTCTGAAGTCCTGGTCGAGGATTTCCAAGCGGTGGAGCAGGGACAGGCGCTGATCCGGATCGACGACCGCATCTATCGTCAGAAGGTGGCGCAGGCAAGGGCGGAGCTGGCCGCGCGCCAATTCGAACTGGATAACGTGGTGCAGACGCAGGCCTCCGATCAGGCGACGCTGGCTTCCCGACGCGCCGAAATCGGCGCGGCGAAAGCTGAGTTTGACCGTGCGCGGGCCGATGAACTGCGCGTCAACGAGCTGTCCGAGCGGGGCTCAGTTTCGGTTCGCGAGCGCGACCAGATTCGCGCCACCGCGCGCTCGGCCGCCGCCAATGTGAAGCGCTCGGAAGCCGCGATCCAGATCGCCGAGGAAAGCCTCAAGGCCACCGGCGTCTCCAAGGGCGGGCTCCAGGCCCAGGTTGCGCTGGCCGAAGCGTCCCTGCGCCTGGCCGAAATCGATCTCGCCAACACCCTGATCAAGGCGCCGAGAGGCGGCCAGGTCAGCCAGGTCACGGTGCGCCTCGGACAGTACGTCTCGGCGGGTTCGCAACTGCTCTACCTGGTTCCGCAGCAACTCTGGATCATCGCCAATTACAAGGAAACCCAGATCTACCACATGCGCGTAGGCCAGCCGGTCACCTTCGACATCGATGCGCTGGACGGCGCCTCGCTCAGCGGACGGGTCGAGCGGCTGGCGCCTGCCACCGGTTCGGAGTTCAGCGTGCTGGCGCCCGACAACGCCACCGGCAACTTCACCAAGGTGGTTCAGCGGCTGCCGGTGCGCATCGCCATCGATGCCGAGCAGCCGCTGGCCGAGCGCCTGCGTCCGGGCCTCTCGGTGGTCGTCCATGTCGATACCAGCGCCGATGACGAGGAGGGCTTGTAATGACGCGGCCCGACAGGGTCAGCCGGGCGTTGTCCCCCCTGCTGCTGGCCATGGCCCTGACCGCTTGCGCGCCGGCTCGGCAGGCGATACCGCCGGCGGCGCAGGTCGAGGTGCCGGGTGCCTGGCGCGACGGCACGGCAGCCAGGTCGGCCATCCAACTGCGCTGGTGGCAGGGTTTCGCCGATCCGCAACTGAACCGCCTGATCGAAACCGCACTGGCCTCGAACACCGACATCCTCACGGCGATGTCCCGGGTCGACGAGGCGCGCGAGCAGGTTCGGCTGGCGCGCTCGTCCCTGCTGCCCAGGGTCGATGCCGTGATTGGCGGGCAGCGCGTCCGTGATCTCGGCACGTCGGGAATCCAGCACACCACGGCCTTTCAGCCGGAGTTGCAGGTATCCTACGAGGTAGATGTCTGGGGCCGTCTGGGCAAGCTGCGGGAAGCGGCCGAGCTGGGTTACCAGGCCAGCGAAGCGGATCACGACGCGGTGCGCCTCGCGGTGGTCAGCACCCTGGTCAGGGCCTACATCTCACTGCTATCGCTGGACTACCAGTTGCAGGTGACCCGCCAGACCGCCGAATCCCGCCAGGAGGCTCTGCGCATCGCCGGCGACCGGGCGAGCCTCGGCTACACCTCGCAACTGGAGCTGACCCAGGCGCAGTCTGAATACGAGGCCGCCGCACAACTTATTCCCGAACTGGAACAGGCGATCCGCCAGCAGGAGAATGCCATCCGTCTGCTGACCGGCACGCTGCCCGGTGCGGTCACGCGCGGCAGCCATTTCGACACCATCGCCCTCCCAGCAGTGCCCGCGGCTCTGCCGTCGGAGCTGTTGCGGCGCCGGCCCGACATCCGTCAGGCCGAACTGCTGTTGGCCGCGAGCGATCTCAGCCTCGACGCCGAGCGTGATCGTTTTCTGCCGCAGGTTCAGCTTTCCGCGAACATCGGCCAGTTGTTCGTCAACGCGCTGGACTACGATCCAGAGCGGGTCTGGGGGCTGGGCGGCAGCGTACTGGCGCCTTTGTTCAATGGCCGACGGCTGGAAGCGGGGGTTGCGATCGCTACCGCTCAGCGCGATCAGGCCGCTTACCGTTATCGAGCCTCTGCGCTGAACGCCTTCAGCGAAGTAGAGAGCGCCCTTTCCGGCATCCACCAGTTCGCCGCCCAGGCAGAGCGCGTCGAGGCGCGGCGCGAGATTCTGGCGCGGTCGCTGGAAATCGCCCGCGACCGCTACCGCGGTGGCTACTCCTCCTACCTCGAAGAACTCGACGCCCAGCGCAACCTGTTCAACACCGAACTGGCGGTGATCCAGATCGAAGAAAACCGCATCGGCAACCTGATCAACCTCTACCAGGCGCTGGGGGGGGGCTGGCAGGCGGATGCGATCCACGCGAGCGAGGAGCACCCCGTTCCTTTGAAACATATTAAGAGGGATCATTGATGAAATACCGCACCCAACTCCGGCCAGGCCTGCTGGTCATGCTGCTGGTCGCTTGTGCCGCGGCGGAAGCCGATACGCTGTCGATCAAGGCGGAAAACGACATCATCTCCTCGGGAAGCGATGGTCATTACAGCAACGGGCTGGAAGTAATCTGGGGCTTCGAGCCCGAACAGGATCACTGGAGCCGTAGTCTCGCAGATCTCCTGCCGGGCTGGTCGGGCAGTGCGGTGGACAATGTCGCCTATCGCTTTGGCCATCAGATCTATACCCCTGAGGAAATCGAAAACAATGGACTGATCGAGGACGATCGTCCGTATGCGGGACTGATGTTCGCCGGGGTGTCGATGTTCTCCGACACCCCGCACGAGGGCTGGCGTTCGGCCGAGGAATTGCACCTTGACGTCGGCATCGTCGGCCCGGCTGCGGGCGGCAAGCGATTGCAGCGCGCCGTGCACAAGGCCACCGGCAGCGACGAGCCCAACGGCTGGGAACATCAATTGGAGAACGAGCCCTTCGTCAATCTGGCCTATCAGCACCGCTGGTGGCTGCAGAAGCGCATGGGCGGGCTGGAGCTGGAATACGGCCCCAGCCTGGGCTTCTCGCTCGGCAATCTGTACACCTACGCATCGACAGGCCTGGGGGCGCGGCTCGGGCAGAACCTGCAGCGTAGCTTCAGCATTCCTTCGGTCACTCCTGGGCAAAGCGGCAACCAGTTCTTCCACGCGGGCAGCGGGTTCGGTTGGTACGGCTTCGCCAATCTCGAGGGACGCTACATGGCGCAGAACATGCTCCTCGACGGCAACACCTTCGAGGACAGCCATTCGGTGGATCGCCGCGAATGGGTCGGCGACGCCACGCTCGGCGGCGTGCTGACCTGGAGCCGCTGGCAACTGGCGTTCGCCAGCGTCTGGCGCACCCGCGAGTTCGAGGGACAACAGGAGCACGACCAGTTCGGCTCGATCACGCTCTCGACCTGGTTGTAATGCTGACGAGGGGCTCTGCGCGGCCCAAGCAAACCATCTCAACAGGAAGAAACTGGAAATGGATGAATTGAATGTAATGATTTCCATACTGCTGGTGGCGTTCCTGACGATGACTGTCGGGTTCGCCGCGCGCGAGAGGAACTGGGGGGTTGCATTGATCGGACTGGGCGTCGTCGGTGTGTTTTCGGTGCTGGGATACAAGATGTACATCACTTTCGGCGGTGCGTGACAGGCTCCGTATTCTTGGCGGCCGAAAAAGCCATGCATGGCGCCGGTACTGCGAGTGCCGGTGGCCGCTTCCTTTTTCGCATTCGAGTTCCTCAGTTTGAATCGTCAACCAGCTCCGCTCCGCGGACAGTTATATGGCTCCATCCTCCGGCGGGGAGCGTTCCTCGTGCTTCTGCTGCTGATGCTGAGCGGTTGCGCCGGGGTCAAGGTGTCCGCCCTCGAAACCAGGGACTACATCTCCCTGCGCCGCGGGGATGTGCTGAGCACAGGGCAACTCAGCTCTTCGGTGGGGACCGCGCTGCAGGTGGTCGGCATCGGCCAGGACGAATGCAAGGCAGCCGCTGCCGTCTGCCTTCGAACGCTGGGCGAGTCGAAAGCGCTGGGCGACGAGCAACGGCTGTCGGTATTGGCCGAACTCTGGCTGCAGGAAGCGTTGCGGCTGGATCGATCGGCGCAGACCGATGCGCAGACCGACGCCATGCTGGATGCTTACCTGGAAAGCGCCCGGCACGCTTACGCTTACCTGTTCATGACCGAGCGCACGGTGGGGCAGAGGGCCCTGGACGATAGGCAGACCCAGGTGCGCGACTATTACAACTTCTCCGTGCAAAAGGCGTTGACTGGGCTCTTTGCGCGCTATCAAGGCAACCCGCCACAGGCTGGCGAAGGCCAGGGCAACTTCGTGCTGCATAGCGGCCGCTGGCAGATTCAGGGTACGGTGGGCGATGTCCGTCTGGCTGGCGGCCGGGACCTGCCGGAGGCGCTGATTCCAGCGGCTTCGCTTTCCTTTAAGGGCTTGCGTAACCAGTATCGGCGGGACGGGTTGGGAGCAGAACTGGTCGCCATGACTGACCGCAGAGTGGTGAGAAAGGACAGTGCGGAGCTGGCCTGGAGCGAGACGCCGTTCCCGGCCGTCACTGCAGTGGCGAGTTTTCCAGGAGCGACCCTGGACGAGGTTCTGAGCACGCAAAGGGTGCATATCGTCGGCTACGACCCATTTCGCCAGGACAGCATCACGATGGCCGGGCGAGAGATCCCACTGGCGGCTAGCTTCACCTCTGGCTACGGGCTCTGGCTGGCTCGTTCGGGATTTGCCTCCCAGTCATTGCTGACACTAGTGGGCAAGGGCGAGGTACTGGAAAAGCCACACGTCTATCTGATGCAGCCCTACGATCCGAACCGCCGCATCATCATCATGCTGCATGGCCTGGCCAGCAGTCCGGAAGCCTGGATCAATGTCGCCAACGAGGTGCTGGGCGACGAAGCCCTGCGGCAAAACTACCAGATCTGGCAAGTCTATTACCCGACAAACGCCCCGCTGGCATTCAACAACAAGGCGATCCGTACGGCCCTTGAGCAGACCCTTGAGCACTTCGATCCGAGCGGAACGGCCCAGGCCTCTCGGGATATGGTGGTAATCGGGCATAGCATGGGTGGGGTGCTGTCGCGGTTGATGCTGTCGTCTTCCGGAGATCGTCTGTGGGACGCCCTGCTTGAGAGGTATCCGCTTCAGGGGCGTAGGCTCGAGCGGGTGCAGAAGGAGGTCGGCCCCTATGTGAGGTTCGAGCCCTTGCCCGATGTCAGCCGCGCGATCTTCGTCGCGGCCCCGCACCGCGGCACGCCATTCGCCGAGAACCGCATTTCCCGCTGGGCCGCTGGCCTCGTCAAGCTGCCGGCCTCGGTGCTTGGGCGGATCACCGATGTTGCGCAATTGCTGATCGTCCCGGGCTCGGCCAATGCCGAGGTGTTGACCCGGCCACTCAACAGCATCGACAATCTCAGCAGCAACGACCCCTTTGTCAGGCTGAGCGCCGACCTGCCCATCTCGCCTGCGGTGCGCTACCACTCGATCATCGGCAACTACACCCCCGCGTTGTCACTGCTGGATTCCAGCGATGGTGTGGTGCCGTATTCCAGTGCCCATCTGGCCGCGGCAGAGTCGGAAATCGTGATTCCTTTCGGCCACAGCGTGCAGGAGACGCCCGAGGCCATCATGGAAATCCGCCGCATTCTGCACGTTCATCTGCACGAGTCCGACGGCGACCGGTTCGCGGGACCGGTACCATGACCCTGCGTGTTTTCCTGCAGGTGCTGGCTTCGCTGGCAATGCTGCTGGCGACAGCCTGGGGGGGCATGGCGCTGTGGTATCAGTTGCCGATGATGGCTGCGGGCAAGAGCGCGTCGATAGCCCTGTGGTGCATCCTCGCCTCGGCGCTGCTCATCGCGCTCTGGCGGCTTCGGCCCTGGATTGCGATTTGCGGCTACCTGTCGCTGTTCGCGCTGTTGCAGGTTTGGTGGAACTCCCTAGAGCCCTCGAACCATCGGGTCTGGACCGATGATCTGATGGGAATGACCCACGGACGTGCGGAGGGCAGTCAGGTAACCTTGCACAACGTGCGCAATTTCGACTGGCGCAGCGACGAGGACTATGACCCACGTTGGGAAACCCGCCGCTACGATCTGGATCAGCTGACGTCGGTCGATTTGGCGACCTCTTACTGGGGGATGCCGGCCATCGCTCACGTTCTGGTTTCGTTCGGCTTCGATGATGGCCAGTTCGTGGTATTCACGGTGGAAATCCGCAAAGAGCGTGGCGAAAGCTATTCGGAAATTGGCGGCTTCTTCAAACAGTTCGAACTGAGCATCGTTGCCGCCGACGAGCGAGACGCGTTGCGGGTGCGCACCAACGTTCGCAACGAAGATGTCTATCTGTATCGGGTAAATATGTCCGAAGAGGCGATGCGGGCGCTCTTCCTGTCCTACATCCAGCAGACAAATCAGCTGCAGCAAGAACCTCGTTTCTACAACACCATTACCGCCAACTGCACCACCATCGTCTTTGAGATGATGCGCCAGATCATCCGCGGGTTGCCGCTAGATTACAGGCTGCTGCTCACCGGCTATCTACCCGGATATGTCCAGGATGTAGGCGGTTTAGAGCAGAATCTTAAACTAGAGGAGTTGCGTCAGCAGGGACGAATCACCGAACGGGCTCGGCGGGCAGGTAACAATATGGACTTTTCTCGGGTAATACGCGATGGTGTGCCCGGCTGGTAAGGGAAGGTCCAGTATTGATTTCGCACTAGAGCACAAACCTCTGTGCTAGTTCTGCCAGTGGCCGACGCAAGGAAAATGCCGGCTCCCCGCTGACGAGGCGAACTTTGGAATGGCTAAGTTTCATCGTTCTAGCACAATCATAGTCATGACGTGAACGTATTCGTCGCTGATATTCTGTGATGTTTGACGACGATCCGGGTCGCAGTCGATACCATGAGCGCGGTCTTGAGGAGTCGCTGTTTCGTCCGCGCACAGGTAACGGCTGCAGAATTGAATGAGGATAGGACCGCTCAGTTTCTGCTTGAATGTCTCAGGTTCAACCTCCTCTGGATTCTAGTCCCGACGCAACCCTGCAGCATACCCACCGCATCGTCCAATCTGCCGATGCCGCTGAATCCTCCGAATTCAGCAAAGTCGGCTGCAGCGGCCAGTTTGGGCCCCATAGAACCGGCCGGCAGATCGAGCGCACGCCCTTCCTCCACGCTCAAACTCCTGATCGCCGCTGCGCTGTCCGTGCCGAAATCCCGATAGATCGCATCGACATCAGTCAGCAGCAATAGGGCATCGGCCTGGAGCTGTTGCGCCAGCAGGGCGCTGGCTGCGTCTTTGTCGATGACCGCCTCAACGCCGACGGTACTACCGTCTTCGTTGCGTAGTATCGGAATGCCCCCACCACCGCCGCAGATCACGACTACGCCTTGTTCCAACAGCAACTTGATCACCCGCATGTCAGGGATTTCAAGCGGCTTGGGAGAGGGCACCACTCTTCGCCATCTGTCGCCATCTTGAGCGATATGCCAACCGGCGGTTTTGGCCCGGGATTCGGCTTCGGCCCGTTCATACACGGGTCCGATGAATTTGGTCGGGTTATCGAACGCTGGGTCATGCTGATCCACCACGACTTGTGTCAGCAACGTAGCTACTGGTCGGTCGTGATTCAGCGCATTCTCCAGCTCCTGTTCGATGACGTAGCCAATCATGCCTTCGGTTTCAGCCCCCAACATATCCAGAGGATAGGCCTCGTCCGGTTTGTAGGCAGCGCCCTGCAAAGCCAGAAGCCCCACCTGAGGGCCGTTGCCATGGGTAATGACCAGATCATGGCCAGCCCGTACGATGGCCGCTAGCCCATGGGCGGCGATCCGCACATTGGATCGTTGGGTACGCGCGGTCAGAGGTTCGCCCCGCTTCAATAGGGCGTTGCCGCCCAGGGCTGCTACTACCAGCATGTCAGGCTCCCAGGGTGGCGACCAGCACCGCCTTGATGGTGTGCATGCGGTTTTCCGCCTGATCAAAAACGATCGAGGCGGGGCTTTCGAAAACCTCGTCCGTGACTTCCATGGCGTCGATACCGAATTTTTGCTGAATCTCCTTACCAATCGTCGTCTCGGTGTTGTGGAAGGCCGGCAGGCAGTGCATGAAGTGCGCCCGCGGATTGCCGGTTTTTTCCATAAGTGCGGTAGTGACCTGATAAGGCAGCAACAGCTTGATCCGCTCGGCCCATTTTTCCTCGGGCTCGCCCATCGACACCCAAACATCGGTATAGACGAAATCCACACCGGCGACCGCGCTATCGATATCCTCTGTGATCATGATCCGGGCGCCGGTGGTGCTGGCAATTCGCTGTGCTTCCTGCTGGATATTAGTATGCGGCCAGCAGACCTTTGGAGCACACAGACGAACGTCCATGCCCATTTTGGCGCCGCCGATCAGCAGGCTGTCCCCTATATTGTTGGCGGCATCGCCAATAAAAAACATAGGATATGTCACGCAATGGTTTTTCCACATGCTCCTGCATGGTCAGAAAGTCAGCCAGTATCTGCGTTGGGTGGAATTCATCCGTCAAGCCGTTGTAGACCGGCACACCAGCATGCTCGGCTAACTCCTCAACCACGGTCTGGCCGAAGCCCCGGTATTCGATGGCATCATAGACGCGCCCCAACACCCGGGCGGTATCCTTGACCGATTCCTTGTGGCCAATATGAGTGCCAGTCGGCCCCAGATAGGTGACTTTGGCGCCCTGATCAAAGGCCGCCACCTCGAAACCTACCCGCGTGCGGGTGGAGTCTTTCTCGAAGATCAGGGCGATTTCCTTGCCACACAACTGTGGCACTTCGGTACCAGCATATTTGGCTGCTTTCAGGTCGGCTGCCAGTTTCAGCAGGAAACCGATTTCGCGCGGGCTGAAATCCCGCAGCGTGAGAAAGTGTCGGCTTTTCAGATTGAAGGCCATTGCATGCTCCTCGAGTGTCAGATGGCGTCGCGTATGGTCGGGCAGCTCATGCAACGTCCACCGCCGCGGCCTCGGCCCAGCTCTGCGCCGGGAACTTTCAGGACTTCGATTCCGGCCGCTTCCAGAGCGGCGTTAGTGTCGTCATTGCGGTCATAGCCAATGACCACGCCCGGACTCAAGGCCAGAACGTTGTTACCATCATTCCATTGCTCGCGTTCACGCTCGGCGGGCGTATCGCCTCCGGTGGGGATCACGGTCAGGGATTCATAGCCGAGCACGTCGGCGACCACGTCGAACATCGGGCGAGGATCCTGACTGAACGTCAGGTGCTTGCCGCTCGTACCGGGACGCAAGTCATAACAAACCATTTGATCGGCGACTTCCTTGAAGGCGGTAACAACATTGCCGCCGCAGAAGGTGAACACCGTATCCAGGTGCATGGACGCTCGGCTTTTGGGGATATGGCAGGCCACCACGCGATTGACCGTGCCGCGTTCAAACAGTGCATTGGCCATTTGCCCGATCGCCTGGGGTGATGAGCGCTCGCCCATGCCGACCAGCACGGTGCCATTGCCGACCGGCATGATGTCGCCGCCCTCCAGGGTGGCCAGCGCATGATCCTTGAGCGGATCCCCCCAGAGCACCTCGACCTTGCCAGAAAATTTGGTTCTTCGCGGACTCTGGGGGAAGAGCGAGTTGACAGTCAGGGAAGCAGGTAAATTGGCAGTCGCCAAACACACCCTCCACCTGTCCCTGCTGTCGCCGTGCATCCTATTGATCTTGCC
>Ga0172372_10000117_pt1 | contig 116085 bp, 93 predicted proteins | sample LakKiv5m_2_FD_114544 | JGI IMG/M metagenome (GOLD analysis project Ga0172372, IMG submission 114544) | Freshwater microbial communities from Kabuno Bay, South-Kivu, Congo - kab_092012_9.5m | ecosystem: Environmental > Aquatic > Freshwater > Lake | place: Democratic Republic of the Congo... | reverse complement strand
CATTCGCAAGAACAACGGTGATTCATTATCCGGTGGAGAGCGTCGCAGAACTGAAATTGCACGTTGTCTGGCCAACGATCCGAAATTTATTCTGCTCGATGAACCTTTTGCCGGTGTAGATCCGATTGCGGTAGAAGATATTCAGACCGTTGTTTACAGTCTCAAGAAAAAGAACATCGGCATTCTGATTACCGACCATAACGTACATGAAACGCTTTCTATAACAGACAGAGCGTATTTACTTTTCGAAGGTCGTATTCTTAAAGCAGGAACTGCCGAAGAGCTGGCCTCCGATGAAAAAGTACGACGCGTATATCTCGGTAAGAATTTCGAACTACGAAGACACGTATAAAAAAAGGCTCTGATTTCAGAGCCTTTCATTTTTATTTTCCGTTGCGTTTCTTGAATTCGCTGACACCTGATTTCAACAGATTCGAATACTGCGTTACATCTGGTGTGTATGGAATAGGAGGCAAGAGCGTTTTTTCGTTATGATCTACCAAAACGTATAACGGCTGTGCATTGCTGCCGTAGCGGTCAATTTGCATCTGACTCCATTTGTTACCCCACGTTTTGATTTTGATGCCGTCAGGCGTTGTGTATTGAAGATTTTCCGGCATTACTTCTTTGTCGTCGCAGTATAATGAAACCAATACGTAATCATCGTTCAACTGACGAAGTACTTCCGGCTGCGGCCATACGTTATCTTCCATACGACGGCAATTTGCACAATTGTATCCGGTGAAATCCACAAACAACGGCTTGCCGACTTTCTTAGCATATGCAAGTGCTGCGTCGTAGTTATGGAAGCAATTCAGATTGAGCGGGCAATGAGCGGGATCCACTCCTTCAGGCAATGCTTCTCCATCAGATTTGGCTGTTGTTTTCGAACCGCTGAACGCAGAAATGTTTTCGCTGTAATAAGATGGCGGGAGAATTCCGCTCAGCATGCGAACAGGCGCGCCCCACAATCCCGGAATCATATACATCACAAATGCGAATGTTATAATGGCGAAAGTGATGCGCGGTACAGAGATAAACGGCAAGTCGCTGTCGTGAGAGAATTTAAGTTTTCCGAGAAGGTAGAAGCCGATAAGCGAGAAGCAAACGATCCACACTGCGAGGAAAATCTCACGGGTTACAATTCCCCAGTGGTAAGAAAGATCAACGTTGGAAAGGAACTTCAATGCGAGTGCAAATTCAAGAAGTCCCATCACCACTTTCACAGAGTTCAGCCAACCTCCTGATTTCGGAAGTGAATTCAACCAGCCCGGGAACATGGCGAACAATGCGAAAGGCAATGCAAGTGCAATTGAGAATCCGAGCATCACGAACAACGGTCCTGTGATTCCGGCTTTGGTAGCTTCCACCAATGCAGTTCCAACAATCGGTCCTGTACAAGAGAATGAAACCAATGATAACGTGAACGCCATGAAGAAAATTCCCATCAATCCGCCTTTGTCTGAAGCGCGGTCGATTTTATTCACGAACGCCGATGGCAATGTAATTTCAAATGCGCCGAGGAATGAAACACCGAACACGATAAACACAAGGAAGAAAATCAGGTTGAACCAGATGTTAGCACTCAGCTGATTCAATGTTTGCGGATCTCCTGTTGCAAGTGTAACAAGCAAGCCGAGAGAAACATAAATTCCGATGATGGACAATGCGTAAATCAATGCATCACGGATTCCTTTCTTTCTGTTCTTCGCGCGCTTCGTGAAGAAACTTACTGTCATTGGAATCATGGGGAATACGCACGGTGTAATCAAAGCGAGCAAGCCGCCTGCGAATCCGCCACCAAATGCTGTCCAAATCGATTTGTCTTTTAATTCTCCGGATTGAGGAGCAACTGAAGCAGTATCATCATTCTCAGGCGTAATCGCTGTTGCAACAGAATCTGTTTTGTGATTCGTTGTGTCAGAAGATTTAGTTCCATTCAGTGTTGCAATGACATCGTTAAGACTATCGCAATTGCAACCGCCTGCAGTTCCTCCATTTTCAGGGGTCACATTTTGTGAAGCATCTCCCGCTTTCCCCTGAACATTAAATGTAAATGCCGGCTGCGGAAAAAAGTTCACACACTGCTGATCGCTGCAAACCATTCCGTCAATTACACCTGTGATTTTTACAGGCTTGTCGGTTTTTACTTTGATGCGTTGCTTGAACGTTGCTTTGTCTTCAAAGTATTTAATCACCTGATTGTCGAATACAGGTTCTGCCTTTTCAATTCCTTTCGGTTCGGTAGCTTTTCCTACCAAAACGTAATCCGCACTCGGATCAAAAAGAAATGCAGTAGGAAGCGGTCCGTCTTTTACTTCAACCTGCGAATACAAATGCCAATGTTTGTCAATTGTAGCTGTGAAAATCAAATCAAATTCAGAGTTGTTGATCTGTTTGGTAGAATAACTCCACGAACAATGCATATCCGGCTTCTGAGCAAATGCGGTGCTGTTGCTGAATAATAAAGTGAGCAACACAATGATTGCATGGAATCCTTTGGCTCTTTTCATCACAAATCGCTTCATAAATTTCTTCGGTTGAAGTATTAATGCAGCTAAGTTAACTGTAATAAACATCGTGCTGCTTCATGGACAGAACATGCAAACAATCAGTCAAAATCGCTCAGTTCTGTAAAAATAAAAAAGAGGCTGTCCCTTAAACAGCCTCTTTAACATAGTTTTCAAAACACTTACTGGATGGTAATCTCAAAATCTTCATCGTCAGGTGAAAGACTTTCGCCTGTGCGATTGAGCATATAGTTTGCAACAGCCTTAATAATGAAGTTGTTCGCGCCGTCTTTTATTTTAATGTGTTGAATATAATGAACCTGTCCTTCCAGGCAAGTTACTTCAAAGCCGTATTGAGAATCATAAAAATTGGTCGTCTTGCCCGTTTCTTTAAGTTCTCCTACCAATTCATAAGAATCAGATGGATCGAAATCGATCGATGTCGCCAAAGGACCGTCTTTTCCAACCATTGATTTTGAGTAAATCTTCCATCCTGCAGGAACTGCTCCAACAAAATGTACATCCGCTTCGTTGTTCTGCTGGTGAACTACATAGCTCGACCATTTCACACGAACGGCGTTGGTTTGCCGGAAACTTCCCAATAAAACGACTGAAGAAAAGAGAATCGCTACTAGCGAAACCCTTGAAACTAACCCTGATACCTTCATTTTCAGCTTTTAAGTTAAAATAAAGGGCAGATATTGTGCCTCCTGCCTTAAAACAAAGGTAAGAAACGAAAAGTTATTAACAAAATAATGTTGATGGGAATTGTATGCGATTTTCGACGAAAATCGAAGATCAGGTAATTATCTGGTGAATTCGGCGGATAGGAATCACCATCCCGCTCTTCAAAATGATTCTTTCCTCAGTAACTGCCCAAATAGTAGTCTCTACTTGTTTCGCTCCTTCCATATCCGAAAATATGATCTTCACTTTAGAGTGATCCACATTTCCCAATATAAGCGCGCGATCCAGCTCATTTCTTCGCTGTTTACGCTCGTCGGAAGACGATAATACGTCTTCCTTCGGAAAGCTAAGTTCGCTGATGGTTTCCTTTTCTATTTTCTGAATATTGGTAGCGGAGAACGACATGGGAGTGTGTTTTTAATCGTGTGTAAATACTTCTACGTGTAAAACTCCAAAGAGTTCACAAGTTTCTTCTTTCTATTACGGCAGGAAATCACCGAACTTTCACATATATCGGCTAAAAAACTGAATATCAATGTGTAAGTAAATTTATTAACCCCGCGATTTCAGCAGATTTCGCAGGATCTGCACCAACTCGCCGGATTTTTGCGTTCCGATCCGGTACACTTCACCGGTATTGCTTCGAACCTCCACAAATTCATTGCCCCAAGTATAAAACCGCGTCTTCCCTTTCATTTTCAAATTAAAAACCGGTCGCGCGAAAATTGTAGGTCGGACGGATACTTTTCGAACTGCTGTTATTGATTGGACTGGAATCTCAACAACGCGTCCAACCAGTTTTCCTTTAATCCGAATGATGTTTCCATCCACTTTGATTTTCATGTGCGGAATAAAAAGCAGAATTACCGATAACCCAACAAGCGCTAGGCCGAGTACGAAAAAGAGTTCTCCGTACTTCACATCACCGGGATATTCTCCGATATGAATCATCGCTACATTAACAGGCTTCGGGTTTTCTGACCAATAATATGCAACGAAGCAGAACACGCTCAGCAGCAGTCGGCGAATCATGGAATGTTTGTTCAAACCATGATATTGCTGTTCTTCAAAAATCAGTTTTTCCATTTGATGTGGAGCGCCGATGCACTTGCTTCTGTTACCTTGAATTTTTCTGCAATCCGATATCCGGGAACCCAAACAATTTCATTGTTGCACACAACAACAGGATGATTCTTTCGGAGATGGGAAGGTACTTCAATTTCGTTCAGCACATCACTGATTTTTTTTGTGCCGCGGAATCCGAGCGGAATGAATGTATCCCCGATTTCCCAAACTCTTACAACCAGATCGCCGTTGGTTGCGTTGCTATTAATCAACGCTTCATACTGCTGATAATTGCGTGGATCAGCGCCGCTGACTCGTGTGCAACTCCATCCGTTTTCCAATATGCAATCTGCTTGCAGCGTAAATGGTTCAGGAAGCAACGCTGCTGCCGGACTCAATACAAATTCTCCTCTGTCAACGTGAAGTACTCTCCCGTTCGAATGAAATTGTTTGCCGGACTGAATCTGCAGTAAACTTTCAAATTCCCGTTCGTCAAATTGCTTATCGAATTCATGCGCTCTCAGCAGATGATTGAACAATAATCGCGGTTCAGGAGAATTCACCAATGCAATTTTATTGAAGTGAATTCCGTCTGCCTGAGAAGATATTATGTGAATGGAATAATTCGCAGAAAGCGATTTCATCAGTTTGTCACTGTCAAGCAAAGTGTTGATGGTCTTTCTCCAGCCTTCACCATTACGTTCATCGCATGCATTCAATGCCGGCACAAGGTGTCGGCGGATTCTGTTGCGCAGATAATCATCAGTATTGTTTGATGAATCTTCCCGCCAGGTAACTTTCTTTTCCTGAAGATAATTTCTCAATTCGGCGGACGAAGAATGCAATAACGGACGGATCAATTTCTCATCCTGATATTTCATTCCGGTTAAACCGTTGATTCCCGATCCGCGCAGGAAATTCATTAAAACAGTTTCAAGCTGATCGTCGGAGTGATGTGCTGTTGCAATGAATGTGATTTGTTCCGCTTCGGCAATGTTTTGAAAGAATTCATAACGGATTATTCTTGCAGCATTCTGGAGATTCCGGGAAACGAGATCAAGTTCAGCTTTCGAAGTTTGTTTTATGTACAATGGAACATGCAGTTGTGCGCACAATTCCGAAACAAATTTTTCATCACCGATGGATTCATCTCCACGCAAATTGTAATTGACATGCGCAACGGAAAACGGAAGGCCGCTTTCATGCAATGCGTGTACTAGCGCAACCGAATCAGCACCACCGGAACAGGCCGCAAGAATATTTTGTCCGGATCTGTAACCGCACAATTCGAAGAGATTCCGCTTCAGTTGTTCTGCAATATTCATGGTAGCTTAGGCTTCACGCCGATTCAATTACACGCTTCATAGCTTCGAGCTTCAACATGCATTCTTCATATTCCGTTTCAGGATCAGAAAGTGATGTAATTGCACTTCCTGCCATTACTGAAAGATAACCCGTTTTTGCATTCCACGTGATGCTGCGGATCACAACATTGAAATCGAAATCTCCGTCGGGCGTGATCATTCCGATTGTTCCGGAATATATTCCTCGGGATTGAGTTTCATATTGCTCGGCAAGTTCAATAGCTCTTCGCTTCGGTGCGCCGGTCATTGAACCCATCGGGAAAGTATTGTGAAGTATTTCTGCACACGTTGTTTCACTGCTTACTTTGCAACGCACAGTGGAAATCATCTGATGTACAGTTTTGAAAGTGTAAATGCCGAACAATTCCGACACTTCCACACTTCCCGGCAAAGCAAACCGTGATAAGTCGTTTCGTACGAGATCAACGATCATCACATTTTCCGATCGTTCTTTCGGATCGTTTTTCAATTCTGCTTTCAGTTGTTCATCAAACAATGGATCTGCGCTGCGTTTGCGAGTGCCTTTAATCGGTTGAGAAGTTACAGTATCACCGGTACGACTGATGTATCGTTCCGGACTGCCGCAAATCAGCCAACTGTCTTCATGTTTGTATAGTGCACCGAAAGGCGCATCTGTAAACTCGATTAGTTTCGAATAGGCTTTAGCAGGATTGAAAACTTTTGTTTGAGTACTAAATCCTTGGCAAAAATTCACTTCATAGATATCGCCGCGCTGAATGTGTTGCAGAAGTTTTTGCGTTTTTTCTGCATACACTTCTTTGGATAAATGTGCGTTCAGTTGAATTTTTTCGCTTGGAGAAACTTCGCTTTTCGCGAAATTGATTCGCTCTTTGAACAGTTCGAATTGCTCATCAGTACCATATCCGATTTCTATATTATTTTCTTCATTCCGCCGAACTAAAATCTGTGGAACAAAGAAAGCGTGGTCCGGAAATCCATCAACATTATCGAAACGGCAGGAAACGTTTTCTGTATTTATTTTGTAGTTGTATCCAATGTGACCGAACAGGCATTGTTCACTTTCGGTATTATTGATTTTTAATGTGTGACCGCTATTTGACGAATGCTTTTCATTGGAGAACGCCGCGATAATGTTTGAATTCCATCCGTTTTCGCCTTTGTTGAACAATACGCCATAATTGTAATGTGAAAGTAAATCGGCCAGATGCTCCGGAGTAACAAAATCTGCAGCATCAAAGGGAACCCGGGCGAATTTCATTTTGTAAATCTCCGAAAAAAAGCCCGATTTCGGCTCAAATAACGATAAACGCAGATTTAATTCGCAAGACCTTATTTTCATTGACAAAAAGAGGACACGTTGTTAATTATTCTTTTTGTTCAAATAGATGAACTTTTTGTAATTTTGCACTTAGTAAAATTTGAAATACCCCTAATCCTGATACCAAATGAAAAATAGTTACTTGTCGGCTCTTGCAGCCTGTTCATTGATTTTTTCAGTTGCGTTCGCACAGAATGTTGCAATCAACGGATCCGGTGCTGCTCCTGCAGCTTCAGCAATGTTGGACGTTGCTTCGACAACTTCCGGTGTGTTGATTCCTCGAATGTCGACTGCCCAGCGTACAGCAATTGCTGCTCCGGCAACGGGGCTTCGTGTTTACGATACAACAACCGGTGGTTTTTGGTTTTATAATGGTACGGTTTGGGTAGAGGAAACGAATTCAGGTTTAGGTTGGCTGATTACAGGAAATTCAATTGCTGCTGCCAATTTTATAGGTACAACAAATGCTCAGCCATTCCGAATGTATGCGAACAACGTTGAGCGCATGCGTATAAATCCAACAGATGGAGAGGTTGTAGCGGGTGCAACAGCGTCGCCTTACGCCGGTGATATGATTGCCGGAGTTGCTACTGCTACATTGCCTTTCGCAGTGAACGGATATTCTGCTCAGAACGGTTCAGGAACTTGGGGCGAAGTTCTTGCGGGTAGTACTACAGCATTTTCTGCGTTGCAAGGTGTATATGGTGGTAGTGGTGCCGGTGCGGGAGCTTTAGGAAATTACAATGGAACGAATACCGCTAACACACGTGCCGGTGTTTATGGCGTTTGCAGTACGCCCACAGCCGCCGTTGGTGGTGCCGGTGTTTACGGATATAACGCTATCGCAAGTGGAAACATGCGCATGGGCGTGCTCGGTGCCTATAGCGGAGCAGCATATGGTCTGGGAGTTGTGGGGATCGGATTTGGTGGAGGAATTCCAGCCGGCAACAATCATATTGCAGTTGTGGGATGGCGTGCAAACAATGCTAACTATTCCGGCTATTTTAACGGTAATCACGTTATTGCTAACGGAGTAAAATCAGCATCTGTAGGAACGCAATGGGGTAACCAATTGTTGTACTGTCAGGAATCTCCCGAGGTATGGTTTGAAGATATTGGTGGCGGACAATTGGTGAACGGAGAATGCCACATTGAGTTGGATTCTATTTTCCTGCAGGTTACAGTAATTGATGAAGAGCATCCGATGCGTGTTTTCATTCAGATGGAAGGTGAATGTGAAGATGTATATGTTGTTAAGGGAGAAACCGGTTTCACTGTTAAAGAGAAGAACGGTGGTAACTCGAATACATCTTTCTCATATCGCATTGTTGCGAAACGTGTGAACTTCCAGGATCACCGTTACGGAAACGATCCGGTTTGGGGTGCTGGCGATACGCGCTCTTATATGCAATACGCTCCGCCACCACCGGTTGACTACAATGCAAATGTTGCCTTCCAGGATTCATTGCGTAAGAACTGGAAACCAACGCCAATGCCGCAAGGATTTATTGATTATTTCCAGTTGCAACGTGAAACGCAGCAGATCCAAACTAATCGCGGCACTGCGCCACGTCCGGTGGAACAACCATCAGAACAGAATAACGGCACTCAGCCGGTTGCTAATCCGAATAAACAGTAATTCATGCGCAAAGAGCTTTCTGTTCTTATTTGCAGTTTAGGATTTGTTGGGCTTGGAGCTCAAGGAATACTCAATAATGGCGCGTACATTGTTATGACAGGCGCAGCGCAGATTTATGTTGATGGCGGCACCAATGGCGATTACCTGAGTCAGGCGAATGGTCTTATCACACCAAGCGCAACAGGAATTATCAGTTTGGAAGGTGATTGGACCAACAACTCTGCAAATACAGGGTTCACTGCTGATGCAGGTACCGTTCAACTGGTTGATGCAGCACAATCCATTAACGGAACCAACTCCACAACGTTTTACAATCTGACGTTACTTGGTACAAACACAAAGACATTGAATGTGAATACTTCAGTTGGCGGTGTTACAACTACTACCGGTGTATTATCACTTGGTACACGTCCGCTGGATTTGAACACAAGTATGTTGACGATTACAAATCCTATTACAACAGCGGTAACAAATACAACAGGATACATAATCAGTGAAACCAATGCGGCTGCCAACAACAGTATCGTTCGCTGGAATACAGGAGCAAACACCGGAAGTTACATTGTTCCTTTCGGAACTACAGGTGGTGTATTGATTCCGTTAACTGTTGGCATTACTGTAGGACTTGGTGCCGGACAATATTTTCAAGTGGCAACACGTCCGACCGCAGCTTCTAACAACTTGCCTTGGTCAACAGGTGTAACACACATGTATGATCCGAATCTGGCACAGGATGGTTCTGATGAAGCAGTAATTGATCGTTGGTGGGATTTCACTTTCTCTGTAGCTAATACACCGAACATCACGTATACGTATCGCGACGTTGAGAACACAATGATTGTTCCTTACAACACGGGAAACATTGGTGCGCAGTATTGGTCTGCAGCATGGTTGCCAAACAATGCCAACATCGGCAGCGCTCCTGCGGTATTAGCAGGCGTAGGAACGGTAACTGCGGCTGTACCTTTTGCTGCTGCAGCATTTACACCAACAGTTCTGTCTTCACTTGCCGCTCCATTGCCGATTGAATTAGTAAACTTCACTTCGCAGTGTAATGGTAACTCAGTACTTGTGAGTTGGTCTACAGCCACAGAAACCAATAACAGCTTTTTTACGCTGCAGCGCAGCGATGACGGAATCAGTTTCCGCGATATAGCTGTTGTTCAAGGTTCGGGAAATTCTTCGCAATTGCTCAGTTACAGTTTCACGGATGCTGAACCTGTTTTGGGTACCGTTTATTACAGATTAAAGCAAACGGATTACAACGGACATTCCTCTACAACAAATCTGATTGCACAGGAATCGTGCGGCAGTGCAGGTGAAGTGATCAATGCATTCGGATCGAACGGTCAGATTGTGGTTGACGTTTTCACGCCTGTTGACAATGACTATGTAATATCTGTTTTCGATCCGCAAGGGAAACTCATTCACACTGAGTTTATGTCGGCATCATCAGGCAGCAATCGTCGCACAGTGAATTACACAGCAGCTACGGGTGTTTATCTCGTGCGTGTTACAGGAACAACTGAAGAATCTGATTTTACTTCACGTATTTACGTTCAGAAGTAAACTACTTCACTTTATCCAGAAGAATTGCTTTAACAGCTTGTGCCCAATCGTCGTTGGCATTCAACGACGGTACAAGTTGTACTTTCTCTCCTCCGTGTTCATGAAACAGTTCCTGGTATTCCACTCCAATTTCATGAATGGTTTCCAGACAATCTGCTACGAACGCAGGAGAGAATACAAGCAACTTCTTTTTGCCTTTTTGTGCGAGTTCCGTAATTACCTGATCAGAAAACGGACGCAACCATGGAGTTCGGCCCAAGCGCGATTGAAACGCAGTTGTGAATTTATCCTCTGCAATATTCAATCGTTTCGCAAGCGTTCGCGCGGTTTGAATACAGTTGGCGCGATAACACAATTTGTTGCCTTCTGTGATTACATCACAACAAGAACCGATTTTGCAGGAACCGTCTCCGACTTCCACCGATGACTTGTAAATCTGTCGTTCCGGAATTCCGTGGAAACTGAAAAGTACATGATCGTATTTTTCAATATTGAAATCACGCGCGGTGCTCAGAACACTTTCCATGTAAACTTCACGATCCCAGAAACGGTCAATGATGCGTACAGGAACTTTAATTCCGTTTGCTTTCACAACACGATTAACTTCATCAATGGTAGAAGCTGTGGCTGCAGAAGAATATTGCGGATAAAGCGGCAGAACAATAATGCGATCAATCCCCTTCGCAAGAAGTTTCTTCATTGAACTTTCAATAGAAGGAGATTGGTAACGCATTCCGAGCTCCACTTCAAATTCACTTCCCATCAGCTTTGCTACTTTATCGCGCAACTGCGTTCCGTAAATCATCAAAGGCGATCCTTCGTTAGTCCAGATGCTTTTGTATAAAGCAGCTGACTTCGGCGCTCTGAACGGAGCGATAATCAGATTTACCAGAAACCATCTTCCGATAGGATTGATGTCAATCACTCGCGGGTCCATCAGAAATTCACGCAGATATTTTCTGACGTCAGAAGTTGACGGGCTATCTGGTGTTCCAAGATTGAGCAGAAGAATTCCGGTTTTCATTTTACGCTGTTTGCGCGCAAAGATACGGGAAGTGCAGTAACTCCGATTTCACTTTTGTATTGTTGACGAAGCTGTGTAGTATGCGTGCTAAGATTCAACAGAATTATTTCGAGCCTTTACGGGGAATACTGTTGAACTGATCACCCGGATTAGACAGAATCATGATCTGTAAAAGCATAGGATCAATTTCACTTGAAATTTCAGCGTAGTAAACTATCCTTGTTTTATCTTCTTTGATTTCAATAACGGGTATCTGCGTACGCAGAATCGTTCCCAAATTCGCTTCGTTGGCAAACGTGTAGATTCCATCTTCAACGGTGTTCGCCATATCTTCAAGATCTTCATTCTTCGTGGTGCCGAATTGCAGCACACAAAGTGATGTTCGTGTACGAATCAATACGGAATCTGATTCCGCTTTTGTTTTCATGCTGATTCTGAAAATTCCGTCGGTAGCGAAAATTACGTGACATCTTGCCGGAAGTTTCAGACTGTCGATGTACTCGTACATGCGTTTCACAGCAAGATCTCCATTTGTGGTTCCTTTCGCTTTTATTTTGCTGATTTTTTTCGCAATGAGTTTATCTTCATTGGCATTCGTAAACGGAAGCAGAATCGACGGCGCACTATTGAAGATCATGATACCGATTTTGTTTTTGGAATCTACACTGTCGGCGAATTTCATGATTTGTTGTTTCATTAAATCAAGTTTGCCGGATTCATTCATTGAATTAGACGCGTCAAGAACGAAGAAATAATATTCACCTTCCGATTGTTGTTGCGACGCACCTTGTTTGCAATCGCAAAGCTTTTCATCAGCAGGAGAAACGCAAACATCATCAATATAAAAATAGACGTGATTACTGATGTGCGGTGATGAAATGAATGTTGCTGCACCTGTTCCGGATTCTGTTAGTCGTACAACTGAAGTGTCGGAATAACTTCCCAGAGTTATATATTTTTCTCCGCCTTTCGCCTTAAATGTTCCGCTGATTAATGTCCACCCATCTTTCCATGTTATTTTACTATAACTGATGACTTGCGGATTCACATTCAGTTTCTCTTTTGAATTTTGCTGTATGCGTTCATTTGAAAAATACGCACCAATACCGGTAGAGGTTTGCGGCGAAGAACAATCCAGAGTAACATAGAAACTAACAGCGTATTCTTTGCCGGCAACAAGCGGTTGAATGAGTTCACCCTGCAGATATTCTTTATAGTTTCTTACTCCCGGAAGTTGATTTTCCATTCCGCAGATAAAAGCTCCGCGACCTGCGCCAGTACGCGCTGTGGCAATCGGAAATCCATCACACAATGAACGATCTGAGTTGTAATAATCAGGTGTAGCCAGAGTAGGAGTGAGCCAGCCTTCAGTCAGTTTAGTTCCTACAGGATTTTCTTTGAGCCACGTTGAAATGACAGGTTCAGTTGCTGATTCAAATCCGCCGTTACGAACCAAATTCCCGGTTTGGGCGATTGCGCTCAGCGCAAGAAAATTTATTAAAGCAGATAAGAGTAATCTCATGGCGTGTACTTTGTACTGTTACTGCAATAATGATGCGGAACTCTGCCTGAATCCACACGGCAGATGAAAAAAATCAGGATTTCTTTCGCTGCGCAAGCCGGATTCCCAATCGAATTAAATACCAAATCAAACCGGCCCAGGCAAGAAATACCATCGTGATGGCAATATAATCGCCGTGTTTGCTGTAAAATGTCATTCCTTCCTGCGAGCGTATTACCTGACGGATTGCTGCTGCGGTCCACCAACCTTGAGGCTGCTCAACTTCACCTTTAACATTAATGAAGCAACTGATCCCCGTATTTGCAGAACGAGCAATTGCTTTTCTGGTTTCAATAGCACGCAATGTTCCGTATGCGAGATGTTGTTTATAGCCCGGTGTATCATCCCACCAGCCGTCATTGGTCATGATGAAAATGAAATCCGCTCCATTGCGGATATATTCGCTGACGTAATCTCCATAGATGGATTCATAGCAGATCACAGGCGCAATTCCCGTTTTCAGTTTCGGATGAACAAAAACAGTTCTTTCATCCTGCACACCTAAACTTCCTTTTGTACCGCCCAGATCCAACGCAAATCTCTCAAGATATTTCAGATATTTCGGGAACGGCATTTTCTCGCTACCAGGTACGAGTTTCGATTTGTGATAGATCTTTAATTCATGCGTGGTGTCAAACTGCAAAGCGGTATTGTAATTGTCGTACCAGCCATCTTGCTGTTGGAATTTTCTCGCAGTAAGTGTAGGTGCTTCCGTACTTTCATAATATCGTCCGGATTCTGCTCCTGTGACGAAAGCGAGATTTGGATAAACTGAACGGTACGCGAAAATCCGTTTTACACTCCACGCGCTGTTGATGTTGTTCTCCCAGAAATCTTCTACTAATGCAGTTTCCGGAAGCAGAACATAATCAACGGATGAATCCATTTCAGTTTCTGCTATCGACAACATCCGCTCAAGATGATCACGATACTGAGGACCGAATTTCTTGTAAGGATCAATGTTAGGTTGAACAACTACAACATCAGCGGTAATTTCTCCACTCGCGGGATCGACACTTTTCCAAATGATCAATGAGGTTGTCAAAGGAACGATAATAAGGGCAGCGAGAATGGAGAAATAGATGATACGCCGTTTCGCAGGTCGGAGCAATGTATTCCGATGAGTGTACAAATCAAAAATCAATACGTTGATCAGAAGCACCCATAAACTTCCGCCGAATGTTCCGGTATACTCGTACCATTGAACAGTAGAATTCCATGATGCAAATCCGTTTCCGAGAGTAAGCCAGGGCCAAGTGAGATCCCAATCGTGATGAAGATACTCGAATGCAATCCAGATCGGAATCAATGCAAAACTTCCGATGCGTTCCGGTAAAGCACGTTTTACTTTGTGAAAAATCAGGAACGTAATCGCCATCAACAACGAATTTGTTGCGAACGCCATGTAAGCGGCTTCCTGCCCGTACTGTATACATGCAACCCACCACGTAGCACCGACATTCCAAATAAGAAATGTTACGAATGAATAAAGAAATAGATGACGTGCGCGCAACCTGTTGTCGGAACTTATCTGTTGTTGCACAATCATCAGTGGTACAAACGCGGTGAAAAGCAGAAACGGGAATCCGTTTACCGGCCAAGCCAGATAAAACAGAATTCCGCTTGCAACGGAAAGTAAAAACAGTTTCAACCGCATCGCGCAAATATAAGGCTTCAGTATGTTAAACACGAATGAAAAACAGCCACATGAAATATCACGTAGCTGTACTTATATGGTCTGAGGACCGGAATTCGAGCGGTGATTATTCCATGTCGCTCAGATCAATTTCGGATAACGCTGCATTCACAAAATCTTCATCTTTGGTCGAATAGCCAGGCATATTTTTATCCAATTCAGTGTCCAGATCAGCATCGCTTACCGGTTCTGAATTCATGATGTCGTCATCTTCTTTTTCATTGGCAGCATTCGCAGATTCCGTGCCTTTATTGGCTTTTATTGCAAGTACGGCAAGCTGACGTGCACGACGCGACTGATGCATCGCTCGTAAATATTTGCCATCGAAATACAGTTTACGTGCGTAACGCTGATGTGTAATGGATCGTGCGAGATCACCGGTGTAATTTTTGTTTTCACGAACGCAGGTTTGTGCATGACGGATTACAATTGCCGTGCGGCGAATTACGCGTCGCGCATGGATCTTCTCTGCTTTACGCGCTGCAGGACGATTTGCGGGACGTTTGCGACCACCCGGTTGCGCATCGGCATCAATGGAAAGCAAAGTGCCGGCAAGCAACATGAACAGAAGAACCAGTCTTGAAAATTTCATAGGTTTCAGGTTAATTGTAAAGTATAGACTGCTTGGAACAAAGAAGGTTTAACTTCCCGAAAAAAATTATCGCATCAGGTACATTTTTCCCCATCCATTAATGATGTAAGGATCTGCTCCGCTATCGCGATGTTCTATTTCATCGCCATTGATGCGAGTAATTACACGATAGAGGTAAACTCCATTCGCTAACGGGTCGCCGAATTCATCCATTCCATCCCACGCATAATCTGTAATGTTGCGGCCGATGTGAATATATCCCAATTCATCTTTATCAATTTCGCGGACCACTTTACCGGTTATCGTCATGATCTGTATCGTGAACAAATCAGGAACTTCATTACCCGTTAACGTAAATACAAATCGTGTAGAAGTTGAAAACGGATTTGGATAATTGAGAACGTTGGTAATCGTAGATTTATTCACCACTTCAAAATTGATTCGGTAATCAATCATGCCGCTCTCATTGTTGGAACGATCTTTCGCCTGAACAATCAATTCATAAATACCGTCTTGAATAAGCTGAGGTGCGAAGAGAATCTTACAACTATTATCAGGAAGCACCGCCGGAGTAAATTCCATTCCATTGCCCCAAGGAATTAATTGTGCAACGGTTTGTCCCGGATAGCGAAGAAACACTTTGAAGTCAGCCGTGTCGTTCAAAGCAAGAAACTGATTTTCGTCTTTCAGCGTTATCAGAATTGTCGGTTTACCTGAAACAATATCACCATCAAGAATATGAACACCATCAAAGGTTACGTCCAGCAATGGATTCACTCGATCGGTAGAAACGTCGAATGGTTTCACGATTATATTGTTGAAGTGAACATATTCGGGTTGAGTATTTGTGTCTCCAAGTGGATTAATTTCAACCCACAGTTCATTATGTCCCGCAAATCCTTCCGTTGGGAAATTAATGTTTTGCGGATACCACGCGTACCCATTGAAAGATGGCGCGCGCAATATCGGATTGAAATCATGACGTACATTATCGTTGTCAATGATCCAATATTTGACCAGCATGCTGTCGTTAAATGCCCACGGAGTAAGATTTTCAACTCCGACAACAAATCGTGCTGTGTCGCCTTCCTCCAGCGTGTCGTTGTAGAAATTATAAGCGAGTTGTGGATTTATTGCTGCATCAGGCCAAGGAGAATATAACACGTGCCAACGTTCCATCTGAGGTGGCGTTCGTGATGAATCATCTTTCATGTGTGCAATTAATTTCATGTACGGATATACGGAGGCGTCAACAACGGAATTCAAATTGAGATAATCTGTTGTTGTTTCATTAAGGGTCAGTAAAACTTGAGATGTTCCATCTGCAAGAATTCCCACAACTTCAAGATACACGCTATCGTAATCAGGAGTTTCAACTTCATGTTGTTTCCAATGAACCGAACCCCATGATTGAGCAGGACCTATTAACGGTGATTCAATGTAACCTGTATTCCAATTTGTCTGAATGGTATCGTTGAAAGTGATGTATTGTGTTGCGGAAGTTCCGATCACCTCTGTTCCACCGCTCATTCCTTTTCTTCCGAAAAGTATCCAAGGCAACGTATCAGGAACTGTTGCGGCTGAAACATTACCTGTGTAGATATTTCCTAACGTGCTTTGAAGTGCAGGATCATACGATAAATTGTTGTGATGATTCTGACTGTAAACAAGAACATAATGTCCGTTAGGAATACTGTCAATAAAACTGCGAATGAAATTTCTGTTGGTTGCATCCATGTCAGAAAAATCGAATGCATATAAATACTGGATCGGTGAACCGGCAACACAATTCAATACGCCATTCGGGTAAACATAAAGTGAATCATCGCCGTGACGCCAAGGCGTTCCGCTACCAGGATCTAAAACAGCAATTGAAACTCCTGAAAGTCCGAAAGCCGGTGTACATGAAAATATGTGTTGTGTTGCTCCGTTCAACTTCCACCACACTTCATTCCAAACGACGTTAACGTTGTCGTACACTCCGTTTTTTACACTTATCGTTTTTACGTCATTCACGAATTCGAATGAACGTGCCGTGCGATTCAGATTAACAAACTGGTACTTGTCATCGGTATATTGAAAAATATGATCTTGTCCCCAACCGGTTTGTCCGGTGATGTATTGAAACGAATGCATGCGCCAAAGGAAAGCATCACCTGCACTGATGGAGTCGGGACTAACGCGCCAGAAATAAACAGTACTGTCTGAAAAAACGAGATTCGGTTTCCAACGAACAACACCGCCGGAATCAAAAGTCTGTACCGTAATTTTAAATGGCGAGCTGAACAAGTCTGTTGTATCCAGTTCAAACCTCCAGGCACGATAAGGTTCCATCGGATTAACCGTGGAAGCTTTAAGCGTAACAGTGTCGAAAGGAATCACCGCAAAGTTGTAAGGATAGACAGGTACGATAGCACTGCCTCGAATGAGTAGCTCAGCCTCAGGAATACTTTTGTTATTGATGAAATTGTCGATTTCGTCAATTTGATTGAAGTAATCCAGAGTTACTCTGAATTTATTCAAACCAACCGCACTCTGAATTAATGTTGGAATAACAAAAGTGACGGTGTCTCTGTATTTCGGTGCTGCGACAAAAAGATAATGTATAGTTGTATCTCCGTTTGGTAAATAGCGTTGCAATTGCACAACCATAGAGTCGTTAATTGCTTTACCGATATTATTGATTGCCACAAATACACTGATACTGTCGGGTTGTGACTCTGCATCGAAAGTAATGTCAGAAGTTACAATCGAGTAATCCGGTTTAGTGAATGAATTAATAATAATGGAAGGATCTCCCTGCAAGGTCATTTCTAACGCCGTTGCTTTCATCGCCGGAAGATTTCCCGCTTGTGCCTGGCTTTGCATAACAGAGTACCGAATATTGTAACCGATGCTATGGCCGTAATTCACATTGCTTATTCCGGAATATAATGCTGTAGTATACAAATTCAGGAATGGCGCTACTCCTAATCCTACCGATGCAACATATCCGATCGTTCCTCTTCGGTCTAAAAGTGTGAATGCTTCACTGGAGCTCACACCGGTTGTATGAATGTCTCCTGCATAACATGAGTTCGCAATCAACAACGGATATCTGTCGAAGTTGTCGTAGTTCTGCGGATCATCAATACTCTGATCGAAACCTGTTCCGGATGCGTGTCCGAAGAATGTCATAATTGAAACACCGTTTTCTATCTGCTCGCGAAGTGTATCACTCTGATTGATTTGAATCGGCGCACTGCTGGTTTTGAAGTAGGATGTTACTCTCCCACCAAAGCTGGTATCTTCAATTATGGTTTTATATCCGTCGAGGTAATAGCGGAATGATGTCTGTTCACTCAGACTTGTTCCTCCTCCGAAATGCAGAACATTCTTCATCCATTCCGCAGGGACGTTATTTTCGTACTCAATTACTTTGTAGAGATACCAACGCGCCTGCGTACTGTCGCGCGCGGCCAAGCGACCTGTAGCCAATGCTGGTTCCCATCCGGTGCCGATCAACCCCTGTGTGAGCAGGTTATCACTGGCAGGATATCCGAATGTCGGAATCAGATTTTGCGAGCTGTATCCATAACGCGAATACGATCCTTCTATAGACTTGCCCAATAAAAAAAGATTGGACGGTGCTGATGGAAAAGTATCAATCAGATAGCCGCAAAAATGCTTTATCGCCAGCGAGTTGAACTTAATGCCCCATGAGAACTGATCATATAATTCATTGATGTCTGCATGCACAACATTGTGAGCACCGCCCGCCGCAGAGGATCTGTATGTTGAATAGTCATTTCCAACAGAACGGGTTATCGCGTGACTGATGATTACGAATGAAGAATCACCTGAGTATTGCGTGTAGTCGGTAAACATACCCGAATTACCCGCCGGTGTTATAGAGGTGACATTGATAACAGACGATTCAGAGAACACCATAAATGGTTTCTTGGTGCCGTTGCCGTTCGCAATTAGAAATTCCCAATGTGTTCCGTTGTAAACGCCGTCTGTTCTTGTGTGATTGTAAAAATCATACCAACGAACACTTCCCGCTCCGCTTACATTGTTCAGTTGAATACGGCTTTTATTTTCTGTTGGATGGTCCTGAAGTTTTCCCTGAAAGTTGCTGCGCCCTTCCATGTTAAACAGATGCGGATATTCCATTGTGATAAACGCAATCGCAAAACTTCCCGAAGAAACGGAGCTGTTGATATTTACGTTCTGAATATTGAAAATCTGCATCGATGAATTCAGAGATGCACTTGAAATGGAATCAACATGCGTGAAATATCCGAATCCGTCATAAATGGTATCGAATATTGTACTGCCGAATTGAATTCGAATGTCATTGTCATTGGCAGTATTGTAATCATTGGAATGTGTTCCTATGCGGAATCGCAGTTGAGCAGCCGGTCCCGTTGGATCCGCAAACTGAGAATTAAGTCCGAATGTTTGCGGTGATCCATATCCTGCAGCGTAATAGTAGAAACCTTCTCCCGCTATAAATTGCGGATCAGTGATTCCTGACGGATCCTGATATCCCGGCATATATAAATGAGAACCGAAGAATTTTTCAGTGCTTATGAATGAACTTGTGCTAAGACTGTAATTACTGAATGCGGTGTCTTGCGCCGGAGTGATTCTTCGGTTATTCGTGCTGCTATTCCAAGTAAGAAAATAAACTGATGTGTCAGTGAAAAGACTGTAATACGGATTCAGCAAACTGTCGGGATCGTTATACAGTTCAGCGTCCATTTCTCCTGTATTTCGGAATCCAGCAAATTCAATGTAGTCACCTGAATTGAAAACGCCGTCCGATTCGCCTTCAATCCAGATGTATTCTTCTGCGCCGTTATGAAACAACTGGAAATTGCGGGGATCGATGAGCCACAAACTGTTTCCTGCAGATGCAACCGCATTGGAAAGCGTAGTGGAGTCGATGCGGTAAATTCCATCCGCAGCAACTTTAATCTTCAGGTATTTTTGGGAATAATCAATCCATTCATTCCCCCGGTTCTGAGCAAATAGGGAAAGTGAAATCAGTAATGCGAATGTCAGCGTGTAAAGCTGTTTCATGCGGGGGTTACTTCTTAATTATCGTCTCACGATTTTTTCCTGTTGAGATCAATTCGCAAAGAGAAAACATTTGAATATAATGCTACGGATTGGTCGCCGATATCGGTCAATGAATAATCAATTGAAACGGATTTGATTTTTATACCTACACCGAAGTTGGGCTGAAATGTTGTTACAGATTCACCAAGAACATCTTTTGCTTTCTGAATGTTTGAAAATCCGCCTCGAAGGAAAATCATATTCTTCAATCCTAATTCAATTCCGGCAACCGGCTCCATGCTCCACAATCCAGTCCGGATCGGAACATTTCGTTTTCCATCAAAAGTGTTCACGAAATCAACTTCCCCGCCTGCACTGAACTGATCTTTCTTACCGAAAGTCCATGCGCGCGAAACCCCGAAAATTAATCGTGGCATCGTAAGCTCCAATCCGTTTTTCGGAATTTCATTTCCTGTTAGCGTGAATGCATCAATCATTTCCTGAGAAAGATTGTAGCTCCACGCATTGAAAGTTGAAGTAACATCACGAACAACAGCGCCCATTTTCCATTCGCCCAATTGATATTGTGCTCCGGCGTCAATACCAAAGCCCCAGGCTCCGGCAAAATCACCAACTGTACGACGAACAATTTTGAAACTACCACCGACGCTCAGACCGGGAACAACCATCTTTCGTGCATACGAAAAGATGAATGCATAATCCTGAGCACTGAAAGTTGTGATGCGATCGTAATCAAGGTTGCCACCCGCGTCAATCAGTTGCGTTGTGTTGGCAATGTCATCAACTGCAAAACGAATGACACTAACACCGAAGGCCGAACTGCTGTCGATTTTTCCTGCGACTGCGCCGTAATCATATTTTGCGATTGATGCAAAATATTCTGCATGCATCAATCCCGTTTGAAAGTCATTATTGATTCCTGTGAGCCCTGCCGGATTCCAATATCCCGAGGTTACATCATTGCATCCTGCAATGGTAGCGCCGCCCATTCCGAATGCACGACCTCCAACGCCGATTGCGAGAAACTCGTTACTGTATTTGCGAATCTGTGCCGACGTTTCAGTCAGTGCAACAACAGAAAGGAAAAATGCAAGAATAATACGTTTCATAGTGCCAGTATAAAAATACGATTTAAAACCGAATCACTGCTAAACGGATTATGGGTTGAGATATTGTTTCAAGACCGAACAAAAATGTCGGGTGAAGATCAATGCACCCTGTTTATTCAAATGAGCGGGATCTCCATAAAATTCGGAACGAAATCGTATCGAATCGTGACCAAGGTCGATCCACGGGATTTTGTTCTCCGCTGCGTACTGATTGAGCTCCTGCTTCGAAATTTCGTATGAAACCGCAGATTTTTCCTGCAAATGGAATAGTGGACTTACGGTTAGAATGAGTTTCATGTTATGAGCGATGCAGATATTATTAATTCGTTCTATCGCATTTTTGATTTCCGGTGAGAGAACCGCATGAGTCGTTATGAACTGAACGGAGTCGGGTTGTTGCATTCGCGTGTCTGTTTTGCAAGGTGCAAATCCTTGTTCGTATTCGGCATCATATTCCGTAGGAATGTTCATCCATCCGTGCATGGAATTACTTAGATACTTTGTACCGAAGTAGGGCATGCTGTACAATGAAATCCATCGAAATGCCGGAAATCTGGAATCGCATTGTGAAAGTCCGTTGTATAGTGCTGAGTTATTTAAGTACGCAAAGTATCGGGGGAATTTATAAACGGTGTCGGTGGCGTCGCCCAAGGAATGTAAATCGAGATTCAGGATAACATACTTTGGCGGAGCACTGTTTTCGAGATACGCTTCCAGTGACGCAGCGATGAATGGCATTACAGCTCCCGTCATACCAATGTTGTAACTGTGCAGTCCTGTTGCTGAATCAATGATTGGCGGAAAGAATTGGCATTCTGCTCTGGAGGAACCTATGATCAGAATGTCGTATTTGTTTTCCTTGATGAAAGCGGTATTGAGTTTATCAAATTCTCCGCCTGCATTCTTTCGTATGCCGATATAAAGCACCTCGCGTATCGCGTAAGTGAGTGCAATAGCGAGCAACGCATATATGAGAACACGTTTCATCAGAAGTGAAAGTAGATAAATACATTGGCGGAAAATTCGCCCAAAGTGAATATTGAAACGAAAAGAATCGTGTAGAACAACGGCCGCCAAAGCGTTTGCATTTTCGGCAAGGATGATAACCAACGGTGTTCTTCGCGCAATTCAAATGCAAACAGACTTAAAATTCCCGCAATCGATAAAAGCACAGGCAAACGATCCGCAATACCTGTGAGTTCAACGTAACTTATTTCAGCGCTCCATTGGAAGGAGAATATGTGATGATAAATTGTTTTGAGGTCATTATAGTTCTCTGCACGGAATGCAATTAACGCCAATGAATGAAACAGAAAAAGATAAATCCAACCGCCGAACGGAATTCTGATTTTATCCTTCAGAACAATTTCAATGATATACACTATTCCATGCAAGGCGCCCCAAATTACAAACGTCCAGCTTGCACCATGCCATAATCCGCTGATAAGAAAAACCAGAAATAAATTCAGCAACCATCGTGGATAGGTAACACGACTTCCGCCTAATGAAATGTATAGATAATCGCGGAACCAAGATGTCATGCTGATGTGATTTCTTCCCCAGAATTCGTGCAGCGATTTCGAAAGTAAAGGTCGCCTCCAATTCAGTTTTAATTCATAACCGAAGAAGCGCGCAATTCCTGTAGCAATGTCGGAGTAACCGGAAAAATCGCAGTAAACCTGTACAGTGAAGAAAACTCCCGCAATGAGCAATGTAAGTCCGTTATACGTTTCCGGATTTTCGAAAACAGGATTTACAATCGTTGCAAGTCGGTCCGCAATTACGATTTTCTTAAAGTATCCCCATAGTACCAATCGGCAACCGGAAAGAAATTGTTCCGTGTTCCATTTTCTCTCTTCACGAAACTGCACTCCTAAATCACCAAAGCGCGCTATCGGTCCTGCTACGAGTTGCGGAAAGAAGGAAACAAACAAAGCGAATGTTCCGAAGTTGGTTTCCGCTTTTATTTTCCCTCTTGAAATATCAATGATGTAACTGAGCGAATGAAAAACGTAAAACGATAATCCGATTGGAATAATCAATGCCTCCATATAATGCGGTTGCATTCCGTTGATTTCGGATCTTGTCCACTCAAACGTGTTGTACAGAAAAGCTGTGTATTTGAATGCTGCGAGACAACCGAGATTGGTAATCAGACTTAACGCAACAAACAGTTTCTTTCTTTTAACGGATGAAGTTTTTTCGATTTGCAGTCCCAGAATCCAATCAATGAAAGTTGTCGCGAACAGCAATGCTCCGAAGCGATAGTCCCACGTCATGTAGAAGTAGTAGCTCGCTGCAAGCAACAAAATATTTCTCCAGCGCACCGGAATGGTCCAGTACAATCCGAAAACAATCGGCAGAAAGAATACAAATTGCAGGGAGGTGAAACCCATGTGGTAAAGTTAATCAGTTCACTGTTCCTTTGTTCACAGTTCACCGTTGTAACGTTCACAGTTCCCCAATCCCCATTCCCCAATTCCCAATTCCCAATCTCCAATCTCCAATCCGCAATCTGTAATGCCCAATAGTTTAACTTTACCCCATGAAATTGTTCACCATTCCCAACCTCATTACTCTTGCCAATTTAGGTTGCGGTTGTATTGCAATTGTTTTCGCTTTTCAGGGTAATCTGATTTGGTCGGCATATCTCGTCGGTATCGCTGCTGTTCTTGATTTTCTGGACGGATTTGCGGCACGCGCTCTCAAGCAATTTTCACCTATTGGAAAAGATCTGGATTCACTTGCTGATATGGTAACATTCGGTGTTGTGCCGGGAGTGGTGATGTATAAATTGTTGGAGCTTGCTTTTTTTTCTCAGCACTTGAAGTCAACTTCTTTCGATCTAAATGAGTTCGGTACCATAGCGAATCCCGCGAACTTCGTTGCATCTCCGTGGATCTATATCGGATTTCTGATTACGCTTTTCTCCGCACTACGTTTGGCTAAATTCAACAATGATTCAAGACAAACGGATTCTTTCATCGGGCTGCCCACTCCGGCAAATTCAATATTTATTTGTTCACTGCCATTGATTCTCGGTTCTGATGTCAGCTTTGAAATGAACAGTTCCGGCGCAATGAAACTAATGGCGTTGGATAGCAATATCTTCGCAAATCTCTCCGTGTCTCCGTGGTTTTTATTGTCAATCACATTCATTTTCTCACTGTTGTTGATATCCGAAATTCCTCTGTTCTCTCTGAAGATTAAATCATTCGGTTGGAAAGGCAACGAACTGCGCTATTCTTTCCTTGCTGCTTCCATCGTAATGCTTGTATTGTTGAAGTTTGTGGCATTACCATTAATTATTGTGCTGTATGTTCTGCTCTCAATAATCAACAATCTGGTGAAGCCAAAATCGTAACTCACATTGAAAACACTTTTTTCAATTCCCAATTTATTGTCTCTCGGCAATTTGCTTTGCGGTTGCATCGCGGTGTTCAATGTAATTGATGGCAACTTGGGAATAGCGGTTTACCTCGTAATGCTTGCTTGTGTTTTCGATTTCCTGGATGGATTTGCCGCACGCGGTTTGAAGCAAGGTTCTCCAATGGGAAAGGAACTGGATTCACTTGCTGATATGGTAACCTTCGGTGTTGTTCCCGGAATGGTAATGTTTCAGCTGATTCGCTTCGCCGGATTGCCTCACGATTCACTCAGTAACGATACAGGCTGGCGCGAGTATCTTCCCTATGTCGGATTCATCATTCCGCTTTTTTCCGGGTTACGGTTAGCGAAGTTTAATGTTGATACGCGTCAGTCAGAATCGTTCATTGGATTGCCAACATTGGCAAATGCACTCTTGATTTGCGGACTTCCTGTACTCTTCGGAATAGATAATCAGGAAGCGTATCGCTTTTCCGGTTTCAGTTATTATTTGCAGGATGCTACACCGAACGCGTGGGGAATTTTCAACGAATTCGCTTTGGCTGTTGCGTTGTTCTGGCGTTCGCAGATGACATTGGTCGTGATTTCCGTAGTAATGTCGGTGCTGTTGATTTCTCCGCTCCCGATGTTTTCCTTCAAGATCAAATCGGTAAAGTGGAAAGGCAATGAGATTCGCTATATATTTCTCGCCACAGCACTTTCGCTTTTCGGAATCCTTCATTTAGCCGCTCTTCCGTTGATCATCCTGACATACATCGTAATGTCAATGGTTTACGCACTTCGAATGAAGAAGCGATAATGGCGGAATTTATCAACATTGCCCCGAATTCGGTTAGTAAAAGGCAGGTTCAAATGATCACACCAAAACCTTTAGTAAATTTGTGACCGCTAAGGAATTCTGATTTGTACGCTTTTGTGCAAACACTGAAATTTTCCGGCGCAGAAAGAAATGAAATTCATTGCAGAAATTGACGTAATGCCTTTGAAGGCACTTCTCGATCCACAAGGGAAAGCGGTTACCGGAAGTATGAAAAATCTCGGTTTGCCGGAAATCGAAAATGTGCGCGTCGGAAAACACATCACATTGGAAGTTGAAGCTCCTTCTCAAGAAATTGCGCACACCAAAGTAGATGAAGCCTGCAAAAAACTCCTGGCGAATCAGATCATGGAGTTTTACGAATTTGAGCTTCGTCAGGCGTAAGATTGATAAACACCGCAGCTATGAAATGGTACGCCTATCCGTTGGCACTGGTTGCCTGGCTGCTCATCGCCATCCATCTTTTCATTCTTGCCTGGAACCTGATCGGTGATCATGCAATTCCTGAATGGAGTATCTTTTTCATATATATTTCAGCGAGTTTCCTGCTCTGCTCATTTATTCTTGCAAAGCTTAAACTCAGCTGGGAACTGGATGTTTTCCTTCAGGCTGCTTTAGTTCTTGGTCCGCTGTTGTGGTATCTCAACGAACGTGATCCATACAAAGCGCCGGTTTTTGTTTTCCTAATTGAAGCGGGATACACAGGCGATGTACGTGTTGAGTTTAAACACGACGACAACTCCAAAACGAAAGTTGGAAGTACAGCTGACTCTCTCTTTTTCCGTTTTAACAGCCAAGGAGAAATTCTCCTCAACGAAGATTTCAGAACAGTGCGAGAGTCGCTGGAGAAAAATTTCTATTACCTCTATCCGGATGGAACCAGAAAGAAATTACAGCCAATAAAAAAGGGTGAAACCGTTGCTTCCGATTCCACCCGCTTTATTTTCTGGGAAGATACTCTCGCCGCTGATAAAGGTCAGACCAAATTCATGATCATGAAGCTTCGTCGTGCCGACAACACTATAGGAAATTAATCCTGTGGCGGTTCAGGTGCTGAAGAATATCCGACTTTTTTAGGCTTCAACGTTTTCGGGAAAATTACATTGATGAGTTCGTCATCAACTCCCAAAAGCGATACCGAAATACCATTCACAATTTTCATCGGCACATCGAATTTCAGTTTCGGTTTATAAACTTCATAGCTTCCGTCCTGAAGCTTGCGGTACATCGCTGTGATTACGCCTCCTTTCACTTCAACTTTACCGGTCCAACATTGTGCTTCCGCCCCGATACGTACAGTAATGATCACATCTTCATGTGTACCATCTGCAACTTCTTCTGCGCCGCGTTCTTCGAATTTCTGCTCCCACTTGGTGTAGCAGTTGGTTGGAGTTGTTGTTGGTGTTTGCGCATTCAATACTGCGCTCAATAAAAGGCAAGAGAAAGCCGCGTAAATTCTTTTCATCGCTGATTGGTTAAGTCGATTCTAAAGATAACAAAATCCGTACCGCTTCTGTGATCGAGGCTGCTCACTCGGGGAAAAGGAAATTAATTAAACGTTTATTGAATTAATAAAAACTTTATATATTTGCAAAATAGAATTTATTTAAGTTTTAGATGTACTCTCCTTACTCAGTTTTACTTTTTATTAAACCTTTTGTTATTTATGTCTTTAGTCAAATCTTTTGGATGTGCCGTTTTCGGCATTGAAGCAACCGTAGTTACTGTTGAAGTTAACATCGACACCGGAATCAATTATCATATCGTCGGTCTTCCCGACAGTGCAATCAAAGAATCGCAACAACGTATTGATGCCGCACTTCGTAATAACGGCTACAAAATCCCGGGAAAGAAAATTACAGTCAATCTCGCTCCTGCCGATGTACGCAAAGAAGGTTCAGCATACGATCTGCCGATTGCTATTTCCATTTTGTGCGCTTCCGAACAATTGGTAACTGAAATTCTGGATTCAACAATTGTGATGGGTGAACTTGCATTAGACGGCGTGCTCCGTCCTGTGCGCGGAGCATTGTTGATGGCAATTCGTGCGCGTGACAGCGGATACAAGCGATTGATTTTACCTGCTGAGAATGCAGCGGAAGCGGGTGTAGTGGAAGGTGTGGAAATTTACAGTTGCTCGCATATTTCAGAAGTGATTTCACTTTTGCAGGATGCAAAAGCCATGCAACCTTATGTGCATGCTCCGATGTCAATTGTTCGCGGCATTCAGCAAGCCGATTTCGATTTCGCGGATGTGTGCGGACAGGAGAACATCAAGCGTGCATTGGAAATTGCAGCTTCGGGCGGACATAATATTCTTATGATCGGACCGCCCGGTGCAGGCAAAACCATGTTGGCGCGCCGCTTGCCGGGAATTCTTCCGCCAATGACAAATGATGAAGCACTGGAAACGACAAAGATTCATTCCGTTGCAGGTAAAACAGGAAAGAATACCGGTCTGATTTTAACGCGTCCATTTCGTGCTCCGCATCATACAATTTCTGATGTAGCATTGGTTGGTGGTGGCGGTAATCCCCAACCGGGAGAAATTTCTCTGGCTCACAACGGTGTTTTGTTCCTCGATGAATTACCGGAATACAAACGCACTGTTTTGGAAGTGATGCGACAGCCACTTGAAGATCGTGTTGTTACAATTTCAAGAGCACGTTTTTCGGTGAATTATCCTGCAGGTTTCATGCTGGTTTCTTCCATGAATCCTTGTCCTTGCGGATATTTCAACCATCCCGAAAAACAATGCGTGTGCCCGCCCGGAACAGTGCAGAAATATCTGAATCGTATTTCAGGTCCGCTGCTGGATCGAATCGATATTCATATTGAAGTCACGCCTGTTTCTTTCAGTGAACTCACAAGAAAACATCAATCAGAATCCAGCGAAACAATACGAGAACGTGTTGTTAGTGCACGCAACATTCAGATGCAACGATTCACAGAGAATGAAGGTGTTCATTGCAATGCGCAAATGAGTGCAGGTCTTTTGCGACATGTGTGTCAGATCAACGACAGTGGCATGGCATTGCTGAAAACAGCAATGGAAAAACTCGGTTTATCTGCCAGAGCGTATGATCGTATTCTGAAAGTATCGCGAACCATTGCAGATCTTGCAGGAAGCGAAAGAATAGAAGCGGAGCATCTGGCCGAAGCAATTCAATACCGAAGTTTGGATCGTGATAGTTGGGCAGCGTGATTGCAATTATTGTTTGACCAATAATCCCGGAGCTACTTGTGCGGTTTGCGGCAAGTGACCGTAAATTTCTTCGAACGAATAGCGGCAGAAATCTTCATCGGGGAATTCTTTAGCCTGCGATTTAACGAAGTGTACAAACTTGTTGAACTGCTTTTCGGTGTTCAATTGATCAAGAATCTCTTCGTATTTTTTGTATTCGGAAAAGAAATCTCCGGCGAGTAAATAATGAAATGCTTCATACGCATTCAGAAACTTCCGGTAGCCGTTATCGCTAACACCTGCATGCGAAAAATTGAGCAACTCCGGTTGATAGAAAAGCCGCACGAATTTTTCTACCAACCTGTACGCACCTTCAATTTTACTGAACTCCGCTTTGAATTGCTCCTGACCGCGTTCTTTTCCTTCGCGAAGTTGTACGTCGATACAGCGCGAAGCGCGTTCAGCAACTTCCATCGCAATGTAAATTCCGCTGGAAAAAATCGGATCAAGAAAAGCTCCGGAATCACCTACATGTACATAGTTGGTTCCGTATTTTTTCTCCACACTGAATGAATAATCGCCAATAACCTGTATTTCGTGCTCTATGTCAGCGTCAGCAAGTATCTGCTTCAGGTTTTCTGCAAATCCTACCTCTTGCCTGTAAAGCAACTCCTTCCAATTCTCACCGAGAATTTTCTTTTGCTCGCGCACGTATGAATTGTTCAATGTCACGCCGATGCTTAAATGATTTCGCCCAACCGGAATAACCCAAAGCCATCCAAGCTTTTCTCCTCCGAGATAAATTATCTTGATGAGTCCGCCTGTTAAAGCCGCATCGTACTTCGTATTGATCCAATGTGTGAACAGTGCTACGCGATCCAAACCGGGATAAGGCTTGCGCACATTCATCGCGCTGGCAAGAAATGAATGTTGTCCGCTCGCGTCAACAAGGAACTTAGCGCTCACTGTCTGCTCCGTACCATCTTGCAAAACAACTTTCACAGTTGCTTTTTCCGGATCGCTTAAATCAGCAGAACGAACTGTCGCGCCTTCATATATTTCTGCGCCGACAGTTTTAGCCCGTTTCAGTATCGCGTGATCAAACGGTGCTCGTAATGTGTGCATCGACATCTGCGCTCCGTCTTTCATTATCCGGTCGAAGCACCAAACGGATTGACGTTTTCCATCTGCATCCACAAAGTTTACCCCTGGTTTCATTGTTGCAAATTGGAGAACATCTTCGAGCACGCCCATCTCCTTCAGCTTGTAATAAGTAAATGGAATCAGTGATTCTCCAACGTGATCGCGAGGGAAAACTTCCTTTTCAAATAAAATTACTTTGTAGCCTTTCTGTCGAAGGTAAATTGCTGATGAAGACCCGCCGGGACCACCACCGATAATTATCACATCATAATCAATATCCATCATCAGTCTAAATTTAATCAGAACGATTCGGAATAACTACAAAAAAATCCTGCCGTATTAACAGCAGGATTTCAGAGTTGTTTTTAGCGAAAAATTATTCTGCCAATACAATCAGCTTGTTGTTGTTAACCTCTGCAACACCCCCATTGATGTCAAAAGTGTGGGTTTGCTGTTGCGCATCAACAACTTTGATTTTTCCTTTTTTCAAAGTGGAAATCATCGCTGCATGATTGTTCAGAATGCCGAATTTTCCTTCAGCGCCCGGAAGCACAGCCGACTTGATGTCGCCGCTGTAAACTTTTTTATCCGGAGTGATTATTTCGAGATGCATCTGTTTTTAGTTCTGAGATTATTTTGCTTCAGCAAGGATCTTCTTACCTTTTTCGATAGCTTCTTCAATTGTTCCAACAAGGTTGAATGCAGCTTCAGGATATTCATCCACTTTGCCGTCCATAATCATGTTGAATCCTTTGATTGTGTCTTCGATAGATACGAATACACCTTTCAAACCTGTGAACTGTTCTGCTACGTGGAAAGGCTGTGAAAGGAAACGCTGAACACGACGTGCACGGTGTACAACAAGCTTATCTTCTTCAGAAAGTTCATCCATACCAAGGATCGCGATGATATCCTGCAATTCTTTGTAACGCTGCAGAATCATTTTCACACGCTGCGCGCAACCGTAATGCTCATCACCTACAACAGCAGGAGAGAGGATTCGTGAAGTTGAATCCAAAGGATCTACCGCAGGGTAAATTCCCAATTCGGCAATCTTACGACTCAATACCGTTGTAGCATCAAGGTGAGCGAATGTTGTCGCAGGCGCCGGGTCAGTCAAGTCATCCGCAGGTACGTAAACCGCCTGTACAGATGTGATTGATCCGCGCTTCGTTGAAGTGATTCGTTCCTGCATCACACCCATCTCTGTTGCAAGTGTAGGCTGGTAACCTACCGCAGATGGCATACGACCAAGTAGTGCGGACACCTCTGAACCGGCCTGAGTGAAACGGAAGATATTGTCGATGAAGAAAAGTATGTCCTTTCCGCCGCCTGAAGATGCTCCTGAATCTCCGTCACGGAAATACTCAGCAAGCGTTAGTCCTGAAAGCGCAACACGTGCACGTGCCCCAGGAGGCTCGTTCATCTGTCCGAAGATGAATGTTGCCTGTGAATCTTTCAGTTTATTCATGTCAACAGTGTTCACATCCCAACCGCCTTTGTGCAAAGACTCATTGAATGCGTCACCGTATTTTACAATTCCGGATTCAATCATCTCGCGGAGAAGGTCATTCCCTTCACGCGTACGCTCACCAACTCCTGCAAACACAGAATAACCGTCGTATCCTTTTGCAATGTTGTTGATCAACTCCTGAATCAATACAGTTTTACCTACACCGGCACCACCGAACAGACCGATTTTTCCTCCTTTTGAATAAGGCTCGATCAAGTCGATAACTTTAATACCTGTGAAAAGAACTTCTGCTGCTGTTGAAAGATCTTCAAACTTCGGCGGCTGACGGTGAATTACATATCCACCTTCGTTGCTTACGTTCTCCAATCCGTCAATCGCTTCTCCAACTACGTTGAAAAGACGACCGCGAATTTTATCGCCGATAGGCATCTTAATTCCTGAACCGGTTGCAGTGACTTCCATTCCACGGAACATACCGTCTGTAGAATCCATCGCAATCGTACGAACTGTATCTTCTCCGATGTGCTGCTGGCACTCGAGAACCACTTTCTGTCCGTTCGACTTAGTTACATATAAAGCGTCCAGAATATTTGGAAGCTTGCCCGCGTTATCCGTGAAGCTCACGTCGATTACCGGACCGATTACCTGAGAAATTTTGCCTTTTTGCATATGAATATCGTATAGGTTTTAAAACCGGTGCAAAAGTAGCAAGATTTAATTCTAATTCGGTGCTGAATGTTGACAAATTGAGAAGAACTTCAGGTTTAACGCCGACTTGTTCGATTTCTCCGACGAATGAACATGATGAAAGTCAGCAATTCCTCATTCCGGCTCAATTTCGGGTATTTTTAAGCCCGCACGTCAACTATATTTGCGTCCTTGAAAATTTACAACAACATATTGCAATTCAGCAATTCCAAACCTTTGGTCGTAACGGTCGGAACTTTCGACGGCGTTCACAACGGTCACAGGAAGATTATTCAAAAACTGAAAAGCGCAGCGCAGTCAATCGGTGGTGAAACTGCCATTCTTACATTCACTCCGCATCCAAGAACCGTCCTGTTCCCGGATAGCAATCAGGTCTGCTTAACAACCAACGAAGAAAAAGCTGAATTACTCAGCGCAACCGGAATCGACCATCTCATTGTTCAACCTTTCAATCGTGAATTTTCTTTGTTGAGCTCGGATGAATTTATTCGTGAAATTCTGGTGAACAGTCTGAAAACCAAATATCTGGTCGTTGGTTTTGATCATCATTTCGGGAAAGACCGCCAAGGGAATTTCACAAGTTTGAAGGAAACCGGTCAGCAAGCCGGCTTCGAAGTGGAAGAAATTTCTGTCGAAGAATCTGATAATCACAAAATCAGTTCTACGCGCATACGACAATCATTGTTGGATGGAAATGCAGGTCTGGCAAACGATTTGCTTGGTTATCAGTATATGATTTCCGGAACTGTGGTCAAAGGCAAGCAACTTGGAAGAACAATCGGGTTTCCGACGGCAAATATTTTTCACGAAGGCGGCAAACTAATTCCGAAAGACGGCGTCTATGCTGTGAGCATTGTCCACAGCGGACAAACGTATTACGGAATGATGAATATCGGAAACAGACCCACGGTGAACGGAACAGATCGATCTGTTGAAGTCAACATTTTTGATTTCAATAAAGACATATACGGCGAGAAAATCCGCGTTCATCTTGTTCAGCGCTTGCGCGATGAAGTGAAATTCAACGGCATCGACGCATTGAAGGCGCAACTGAACGCAGACGCTATTCATGCGAAAGAAGTCTTACATTCGGAAAAATGAAGATCGCACGATATATATTGGTTTTAGTTCTGACTTTATCGGCAGGATTAAACTTGCGTGCGAAATCATCAAATGAATTAATTCCATTGTACGACTCCACAACGCTGGAGAATATGGAAGGCTTCACAAGTCTTGATTCTGCTTTGAAGAATCCGGAGAAAGTAGTGAAGTTGGTGCTGCGCAAACAGAAGTTCGATCAATTCCCTGCGGAACTCTGGAAGTTTCCGAATCTGCAGTATCTTGATTTGAGTAAAAACAAAATCAAAGAGGTTCCTGATTCCATCAAATTCTTTACTCAACTTCAGATTCTTCACCTTTCCAAGAACAACATAGAATTTATTCCTCGTGAAATCGGCGACTTGAGCAATCTGATGATTCTCGACATCAATCAGAATGAACTTACTGCAATTCCTCCGCAAATCGGTAAACTGAAAAAATTGCGTTATCTCGATTTGTGGAGCAACAACATTTCCATCTTCCCGGAAGAACTGAAAGATCTTGCGGGAACATTAATGGTTCTCGATCTGCGTGTAATACTGATCAATGCTGATACGCAGGAGCACATTCGCGCCATGTTACCGGGAACTGTGATCTACATGTCGCCACCTTGCAAGTGCGACCAGTAAACTCTTTCGTTTCGGTTTTTATCTACTTACCGAATTTCATCGAAACCATCGCCATCACATTTATTCCGGCTTGCGGATAATAGTAATTGTATCGGTAGCTGGTTCCTCCGTAAATAAAACCGTATGTATATCCATTGGCTGAATACATCGTGTTCAATAGATTGTTGATCTGTAAACCGACATTCAACGATTGCATCACACGATTTTCTTTCTTCGATGGTTGAATGATTTCCCACTTTGCATTCACATTGAGCGTATAGTAAGCATCAATGCTTCTCAAATCGTTAGCCGTATTGTCGAGATATTGTTTGCCGACATATTTACCGTTCAGAGTTGCGGTCAAACCTTTCTTGTTTTTCCATGTGAAATTGATTGCGGATATCACAGCCGGGGAGAAGGCGATGTCAACATTATCGAACGTCGAATCAATCTGAATGCCGTTGTCATAATCATCAATGTAATCTGTAAATGACACAATTTTATTCTGACTGAATGTTGCATTACCGGAAACTGAGAATTGTTTGGAGATATTATAACCTGCAGTCAATTCAATTCCGCGACGGAAACTGATATCAACATTCTCTCTCGTATATGCACCTACATCATTTACTTTTCCTGTCAATACAAGCTGATTGATGTAATGCATGTGGTAGATGTTTACTTCTGCTCCGAGTTTCTGACCGGAATATTTCCATCCTGTTTCAACATCGTATAATGTTTCCTGTTTCGGACGGCTTTGCGGACTCGAGTTGGTGAAGTCGTCTCTGTTAGGTTCTTTATTTCCTGTACCGAAAGAGAGATAGAATCGGTTACTGTTATTCGCGTTGAAGTACAAACCTGCTTTCGGATTGATGAACGAATAAAACTGTTCCTGCGGCAAAGAATTTCCGCTGCTGTCCGGCCCTACGAATTGATAGTTGATGATTCTCGACTGTATATCTGCATAAACTGAAAGTTTTTCATTCACCGGCCAACTTGCTTTTATGTAAAGATTGATGTCCGATTTTTCCGCATCGTTTTCATAATATCTTCTGACGGATTCTGCACCGCCGGGCAATCCTGTTGCCCAAATTACTTCACCGAAATGTTTACCGACATAATCTGTTGCCGCACCTCCAATGGTCATTCGTAATCCGCGATCTCCGTTGTAATTCGCACTGTACGTTATGCCGTAGTACCAGTTATCCAGCCAGCGTCTGCGTATTAGATCATTTAGATTTCCTGCTGTATCAGGATATCCGTACGCAGTAAGGTCCTGCTGCATTTGATACTCTTCGTAAAATCCTTTGCCTTTAGTTGCAAACAGCGCTCCGTTGAACAACCAGTTTTTATTCAGATCATAAATGAAATGCAACTGATAATAATCCTGTCCGTAATCGTCAACCTGGTTTTTGTAGTAAGCAATTTCACCAAGACTGTCGATATACATTCCTGCTTCGTTGTACGTGTAATTTCCTGCATTGATGGAATCTTGCGGAACTCCGTACCAACATTGATACGTACGTTCTCTTCCTGAAAATGTAATTGCTTTGATACCGAGCTTTCTTCCTGAATATCCTCCGGAGAAATACCAGGAACGCAAATCCGATCTTCCTCTGTCAATAAATCCATCTGAACCCAATTGCGACAAACGCATATCAAAATTCCACTTCTCATTGATCGTTCCTGTTCCGGCTTTGGCTGTTACTTTCCACGTATTGAAAGATCCACCCGAAGCAACAAGTTGACTGTACGCATTCGGATTATTCGCTTCCGTCTGCAGGTTCAATGATCCTCCGAAAGCTCCTGCTCCATTAGTTGATGTTCCCACACCGCGTTGTATCTGAATATTGTCTGTTGAAGATGCGAGATCAGGCATGTTTACCCAAAACGTTCCTTGTGATTCCTGATCGTTCACAGGAATACCGTTGATCGTTACGTTCACACGAGTTGCATCGCTTCCTCGAATTCGGATTCCTGTATAGCCAACACCGTTCCCTGCGTCTGATGTCGTAACAACGGAAGTTTGATTATTCAAAACATAAGGCAGATCCTGACCGAAATTCTGTGCTGCAATTTCATCGCGATTCACATTGGTAAATGCAGTTCCTGAATTGTCCGTTGCCCTCGTGGAAATAACCAGAACTTCAGGATTCATCACTGCAGATGTTCTCAAACGGAATGAAATTGTTTCGTTTGGTTTTTCAGTACAAACTTTCTGTGTTTCGTAGCCGATTACTTTTACAGATGTACAAATTGCGGAATCTCTGATGCCTTCGATTCTGAAATTACCGCCAATGTCGGTTGTAGTCTTGGCGTATGTTCCTTCAACATACACAACTGCAAACGGAATGGGAATGCCCGCAGTATCGGTAACGTTTCCGCTGATAAAAAAGTTCTGAGCCGGCGACTGAATTGCCGTTAACATCAACGCTGCGAACAGCATTTTCACGTATTTCATTTCACTTTAAATTTTTGAAAACGCAATCTTCATTACGTTTTCGGTTTCCCTACGCAGGTACTAACCTGATCAGGTGTGCGGTTGTCAATTGCTGTTGGTTCAGCTTTTGATTCCGCAGGGTATTCTCTCAGCCCTCTTCATTGGGGCACCCCGTTTTTCTTGCAGCAAATGTATAAAAAACAGATTAATCCTGTTTGCCGAAATGTTTTTCAATAGCGCGAATAGCATTCAGTAAACGTAATTCATAGCGCCCGCTGATCACTTCAAACGGCAATTCATATTCGGTAAGTTCGCGTTTGTACCAATTGAAAAAATAATCACGTCGTTGTGCATTTACACGTGCAGGATCCGGCACCCATGCAATATCATTGGATGTAAGCAAATACAAATCGTATTTGTGCGAAGTGATTTGTTGATCAATCCATGGTGTTGATTTGGAATAAACATCCATGCACCAAACTTTAGAGACGATAAACTCCGTATCACAGAACAAAAAATTATTAGCGCCGGCAGCTGCACGGTTTTCCTGCGACAATTGTTCTTTGGCGATGATTTCAATTTGATTAAGTGTTACCGGCCCGGGATTCAGATTAACATAATCCCTTGCATATTCAGGAACCCAAAGCGTTTGGAATCGCAATGCAAGCGAACGGGCAAGTGTTGTCTTCCCCGTGCTCTCTGCTCCAAGCAACGCAATTCGCTTTACACCTTCTGTTTTTTCTTCCATGAGAAATATCCTGAAATCGCCATAAATGTGTAAAAAATAAATAACACTGCAACAAGATACATTGACGGTCCTTTGATGAAATACAGAACTGCGGACACGGCATCATTTAATATCCAGAAAATCCAGTTTTCAATGTACTTTCTCGCTGTCAGAATGGTAGCCATAACACTGAATGAACTGATCATGGCATCTGCAAATGCAAATTCTGCTTTCAGAAAAAAGTGTGTGAACATGCCAAGCAGGAGACCGAAAAAAATTGAAACTGCAATGGACTTAATAAGATAACCTGATTTTGTATTGCGAATTTCAGCTGCACCTTTTGCATCTTGATTCTTCCAGTTCATCCAACCGTAAATTCCTAAAACAGCATACACGATGTTCAATACCGCTTCATAGTACAACTGTTCTTTGAAATAGATGAACACGAACAACACAGAAGAAAGTGTACCTGCAATCCAACACCATTTTGATACGCGTAGCGCCAGGACAACATACACGATTGCAAGAACGGTTCCGGCCCATGTTATTGCATCAGTTGCTTTAACGGAGGCCCAGACGGTTTCAGTAAATTCCGCTATTGAGAAATTATCCACTTACTTTAATTCCTTCCGCTTTGCAAACATCCAAAGTATTGATCCATGCACCAACAGGATCAGGTTGATCCCAGATAGAACTTACCAATGCAGCACCGGCAAATCCGAGTTCCTTACAGCGTAAAATGTGTTGCGGTGTAATTCCACCTCGAGCAATTACCGGCGATTTACTTTTGTTATTAGCAGCCGTCACGCTGTGCATATTGTATCCGGCATTAAAATTTCCCGTAAGACGATCGAATACCGCACCAAGAAATGCGTATGTGTAAACCTTCTCGGAAGAATACACGTGACCGAGTTTCTGAAAAGAAGTGGAAATAATCGGATTGACAATCGCAATTTTTAGCCGACGGACTCTCCTCCAGGTACTGAATTTTCTTTTGCGGTGAATGCTGGTCAAATGAATTCCGCCAAGTTTGTATTCCGTTGCCAGTTTATGATGCGAATGCACAACAATTCTGTCTCTGAATACTTCAGGGATGGCTTCAAGCAATGTGCGCATGTCCTTCGTATCCATGGAAGGTTTACGCAGATGAAATCGTTCCATCCCGTTCTCCATCAGCTCCCGGATGATTTTAGCATCATCCGGAGAATTCTTCGAGCGTGAAATAACAATTAACCTCATCGATTGTTGTATTTATTACGAATGGCGATGAATTGATTCAGTAAAGATGATTCCCGCTCCAAAGCTGTTCCTACAACCGCAATGTCCGCACCGCCCGCATAAACATGCTCAAGTTGTTCCGCTGTTCTGATTCCACCTCCGCAAATCAAAATTCCCGAAGTGTTTTTACGAACTGATTGAATAAGCATTTCAGGAACAGGTTCTTCAGCACCGCTTCCCGCTTCGAGATAAATTGCTCGCATCCCTAATTGTTCTCCCGCTAAAGCGGTCGCTGCGGCAATTGCCGGTTTGGTACGTGGTACTGGTAAGGATTGACTTACATATTGTACACATGTCATTGATTTCGCTTCAACTAAAATATATCCGGTAGGAATAATTTCAAGTTTGGAATCCCGCAATGCAAATGCAGCTTCTACTTGTTTACCGATTAGCAATTCAGCATTACGTGAAGATATCACACTGAGTAATAAAATAGCATCTGCCAATGCATTAATTTGAGACGGAGATCCAGGAAATATTACAACAGGAACATTACTTCGTTGTCTAATAGAAGTAATCGTTGACCCTGTTTTTTCCGCTCCCTGAAAACTTCCTCCAACGAGTATTAAATCGGGTTCTGTTTCCCGAAATGAATCTAGCAAAGTTTCACATGCCGGATAGTGTTCCGGATCAATCAGCACCGCGAGCAGTTTTTTCCCTGCCGCTGTATTTTTCGCTATGTGTTGTTGTACTTTCATTAATCTATACAGTTTCGGTCCACGCAAGAACCATGTCTTCAATTACTCTGAATCGGATGTTTCTGCTGATCCGAAAATCTTTGTCTTCAAGAATTGCACTGCAACTGCTTGATGAGAGATTGTCAACAAAAATATTGTTTCTCAGATACACTCCGTCTTTGCCGTAAACTTTAAACATAGCTTCTTTTGCCGACCATAAACGAATCAGGTCGTCTATTGATTCCGACGCAAGGTAATGTTGCTCTGTTTCATTCAGGTATTTGTGTCGGATGCGCAGCACGCGCTCATTCAATTGCTCCAAATCAATTCCGCATGGATGTATTGATTTGTATACCACAACGTGATTTCTGCTATGCGAAAACGATATAAACCCTTCCGGTTCTAACAAAGGTTTGCCGTACGATTCATATTTAATTCGGGTCCGGGGCGCAATGATCTTGTGCAAAATCCGCATCACAAGTATTTGCTTTTTACGTGCTTCGATGTAATCCGGAACTTCTGAATCAATTCCGTATTCTTCTCCCGAAATTTGAAGCGCTTCAAGTGTTTCTTCAATTTCCCAGTGGATTATTTCCCCTTCTTTTTCTTTGAAATGATGAACAAGCGGCATATTCAGTGTGTAGTCCTGTTGTGTGCAGATTTATAGTAACTTTGCAATCCTAAAGAAAAGTAATCATGACCAAAACAGCTGTCGACTCAAAATTGAATTACAAGGTTAAAGATATTTCCCTCGCAGAGTGGGGAAGAAAAGAAATTATTCTTGCCGAAGCGGAAATGCCCGGCTTGATGGCGTTGCGTTCCGAATATGGCGCGTCTAAACCACTGAAAGGTGCGCGTATCGCGGGTTGTCTTCATATGACAATTCAAACAGCCGTACTTATCGAAACTCTCGTTGAACTCGGTGCTGAAGTTACATGGTCATCATGTAATATCTTCTCTACGCAGGATCATGCCGCTGCTGCAATTGCTGCTGCAGGTATTCCCGTTTTCGCGTGGAAGGGAATGAACAACGAAGAATTCGATTGGTGTATTGAACAGACTTTGTTCGCATTCAGCGACGGAAAGCCATTGAACATGATTCTCGATGATGGCGGCGATTTGACCAACATGGTATTCGACAGGTTCCCTGAACTTGCTGCAGATATCCGCGGTTTGTCGGAAGAAACAACTACGGGCGTTCACCGCTTATATGAGCGCATGAAGAATGGCACTTTGGTAATGCCTGCCATCAACGTAAACGACTCCGTTACAAAATCTAAGTTTGATAACAAATACGGTTGCCGTGAATCACTCGTTGACGCGATCCGTCGTGCAACAGATATCATGCTTGCGGGTAAAGTTGCTGTTGTTGCCGGTTATGGCGACGTTGGTAAAGGCTCTGCACAGTCATTGAGCAGTCAGGGTGTTCGCGTTATCGTTACTGAAATCGATCCGATCTGCGCTTTGCAAGCCGCGATGGACGGTTATGAAGTGAAGAAAATGGATGATGCTGTAAAACGCGCTGACATCATAGTTACAACAACAGGTAACAAGGATATCGTTGTTGGTCGTCACTTCAAGTCAATGAAACACAACGCTATCGTTTGTAATATCGGTCACTTCGATACAGAAATCGATATGGCTTGGTTGAATAAAAACTATGGTAACACTAAAGATACCATAAAGCCTCAGGTGGATAAATACTCCATTGATGGGAAAGATATCATCGTTCTTGCAGAAGGGCGCTTAGTGAATCTTGGTTGTGCAACAGGACATCCTTCTTTCGTGATGTCCAATTCGTTCACAAACCAAACTCTTGCTCAATTGGAACTGTGGAGTAACTACAAGAACTACGAGAAGAAAGTTTACACACTTCCGAAGCATCTTGATGAAAAAGTTGCCGCGTTGCATCTGGCGAAGATCGGTGTCGAACTCGACGTGCTTTCTGATGAACAGGCTGCATACATCGGAGTTAATGTTGAAGGTCCATTCAAACCTGAACACTATCGTTACTAGAATATTCCGGTTAGGAAATCAAAAAGCCATCACGTACGTGATGGCTTTTTTTAATTCTGCACTCTAAGCGCGTTACCGTCGAAGATGTAATTGTATCGTTGCAGCGGAACTACCGCCGGCCCTCCGATGGTACTTCCATCACTCAACAGAAACTGCGATCCGCACTTATTTTCCTTCAGAAGAATGTTGCTGGAATCAACTTCTACAATCGCATCTGATTCATCGGCATGCACCGGACAAGCACGATCGTAAATCATAAATTCCGATTGCGATTTTCTGTAAATCACAAGTCCGCGATATCCACCTGAAACATATTTCCACCCGCCGATCGTTGTCAGTTGAATATTCTGCGGATCGTTGATGTATATCGTGAAATTCACATACGCATACGGCACACCTTGCTGTTCCTTCTTACAGGTAATTCCCGTAATCGCTAAAAGCAGAAACAGAGTTATTGATCTTTTCATGTTAAACAAATTTACGAAATGCAATCTTCGGGCGTGGATTTCGTTTTAAGTTTGTATATCACTATGAAAAAGTTCATCACGCTCATCGTACTTGCTCTGTTATGGTTCGTTAATCCCGCTTTATCTCAAGACGGAGGAAACGGAGATGGTGGCCAGAAGGTAAAAACTGAAACAGGTCGTGCCGCTCGTCGCAAAGCCAAAAAAGAATGGAAAGAGAAGCGACGCAAAGACATGAGCGATGCTCAGGCGAAGAAGAATTACAATAAAAAATACAACTCCAAGAAAGTTCGAAAACGCATGAAGAAGAACGAAAAGAAAGCGAAGCGGAACAACGAACATAAGCGTGAATTCTTCGTAACGCGTTGGTTCAAAAAAAAGCACTGACCACTTATCTTCCTGATTGGACCAGTTGTGCCCGAATAGCGGCAACTTATGTAAATAATCGTTTAAATTCGCTTTATTTAACTGGTTTTCGTAGCTTTGTTAAATCGTTCTTTAAAGGGTTGAAGCCCCGAACCTGCCACCGGTTTTAACACACCGGAATTCCCGGATTTTCCGGGTCGCCTGTATCAACATCTTTCAACGATCAGGTATGCTCCGCTCCAACGTCCCCTCGGATGCGGGTTAAAATTCGTATTAGTCTGTATTTTAGTTAGTTGCATTTTCTGTTTTGAGAATTGTCATGCTCGTGTCAAACCGCCTTAAACAGTGCAAATTTTTGTTAATACTTTATTTGCACGCCAGAAATAAAACTATCTATATTTACCGACTTCAAATCGCACGACCAATTATTTAACACGAAACCGATTTATTATGCTGCGAAAAATCTACGTTGCAATTACGCTGTTATTTGCTACTTCATTGGTAGCTTACGCTCAGGGCGGTGGTGAAATCAAAGGTAAGCTGATCGACAAAACAACGCGTGAAGGAATTCCTTTCGCTGTCGTTACATGCACAAAAGGTGGGGTAAATGCAGGAGGAGCCACGACTGACCTCGATGGTAACTTCACAATTAAACCTCTTGCCGCTGGTACTTACTCCGTGAAAGCTCAGTATACCGGCTATCAAACTACAGAAATGCAAGGCATTACTGTGGCGGAATTGAAAACCGCCTATATCACTGTTGAGATGACCACTACAAGTGTTCAGCTCGGCGACGTGGTAATTGTGAGTTACAAAGAACCGCTCATCGACCCGGATACAAAGTCGGGTGGAACAGTAACACGTGAGGAATTCCTCGCGATGCCTTCTAAAAACCTAAACTCAGTGGCTGCGACCACTGCAGGTGTTTACCAGTCTGACGAAGGTGAAGGACTCAGCGTTCGCGGTTCACGCGATGCGGGTACTGCATACTTCATCGACGGTCAACGCGTTATCGGTTCAACAGGACTACCGCAGCAGTCTATTGAACAGGTGAGCGTGATCACTGGTGGTGTACCTGCTCAGTTCGGTGACGCAACCGGCGGTGTTGTAAACATCACAACTCGCGGACCGCAGAGCCAGTATTTCGGTGGTGTCGAACTTATCACTTCAGAAGTTCTTGATGACTATGGTTACAACTTCGTTGGTTTCAGTGTTGGTGGTCCACTCGTTATGAAGCGTGACTCCGTGAACGGCGATAAAGCTATTCTCGGTTTCATACTCTCCGGTGAAGGTGTTCTTGAAAAAGATCCTGATCCATCGGCGATCGGAACTTACAAAGTGAAAGATGATGTTCTTGCTGAACTCGAAGCGAATCCCCTTCGCCCTGCTCCAAACGGTTCAGGTTTCGTTCGTAACTCAGAGTTTATCACAATGGACGATCTCGAACCAATCAAAGCGCGTCAGAACGTAGCAACTAAAGCACTTCGTCTGAATGCGAAAATCGATTTTAAACCTACTGACAACCTGAATATCACTTTCGGTGGTTCGGTAGACTTCGGATCACAGCACAACTATATTTATGAGTATGCGCTTTTGAACCCGGTTAACAACCCGCAGCAAATCACTAACACTTGGCGTGTTTACACCCGTATCACACAGCGTTTCGGCGCTCAGGGTGCTGATGCTCAGAAGTCAACTTCTAACATCAAGAATGCGTTCTATACATTGCAGGTTGGTTATACTTCTTTCAAGAGAACAACTCAGGATGATACCCACAAGGACCGTCATTTCGATTACGGTTATGTTGGTACATTCCGTCAGTTAAAAACACGTGTATTCGCACCGGGTAATATTGATTACTACGGCGATACATTGTTCGGTTACGTTCAGGCAGCTTATTCGGATTCTGCAATTCAGTTCTCTCCTTATTATATGGACGAAAACGGAAACATGGTTTCTCCGAACCCATTGATGTCGAACTACACTTCCTTCGTATTCGGAAACCTTGGTACTTATTCAAATCCTGATGGACTTGACAATACAGGTGATGAGTACTACTCAATGTCCGGAAACCAGGACGTGGTTCTTGCTAACCTCGGTCTTCCTAACGGTTACCGTCCTACAGACGTTTACTCATTGTGGTACAACACGGGTCGTCAGTACGGTGGTTATGAAATCATCGATCAAACTCAATTCCGTGTGTTCACCAGCTTCTCTGCTGATATCAAGAACCACGCAATTCAGGTTGGTTTCGAATTCGAACAGCGTACAGAACGTGCTTACAACCTTTCTTCACTCGGTCTCTGGACTCGTATGCGTCAATTGGCTAACTACCATTTGACACAGCTTGACCTTGCGAATCCGATTCTGGTTGATTATGGTACTTACGATGCATTCCTTTTCGATCGTTACTACGACGGAGGTCAGCAGCGTTGGTTCGACGTTCAAATGCGTGAGAAACTCGGTCTTGCTGCTAACAGCACAGATTGGATCGACGTAGATGCTTACTCTCCGGATTTCTATTCTCTGGATATGTTCAGTGCTGATGACTTGTTGTTGGATGGTAATAACATCGTAAGCTACTACGGTTACGACCACATGGGTAACCGTGTTAAAGCAAGTGACGAAGCTTCATTCGACGACTTCTTTACTACAAAAGACGACAACGGTAACTTCACTCGTTCTATCCCTGCATTCCGCCCGATTTACATGGCTGGATATATTCAGGATAAGTTCGACTTCAAAGATCTGAAGTTCAATGTTGGCCTTCGTATCGACCGTTTCGACGCAAACCAAAAAGTCCTGAAAGATCGCTTCCTGTTCTATGAAGCAAAAACTGTTGCTGAAGCAGACAACTTCACACATCCTACAAACATGGGTGATGACTATGTTGTTTATGTAAATGATGCAAACAACCCAACTGCAGTTGCAGGTTATCGTAATGATAACGTTTGGTATGATGCAAACGGTAACGAAATCTCTGACCCGATGTCAATCGCTCAGCTTTCTACAACCGGCCGTATCACTCCTTACTTGGTTAACCCGTCAGAAACACAAGTAACATCTAAAGCGTTCAAAGATTATGATCCTCAGTTGATCTTCATGCCGCGTATCGCGTTTGCATTCCCGATCTCTGAAGAAGCGAACTTCTTTGCACACTATGACGTATTGACACAGCGTCCTACAAGCGGTTACCGTTTGGATCCTTTGCAGTACTACTACATCCAAAACCGTGTTGGTTTGTTCAACAACAACCCGGATTTGAAACCGCAGCAAACTACAGACTACGAAATCGGATTCACTCAGACGCTTACAGCTCGTAAAAACTCTGCGATCACGCTTTCTGCTTTCTACCGTGAAATGCGTAACATGATTCAGGTTGTATCTGTAAACTACGCTTACCCTGTTAACTACCTCACTTACGGAAACATCGACTTCGGAACTGTTAAAGGTTTCACAGTTGCATACGACCTCCGTCGTACCGGTGGTGTTCAGTTGACTGCATCTTACACGCTTCAGTTTGCTGACGGAACAGGTTCTGGTGCTACTGAAGCTGCATCACTCGTAAGCAATGGTCAGCCGAACCTTCGTACAACAGTTCCTCTGGACTTCGATCAGCGTCATGCTATCGTTTGTAACATTGACTACCGTTTCGGTTCAGGTTCAAATTACACAGGTCCGGTTTGGACACGCAAGAATGGCAAAGAGGTTCGTGTGTTTGACAACGTGGGTGCTAACGCAGTTATCCGCGCAGGTTCAGGAACACCATATACTCAGCAGTCTAACGCAACACCTGAAGCTCAGTTTGGTGTAGCTAGCCGTCCAACTCTTGATGGTTCTGTAAACGGATCACGTTTGCCTTGGCAGGTTCGTATGGATCTTCGTGTCGATAAGAACATTGACTTGTCATGGGGATCAGGCGAGAACAAAAAGGCTGCAAATCTCAATATATATCTTCAGGTACTTAACGTGTTGAACACGAAAAACGTTCTCGGTGTTTACCGATATACCGGAAATGCTAATGATGATGGTTACCTGTATGCTGCGCAAACACAATCTTTGATTGCTGCAATGAATAGCGAACAGTCATTCCGTGATCTTTACACAGTTAAAGTAAACAACCCTTCGAACTACAGCATCCCTCGCCGTATTCGTCTGGGTGTAATGCTCGACTTTTAATCTTAACGCGTGATTTCCTAATACACGAAACAAGGAAGTAGAAACATTAAAATGGAAGTAACAATGAAAATCAAGCGTCAAATAATTCTCTCAGCTGCTGCGATTCTGGCTTTTGCGTTACAAATTGACGCAAGAGAGAATGTCCCGAATGGTGAACGTCGTGACGGCGGTTTCCGCACCTATGATCCGGGTCAGGAAGTTGCTGCATCTTGTACACCTGCAACTGCAAAAACAGACATGGATATCAACAACGTGCGCACTACCATCATGACCGGTGGTGACATGTGGTGGGATCTTGTTAACGCTAAATACGAAATTCCCAAAGGCGGACGTGCACATTCAATCTTCGCCGGTGCTCTTTGGATTGGCGGTTTAGATGCGGGCGGTCAGTTGAAAGTTGCTGCTATGACTTATCGTCAGACCGGTAATGATTTCTGGCCGGGCCCTCTGGATACAACAACTGTTTCTATCGAAGGAACAACTTGTACTGCATTCGACCGTCACTGGAAGATTACCCGTAAAGAAGTTGATGATTTCGTAACGAACCAAACTGTGCAGATCCCGGGTTATTCAGTGCCTCTTGTAATTCAGAACTGGCCTGGTAATGGTGATGCTTCATTGGGACAGGGTCACTACCTCGCTCCGTTTGTGGACGTAGACGGTGACGGATTCTACAACTACCAAGCCGGTGACTATCCTGGTTATGATGTTGAAGGAACTCTTGGATGTACACGTTTCCAGCTTTTCGGTGACCAAACACTTTGGTGGGTGTTCAATGATAAAGGAAACATTCACTCTGAGTCAGGAGCTGCTGCTATCGGTCTTGAAATCCATGCTCAGGCATTCGGATTCTCAACAAACGATGAGATCAACAACATGACCTTCTATTCTTACAAGATCATCAACCGTTCTACTGTTGCGATGAACAATACGTACTTCGGACAGTGGACAGATGCTGATCTTGGTGAATATCAGGATGACTATGTTGGTTGCGACGTTGCTCGCGGTTTGGGTTACACTTACAACGGTGACCAAAACGACGGATCAAGTGCTCAGCCTGCTGCAGGAACTTATGGTGCTAATCCACCGGCAATCGGTATGGACTTCTTCGAAGGGCCAATCGCTGATCCTGCTGACGGAATCGACAACGACCGTGACGGACAAGTTGACGAACTCAATGAACAGATCATCATGTCTAAGTTCGTTTATTACGATAACAACTTCTCGGTTCGTGGTAACCCTGAGAACGGAACGCATTTCTACAACTATCTCTCAGGATTCTGGAAAGATGGTTCTCCATTGACTTATGGTGGTAACGCTTACGGTGGAAGCACTGTGTGTGACTTCATGTTCCCTGGTGAAACAGATCCAACCGGTTGGGGAACCAATTTCGTTCCTCAAGCTCCTTGGGATGAAGTAACTTCGTTAAACACGCCATTCGACCGTCGTATGTTGCAGTCTGCGGGTGCCTTCACTCTTCAGCCGGGTGCTGTAAATTATATCACAGTTGGTGCTGTGTGGGCGCGTGCTTCAAGCGGCGGACCGACTGCATCTGTTGAATTGATGCGTACCACGGACGACAAAGCACAGCGTCTTTTCGATAACTGCTTCCGTACACTTGATGGTCCTACTGCTCCGGATCTTACTCTTCAGGAGTTGAATCAGGAGATTGTAATTTACATGACGAACAAGGACGGTTCTAACAACTTCCTTGAACGTTATGAAGCCTACGACCCGGGCATCGTTTATACTTCACTTGATCCGGCTTTGGCTAGTATCGACACTACCTACAACTTCGAAGGATATCAAGTGTTCCAGTTGAAAGATGCTACGGTAACTACAGCAGACCTTTACAACCCAGACAAAGCTCGTCTTGTTGCACAATGCGATATTCAAAACGGCGTTGCACAGTTGGTAAACCGCGAGTTCGATCAGTCACTGGGTGCCGATGTGCCGCAAGACATGACAATTGAAGCTAGTGATGACGGATTGGTTCATTCGTTCTCTATCAAGACGGATGCATTCGCTTCAGGTAATACTACTCTTGTCAATCATAAGACATATTACTTTATGGTTCTTGCTTACTCATACAATAACTATATTTCTTACAATGATGTATCATTCGATCCGTTGAACCCATTGACTCCTTCTAACATCGGTCAGAAGAAGCCTTACCTCGCAGGTCGTAAGAACGTTAAAGTTTACTCTGCGATTCCGCACATCACTTCACCTGAAGCAGGTGGAACTGCTCAGCAGTCTACGTACGGAAGCGGTCCTAAGTTGACACGTATCGAAGGAAGCGGTAACGGAGCAAACATTCTTGAACTTACTGATGCTTCGGTTAACGGAATTCTCAGTGCTCAAACTGTAAACAATGGCGGCACTTCACGTCTTGATGCTGTTCAATATGAAGGTGGTGCCGGTCCGGTTAACATTAAGGTTATTGATCCTTTGAACGTGCCGCAAGGTTACTTCACGATTCAAATGATCGACAACCCTGCAACAGGTTACATTGCGAAAGACACTGCTAAATGGGTGTTGAAAGAAGTTGATGCTTCCGGAAATATGCTGCGCAGTTGGGCTTCTGACACTAGCATCAATTTCCAGAGCACTTATGCCAATGAACAAATCATTCCTGAAATCGGAATGTCGGTAACATGGGCGCAGGTTCAAACTCCTGGATTAGATGCAAACCCTGATCGTAATGGTTTCCTATCTTCTTCATTGACATTCGCTGATCCGACCAAAGATTGGTTATCCGGAATTGTTGATGATGACAGCCAGAGTGAAACAAACTGGATTCGTTCTGGAACTACTCAAGGTACAGGAGTTTGCGTTGCAGATTTCAACGACCGTTACCAGTCCAGTCAACCAATCGATGGAGATGGTATCTACGAAAAAGTTGTTGATGGAATTTGGGGACCTTACCGTATGGGCTCATACAATCCTACAACTACGCAAACAACAATTTGTTACCCTGCCGGCCCGGCGTGGAGCCCTGCGCCATTCGCATCAACGGCATTGAATAAATTCGACCAGCTTCCGAACGTTGACGTTGTTCTTACTAACGATCGTTCGAAATGGACACGTGTTTCTGTTATCGAAGTTGGACCGAACCCTTCACAGAACCAAGGTGCTCGTGAGTGTTTCCACCTACGTGCAGCAGCTTCTGTAGATAAGTATGGTCGTACGGGTGACGGAATTGTAAGCAGCGATCCGAATGATGCGGATTTCATTGCATCACGCGGAATGAGCTGGTTCCCTGGTTACGCAATCAACCTTGAAACAGGTGAGCGTTTGAATATGGCATTCGGAGAAAACTCTGCATTGTCATCCGATAACGGTCGTGATATGCTCTGGAACCCGACATCAACAGTTCAAACACAACTTCCATTCGGATATGATCTCGTTTGGGGTGGTATGCATTACGTTTATGTATTCGGACACAATGGTAACGCACGTTTCACTTCCGGAACATTGATCAATGAACTTACTGACGTTCCTGCATATGATTGCGGTCAAATGATTCAGAAAGTGCTTGCATCTGATTCAAGTGCAAATGCTGAATTGAGAGCAGTGTGGTCTGATGCGCATTGGGTGTCAATTCCAATGCTGGACGAAGAGTTCGCAACTTGGAACTACGGCAATAACTACCAGGGTTCACAAGTAATTCCTACTGATGCGAAAGTTCGTTTGCGTGTTGCAAAACCTTACCGCCGCTTCTTTACCGGAATTACAGGTACTAATACACTTACTGCAAGCGATAGTGCTGCAGCTCCGGTGAACATGAACAACCCGATGTATTCATTCAACACATTTGATCTGAATGTTGTAACAGACGACAATGAGTCTGCAGTGAATGCGTTGGATCTGATCAATGTTGTTCCGAACCCATACTATGCATATTCAGGTTACGAAGTGAATCAGTTCGACAACCGTGTGAAATTCACGAACCTTCCTGAGAAATGTGAAATTCATATCTATACAGTGAGTGGTACGCTTATCCGTAAGTTCACGAAAGATTCTCCTCAAACTTATCTTGACTGGGATTTGAAAAACCAGGCAGGCATTCCGGTTGCGAGTGGATTGTACATTATCCACGTGAATGTAGAAGGTGTTGGAGAGAAGATCCTGAAATGGTTCGGTGTTATGCGTCCTGTTGACCTTGACACATATTAATCGCAACGGATCGCATGAAATTCAAGTTATTCAAGTACAGAAAGCACGAGACTATGAAAACAACGAATAAAGTCCTTACAGGTGTCCTGACAGCCGGAATGCTTTTCGCCGGAACATCCTCTTCAATTGCCGGTAACGGTGATCGTGCAGGGCAGGCAGGAGCAACAGAACTTCTGATCAATCCAATGGCGCGTAGCAGCGGATGGGGTGGAGCTAACTCGGCTTCAGCTCGCGGACTGGATGCGTTCTATATGAACATTGCAGGTACTGCGCACACAAAGCGCACAGAGCTCATATTCTGTCGTACAAATTGGCTGAGCGGCACGGATATTGCAATTAACTCTTTCGGATTTACGCAACGTGTTGGTGAAACAGGTGCGATTGGTTTGGCTGTAATGTCAATGGACTTCGGCGAAATCCAGATTACAACTGTTGATTTGCCTGAAGGCGGCGTTGGTACATTCCATCCAACATATACGAACATCGGATTGTCGTATGCTAAAGGATTCTCTGAAAACATTTACGGCGGTATTGTTGTAAAAGCAGTTTCAGAATCAATCGCAGACGTTGCAGCTCGCGGTGTTTGTTTGGATGCAGGTATCCAGTACGTAACCGGTAAGTGGGAACAGATTCACTTCGGAATTTCACTTCGTAACGTTGGACCACGCATGCGTTTCTCCGGTGACGGTTTGTCGTTCCGCGGAACTTCTCCTTTAGGTTCATACGCAATGACATTGGAACAGCGTACTGCTGATTTCGATATGCCAACGCTTTTGAACATCGGTGGTTCATACGACATCTATTTCAAGAAAGACAGCACTTCAATGAAAAATCACCGTGTAACCCTTGCAGGTACATTCACTTCAAATTCATTCTCAAAAGATGAATTCCGTGGTGGTGTTGAGTACGCTTGGCGCAACATGTTGATGCTTCGTGCAGGTTATGTTTACGAAGAAGGTATCACTTCACCGGAAACACGTACTACTGCATTCACCGGTGTTAATGGCGGTGTTACAGTGGAATTGCCTTTCGGTAAACGCGGATCATCTTTCGCGGTTGATTATTCTTACCGTCACACAAATCCGTTCAACGGTTGCCATACATTCGGAGCTCGTTTGAACCTCTGATTCTTCAGAATTCACGGATTTTTATTACATTTGAATCAATGAGGAGAGTCCCGCTTATGCGGGATTCTCTTTCTGTTTTAAGTCAACTACTCAATACAACATAATGTCACAGTTTGTATATTTCACAGAAGAAGGTCTTCAAAAGTTGAAAGATGAACTTCACTTTCTGAAAACGAAAGAAAGACCCTCTATTTCGAAGCAAATTGCTGAGGCAAGAGATAAGGGTGATTTGTCCGAGAACGCCGAATACGATGCCGCTAAAGAAGCGCAGGGGCTACTGGAGCTGAAGATTTCGAAGTTGGAAGAGACTTTGCAGAATGCGCGTATTGTTGACGAATCGCAACTGGATACTTCAAAAGTTTTGATCCTATGCAAAGTGACGATCAAAAACGTGAAGAACAACCAGAAAATGACTTACACGCTCGTCCCTGAGAATGAAGCCGACCTTAAGTCAGGAAAGATTTCAGTGAACTCACCGATTGCCAAAGGTTTGCTGGGCAAGAAAAAGGGTGAAAAAGCTGACGTCACTGTTCCGAACGGTACTATGACATTTGAAATCGTAGATATCGCTCGTTAATGGCCAGTATTTTCTCCAGAATAGTAACACGCGAAATTCCGTGTTACAAGATTGCTGAAACTGAAAACTGTCTTGCTTTTCTTGACGTTTTTCCATTGGTACATGGTCACGTTCTTGTGATCCCGAAGAAAGAAGTGGATTACATCTTCGATCTGGAACCGGAACTCTTCAGCGAGTTGCATTCATTTTCACGCGGTGTTGCGAAAGCAGTAAAATCTATTGTGGAATGCCGCAGAATCGGTGTTGCCGTTATTGGTCTTGAAGTTCCGCATGCGCATATTCATCTTGTGCCGATGAATACGATCGGTGATATCAACTTCTCCAGAGAAAAATTAAAACCATCTCAATCGGAACTGAGCGCAATGGCAGATAAAATCGCTACTGCTTACAGCGCGATGTTCAAGGTGTAATTATTTTTTCTTCTTCTCCGTTGATGCGCGCTCAGGATTCTTACTGATGAACGCATCCCATCCACTGTATTTTGTAGTTGATTGTCCGGCAGGGCCGCTTTGAAAATGATGACAAACTGCTGCGGCAAGACCGTCTGTTGCATCCAGCAATTTCGGTAACTCCTTTATCGACAACAGTTGTTGCAACATCTTGGCGACTTGTTCCTTCGACGCATTACCATTTCCGGTAATTGACATTTTAATTTTCTTCGGACTGTATTCGAAAATCGGTATATCCCGGTACAATGCAGCGGCAATTGAAACACCTTGTGCACGACCGAGTTTGAGCATGGACTGGACATTCTTTCCGAAGAATGGAGCTTCAATAGAAAATTCATCAGGCATATGCTTTGCAGCAAGCGCTGTCGTTTCTTCGAAAATCTTTTTCAGTTTCAATGCCTGATTTTCGAGTTTCTCCATTCGCACAACGCCAAGATCAACAAGTTCCATTTTGTTTCCTCTCACCAGTATCACGCCGAAGCCCATTACTGTTGTCCCGGGATCCACACCAAGTATGATTTTCTCTTTCTGCATTCAATAGTTGTAGCTATACACTGTGCATTATGCTATTTTTACCGTAATGCTTACATCACGGCAAAAGAACATCGCGCTGATAGTTTTAAAGGTAGCAATAGTTTGTTTTGCTGTGTACAGTGTCGGTAATTCCGCACATACGTTTTTCGTTACGAAATCCGGATTTGAATTACTGATGCATGCACTGTCAGCGAACAAATTGTTGTTGATTGTTGTTGTTCTGCTCATGCCGCTGAACTGGCTCGCAGAGGCGCAGAAGTGGAGGATCATTGCAGGGAGATCAGAGAAAATATCTTTAGGAAAATCATTATCAGGTGTGCTTGCGGGTCTGGCTACAGGTGCAGCAACTCCGAATCGTTCCGGGGAATTCGCAGGGCGAATTTTGGCATTAAAGCAAACTGATTTCAAAGACGGAGTCGTGCTGACATTTTTCAGCTCTGCAGTTCAGGTTATGATAACCGTACTGGCGGGAGCAGCAGGATTATTGTATTTCCGGAATCATTCATTGCTCACGAAGCATGCTCACCATTTTGCAATCATGATCGGAGTTTGCTTTGTTCTTTTGCTTGTCGTGATTCTTTTCTTGAAATCGAAAAAGGCACAGGATAAATTACGAGTATTAAAACAAATAGATCGCACATTGCTGTTGCAAGCAGGTTTGTGGTCTTCGCTACGCTATTGTATTTATACTTTTCAGTTTTATCTTTTGCTTCGGGTTACCGGCGTTCCTTGCTCGTCGACAGCACTGCTTGCAGCAATTGCAGTGAATTATCTGGTGATTACGATCATTCCTACATTCATGATTTCGGAAATATTCGTTCGCGGTTCTGTTGCGGCAGGAGTAATCGGAGTTCTGTGCGGGAATGGAGAAACAGCAGCCATGTGTGCATTGCTTTTATGGTTGCTCAATGTGGGCGTTCCTGCAATTGCGGGTGTTGTAGCAGTAGTTCGAATGCGAATCAATCAATCGTTGTGATGGAAAGCGGAGGTTGGATATTGCTCGCGGTTTCAGTGGTGTACACCATGCTTCTAGTTGCGGCGCTGTACGGCTATTTTAGAAAATCAATTTCCCCGACTGCGATTGATGTTCAACTGAAAACAGCAGTAGTTGTTGCTGCGCGAAATGAAGCGGAGAACATATCTGCTTTGTTGAAATCGTTAAGCGAGCAGATACACAAACCGGATGAAATTATTTTTTGTGATGATCATTCGGAAGACGGTACTGCAACTGTGATTACTGATACTGCGAAGTTGTTATCCTTGAATGTTCGTGTCTTTAATTCCGATGGAATAGGAAAGAAGCATGCATTGACACGCGCAATTGCTATGAGCAGTGCGGATATCATTCTCGTGACGGATGCAGATTGCACGTTGCCTGCAAATTGGATTCAGGCGCATGTAAAAGCTTACAATGATCCGCAAATAAATTATGTTGCGGGAATGGTTGATGTGATGGAGTCAGAGGGAATTTCCGCTGTTGCCGCAATTGAGAATATCTTTCTTCAGATTGCATCGACGGGCTTGGGTAAGTTAGGAATTCCATTCCTCAGTAATGGAGCGAACATGAGTTTCAGGAAATCATGGTTTGACAATTCGGGAGGATTTCAAGGAGATGAATCAGCATCCGGAGACGATGTTCGTTTGTTGATGCGCGCTGCTGCACAACCGCATTCAATAGCGTGGCTAGCCTGTACATCGGTAGTCCGAACAACTGCTGCCGCCACGGTCGGAGAACAGGTTAACCAAAGATCCCGTTGGCTCTCCAAACTGTTGAAGATGCAAGGACCCCTAGCAATGCTGTCGGGTTCGGTATTGCTGACGGTACAGATTATTGTGCCATTGTTTATCATTCGATTAGTGGCGTTTGGCGAAGCAGAATCAGCATTGACCGTCGCGGTTTTTCTGAAATCCTTCATTGAGCTTTTGTTATTATCTTTAGCGGTTCCGTTTTTTAAACGGCCCGTTTTATTGTTGTTTTATCCGCTTGCTGTGATTGTGTATCCTGCAGTTGCAGTTACCTCTTTTGTTAAAGCATTAAGTGGGAAAACAAAATGGAAGGGGCGCACATTGAGAAACGGTGTTCACGAATGAAAGAGAGACAGGAAAAATCATTTTCATTAGCTTCATTTGCCTTGCAGCGATTGAAGCGGAACCGTCTTTCCATGTTCGGGATCGGCATTATTGCCATAATGATGTTGATTTCAATTCTCGGTTATCTCATCACTCCCGATTCCAGCCCTGATGCAGCAACGCACATTGAAGAAATCAGTATTCGCAAGCCGGGATTTTCATGTCAGCTGATTAAGCTCCGCAAGAATATTCCATCTACTGATCAGAATTTTATCTCCACCATGTTATTCGGACAGCCGAATGAATATGAATATCACGCGATCAAGAAATACTGGTTCAAAGGCAATGATATTTATTGGGAAGAATATCAGGAAGGTGAAATCGGTCGTGTGTGGCGTTACAATCTGGCAGATGCTATCTATGCAATCAATCCTGCATTTCAAATCAGCAATGATTCTGTTGGAGGTACAATTGATTTTTACGCTTATGGTGATGCGCGTAAAATTCACAAAACTGTAACTGAACTTCAGAATGAAGTAACTGCCAATATTTATGATAAGTCATTTGTATTGGGTACTGATCATTTTGGTCGTGATTTGCTGAGTCGACTGATGATCGGTTCACGGATTTCACTTTTCGTAGGATTCATCTCTGTAGTGATTTCAATTTTCATAGGGATACTCATGGGTGCATTGGCCGGATTCTTCCGCGGATGGGTTGATGATTTAATCATGTGGGTTATCAATGTTGTATGGTCGATTCCGACATTGTTGTTGGTGATTGCAATCACATTGGTATTGGGGCGCGGCATCTTCCCGATTTTCGTTGCTGTAGGATTGACGATGTGGGTGGAGACGGCACGCGTGGTTCGCGGACAAATTCTCAGTGTTCGTGAAAAAGAATTTGTTGAAGCAGGTCGTGCATTAGGGTTTACAAACCTTCGTCTCATTTTACGTCATATTCTTCCGAATGTGATGGGTCCGGTGATTGTAATTTCTGCGAACAACTTCGCATCTGCTATTCTCATTGAGGCAGGTTTGAGTTATCTCGGAATCGGTGTTACGCGTCCAACACCATCGTGGGGAATGATGATCAGCGAATACAAAGGCTACATTCTGACCGGTGACGCTTATCTCGCGGTTTTGCCTGGAATTGCAATTATGCTTGTGGTGTTGGCGTTTATGTTGCTCGGTAACGGTTTGCGTGATGCGATTGACACCAAGATGGCTGAAGATAATATCATGACATAATTATTGCAGCGGTCGGTCGATTATCCCAATATTCCGCTTTCTGATTTTGTGAACAATCGTTGAATTCCCGTCAGTATTTTTCTATTTTTACAACACACACAACAACACACATTTTATGCATATAGCTATTGCCGGAAATATCGGCTCCGGTAAAACGACGCTGACCACTTTACTTTCGAAGCATTACGGTTGGCAGGCGCTTTACGAGGACGCAGATGAGAACCCTTATCTCAGCGATTTCTACGAAGACATGCAGCGTTGGTCATTCAACCTGCAGATTTACTTTCTGAATAGTCGTTTTGCACAAGTTCAGGAAATCAGAAACACCGGCAAGAATGTGATTCAGGACAGAACCATTTATGAAGATGCGCACATTTTTGCGCCGAACCTTCATGCAATGGGATTGATGACAACGCGAGATTTCGAAAACTACTTTTCGCTTTTCCGTTTGATGGATTCGCTGGTGAAAGCACCTGATCTGATCATCTATCTGCGCGCCTCTGTTCCTGTTCTTGTATCTCAAATTCAGAAACGCGGTCGCGATTATGAAAACGCGATTCGCATTGATTATCTCAAGCGTTTGAATGAGCGTTATGAAGCGTGGATTTCCACATATGATTCAGGCAAACTGCTGATCATTGATGTGGATGAAAATAAATTTCACGAGAACGCAGAACATCTTGGAGAAATCATCAATAAGATTGATGCGCAGATAAACGGGTTGTTTTAATTACATTTGATTCAATAGAAAAAGGCTTCCATATGGAAGCCTTTTTCTATTATGCAATAATTTAAGTTAGTGATGGCTCGCGCACTTATCACCACAGCTCTTAGTACATTCTTCTTTTGTTTTGCAACCATTAGAGCACCCTTCCATGCAGGATGAATTTTTATCGTCGTGCTTGCATGCAGCTGAATCCGTTTTCCCTGCGCAGCAACCTTTATCGTTCATTCCTGCGTGTGAAACACACATTGCTTTCTGTTCAGGAGTACATCCCATAGAATCGCAATAAGCAGCGCACTGTTCTTTAGTCATGTTCATGCACTTGCTCATATCGCATTTGCTCATGTCCATGTTTGCGCAACAAGCAGCTTTGTCTTTATCGCAGCTCACTGCAGCATTCGCATCAGAAGATCCGATACCGATGATGTAAGGAGCAATTACCAACGATACGATAGACATCAACTTGATGAGGATGTTCATTGAAGGACCGGAAGTGTCTTTGAAAGGATCACCAACTGTATCACCGGTTACTGATGCTTTGTGCGGCTCAGACTTCTTGTAGAACATCTCACCATTGATCATCACTCCTTTTTCGAATGACTTCTTAGCGTTGTCCCAAGCACCACCTGCGTTTGACTGGAAGATTCCCATCAACACACCTGATACAGTTACACCAGCAAGAAGACCACCGAGAACTTCAGGTCCCATTGTGAAACCAACGATAACAGGAGTAAGCAAAGCAATAGCGCCCGGCATGATCATTTCGCGGATAGAAGCTTTCGTAGAAATTGCAACGCACTTCTCGTATTCCGGTTTTGCTTTGTATTCCATGATACCCGGAATCTCGCGGAACTGACGACGTACTTCCTGTACCATGTCCATTGCAGCTTTACCAACTGCCTGGATACACAATGCTGAGAAGATGAATGGAATCATTCCACCAACGAACAATCCTGCGAGTACAGGTGCTTTGTAAATGTCGATTGCATCGATTCCTGCGATACCTACGAACGCTGCGAAGAGCGCCAAGGAGGTCAATGCAGCTGATGCGATTGCAAATCCTTTTCCTGTTGCTGCTGTTGTGTTACCAACTGCATCGAGGTTGTCTGTACGCTCACGAACTTCAGGAGGAAGCTGACTCATCTCAGCAATACCACCGGCGTTATCTGCGATTGGTCCGAATGCGTCGATTGCCAACTGCATAGCTGTTGTAGCCATCATACCTGCAGCAGCGATTGCAACGCCGTACAATCCTGCACAGTAATATGAAGCGACGATACCGCCTGCGAGAGTAAGGATTGGAATTACTGTTGATTTCATACCAACCGAAAGTCCACCGATAATATTCGTAGCGTGACCGGTAGAAGATTGCTGAATGATAGACAACACGGGCTTTTTGCCCATTGCTGTATAGTACTCAGTAACGATACTCATGATGGCACCTACAACTGTTCCAACGAGGATAGCCATGAATACGCCCATCTTCGTGAACGTCGTTGAACGGAGAACGATATCACCGTCAGGCAACAGCCACATTACAACAAAATAAGATGCAGCAACTGTAAGCGCCATTGATGCCCAGTTGCCCATGTTAAGAGCGTTCTGAACGTTTGATTTTTCGTCTTTAATTGTAACGAACCATGTTCCGACAATAGAGAAAACGATACCAAGACCGCAGATCACCATGGGAAGAAGGATTGGAGACATTCCACCGAAAGCATCGGTAACAACGATTTCCTGTCCGAGTACCATTGTAGCAAGAATAGTTGCAACATAAGAACCGAAAAGATCGGCACCCATTCCGGCAACGTCACCTACGTTATCACCAACGTTGTCAGCGATAGTAGCAGGGTTACGAACGTCGTCTTCAGGAATTCCCGCTTCAACTTTACCAACGAGGTCAGCGCCTACGTCAGCAGCTTTTGTATAAATACCGCCACCAACACGCGCAAACAACGCGATTGATTCAGCACCCAATGAGAAGCCGGTTAAAACTTCGATTGCTGTTTTTACTGTATCTGCGCCAAGGTGTCCGAAAATGGAAAGAAATACAATGAACAAACCACCAAGACCAAGTACAGCAAGACCCGCAACACCGAGACCCATTACTGTTCCGCCGGTAAACGAAACTTTCAAAGCTTGTTTAAGGCTGGTACGTGCTGCTTGTGTTGTACGAACGTTTGCTTTAGTTGCAACTTTCATTCCGATGTATCCTGCAGTAGCAGAGAAAACAGCACCGATGATGAAAGAGATGGAGATGATCCAGCTTGAGTGAATTTGTTTTCCGTTCACTTCATGAATTGTTCCTGAATAGGCGAGGAGTGCCGCTGCGAACAAAACGAAAATGCTGAGCACTTTCCATTCTGCTTTGAGGAATGCCATTGCACCGTCTGCAATGTAACCTGCAAGTTCCTGCATATTTTTCTCGCCAGCATCTTGTTTGCTGACCCAAGCAGATTTGATTGCCATAACAAGCAATCCTAAAACGCCGAGGGCGGGTACCAGATAGATTACGTAATCGTTCATAGTTATTCTTAAGTGTTTATTTTCAAGAGGTTAAGGTATTAAACACCTCATTTTAGGGGCGCAAACATACAAAGAAATTCCGATTCATGAAAAGAAAAACGGCGCCGTTTTGGGTTGAACGACGCCGTCGGAGGCAGCAGATAATCAGTTGATTACTGCTTAATGAATGCCTTTGAATATGTTTTGCCCTCTGAACTCAGAATTACGTAGTAAGATCCTGCGCTCAGATCAGTGATATCTTGCTCCACAATCGTTGATATGTTTCCGATTATTGATGTCCTGCTCGCGACTTTTACAACACGTCCGAGTGCATCTGTAATTACGATGTTAAGGTTCATCTTGTTTGGTGCGTTAATCCTGAAGTTGACAACATCTGACGCCGGTGTCGGGAAAATGTCCATCTCTACAGCCAGTGTGTTTTCTTCGATGCTTCCGCAGATGTTGTAGTAGTTGCAGGAGTCTGTGACCATAAAACACACGTCGTTCAAAGCGTTAGTGTACTTACATGAATCAAAATAGACTTTGGTCAGGTGATCGAAACAAGTCAGATATTCGTAAGAGTTTTGAGGATAGTACTGACACTGCCAGAAGATTGGCATACCCATGGATGCATTCATTGAGTGTGAGTAGAATGCATTCGTTAGACAGCCGACTGCCTTCATGCCGAACTGAAGGAGTTTTACCAGACTGAAAAATCTTTCCTCAAGGGTTATTACAGTAGACTGTATGATTTTGTTACTGGAACAGGCAATTAATATTGCAATCATCAGTTAGTTGGTTGGATTCTGATTCAGACAAACATGGCGAGGAAATAGCAGTGTTACCGTGGCCGTACTTTGCTGCAGAGATCCGGGCGGCCGGTATTGCTGCGGAGATTGTGTTTCATCCTGAAGGCTACAAATGAGAATCAGAATGGCTATTGAATAATTTCAGAAGCGGGTGTTACATAGCTTTGCCATTGCTCAAATGGATGGGCATTGCTGAAACAAATCAGGAAGGCGAAACGAGAATTTTGAAATGGTTGCGTACTAGCTAACGTACATTACCTCATTCACTGCTTTTACAGTCTTCGCAACATTCGGGAGTGCTTCAGCAAGAAGTGTTACTGCATAAGGCACAGGAACGTCAGCAGAAACAACACGTTTGATTGGTGCGTCGAGATAATCGAATGCGTTTTTCTGAACGTGGAATGCGATGTCAGTAGAAATGCTAGCCAACGGCCACGCTTCTTCAACAATTACAAGGCGATTTGTTTTCTTAACGGAATTGATAACTGTTGCATAGTCAATCGGTCTTACTGTACGCAAATCAATTACTTCTGCCTGAATACCTTCTTTTGCAAGTTCATCTGCAGCAGTTAAAGCAACTTTCAGAATTTTTCCGAAGGAGACAATTGTTACATCTGTTCCTTCACGCTTGATATCTGCAACACCGAGCGGCAAGAGATATTCTCCTTCAGGAACTTCTCCTTTGTCGCCGTACATCAATTCCGATTCCATGAAAATTACAGGATCGTTATCGCGGATTGCTGATTTAAGAAGTCCTTTTGCATCATACGGATTTGCAGGAACAACAACTTTCAATCCCGGAGTATTTGCATACCAGTTCTCAAAGTTCTGTGAGTGCTGTGCGGCAAGCTGACCTGCATTTCCGGTTGGTCCGCGGAATACGATCGGCATTTGAAATTGCCCGCCCGACATGCTGAGCATTTTTGCAGCGGAGTTGATCACCTGATCAATTGCAACCAACGAGAAGTTGAACGTCATGAATTCGACAACGGGACGTAAGCCATTCATTGCTGCACCGGTTGCAATACCTGCGAAACCAAGTTCCGCAATCGGAGTATCGATAACGCGTTTCGGTCCGAATTCTTCAAGCATGCCTTGACTTACTTTGTAAGCGCCGTTGTACTCGGCAACTTCTTCTCCCATAAGGAAAACGCGTTCATCTCTGCGCATTTCTTCATTAAGAGCTTCTCTCAGGGCTTCGCGGAATGCAATTGTTCTCATCGTGTTCAATAAATCAGTTTCAAGGACGCCAAATGTACATAATTTAGTCTGTAGAAATGCTGCAAAAATGAGGTTGTTCAATGATTCAGCGTGTTGGGTCGTAACAATTCAACTCTTCGTTGAAACCATCTTAAAAATCATTTTGCCGAACCCTTCAAAATCTTAATTTTGCACCTCTTTCAAACTAAAATTCTCAGGATATGAAAATCCTCGTATGTATCAGCAGTGTTCCCGACACAACTACCAAGATTGTGTTTACTCCGGATGGCACGCAACTCAATAAACAAGGTGTTCAGTTTGTTATCAACCCTTACGACGAGTGGTATGCGCTCGTGCGTGCTCTTGAACTGAAAGAAGCGAAAGGAAGCGGAACTGTTACTTTGATTCACGCCGGCCCTGCTGAGAACGATGCGATTATCCGCAAAGGACTTGCAATCGGAGCGGATGATGCTGTTCGCATTGATTTTGATCCTGCTGATTCATATGATGTCGCAGAACAAATTGCTGCTTACGCCGAAGGAAAAGGATTTGATCTGATCATGGTTGGTAAAGAAACCATTGATACAAACAGTTCACTCGTTGGAGGAATGATTGCAGAATTCATGCAACTTCCTTTTGTTTCCCTCGCATCAAAGCTTGATGTGAACGGTTCAGCAGCAACTTTGGAAACCGACATCGACGGTGGAACTGCAGTTGTTGAAACTTCACTTCCTGCAGTTGTAAGTTGTCAGAAAGGAATGGCTGAAGCGCGTATTCCGAATATGCGCGGCATTATGGCAGCTCGTACAAAGCCACTTACGGTTGTTCCTGTTGCTAATGCTTCTTCACTTACTTCTGCAGTGAAATTCACGCCTTCAGAAGGGCGTAAAGCGGTGAAGATGATCGACGCATCCAATATGGATGAGCTCGTGAGTCTCTTGCACAATGAAGCGAAGGTTATCTAATTCCATTGATCATTTAAGAAATTCATATCATGTCAGTACTCGTATTTACAGAAGCAGGCAACGGAAAAATCCGCAAGAATTCACTCGAAGCAGTGAATTATGCTGCTAACATTGCTAAAACGATTTCAGGTTCTGTTGTTGCTGTTATCGATGGAAAAACAGATGCGGCGTTACTTGCTGAACTCGGTAAAGCCGGTGCAAACAAAGTTTTAACTGTTGCAGGTGATGCAATATCAAACGGTGACGCTGCTGCATGGGCAAATGCAATTGAGCAGATCGCAAAAGCAGAAAATTCATCTGTTGTTGTTTTCTCTCACGACTTGATGGGCAAAGCTATTGCACCACGTGTTGCTGTTAAACTTAAAGCGGGTTGCGTTTCAGGCGCTACAGGAATTCCTGTTGCTGATGGAGGAAAACTTCTCGTTGAAAAGGCTGCTTATTCAGGAAAGGCGAGTGCAGTATTCGCAATCTCTTCTGAAAAGAAAGTGATCACTTTGCTTCCGAATTCATTTCAGGTGCAACTTGGAGGCGGAACAGCTGAGGTTGCTGCGTTCAATGCAGATTTTTCTGCAGTGAAAGGTTCTATTGTAGTTAAAGAACGCAAGACAAGAACGGCTGCAACAGCGCCACTTCCGGAAGCGGAACTTGTAGTTTCTGCAGGACGCGGATTGAAAGCGCCTGAGAATTGGGGAATTGTTGAAGAACTTGCAACTTCTCTGGGTGCAACAACAGCATGTTCACGACCTGTTGCTGATATGCATTGGCGTCCGCACCACGAGCACGTAGGACAAACCGGCGTTGCTATCCGCCCGAATCTTTACATCGCTATTGGAATTTCAGGAGCGATTCAGCACCTCGCAGGTGTAAACGGTTCGAAGACAATTGTAGTAATCAACACGGATAAAGAAGCTCCATTCTTCAAGTCTGCTGATTACGGTGTTGTTGGTGACGCATTCGACATTGTTCCGCGTTTAACCGAAGCGATTAAAAAATTCAAAGCTGCTCAACATTAATCCGGAATAGTCGTTATCTTTAAGATTAAGTAAGTCTCCCGTGAGTAAGGACATGAAGAAAATCAAGCTGGAAATTGTAGGACTGTCGTACAGTCAGACACAATCCGGTGCATACGCTCTTGTTCTCGGAGAGGCAAAAGGGAAACGACGTTTACCGATTATCATTGGCGGATTCGAAGCTCAGGCCATTGCTATCGAGCTGGAGAAGATGACTCCGAGTCGTCCGCTTACACACGATTTATTCAGAAGCTTCGCTGATACTTTCAGTATCAATGTGAAAGAAGTTCTGATTTATGATTTGATCGAGGGAATTTTCTTCGCGAAGATTGTGTGTGAAAACGGAACTACTGAAGGAGAAATTGACGCGCGTACTTCCGATGCAATTGCTTTGGCAGTTCGATTCAATTGTCCGGTTTACACTTACGAGTTCATTCTTTCTCAAGCAGGAATTGTACTGGATGATGACAAGGATGCGCCTGTAACAGATGAAGGAGATCTTACTGAGCAGGAAGAGGAAGAGTTGCTCGCAGAAGTGACCAGCGGGAATGATTTCGGCAAAAAATCGGATAAGGAATTAGAGGAGATGCTGAATAAAGCTCTCGAAGAGGAAAATTACGAACGCGCTTCCCGCATTCGGGATGAATTGACTAGACGAAAATCCGCGTAAGCGAACTGATGTAAAGACAGATATTCTTTCTAGCTTTACGAGTACTCAATTTTTTTGTGAATGAATATCAAGTCGCGACTTACCATCATGAGTTTTCTCCAGTTTTTTGTCTGGGGAGCATGGCTCATTACCATTTATAATTTTTGGTTCAACAAAGAAATTCACGACTTAACTGTGTGGACTGGGGTTAAGTTCGGAGCACTTTTTTCTACTCTTGGCGTATCATCACTAATAATGCCTGCGCTAACTGGAATTATTGCTGATCGATGGATTCGTGCCGAGCGGTTATATGGAATTCTGCACGTGTTAGGAGCGATTGCGCTGTTGTTGTTGCCTTCAGTTAACGATCCTGATACTTTCTTCTGGATTGTGTTCACGGCGATGATCTGTTACATGCCGACAATTTCACTTTCAAATTCAGTCGCTTATACGATTCTAAAGGGAAACAATTTTGATTTGATAAAAGTTTTTCCACCTATCCGAGTTTGGGGTACAGTTGGATTTATTATTGCAATGTGGACAACAAATCTCACTGGCAATAAGGAAAGTGCTAACCAGTTTTATATTGCCGGAATTGCTGCGGTGATATTGGGTATTTATGCATTTATGTTACCTGCGTGTCCTCCACCGCATAGTAAGGATGATAAATCTTCATCCTTTTTAACAACAATCGGCTTCGATGCTTTCAGATTGCTAGCTGACTACAAGATGTTTCTCTTTTTTGCGTTTTCCATGTTACTTGGAGCAGCGCTCCAGCTTACGAACATGTATGGCGATGGTTACTTGTCCAGTTTTGCAGAAAATGATTTATACAAAGATTCATTGGTCGTAAAATATTCAACGGTAATTATGTCGATCTCTCAGATTTCGGAAACTTTATTCATTCTGGCAATTCCTTTTTTTCTGAAACGTTTCGGAATTAAGCAAGTGATGTTGATGAGCATGTTTGCGTGGGTTCTTCGTTTTGGACTCTTCGCATACGGAGATCCTGGTGCTGGTGTCTGGATGATTATCGTATCATGCATCGTATATGGAATGGCATTTGATTTTTTCAATATATCAGGTTCCCTATTCGTTGAAACGGTTGTTGAGGCAAAAATCAGGTCAAGTGCACAAGGACTTTTTATGATGATGACCAACGGAATTGGTGCAGTCATCGGGAGTTTTGGAAGTGGGCTACTCATTTCAGAATATTACACGAACTCAGACAACAGTTGGGATTGGACAGGAATTTGGTTGTCCTTTGCAATCTATGCATTGATTGTTGCAGTACTTTTTGCGGCGCTGTTCAGGCACAAACACGAACCGGAGAAAATCGGGGAAGTGAAGCATTAATTTCCGATTTCATCATGTCAATGATGTATTTCTGCGGTTGAAAAATCATTTATAACCTGATTTTCCTTTAACGAAAACGAACCGTTTTCATTGGTAATTTTATGCAGTTCAAAGAAATTTCCCAATGAAGCAATATCACGATCTCATGCGCCATGTACTCGAACATGGAGCCACAAAAACCGACAGAACAGGCACAGGAACCGTTTCCGTTTTCGGATATCAGATGCGTTTCAATCTGGAAGAAGGATTTCCTGCGCTTACAACCAAGAAGCTTCACTTGCGTTCCATCATCCACGAGTTGTTGTGGTTTCTGAAAGGCGAAACCAACATTGCATATCTCAAAGAAAACGGTGTAACCATTTGGGATGAATGGGCAGATGAAAACGGAAATCTCGGACCTGTATATGGTTCGCAGTGGCGTTCGTGGCCAACCGCTGACGGCAGACACATTGATCAGATTACTCAGGTAATAAATCAGATCAAGAACAATCCGGATTCGCGCCGCATGATTGTGAGCGCATGGAATGTTGGTGAAATCGAAAAGATGAAACTGCCTCCGTGTCACGCTTTCTTTCAGTTTTATGTTGCGGATGGAAAACTGAGTTGTCAGTTGTACCAGCGCAGTGCGGATATATTTCTTGGCGTTCCGTTTAACATTGCTTCATACGCGTTGTTAACGATGATGGTGGCGCAGGTGTGTGGTTTGAAGGCCGGAGACTTTGTGCACACACTTGGCGATGCGCATTTGTATTCCAATCACATCGAACAAACGAATTTGCAATTGTCGCGTGATTTTCGTCCGTTACCTGTAATGAAAATCAATCCTGAAGTGAAAGATATTTTCGGTTTCAAGTACGAGGATTTCACGCTTGAAGGTTACGATCCGCATCCACACATTAAAGCAGCTGTTGCTGTGTAAAATAATAATTCTGGGCAGGTCAGTAATGAAGATCATCATCATAGTTGCAGTAGCGGAGAACAACGCAATCGGTAAAGACAATCGTCTGTTATGGCGTTTGCCGGACGATATGAAATTCTTCAAAGAGAAAACCGAAGGACATTGTGTTGTTACCGGCAGAAGAAATTATGAATCAATCCCTGAGAAATTCCGTCCGCTTCCGGGAAGAACAAATATTGTTGTAACACGACAGAAAGATTATTCCGCACCGGGCGCGATAGTCGTTGAATCCATTGACGCAGCAATTGAACTTGCAAAGGGCAGAGGAGAAGATCAGTTGTATATTATTGGTGGCGGCGAGATTTACGCACAGTGTATGGGTATTGCAGATGAAATTCTGTACACGCGCGTGCATCAGTCATTTGACGCAGATACTTTTTTCCCTGAAGTAGGTTCGGAGTGGAAAGAAGTGTGGAGTGAACATCATGCTGCTGATGAGAAGCATGCGTATGGGTTTACGTTTCAATCTTTCACAAAAAATTAATCGCTAATATGTGAACGGGTAATTCGCCTCTATAGTTTGAGTCACCCGAAGTACAAGTATTCCAAACCGTGTGTGTGAATATTGTATTCAGCTTCAGACTCTTTAATAATCCAATTCTGATCGTCCCAATGATCCGTTGGATTTTGTGAAGTGTGAATGACTGCATGCACGCGCAGAATATTTCTATTCTCGATCACTGAAAAGTGAATCATAAACGGGAATCCGTGCAGAGGAACGCAACGAATGTCGGCATATCTGATTCTCATCGCGGGGTAACAACTGATTATCTGCAGATGCTGTTCGAAAGTCGATAAAAATCGTTCTCCAAGACCGATCATTTTATCCTCATAATACAAATAGTAATTGTTTAAATCCTGCTCCGCCTCAGGAGACAATTCAATTGTCAATTCCATATTTTTCACGGAACCTGTTTTTTACTTCTTGCCAGGAAACGTAATCCTGATCTGTATTTTTCCTGATTCTTTCCAGCACAATCTGCTTGTGCGATTCCGGAATTTCGAATTCCTCTTCAGTAAGTTTGTATCCTAATGCGGAAATAGCCTCGTTGAACTCAGCAATTTTCTCATCCGGAACATTGACTACAATTCTGGCCATGGATTAACTCTTTCTATAAATATAAATTAATAAATGCAATAAGCAGAATAATGGTGGTACAAAAAAGCACGAAGAAAATATCCTCGTGCCTGTGTAATTCCGCATTTGATTTTTTACTAAGCGACTCTCAATTTCTCAATCTTCGCTTTGCTCAGTTTTTCTCTGGCGTATTCCAGCGTAATGTTGAGTCGTTTCACGCTTCCGTCTGAAGGAATGTCGAACATGGCATCTACCATGATGGCTTCACAGATAGAACGTAATCCGCGCGCGCCGAGTTTGTATTCCATCGCTTTGTCAACGATGTGATCCAGAACTTCAGTTTCGAAAGTGAGTTTCACATTGTCCATTTCGAACAAACGCACATATTGTTTCATCAATGCGTTTTTCGGCTCGGTGAGAATGCTGCGTAATGCGGCTCTGTCGAGCGGATCAAGATGCGTGAGTACAGGAAGTCGACCGATCAATTCCGGAATCAATCCGAACGCTTTCAGATCCTGCGGAACGATATATTGCAAGTAGTTGTCTTTGTCGATTTCGTTGTTCTCCGTGCTTGCGGTATAACCGATGGTTTGTGATTGCAGACGACGAGCAATTTTCTTGTCGATGCCATCGAATGCGCCACCGCAAATGAACAGAATGTTCTTTGTGTTCACCTGAATCATTTTCTGTTCAGGATGTTTGCGTCCGCCTTGAGGCGGAACATTCACTACAGAACCTTCGAGGAGTTTCAGTAATGCTTGCTGCACACCTTCACCTGAAACGTCGCGTGTGATGGACGGATTGTCGCTCTTACGTGCGATCTTGTCAATTTCATCAATGAAAACGATTCCGCGTTCTGCTGCAGTTACATCGTAATCCGCAGACTGCAACAAACGAACAAGAATGCTCTCAACGTCTTCACCTACATAACCGGCTTCCGTAAGTACGGTTGCATCGGCAATGCAAAAAGGAACATTCAGCAATTTGGCAATTGTACGGGCGAGCAAAGTTTTACCGGTTCCGGTTTCGCCAACCAATACAATGTTTGATTTTTCAATTTCAATTTCTACGGCGTTCTTGCGTGCAGGTTTCTGCGCGATACGCTTGTAGTGGTTGTAAACGGCAACGGATAAAACTTTTTTCGCTGTGTCCTGACCGATTACATATTCATCAAGAGCTTTCTTGATTTCAATCGGTTTAAGAAGTGAAAGTGCAGAGGAAATGGAACTGTTTTTCTTCGCGTCCTGTTCTTCCTTCACAATACGATACGCTTGCTGAATACACTGCTCACAAATGTGACCTTGTATTCCTGCAATTAAAACTACCGTATCCTGCTTGTCTCTTCCGCAGAACGAACAATGAATATTTGAATCTTTCCCTGCCATACACTTCTTTTTGTAAAAGCAATCCGGTGATTATACATCAGACCGGATTGCAATCTGCTTTGTTACACTATTCTGAAATTATTTCGCTGCGCGACGTTCAAGAACTTCGTCGATCATACCGTATTCTTTCGCTTCAGAAGCAATCATCCAGTAATCACGATCACTGTCTGCCCAAACTTTATCGTAAGTCTGACCGCTGTGATTTGCGATGATCTGATACAATTCCTTTTTCAGTTTCTGAATCTCACGTGCAGTGATTTCGATATCGGAAGCCTGACCTTCAGCACCGCCCAATGGCTGGTGAATCATGATACGGGCGTGCGGCAGAGCCGTACGTTTTCCTTTTTCACCTGCGCACTGAAGAACAGCGCCCATTGAAGCAGCCATTCCTGTACAGATTGTTGCCACATCCGGCTGGATGAGCTGCATGGTATCATAAATACCAAGACCTGCGTAAACAGAACCGCCCGGTGAATTGATGTAGATCTGAATATCTTTCTTCGCATCAGCTGATTCAAGAAACAGCAACTGTGCCTGAATGATATTCGCTACCTGATCATTGATCCCTGTTCCGAGGAAAATGATGCGATCCATCATCAAACGTGAGAACACGTCCATTTGAGTTACGTTGAGTTGACGTTCTTCCATGATGTATGGAGTCATCGACATCTTCGTGCCCATTGCAGATGAATACTGATCGAAAGTGATACTGTTAATGCCGTGATGTTTCACAGCGTATTTTCTGAATTCGTTCTGGTCAAACATAAGTTTAGAATTTCGGTTATGCTTATAATGTCAATTCTGATGCCGATTTTATTGTATGACAATGCGTCAGACTTAGCCTCGGATAAACTCTTCGTAAGTTACCTGTTTTGGATTGATCGCGAACTTCGCACGGTATAACGTCATGAGTTTCTGCGCATAAAGATTTTCGAACACTTTTTTCGCTTCTTCTTCTTTGCCCAGAACGCGCGTAGCAGTATCGTTCAGTTCGTTTTCTGAAACCTCTTCAGGGTTTCTGCCATATTTGCGGTAATTGTCTTTCAGGACTTCCTTAACGTGCTCTTTGGCATCATCAGCAGTAACCTGAATGTCGTTATCGCGGATGAGTTTGTTTTCAATCAACTGCCAACGCAACTGACGTGCGTAGATCGGATATTCCGCTTCAACCTGTTCCATTGTTACAGGTTTTTCGTTTGCAGCAACCAACCAACGTTTCAGGAACGCATCAGGAAGAGAAAGATCAGTAGCAGTCAGGAGATGGTTCATGATTTCGCTGCGCAGACGTTCTTCGGTATCGCGTGAAAACATTTTCACGAGTTCTTCAGAAATCTTCGCGCGGAATTCTTCTTCAGTTTTCACTGTTCCCGGACCGTAGATTTTCTCGAAGAGTTCTTCGTTCAGTTCCGCAGGAACAAGCTGGCTGATGCTTTTTACTGTGAAACGGAATTTGTTTGTAAGGCCTTCAGCAGCTTCAGGAGAGATGCCGAGTTTCTGAGCGCGATCGTTTACGTTATCCGAAATCTGAATCGGATCAAGATCAAAACGATCTTCAGCTTTTGCACCAACAAGCATTTTATGGTGATCTTTCACCGGCTTGTCGAGGAACATTGTGCTGGCGCGGAAAATTCCACCGGGAACAACTTCTCCGTTCGCGTCGAGTTCAACGAAATCACCGTACATCAAATCACCTTCGCCTGTAACATCGGCAGGAATAACTTTGCCGTAACGACGAGTGATGTCGCTGATGTAATCATTGATGATTTTATCATCAGGAGTGATAACCATCTCTGTAAAAGAAACTGAACTGTCCAGCTTCAAAGTGAATTGCGGAGCAAGTGCCATGTCGAAATTGAATTCAAACTCAGTTTGATTTTCAATGTCAACGTTGTCGTTCTCAGCTTTCGGAAGCGGATTTCCTAAGACTTCAAGATTGTTATCGCGGATGTAATTATAGAGCGAATCAGACAGGATGCGGTTCAATTCCTCAGCGAGAATTGATTTGCCGTACATCTTGCGTACGAGTCCTGCCGGCACTTTTCCCGGGCGAAAGCCGGGCATGCTTACTTTTTTCTGGTAAGACTTCAGAGCGGTTTCCACTTTATCAGTGTAATCTGCAGGTGTAACTTTCAGTTTCACAACCGCATTCAGATCGTCAATAAGTTCTTTCGTAATGTCCATGTTTTCAAATAATTCCGAAGGGCTTCAATGCCTTTCGCAGGTGATGATTTAAGCCTGCAAAGATAGTGTTTTTCGGTGTGGAATTAACCTGAAAATGAGCAGTTCAGCAGCGGGTCGATAAGTACTTGAACACGGCTAATTGCCTGTAAATACACTTATTACCACTTGAGCGATGGTTTTAGCCAGATATCAATTGTGTATCAGAGGGCAATTGATTTGGACTTAGTTTTGCCTCAAATTTCACATCCCTGCATACTGAACAATGGCGAAAGAGGCGGTATTGGAAAGTGTAACTATGTTGCTTGGCGACGATGGTATATTGCGCATCCGGATTAACGAAGGGGCAAGGATTAATATTGCTCAGGCGAAACTTCAATATGAAACTATTCGCAGGATGTGTGGTGATGTGCGTGTAGCAGTACTTGTTGATGCGACCGGCGATCACGAAGTTGATAAAGATGCGCAGCAATGGGCGGCAGATCACACTTCAAATCGCATTGCTACGGCGGTTGTTTCTTCCAAACCTTTCGCAGCAATTACACTGAATCTGTTCATCAGTCTTTTCAAACCGAAGTCAACATTCAAACTCTTCCGTGATGAAGAAAAAGCATTGGCTTGGTTGCGTGGAATGATGATCAACCAATAATATTTTATCAGAATCCGCCTGAAGGCATTTCGTCCTGCGGAACAACAGTCTGCGTTTTTCTTTTAGCAATTTCTTCGCTGCTTCCGAAACGCCAGGTGAAGTTCAGCATCACCACCATCGATTCACGTTTGCGTCCCGCTTTGAATTCATATTCGGAAGTGTAATTTTTCATCCGGAAGGCACGAGTGTTGAATACATCCGTTAGGTTCGCGCTGATCTGCGCTTTTCCTCTGAAAACTTCCTGACGAATTCCAAGATCGGCACCACCCAGCATCCAGAATTGTCCGATAGGCTGAATGAAAGGAGAGAAATACATTCCGGATAATTGTACAGTTGTGGCAGGTCGAATTTTGTAATTGGCAGTCATGCGTGCGTTGTATTGAAATCCTGCACTCTGTAAATCTGCTTCGATGTTGTCTCCGTTTACAATGTTGTAATACGCAGAGCCGCTGATCATCATGCTTCCTTTTTTTCCGAACGGCATTCGGTATACGAGCTCTGTTCCAAAATTTTCAGATGAGGTGAAGTTGCGGGGTTTGATAATTGCCTGTCCGGTGTTGAAGTCAAACAATCGTGCCATTGTAATTACATTCTCGCTGTGTCTGTAATACAAAGTAGCCGACCAGCTGAAAGCTTTCTGCGCTTGAGAAATTGTGAAGTCGAAAGAGTGAATGTACTCCGGCATGAGATACGGATTGCCACCACGAAGGTTGATGGAATCTGTATAATCGATGAAAGGATTCAGCTGTCCGTTGCCCGGGCGATTCAAACGTCGTCCATAACTTAACTGCATTTCTGTTTTTTCAAACGTGCGTCGGATTGTCAGATTCGGAAAAAGATTCAGATAACTATTGGTGAATGTCGTGTCCTGCGAAGTTGAACTTCCGTTGATCGAAGTATATTCGGCACGTACGCCGCCGAGATAATCCCATTTGCCGCGGTGCATGTTTGCCTGCACATAAGCTGCGCCGACATTTTCAGTGAAACGGAATTTATCAATGAAACGGGCATCATCAATATACTCGCCGGAAAGGTAATTGTACTGTTGTCCGCTTTGATCGTTGGTATAATCACGCAAAGTATATTTCACTCCGGTTTCCACTTTGAATGAATCGGAAACAGGATGAGAATAATCGGCTTGCGCAGTAGCTGCATAGAATACGTTGTCGGCAAAGTTGGTTTGGTACGGTGAATTCTCATAGCCGTACGAACTCAGTTTGTAGTTATTATCAACGCCACGCTGATTTGTTGAGAATGATGCTGCAGATGAGAAAGTACGTGTACTGCCCGGAAACTGTTTTTTGAAATCGGCAGTCGCATCAATGGTATGCGTGTAATCTGTTCCTTGTGCAATACGACCGAATTGGCTGGTTACGTTATCTGCTGAATCCAGAAAACTGTAATTAGCGCTGTCCAGTTTAATTTCATTTCGGAAAGTGTAACCGCCGGCAATGGAAAGCGTGTTGTACGGATTTAAATAAATATCCGTTCCGATTCTTCCGCTGTGGAAAACGCTTCCCTGTAAACTTCCTCCATTCGAATTGAAAGAGTAAGTTGTGTCTGCCGTGTTATTGAACTGATTCGTGAAGAAATTTCCCCATCGATCTTCATAGCGGTAATTATAACTGCCGAAGAAATTTGCTTTACCGTTTCTTGCGTTCAGACTGATTCCGCCATTGTATTTGTTGCCGGTACCAACAGCGCCGTTTACAGTTCCGTTATATCCGGTTCCTTTTTCTTTTTTGGTGATGATGTTAATGATTCCCGCCATTCCCTGCGCATCGTATTTCGCGGAAGGATTTGTAATGATTTCAATGCGCTCAATCATATTCGCGGGAATCTGTTGCAGCACTGCATTTCGATCTTCACCTGTAACACCGGAAGGTTTTCCGTCAATCAGGATTGTAACGTTTTCAGATCCGCGTAAACTCACTTTGCCGTCAACATCAACTGTAACCGAAGGAATATTCTGCAAAATATCTGTTGCCGTTCCGCCTGCATTGGTGATGTTCTGATCTACATCGTAAACTTTTTTGTCAATGCTGTTGGTGTAATCGCTGCGTTGTTCTGTAATTTTTACTTCACCGAGTTGTGTGTTTTCCGGTTTGATTTTTATGGCTCCCGCGTCGTATTGTGCAGCTACCGGTGTAATCATGAAAGGTTTGGAATACCAGGTGTCATAACCCATGAACGTGATACGTAACATGAATTTGCCTGCGGGTAATTTCTGAATATTGAATGAACCGTCTTTGCCGGTAACTCCTCCGCCTTTTACAGCAGAATCCGTTGCAGTGATTACAACAACAGAAGCGTATTCAACCGGCGAACCCGATGCAGAATCACTCACGATTCCAATTGCAGAACCGCCGGTAAATTGCGGTCCGGGATTTTGTGCCTGAATGTTGAGGCTGAAGAATATTGCAAGAAAAGCAATGAAGGGAAAGGTAAACGTCTTATTCACGGCGCAAAGATAACCTGTCTTACCGAAGGGAAGGTCGGCGCGTGTAATCTGAATCTTAATTACTGTGAAAATCAGTTCAGGCGAAACGGCAATACGAGTTCAAAACGCGGAATTGAAACCTTGAAGTTTTCTCCGGTTTGCGTTTTTACGAACAGGTACGTGCCGTGCATACTTCCGATTTCGGAAGTAAGGTTGCAGGCAGATTCGTACTCGTAAGTCTGGCCGGGTAATAAAATGGGTTGCTGTCCAACTACACCTTCGCCTTCTACTTCCTGTGAAGGAGCAGCAGAATCGAAAATGAACCAATGACGACGTAACAACTGTACTTCAGTATCCGAAGTGTTTTCAATCCGGATACGATACGAAAAGAAAAACTGTTTCGCTTCGGGACGCGAATACAATTCCTGATAGCGTGTTGTAACGCTGATGCGGATTCCTTTTGTGATACGTGTTACCATTGCCATGTCTTATGCAAGTTTAGGTTACACATTACGGATTTCCAATTCTGCGCGTCGAAGTTTGTTAACACTTCGTCGGTAAAAGGGTAAAATCTGAAAATTTAACAATTGTTACTATCGCAAGCGGGAATTGAGCCTTTTTACTGCCACAAGTTGATCCGTTCGCGCACCAACAGGGCGGAAATAGATCATTACCCAATAGTCGTTCTCGGTTTCCTGGTTCATGCCTTCCGCTACATAGTTATCGGCAACTGTTTCTTTGTCTTTCAGAAACACGTATTCGTAGTTGTAATATCCTTGTTTGAGGTATAAAGTTGCTTCATATCCTCGACGTTCGGGATTGTATTTCATTTTGTTTTTGGAAGTGCATTGCCAATCGGTCATGGCTCCGAAAACGTACATGTTGCCGCCTGAAACCTGCAAATCCCAAGGCATGAAAAAGTGTACCCAACAATATTCCGCCTCGATATCACTGTCCGTTCCGTCCTGATTTCTGATCAGGAATTTTCCGTTGATGTCCGGATTAATCATGTAACGTTTGAATGTCCGACGTTCATCATGCAAAAGAAAAACGTGGTATTGTCCGCTGTCTTTCACAATACTGTCAACACGTTCTGTATTCAGTCGCAACGTGCGCGTATCAAACCAACGATATTCTTTTCCGCCTTTGAATACATTGATGTCTTCATAATCATAACGAAGTTCTTTGTTCATCAGAAATTGCGGTTGAATGCCTTTAACAGCATTGTCCCAACGACCGTTCTGCATAATCACGGGATAAATTTCCTTGAACGGATTTGTGATTTCATCAGTGGTATATGTAACCGTGAAATCCACTTCCTGTTTGTAGTTTCTGTCGGTTACAATTGTTGGTGCATGTACATCACCGGTAAGATTGACTTTATTTTCATACACCATAAAACGGCGAGAGAGAACCAGTTTTTCCTGATCGTTGTCTTCGTAAACTTTCAGCAAATAATTTCCGGAGAGCAAAAGTTTGAATTGCTCATTCGGAAAATCAGCATCATAATGCGTGTAATGCTGCAATGTGCTTCTAGAGAAACTGTATCGGGTAATCTGTTGTTCAGGAAAGCCATCGATGTAATCCATGTTGCCCACATTGGAAGGTTCCCATTCTGCGTTGCAATGAACTACGGTGTAGTATAGGGATTTGAAATCACCATCGAGATCGTCAAATGAAAGATGAAGCACTTCGGAGGAATTGAGCAGAATTATCGGAGGCAACATTGACGCCTGATCCGGAGTTAAAACAACTGATGAAATTGATGATCGGTAATTTCTGTCTTCGTATCGAAGTACATTATCGCTGTAATAATCGCTGGTGTCCGGTTGCGCTGCAAACAGCTTTCCGGTTAATAAGAGAGAAGTCAGAAATAGATTCAATAGTTTCATTCGTAGTTCGATAGTGCAAATTTCATGCCTTTAAGAGACGTATCATCGCAAGAAAGGTTGTTCAGTCTCCTTTAATCAGCGAGCCGTTTCCGGTTGATGCATCTTGCGTTATTTGAGACGGATTACCAAAGTAAATTATATTTCCTATGCTGGTTATTCCGTAGTTAAGTTGGGTTAATGCTCTCACTTTTACATCGCTTTGAGAGCCGTTAGTCACTTCCGCATAGTCGGCATCCAGTTGTGAAGCATCAACACCACCGAGACCGCTATTCCAAAGTTTTACTGTGTGTACGCGCCCTTCGAGCTCCAAATGTGTTCCGTTTACATTGTTCCAATAGTAGAATGTATTACAACCCAATTGCAGTTTAATGTCGGCAAATCGTGTTTTGCTGACTACTCCGAATTCATTTCCTCCGATTCTGTTTGTACTGGAAATATGGCAATCCTCATTTACTTCGATAAGCTTCAGGCTTCGTACATGAACAATTGCTTTCGTCGTCATTTCATTCGGTCTGAAAAATTCACCGCGTTTGCTTCCGTTGATGTGCAGAAAACTGTCCGTCACTGAAGCCTCACAACGATTTACATTTCTTACCTCACCGGTAAACTCAACGAATTCAACAGTGTCCTGAACAATTACAACATCCAGCACACCGTCAACTTCTATTGTGTGATATCCCCGCACATCGAAAGTATTGGAAACGATGTCGCCCGCTCCGTCTTTTGAGCAGGAGGTGATGAGCACATTTGCCAAAATGCAAATTGCAACGAATTGAAAAAGTGATTTTGTTTTTCTCATCATTACCAATAGCAGCCAATTCCCAATTCCGGGAAATCAAGTATGTATAAATGTGATTTCATCGAAGCATTCACCATCAGATGATCTGTGAATCTGTAACGAATCATGGCACGGTTATACATGAAGTATCCGTTCAGTTTATCAGTCAGTCCAAGATAAAAACCTTCCTGAATGAGGAATGAAACTTTATTGTATAAAAACTCCTGCGTGATATGTATGCCTGTCATCCAGGAATTGCTGTTCTCGTAGGGTTTGTTCAGTCTTTTCATTTGCGGTTCGATCGATGCATCGTAAAATACATCAGCTCCAGCACCGACTGCAAATTTGTAACCTGTTCTTCTTTTCAATTCATAAGACAATGAAACGGCAGGATATTGGAATGATTCAAATGTGCGTGTATGTTTCATTCCGCCGGTGAACATTATTTCATGAATGAAGTAAGCAGATAATTTATCGAAGTGATCTTTCACAACAGCTTGTTTCTTTCCTGAAGCAAAGTTGTAGCCCAACCATAACGAAGACCAATTCAGTCCAACGTTAGGTTCACTCAGATTCGCGTTCGATACGTGAGCGAAGGAAAGCCCAAGTTCCAATGGATTGCGATCATTCAGTTTGAAAGCAGTAACAAGATCAGCGTGGAAGTGAATGTTCACGTGTGAACCTATTGCCACATTCTGATAGTTTTCATACTGATTGAATTTCTTCGTTATGTAAGCAGCGCCAACACCCATTTGATAATCAAAACGGAATTTGTTTTTGTTGACGAGATTCAACGCATAGTACGGATAGAGTGCAAATTGCTGGCCGTAGTAATCTGCGCTGCCCAACGTGCTCCAGTAAGCGCTTATTCCTACTGAAGGGCGGCGGTACATTCTTTCCCAAATTGTTTTGCCTGTAGTTTGATAGCGAATATTTACTTCGGCACCGGAAATAAATTCAGAAGATTGTAAACTCATGAAACCGTATTCCGGCAACAATACGCCACGTTGAACATTTGCACGAATGTTCCAGTTGTACACCGTATCCTGCTGTGCATTAACGTTAATTATTGCAGCGAGCATAATGCACCAAAACAGAAATTGAAGTTTATATGAAGGTTGGTGAAATTTCATTTTGCGTATAGCGAAGATCGGTATATTAGTACTAAAATACCACCGGAATGAAGGGAATGGAAGAAAAAAAAGAGGCGTTTGCCCGCATGCTGACCATTATGGACGAATTGCGTGAACAATGTCCTTGGGATAAAAAGCAAACATTCGAAACGCTGCGACATCTGACGATTGAGGAGACGTATGAATTAGCAGATGCCATACTGGAAAAGAACATTCAGGGAATTAAGAAAGAGTTGGGAGATGTATTGTTGCATATTATATTCTATGCTCGCATTGCAAGTGAAACAGGTGATTTCGATATCGCGGATGTTATACATACTGAATGTGATAAATTGATCAGCCGTCATCCTCATATTTACGGTGATGTGAAAGTTGAGAATGAAGATCAGGTGAAGGAGAATTGGGAGAAGATCAAACTGAAAGAAAAGGATTCTCTTACGCAGGAGGGATTCCGTTCCGTGCTAGCGGGAGTTCCCGTTTCACTTCCCGCTGTTGTGAAGTCTATGCGAATTCAGGAAAAAGCAAGAGCAGTTGGTTTTGATTGGGAAAAACCTGAACAGGTTTGGATGAAAGTGGAAGAGGAGCTTGGCGAATTTAAAGTGGAAGTTGATAAAGGAACAGAGAAAGAGAAGATCGAATCGGAATTAGGTGATGTGTTGTTTTCACTGGTGAATTACGCAAGATTTCTGGGAATAAATCCTGAGGATGCGTTGGAAAAAACGAATCGCAAGTTCATCCGCAGGTTTCAGTTTCTTGAGCGGGAATCACAAAAGGACAATAAGAAGTTGAGTGATATGACTCTTGCCGAAATGGATATTTACTGGGAAAGAGCTAAAACAGAAGCATGATGCCGGTGTTAGTTTTGATAACCGACATGTTCTGTTTTAAGATGTACGTTACTCCGAACTCACTGTTCGCGTTACTGTGAATGAAACACTCCGTTTCATTATAGAATGCGAACACGAGCGACGTGATCGTTACAATAACAACGTCAAACTATTGTTCGTAGCGTTTGCAGGAATTATGTCTGAAAAAAAGAAACGCTGTCTGCTTAGGTGCGGATCAGTTGAATTCTTGAGTATCGTTCTCCGTCCAAAATCGTAAAGAAATAAACTCCTGTTTGAAGAGCGTTTGCGTTCAACGGAATTTGTGTTCGCCCGTTCACACTTCCAGTATCAACGGTTTTGCCGTTAATGTCGGTCAATATCCATTGTGCATCTGCAGCGAAACCTTCTGAGTTAATCATCCAGTTTTCCTGCGTCGGATTCGGCATTGCAGAAATTCCGGAATGCTGCATGGAAATTTCTTCCGTAGATGCATTCGGATCTTCAATCACAATAAACTGCAACATCATTCCCATGTCTTCGTGATGCAAGTTGTGACAATGATACATGTACGGTGTAACAGAGTCGGTGAAGTTTTCGAATTTGGTAATGAATGAAACTGTTTCTCCAGCCTTCAGATAAATCACGTCTTTCAAACCGGATTCATACGGCTGCGGTGGCAAACCATTGCGATCAAGAATGTAAAACTGCACGTCGTGAATGTGGAACGGATGCGAAACCTGCGGACTGTTATTTGATACATTCCAGATTTCGATTGCGTCTTTGTAAACGGTATCGTTGATAACGTTCATGTCGAAGGTCAGACCGTTGATGGTCATATTGCCCATATCGTACATTCCCATTCCCATCATGCTTTTGTTGCGTGTAACTGAAGCCAGCGACTGTTGCCAAGGTGTAACGGGAATCAACGTTTGCGGAAGTGTTGTAACCGGAGAAGAAGTCTGCGCAACAACATTGATCTGCATTATGTTGTAATCTACGCCGTTTAATGCGCTGTTGCCGCTTTGCATTCCGCTGCCGCCGGGTTCAGCAGCTGAAAATTGAGATCCTTTGCAGATCATGTACAAACTGTCACCCGGATTGTCGTTGGTAAAATCAACGATGATTTCATATCGCTCACCGTTTGTAATTTTCAGTGATGTAACGGTATCCGGAGCGCCAATCAATCCGCCATCAGACGCAATAACATAAAACGGACGGTTGTCGCTGAACGCAATAATAAACGCGCGAGCATTCGCTCCGTTCAGAACACGCATACGAACCATTTGCGCAGGAGCGTCCACATACGGACGTGTTGCTCCGTTTACAATGATGGAATCTCCAAGAGCGTAGAATAAAAATTGTCCGTTTGCATCGAGTGAGCGATCCTGAATAACAACAGGAAAATCGTCAACACCATATATACGCGGAAGATTGAGTTGCGCTTCAGCAGAATCGCGTATGATAATCATGCCTGCGAGACCCATGTTCACCTGACGCATGGTTTCCATATGCGTATGCGGATGATACCAACACGTTGAAGCATTGTTCAGCATTCGAAAAGAAGGACTCCAAGTGGAGTCAACAGGAACAACTGTATGCGGACCGCCATCTTCTTTAGCAGGTACATGCAGTCCGTGCCAATGCACAGTAGTCACTTCGTTCAGGTGATTGGTAACGTTCATCTGAATAGTATCCCACTTTTGCATTTCAAGTGTAGGTCCGAGAATAGTTCCGTTGAATGCGAATGTATTCGTGTTCACACCGGGATTGAATTGGTGAACGGTATCGTTAATCGTAAGATTGAAAGTAGTTCCGCTTACCAACGGAGGAATCGGCAGCTGATGATTGAATTGCTGTGCGTTGACAGCAGAAAATGCAAGAACTCCAAGAAACGGGTAACGTACTTTCATGGTACTGTTATTTGAATATGCGAAATTACAGAATGAACAGGAACTACTTGTCACAATTGTTACATATTCAGATTTTGTGACCTCAAAGCAGATTCGAGTCCCATAAAAAGAAAAAGCCCGAAGAAAATTCTTCGGGCTTGTGCGGACGGGGGGACTCGAACCCACACGCCGTAAGGCACCAGATCCTAAGTCTGGCTTGTCTACCAGTTTCAACACGTCCGCTATACTGGTCAATAATATTTTCAATTTTAAAAGAACGATTCCAGTTATCCCGATAGCTATCGGGATGGCTTGTCTACCAGTTTCAACACGTCCGCGTGAACGTTGGGCGAAGATCGGAAAATCTTTTATTGAACAGACATTTTTTTAATCGCTGCCGCAATTATTGTCGGATTTTCCACCGGCAGGTAGTGACCGCTTCCCTGTACGATCTGTGTTGTACACTTCGGAATTTGCCCTGCCGCATTCTGCGCCAGCTGTGTAACGGTTAGTTGCGGGTGCAAAATACGATTCGGTATTGCGGTGTCGTTGTTGCCGTAAACTAAATGTACCGGCATTGTCAGATGCGGAAGATAATTGAACACGGGCTCGTCCAACATGCCGCAAACTGAGTTGCAAATGAGATTGGAAAAGCGCGTGAAATTTTGTTGTTGCTGGGTGATATGTTCGAACATCAGCAATTCCAATTTCTCGTTACTCAACATTGGAAATGCATGTTTGAGTGCTTCTGCAGCAATAGGATTTCTGTAAATGTGCTGCGTGGCTGCTTTCAATTTTGCAGCTTCTTCGGGAGTGAATGTTTCAATTCCTGCTGATGCAACCAGAATCAAGCGTTCTACTGAAGCGGATAATTGCAGACTGAGAATAATAGAAATCTGTCCGCCCAAAGAATGCCCGCAGAGAATGAAATTCTTTAGTGCGAGGTGATCAATTACTTTCCGCACTTCAGCGGCATATGAAGACATTCTTCCGTCAGTGAGAATGTCGGTTGATTTCCCGTGACCGGGAAGATCGATACTGATGCAACGGAATTGATTCGACAATTCTGCAATTACTGCATTCCAGATATTTCTGTTCAGACCGAGTCCATGCAGAAACACGATGGTTTGTTTTCCCTTACCGGTATCGGAGAATGAAGCGATCATGAATTAAAGTTACGCGTTACTTGAATTCCAGAAATAAAAAACTCCCGGAACCACCCGGGAGTTTAACAAACAAGCACACCAATCAGCTGTTGAAGCTGGTCAGTTTCTTAGTTATCCCTGTTGCCGAGGAATTTGGCAACTGCAGGAGCCAGCTCTTTCTGTGAACGGGCACCAACGAACACACCAATGTGTCCGCCAGGGAACTTATACAATTCATTGTCTTTCGTACCAACCTGATCGTTGAGCGGAATAGTTGCGGCAGGCGGAACGAGATGATCTTCCGCAGCGTAAATATTCATCACCGGCATTGTTACGTTTTTCAGACTTACTTTTTGATTTCCTACGACCAGTTCGCCTTTGATCAGTTTGTTGCCCTGATAAAGATCTTTCATGAACTGGCGGAAACATTCTCCTGCCTGATCAGGACTGTCGTTGATCCACTTTTCCATGCGGAGGAAGTTCAACACTTTCTCTTTGTCCTGCATCATATCAAGAACGCCCATGTACTTGTTCACTTTCATCATCGGCTTCAACATAGAGAATCCGTTATTCAGGAACTCTCCCGGAATTGCGCCGTAGGTATCAACAAGACGATCGAAATTGATGTTCTTCGACCAACGGAACAGCAAGCCGTCATTGGTAGAGAAATCAACCGGAGTAACAAGCGTTACAAGGTTTTTGATTTTGTCGTTGTGTAAAGCAGAGTAGATGATGCTGATAGTTCCGCCTTGGCAAATTCCCATCAGGTTCACTTTCTCAACACCGTTATTCTTGCGAACAAAGTCAACGATATCATTCAGGAACCAGTTCACGTAATCATCAAGTGTTACGTACTTATCCGCTTTAGTCGGATATCCCCAATCGATGATGTAAACATCAAATCCCTGTGCAAGCAGGTTGCGAACGAAACTGCGATCCGGTTGTATGTCGAGCATATCGTGACGGTTCACGAGTGCGTAAGAGATTACAATCGGTGTTGCAAACTTCGCCGGTGTTTCGCGTGTATAACGATAAAGAGCAACTTTATCAACACGGTAAACGAGTTCCTTCGGAGTTGTTGCAACCTCTACTTCGTCAATTTTCAAAAGATTGTCGTAGCCTGTAACCATTTTGGCACTGGCTTCTGTCCATTCTTTAATTGCGTTGTGATGAGACATTTCAGTTCGGATTACCGGTTTGACTTACGCGGTAGCAGACTTCTTTTTAGAAGGAGCTTTTACTTCTTTCGTTTCAGTTTCTCCGAGTTGTTTCTCAAGAGCGTGAACACGTTTACGCAATTCGTAGATGGTCTCGTAAAGTTCATCCGCTTCGCTGCGCAATACTACAGGTGTGTTTGCTAGAGCAATTTCCTGGAGTTTCTCGTTGCTCTGACGGATTTCCAAAGTAAGATCAAGGATCTCAGCCTGAAGCGCGGAGTATTCGTCACCACGGAAAATTCCGATGAATGATTCTTCGCAATACGCAACCCATTTCTGGAATACTTCCTGTGAATTGCTGAGGTCAGTTCCTTTGCGGATTTTCTCTGCGTTTTCAGTCATGAAGTTCTCCCACAATTTCGCGCCGTTTACATAAAGCAAACGCTGCATTTCATTCAGTTTCTGACCGTAAGTGGCAGTCTTTTCCATTACGTTAACAGAAAGTTCTTTCACTTCCGCTTCTTTCCCCGGATTGAAGAAAGAAAATACCGGCATTACTGATTTGCGGTACATAGTGAAAACATTGTTGTCAGCGTTTTCAGTCATCTGATTCCAGAAGTTGAAAGCAGAAGTGTTGCGCATGTTTTCAGGAAGATTGTTTACAAACTGGTTGTAAGCATTCTTGTTATAATTCACTGCCATTTCCATCCAGTTCTGATACTGACCGAAAAGTTCGCGCATGTGCGAAGGAGAAATCTGCTCCATCGTTTTGTCCATCATTTCGCGGAAAGAAGAAGGATTGAAAGTGTTCTTCATCCATTCAGCGTTGAACTGGTTGTTCTGTACAGCGTCGAAAGCAGGTTTCCACATTTCAAAGAAACGCATGAAAGCATTGTTCGCTTCGGTCATGCCTTTCCACGCGTCACGTGTTGTGTCGTTATTGAAGTTCTTTGTCCAGTCAGCGAAAGGATTATTAAACTGCCCGAAATTTTTCGAATACTGTTCGAAGATATTGCGGGAGTTGTCCATCCAGGTTTGCTGCGCATTCTGGAACTGTTTTGTGTAATCATTCATGCCGTTGAAGTTTGCGGCAGGATTGAAAGAACGGAACTGTTCGAAAGCTTTCGAAGCCGTTTCCTGCTGAGCTTTCACCCAGTTGTTATAAACTTCACCAAGGTTCGCCTGATTGCGGAATGCTTCAGTAGATTTCTCGAAAGAAGCTTTTGCAGTTTCAGAAGCCTGCTCGGTTGCTTTCTTCGTGATTTCGTTCTGTTTGTTCAACCATTCCTGGTAAATGGAAAGTCCTTCTGTAGCTGCGTTCCCGGATTTAACCGAATCCTGAAGTTTGCGATTGCTTTCAGTCCAGTTGTCCATGATTTGCTTCTGTGTTTCGAGCCATGCGTCGAAGAAATTCTTGTTTTCCATGATTTTAGTTGTCTAATATGTTGTATTACAATGTGTTAACTATGTATGCGGGTTTTGAGGGTGCAAAGGTAGTTCATTTTCATCCTGTTTCATCAATTCATCTATAAAAAATATTATTCGTCGATGAAAATGGCTTATTCGTGGCAAAAATCAGGAATTCGTATTGCCCGTGAGCAACCGGAGTCTTAAGAATAGATTAATTCCTCGCAATCGACGCTCACTATTTTCAGAGTCGCTATTTTCGCGGCACAACATCAAAACCTCCTACACATGAGCATTGAGCAAGGAACAACTTACACACACGAATTTTCATTTACGCAGGATGAAGTGGTAAAATTTGCAGAAGTAACAGGCGATAAGAATCCTGTGCATTTGGATGAAGCTTACGCTGCAACAACCATGTTCAAACGTCCGATCATGCACGGTTTTCTTGGTGGAAGTGTTTTCTCTAAAGTTTTCGGAACACTTTTTCCGGGAGAAGGAACAATCTATCTGAAACAATCGATGAGCTTTATGCGACCGATGTATGTTAACACCGCATACGAAGTACGGATGACGGTAAAAGACGTGAACAAAGAGAAACACAGAGCAAACGTTGAAACGAACATCGTTGATAAAGCAACAGGCGATGTTGTGATCAGCGGAGAAGCAACTGTAATGAACGTGAACAGAATCTGATCATTCACGATTCTATTCAGAATAAGAAAGCCCTTCAGAATCTGAAGGGCTTTCTTATTTGTGTTTATCGGATCAGGTTGACGTGTCCTATGAGATCGTGACGTTTGTCGAGTACGTCTGTGCATTTGATCTTCCAGACATAAGTATCAATCTGACAAAGTTGATCACTGCCAAGAACTTTGCCATCCCATCCTTCATTCAGATCGTCGGTGTAGAAGATCATATTGCCCCAACGGTCAAACACCCAGAATTCATATTTATCAGGATTCACACCGTTTGTTACAGGAAGGAATTCATCATTCAATCCGTCCTCGGTTGGAGTGAAAGCATTCGGAATATATATGATTACATCCGGATCTATGCATACGACTTGAGCCGCTGTGTCAATACATCCATCCGCTGAAATTACTTCCAAGGAAATCTGGTAGCAGTTCGGTTCCGAGTAGAGGAATGAGGGATTCTGTAACGTAGAAGAAGAATTCGCAACATCACCGAACGACCAGTTCCAAGAAGCTGCATTCACAGAAAGATCAGTGCATGTAATTTCAGGATTGAGAATCGTTGTCGGTTGCGGTCCTGCTGTAAATGAAGCAACTGGATTTGCATACACTTCAATGTACGCGTTCATTACGATCGTGTTCGAACATCCATTGCCTGTTGTAACAGTAAGCGTTACGTTGTAAATGCCCGACGTATTATAACAGTGATTCGGATTTTGTTGTGTTGACGTATTGTTGTCGCCGAAATCCCATGCCCACGAAGTAATAACTCCCGGAGCGTTGATGGTACTGAGATCATCAAAGTTGACACACAATGGAGCGCAGCCTGCAGTAAGATCTGAACCAATTGCGGCAACCGGAACCGAGTTTACTGTTACAAGCGTAGTTGACGTAGCGGTACAACCGTTCGCATCAGTAACATCAACAGTGTAAGTTGTTGTTGCAGGAGGAATAATATTTTGTGTTGCTCCAACTAACGCACCCGGATTCCATGTAACCGTATACCCCGGTGTTCCACCCGCAGGAACGGATGACAATTGCACGTTGCTTCCTTCGCAGACTGATGCAGGCGCTGCTGCTGCTGAAATCGTGAGTTGTGTCGGTTCTGTAATTGTAAATGTCACTGTCGATGTACAACCTGCTGCATCAGTTACCGTAACAGAGTAATTTCCTGCAGCAAGAGCACTTCCGATATCCGAAGTTGAAACGTTCGGACTCCATGCATATGTGTAACCCGGAGTTCCGCCTGTTGCATCTACATCCGCATTTCCATCTGCAGACTGATAACATGTCAGATTCGTCGTTGTGTTCAACGCGATTGTAACACCGTTCAGGTTATTGACAACGGCGGTAACGGTATCATGACATCCATTAGCGTCCGTGGCAACAACCGAATAAGTTGCAGCAGGAATATTATTCCATGTTGCGTTTGCAGGACCGGAGATCCATTGATAGGAGAGTACTCCTGTGCCACCGGAAGCAGACGCTGTTGCAGAGCCGTCCGACAGTCCGCAATGCGCATCAACGGTTGTTGTGGTTGTCACGATGTCTGTCGGTTCAGTTACAGTTGCAGTTCCTGTAGCTGTACATCCATTCATATCAGTAATTGTAATGGTATAACTGCCCGCACAAATATTATTGCATGATGCGTTCGTGCACCCTGTGCTCCAAAGGAAAGAATATGTTGGTGTGCCACCGGCAGGAATTGCGACTAATTGACCATCGCAAGAACCGAAACAGGAAACGTTAAACCCTGCAGATGCTACAGTCAGTGCGGTCGGCTCTGTGATCGTTGTGGTTGCACTTGTGGTACAACCGTTCGCATCTGTTACAATACAAGTGTATGTTCCTGCAGCAAGCCCCGTAGCACCGGCACTTGTGCCACCGGAAGGTGACCAAGCATAGGTATAAGCGCCTGTTCCACCTGATCCGCTAACGTTAGCAGTTCCGGAGTTATCTGCATTGCACGTAAGATCAGTTCCCGAAGCAGTAGCAGTCAATACCGGAGGTTCGCCAATTGAAACAGTAGCAGATGAAGAACATCCGTTAGCATCAGTAACAGTAACAGTGTAAGAACCCGCGGTCAGGTTTCCTGCAAGTGTATCAGCATCGTTGTTGCTCCACAAGTACGTGTACGGCGTTGTTCCACCCGAAGATGATGCTGCAGCATAACCATCGTTACCTCCGAAACAGCTTACGCTGTCCGAAGCGATAATTGTAACAGTAGGTGATAACGCGTTCGGAACGTTTGCTGTTGCGTTTACAGTACATCCGTTCGCATCAGTCACTGTAACTGTGTATATCGCAGCAGCAAGACCTGTTGCAGTTGCACCTGTTCCGCCAGATGGCGCCCACGAGTAGGTGTAACCTGATGTGCCACCTGAAGGAGTAACGGAAGCAGAACCGTTAGGACTTCCGCAAGTTGACTGTGTGAATGAAGTTGTTGCTGTAAGAGCGGTAGGCTCAGTAACTGTAGTTGAAACAGTAGTTGTACAACCGTTCGCATCAGTAATTGTTACTGTATATCCGCCTGCAGTGAGTCCTGTTGCGGAAGTTCCTGTTCCTCCTGAAGGAGACCATGAATAAGTGTAACCTGCAGTACCACCTGAAGCAGTTACTGAAGCGGAGCCTGTACTGCCACCGAAGCAGAGCACAGCTGTGGATGTAGCTACTCCTGTAAGAGCAGTTGGCTGAGTAATGTTATATGTCTGAGTTGCTGTACATCCTGCAGGTGATGATACTGTTACAGTATATGTTCCGGCAGCAAGTCCTGTTGCAGTTGAACCTGTTCCACCTGAAGGAGCCCAAGAGTAAGTGTAAGTTCCATTACCTCCGGTTGCAACAACCGATGCAGATCCTGTTGTCGCACCATTACACAACACGTTGGTTTGAGTTGGTGTAAGTGTAATCGCAGGCGGTTGTGTGATTGCAACAGTTGCTGTTGTTGTACAACCGTTCGCATCGCTAACAGTTACTGTGTAGTTGCCATTCGATAAGTTAGTTCCTGTTGCGCCACTACCGCCCGAAGGTGTCCACGCGTATGTGAATGGAGAAGTACCACCCGCTACTGAAACTGTAGCTGAACCGTTGTTACCTCCGAAACATGAAACATTTGTAGATGCTGTAATAGTCGCAGTAGCTCCGGCAGCGTTGGCTACGTTAACTGTAGCAGTCGTCGTACAACCGTTGGCGTCTGTAACTGTTACTGTGTAAATCGCAGCAACAAGACCTGTTGCGGTTGCACCTGTTCCGCCTGAAGGCGCCCACGAGTATGTGTAACCCGGTGTACCGCCAGAAGGAGAAACAGAAGCTGATCCGTTTGCGTTACCGCAGGTTGCTTGAGTAAATGATGTTGAAGCAGTGAGTGCCGTTGGTTGTGTAATGTTGAATGTTTGAGTGCGCGTACATCCTGCAGGTGATGATACCGTTACAGTGTATGTTCCTGCTGTAAGACCAGTTGCGCTAGCACCTGTTCCACCGCTTGGTGCCCAAGAGTAAGTATACGTTCCATTGCCTCCTGTTGCAACAACAGATGCAGATCCAGTGGATGCTCCATTACACAACACGTTCGTTTGAGTTGGTGTGAGGGTAATTTGCGGAGGTTGTGTAATTGCAACAGTTGCTGTTGCCGTACAACCATTCACGTCAGTAACAGTAACTGTGTAGTTGCCGTTCGACAAGTTAGTGCCAGTTGCGCCCGTTCCGCCTGATGGTGTCCATGCGTACGTGTACGGAGAGGTGCCACCAGCTGCCGAAACTGTGGCAGAGCCGTTGTTGCCTCCAAAACATGAAACGTTTGTTGACGTTGTAATTGTAGCTGTTACTCCTGCCGCGTTGGTTATACTAACTGTACGCGTAGTGGTACATCCGTTGGCATCTGTGACTGTTACAGTATATGTTGCAGCTGCGAGTCCTGTTGCAGTTGCACCTGTTCCTCCCGATGGTGCCCACGAGTAAGTGTAACCCGGCGTACCCCCTGATGGAGAAACTGATGCTGATCCGTTTGCGTTACCGCAGGTTGCTTGGGTAAATGACGTTGTTGCGGTGAGCGCAGTAGGTTGCGTTATGTTGAAAGTTCGTGTTATAGTGCACGTTGGTGAACCTGATGAAATTGTCACAGTATATGTTCCGGCACATAATCCGGTTGCTGTAGCACCGGTTCCTCCTGAAGGGGCCCAATTGTACGTGTAAGTTCCTGTACCTCCACCGGCTGTTACACTCGCAGCTCCGGTGCATTGTCCATTACAGAGTACGTTGGTCTGCGTTGAAGTGGCCGTAATCGGAGGAGGTTGCGTAATGTTGAACGTTTGCGTGGCCGTACATCCCGCTGTGTTCGATATCGTACACGTGTATGTGCCTGCACATAATCCGGTTGCCGTTGCGGCAGTACCTCCGGATGGAGCCCAGGCATACGTGAATGGTCCCGTACCTGCTGTAATTGTTACTGTTGCGCTACCGGAACATTGTCCGTTACAGGTAATGTTCGTTTGTGCACCAGTGGTAGTTATACCACCGCCGGTTGTAAATACAGTTACTTGATCGCTAACAACAATGTTTCCTGCGCATGTAGTATTGGTTACGGTAGCCGTGTAAGTTGTAGTTGTTGAAGGGCAAACGTTAATTGTAGTGCTGCTACCAAGTGATCCGCTAGGACCTGTCCAGTTAAGTGTATAGTTCGGAGCCCCTGCCGGAGTAAAGCGATAACTACTGTTCGTTGCGCTCCACTGCGTAGCATTTCTTCCGGGAACAAAAAATGCGGTCGTTCCAGTTGCATTTTGAATTCCCTCAATTGCGCGACCACCGTTCCAGGTTGTGCATAAGGGCTTGTTGCCAATATGAATATCAATGATGTTAGTTGCTTCGTGCAGTACAATCTGCTGACTTGCGAGCATACTGTTACACGAAGAACTGTACATAGGAATATTGTACCAGCTTATAACAAACTGGCGGCACGGTGCAGTTCCATACACTTGATACCGCGTATCGGATGTTGATCCAATTGAGGGATCAATGTCATGATAAGGCGCCATAATGGCGTTCATTGGAACCGTGTTGGTTGGGATGGGATTTACAAACGACCACTGACAAAATCCACCTGCATACGCTGCCACATTGAAAGAAATAAGTCCATTCGATCCGATTACAATCTGGTTGTAGGTGTTCCCGAAGAACTGAAAACAAAAGGGAAGATTAATTGCATTAGTCCATACGTCATCAATGTTAACCAGTACCGGAGTGCCCGTAGTGTATGAATATGGGCTATACGGAATCACACTACCAGTGTAGGTATTGGTTTGAAGAGTTCCTTGAACGGTTGCGTTGAGGTTGACACATTGTCCCGGGCAAATGTTTTGGTCCGGGCCTGCGTTCACAGATGGACATGCGGATGCTTGTGCGGAAAGTTCGTAGCTCAATCCTGAAAACACCAGCAAGAATGCGGTGAGTAGAAATCTAAACATTAAATGTGCTCTAAGGTGGTTTGCAGTGCAATATAACATGAAAAGCTGACTCGCCAATACGGATTTGCTACCGTTGTTGACAAGTAAATCAGGTGTGAATAACTACACTTCGAACGAGACGGAAGCCGTAAAGCCGGACTCCAGGTTGGCAATAAGGCTGGAGTCTAGTTTTTCGGCCATTTGGAAGGAAGTCGGGATTCGTGTTTCCAGCTCATTTTGGCCGATTTCTATGGGCGCGCTAATGCTAAGTTCTATACGCGTATTCACAGTTTTCATCTTAACGGCGATATTACCTGTGTTGCCACCCGCTTTCCGATTCAGTATGAACATCATGATTTCATTCAGCAACAACCCGGCTAGTGAAGCTTTGTTAACGCTAAGTTCACATTGATCGAGTGTAGTAATGATATTCACCGGGGCTCCGGTTTGCATAGCCCTGTAACCTGCGACGAGGTCCAGAATGAGATCGCGGAAATTCACTTTGCCCACACTTCCTGATTGATAAAGCTGCTTTTGAACCATATCAAGACTGGCGATACGATTACGCAATTCATTGAACAGAGCTTTATGATGTTCATCTTGGGCTAACGCCACATCTTGTTTGATCAGATCCTGAATCAAGGTGAAATTTGTGCGCACCCTGCGATGTACCTCGTTTAGCAATAACTTTTTTTCATCCAGTGTTTTTTCCAGCTCATGCTGGGCTGTTTTCCGTCTGGAAGTTTCCAGCGTCAATGCAATTACCTGTGCTACGAACAAGCCGAATTTCTGTTCAGCTTGCGTCCACTCTCGGGTACTGTCTGTATCTTCAAAACAAATAAGCCCAACCATCTTACCTGAAATGCGTACCGGCACATCAATCAACGATTTTATTCCGTTCGGGATTATGTAACTGTCGAGCAGTTCCGCGATATTAGGGTCACTTGCCGCATCATGTGTCGGAATAATTTCCTCCGTTTCCAGCAAGTTGAAGTAATTAGGAATTTGGTATCTGTAGAGCGTGGCATTAGGCAACAGTTCCGCTTGACGAAGATCGTAATTTATCAGGCTTGTAATTGATACCAACTCATCGGCAAATTCCCAGATATTGACACGATAAACACCTAACGCTTCTGATGCAATGCGGCAAATCTCGTATAATGCGTCTTCAAGTGAACCGGTTCCAATTACCGCAGATTTCAGCAGGTTTTCTGCTGCGGTTTTTTGCGCGGCGATACTGCTGATTTGCTCGAACTGAGGTGCTGCATCAGAAAGTGCGACCACGTAACCACCATTACTGCTTTTTTTAATCCGGCAATTGATTTTAATTTCCTTACCCGCAAGATCTGTATTAGAAGCCGCGAAAGAAACAGGATCAGCCGACGGAATGTAATGGACAACTTCGGGAATGATATCCTGAATTTGTTTTCCAACGGGATTCCCGAATACGGACACAGCACACACATTAGAAAAATCTATTCTGCCCTGGGCGTTGCAGACAAAGATCCCGACCGGTAATTCATTGTAAGCTTGAATTGTGTCGGATGATAGAATTTCCTCCTTAACGTTCATCGGCAACAGGGTTTGGATTACCTTTCGGTGCTGAAATTTACAAAAAACCTGCAATGGTAAAGGAAGTCAAAAAGGAATTCTTCATTACAGCGGACGGACTGCGTTTGTATTACGAATTTTCGCCCGTAGATGTTGATTCGCCTGTAATGGTTTTCTTAAACGGGTTGTCACAATCGACTCCGGCTTGGGGCGGGGTACTTCCGAAGCTGAAATCGCAATGCGGCACATTGTGCCTTGATCTTATTCATCAAGGCAAATCTGATGAAGCCGCGGAATACAGAAGTTATGATGAGCATAGTGCCGATGTAGCGATGTTATGTGCGTCGCTTGGAATACACAACATCGTTTTGTGTGGGATTTCATACGGAAGCGCAGTTGCTCAGCATTTATTGGTTAACTATCCTGATAAATTCAATCGAGCAGTTCTCGCTTCCACATTTGCATGCAGTACGCCTTTGTTTGAAGCTATTGGAGAAAGCTGGAAATCAGCTTTGCATGCCGGAGGCTATCCGTTAATGCTTGATGTCATGCTTCCGGTGGTTCTAGGCGAATCATACTTTAATCAACCATTGATCCCGATTCCGCTTCTTAAAACAATTCGAACAGCAAACGAAATCAGTACTTCACGTTTGCTTAAACTCATGGAGGCAACAGAGCGAAGAGGAGATTACAGGGATAAGCTTAATGCGTTGAATGCACAAGTAATAGTTCTGCACGGAGCAGAAGACCTGCTTACAACTGAATCAATGGCTCTAGAAGTTCAGTGTAGAATAAAAAACAGCAAGTTCATTGTGATTCCGCGTGCAGGACACACTCTGAATCTTGAAGCTATTGATTCTGTAGCTGACGCGGTGAACGAGCTGATTTGACTTTAGTAACGGTTCAGAAAATGCTCTTCCACATCGAACGTGGAACGCACGCCTACCATATCGTATTCTTTTTCAAGCCATCTTTCTGCTGTAAGTCGACCTTGCTCTTTCAAATACTGCAGAAACTCCCACGATGTGTTGAGTTTGCTTGAATACGATAACTTATCAAGTACATCATAACCTGAAATGCAATGCACGAAAATTTCACGATCCTGTTCCGGAAGTTTAACTCCGCGACGGATCAATTCATTTCTGTAATGAACGAGATGCATTTCGTTAATGAGACTGGAATTAAAACTGATTTCGCTCACGCGTTCTGAAATATCACGCGCGGATGTAGGCAGATTGTGAATGTTGATCGAATTGATTTTTACCAATACCACATCATGTGAATCTGTTTCAGCAATCAATGGAGTTAAAGGTGGATTTCCCATATAACCGCCGTCCCAATAGTAATCGTTTTCGATTTTCACAGCCTGAAAAAGAAACGGCAAACAAGCTGAAGCCAGCACCGCATCTGCTGTGATTTCGTGATTATGAAAAACTTTCGCGCGATTGGTTTTCACATTCGTTGCACACACGAAAAGTTTCTTGGTGTTATAGTGCTGCAGCTCTTTAAAATCAATAAGATCTTCCAGTACGTCTCGCAGAGGATTGTAATTGAACGGGTTCAATTCATACGGCGACATTGACTGTGAAATCGCATTATACCAGAGATAGCCCGGAGAGTAATGCATGTTACCGAAGTTTATTGCATTATCCCACGGTGACGGCTTAAACATGTAACTGCCGTACTGCGAGATCTTCCTCCACAATGTCTCCAGAAGTTCTTTTGCTTTTTCTGGTCCTCCGATATGCAATCCGTAAGCCAACGTAACGGCGTTTACCGCTCCGGCGCTGGTTCCGCAAATTCCTTCCGCCACAAGTTCTTCAACTTCCAGCAGGCGATCCAATACGCCCCATGTAAAAGCACCGTGTGCGCCGCCACCCTGAAGAGCGAGCGTGACAAGTTTTTTATCAAACAAATGACGTGGATTCACGGGGGCAAAGATAGCTGTTAAATAGTCGAAATTACCGGCGGTCGATTCTGTTAATGCCTGTTTGGTAGTCGCAATGGATTCTTGACTTCATTGAGCGTTCCAGCCGCCATCAACCGGAATTGCAGTGCCGGTGATTAATTCCGCATGATCGGACGCGAAGAATACGCAGAGCGCCCCCAATGATTCGGTTTTCACGAATTTTTTTACGGCGTGTTTCATCAACATCACTTTTGCGATGACATCTTCTTCGCTCATGTTGTGCGTCTTCGCCTGATCTGCCACTTGTCCGCGTACAAGTGGTGTGTCAACGTATCCGGGACAAACAGAATTCGCTGTAATGCCGAAAGGAGCGCCTTCCAATGCAGTTACTTTCGTGAATCCTACAATGCCGTGTTTGGCAGCAACGTATGCCGATTTAAACTCTGAGGCAACAAGTCCGTGTGCAGAAGCAATGTTAATCACGCGCCCCCAATTGCGTTGTTTCATTCCGCCGAGTACAAGTCGTGTGGTATGAAAAGCTGCAGTGAGATTCAGTGCAATAATTGCGTTCCATTTTTCCACAGGGAAATTCTCAATTTCAGAAACAAACTGAATGCCGGCATTGTTTACCAATACATCAACAGGTCCAAGATTTTTCTCGGTTTCACCAATGTATTTTTCAATTGCAGCCGGATCCATCAGATTCGCATCAGAGAAAAAGGTTTTCACCCCGAATTCTTTGCCAACCGCGGCGGCAATTTCAGCACCGTTTTTCTCCAGACCGTTGAATGAAATATTGTAACCTGCACGGGCGAATTCTCTCGCAATACCGAGACCGATTCCGCTCGTGCTTCCTGTTATCAGAACATTTTTACTCATGGAGCAAATGTACGCAACAGGAACCACCGAAGGATCAACTGTAAATCGTAATTTCGCACATGATTTCACTTGATCCGAAAGACCTTAAAACTTCGCAGATTCATCAATATCTTCTGCACGCTGTTGCTCCACGACCGATTGCGTTTGCAAGTACAGTTGACAAAGACGGAAAACCGAATCTGAGTCCGTTCAGTTTTTTCAATGTGTTTTCTGCCAATCCGCCAGTAGTGATTTTCTCTCCGGCGAGAAGCGGAAGAACAGGAGCGACGAAGAATACACTCGATAATGTTCGCGAAGTTCCGGAAGTGGTGATTAATGTTGTGAACTATGATCTGGTTCAACAAGCATCTTTGAGCAGTACTGAATATGCAAAAGGTGTGAATGAATTTGATAAAGCCGGACTTACGGCGGAACCTTCAGTGAAGATCAAACCTTTCCGGGTGAAAGAATCTCCTGTGCAATTGGAATGCATTGTGAAGGAAGTGGTGGAATTGGGCACACAAGGCGGAGCCGGAAATCTTGTAATTGCAGAAGTGGTGATGATTCACGTGAATGAAAATGTGATTGATCCTGCGACAAACATGATTGATCAGAACAAAATTGATTTGGTGGGACGTTTAGGCGGAGATTGGTACAGCAGAAATTCGGGAGCAGCATTGTTTAAAGTGGCGAAACCGCTTACCACGATAGGAATCGGTGTGGATGGAATTCCCGAACACATTCGCTTCAGTAAAGTTTTAACCGGAAATCATTTGGGTCAGCTCGGGAATGTAGAAAAGATTCCTACGCCGGAAGATGTGCACCATTATGTGAATACAGGCGCAATCAATGAAGCTTTTGAGATGTACGGGAAGAATCTGCAGGCGTTGGATGTTCATTTACATCATATTGCAGCGCATTTACTGGATAACGGCAAAGTGGAAGAAGCATGGAAGGTATTATTGTCGGATCAGTTATGAACAATCTGTAAACGTGCGGAAACAGGAAAACTGTAATTCGTATTTTTGTTAATCAAATTTTAAAAACAGTTTATCATGTTTAACATCACAGGACAACTTAAGGTAAAGTATCAGGAACAGCAGGTTTCAGATCGTTTCAGAAAAAGAGATTTTGTAATCACCGACAACTCTTCGCAGTATCCGCAACACATTTCTTTTCAGCTTACGCAGGACAAATGCGGGTTGATTGATCAGTTCAATCCGGGTAGTGAAATCCGTGTGTTTTTCAATTTGCGTGGTCGCGAATGGAAATCACCGCAAGGCGAAATCAAATATTTCAATACAATTGAAGCTTGGAAAATCGAAGCCGTTAATCAGGGTGTTCCGCAACAGAACGCGCCGGTAATGAATTCAACTCCGGCTCCGGACATCACAACATTCAGCGCTGCTGATGAAAGTGATGATCTTCCTTTCTAATTGTAAATCAATTTGACGATTACGGCTCTCAGAAATGAGGGCCGTTATTTTTTCCGGATATACAGATCAACAGAAGCTGAATCCTGCACAACAATGGTTTCCTTCTCGAGCCTGATGTTGCGGGCATCACCGCGTTTCGGTTCTTCGTACAAGGTGGTTTCGTTCGTAACAAGATTCCACGATTGCAATTCGCCGTTCTGATAATAGATGATGGACTCATCTGCAACCTGAAATGTATGCAAACCTTTCAGCGGAATTGTTTTGATATACGTTCCGAAAACATCAAATACCAGAATACCGGTTTGCGGATTATTCAGGAACAGACGATTGTCTTTTTCGAGAATAAAATCCGGTTGCAGTTCAATTCCGAGTATCTGAGACAAATTTCCGCTGCGTGAAGAAATGGACAAATTCTGATCGAAGCGCACCATCTCGAATGTGGGCTGATCATACACCCAGAAACCATTGTCGTGCGATGAACCAACAAGCGATGCCAACGGAAATCCGAGTTTTTCCATTGCAAGAGGTTCTCCGTTTTGACTTAGCGTGTTGTCGAGAAAAATCACACGACCGAAATCGCGATAGAATAAAACGATGCGCAGCGGATTGGTGACATCTGCACTGCTGATTGCGCCGAAGTTTTTGTTGCTGAACTCTTTCATGAGTTCAAGCTTCGGATTGTATTTGCGGATCTGATCGTTGTGAATCAGATATACGTTGGAAAGATTGTCTGTCAACATCTGATCCGACGTTGCTTTCAACGTGAAGTCGGGCCGGATTTCCTGCGCCGCGAAGGAGCAGAAAAGAAACGCGAGTAAGATGTATGAAAAACGCTGTTTCATTAATCAATGATAACGCAAAATCCGATCCAATCGTTCATCGGCAACGCAGAATTTCATCAGCAATCGTGCATTCGTTCGATAAACGCGGAATTTTATTCTGTCCACCCAATTTGTTTCTGGATTTGAGCCAGGATTTAAATGTGCCGCTTTCCACGATCTGAAGTTGCAATGGATGCAATATATAATTTCCGTATCGTTTCGCCTCGTAATCGGAATTGAGTGCTTTCAATGTGTTGTCCAGAATTTCAGCAAAATATTCCGCGTTTTCGGGTGCATGTGTGAATTCAATAATCCATTCATGATGTGCGGATTTCCGGTCATTGGAGAATCGTGCAGCAGCAGTGAATTCGTTCACCACAGCATTGGTTTTGTGACATGCAATTTCCAATGCGCGGATTGCATTGTCTTCCATGAGTTCTTCTCCGAAAACATTAATGCATGATTTCGTTCTGCCTGCAATACGAAAACGATAGGGAAGGAGTGATGTGAATTGAATCGTATCGCCCAATGCGTAACGCCACAAACCACCGGTGGTGGTAATGACCATTGCATACGTTTTCCCGGTTTCCACTGTATCAAGTCCGATGGTTACAGGATTTTCTTTATCCCATTCTCCCTGCGGAATGAACTCGTAATAAATTCCATAATCGAGCATCAACAGAAGATCGTTACTGTCTTTCTGATCCTGAATTCCGAAAAATCCTTCTGAGGCGTTGTATAATTCCAGAAGATGAATTTCACTTCCTATGATTTCACGTAATTGCTGTCGATACGGAGTAAGATTTACACCGCCGTGGAAATACACTTCCAGTGAAGGCCATACTTCATGTATCGTTTTCTTTCCAGTCAGCTCCAGAACTTTTCTCAGCACGACGATCATCCACGAAGGAACGCCTGCAAGGCTCACTACATTTTCGTGCATTGTAGTTTCCGCAATCTTCTGCAGTTTTTCATCCCAATTGCTGAGCAAAGCAATATCAACATTCGGTGCGCGGAACATGTCGGCCCACATTGGAAGATTCTGTATCACGATTGCGGAAACATCACCTTGGTAACTTTCATGCAATTCAAATTCATCGGTTTGATGACTTCCTCCCAACGCAAGATTCTTTCCCGTGAACAGTTGATGTTCGGGATAATTGTTGCAGTAGAAAGTGATCATGTCTTTCCCTGCTTTGAAGTGACACTCTTTGAGTGATTCTTCCGTTACAGGAATCAATTTACTCTTGTCGTTCGTCGTGCCCGATGATTTCGCAAACCATTTCACTTCTGCCGGCCACAACAAATGATGTTCGCCTTTGCGTGTACGCTCGATGAATGGCTTCAATGAATCGTAAGATTGAACGGGAACTTTATTCCGAAATTGTTCGGGAGTTTCAATGTCATCGAAACCGAACAGTTTTCCGAATTCCGTTTCGCGACCTGAAGCAATAAGCTGCGAGAACCATTCCTGCTGAACTTCATGCGGATGTTTCATGAACAACTCAATCTGGTGCATTCTTTTCACCATGAGCCAGGAAGCGATTGAGTTCAATATAGCCATACGACTTGTTCAGTTTCAACGTGACTTGATCCAGAGATCAAATTCACTTAGTGATTTAGTATTAAGACAGAATTCTTTGGTGAGCATTCCTTTTCGTGCAGCAAGTGTTCCCCATCGAACATCCGTCATGCTGTCTTTATCGTGTGAATCCGGATTGATGCTGATCATCACATTCTTCTCCATGCAATATGGAATCCATGTCCAATCAATATCCAGTCGATACGGGTGCGCATTTAATTCGATAACAACTTTGTTGGCTGCACAGGCATCAATCACTTTTGCGTAATCAATCGGATATCCTTCTCTTGAAAGAAGCAATCTTCCTGTAGGATGTCCGAGAATTCTTGTGTACGGATTTTCAATTGCTTTAATCAGGCGTGCTGTTGCTTTGTCTTTATCCATCTTGAGAACGGAGTGCACAGAAGCAACAACGAAGTCGAAAGTCTTGAGAATATCTTCTTCGTAGTCGAGTTCTCCGCTCACGAGAATGTCGCTTTCAATTCCTTTGTAAATTCTGAACGGACCCATTTTTTCATTGAGCCCGTCAACTTCTTTTTGTTGCGCGATAACGCGTTCAGGCTGCAGTCCGCCTGCATAACCGGCAGACTTGGAGTGATCACAAATGCCGAAATATTCGTAACCGAGATCACGGCACGATACGGCCATCTCTTCCAGTGTATTCAATCCATCGCTCCATTTGCTGTGGCAATGCAGAATACCTCTGAGATCTTCCACTTCAATTAATTTCGGGAGCTGATTGTGTTGTGCCAGCAGTATTTCTCCTCGACCTTCCCGAAGTTCAGGAAGAATGAAATTCAACCCCGCTGATTTGTAAATATCTTCTTCTGTTCCCGCGTCAAAGTTTATTTTGCTTTCGAAGTGATTCAACTGCTTCAAGTGATCCGGCGACCCTGTTGAAAGAAATAAAGCCTTATTGAATTCTTCTGCTGTGCATGTTGTTACGCTAACCGGAATCTTCAATGGATTTTTAAATTTCTCTAAGTCGAGCGCATCCTCAGCAATCAGCAATTCTATTTCGTCAATGATAATGGACTGTCTTCGTACTGCGCCCGTCAACGCCACGAGTTCAGATTTCAATTGCTTTTTTGCAAATGCTACGAGATCTTCTGCGTAAAGCTCAACAGTTGCATAATGAAAACGCCCTTTATTAGCCATTGAAAATTCAATCGCCTTAATGACGGAAGCCTGTGTTTTCTCTCCGAAACCTTTGAGCTCAACAAGTCGGTTTTCCTTACACGCGTACAACAATTCGCCGGGCGATTCCACTCCGAGTTCCTTCCACAGTTGCGCCACTTTTTTCGGTCCGATACCTTTGATGGAAAGCATCTCGATCACACCGGCCGGTGTTTTTGCAAAAAGTTCTTCGAGTTCGGCAGTTGTACCGCGCTGAAGCAATTCATCGATCTTCGCTGCAATCCCTTTGCCAATACCTTCGATCTGCTCAATTTCTTCACGCGTTTTTCCTTCAAGCGGAACACCGGATTTATCAAGTTTGTATGCTGCATTGGTAAGCGCTTTCACTTTAAACGGATTCTCACCATGCAATTCCATGATTTTGCCGGTCAGTTCAAGTGCTTCCGCAATCTGTTCAGTTGTCATGGCATGAAGTTCGTAAAAAAGTTCATTCTTATTGTGGAAATATGACATTCAAACCGCAGTAAATCTCGGCTTTGAAACTTTATCTTTGATTCGATTCCGATAACCTGCGGAATATTGATTTCATGAACACTGAACGCCGGGATTATTTTGTGGATGTGATTCTTCCGCTTGCGCTGCCGCAGGCGTACACTTATCGCTTGCTTCAAAGTCTGAACGGACACGTAGAAGTTGGTCAGCGTGTAATTGTACAGTTTGGCAAAAGTAAGATGTACTCCGCTATTGTTAAGCGTATTCACGAAACGGCTCCCAAGTACACAGCAAAGTATGTGGAGGCTGTGCTCGATGATGTTGCGGTTGTGGTGGAAAAGCAATTGGAATTCTGGGATTGGTTATCGCGCTATTACATGTGTACACAGGGCGAAGTGATGATTACTGCTTTGCCTGCAGGTTTGCGTTTGACAAGCGAATCCAAAATCGGGATGAGCGTTTCTTTTGACGGAAATAAAGATCATCTCAACGAAGAGGAACTGAATCTCGTTGATGCGATTGAAGTGCGTGGTGTTCTCACAATGGAAGAAGTGAGTACGGTGCTGGATCGTAAAACGGTTTATCCTGTTATTCGCAAACTGATTGCTGCAGATGTGATTTCCGTGCATGAAGAAATCAAAGAACGTTATCGACCGAAGTACGAAAGTGTAATTGCGCTCAACGAAAAATGTAAGTCGGAAGACGAGATGCGTGCTGTTTTTGAAAAGCTGGAGAAACGTGCCTTCAAGCAGTTGGAAACTCTGATGGCGTTCATACATCTTTCAGGTAAAGCGCAGGAAATACGCCGCGCGGATTTACTTGCTGACAGAAATGCGGATGCTTCTGCTCTAGCTTCATTGGTGAAGAAAGGAATTCTGGATTCTTATGAGCGTGAAGTGTCGCGCCTCAACAGAAATGCGGTTGCAACGAAGGAAGCTGTATTGAGTGTACATCAGAACGCGGCGCTCGAAAAGATTAAGGAAGGATTTAAAGATAAGAGTACAGTTTTACTGCATGGTGTAACATCCAGCGGAAAGACAGAAGTGTACACACATCTTATTCGTGAGCAATTAGAGAATGGTAAGCAGGTGTTGTTTCTTTTGCCGGAGATAGCATTGACCACGCAATTGATCGGAAGATTGCAGGAGCATTTCGGTGCAGCTGTTCTGATTTATCATTCCCGTTTCAATGAACAGGAGCGGGTGGAAGTATATAATGAAGTGCTGAAGGGAAATCCTTGTGTTGTTATTGGTGCGCGTTCAAGTTTATTTCTTCCGTACAATAATCTGGGATTGATCATTATTGATGAGGAACATGATCCTTCATTCAAACAACAGGATCCTGCTCCGCGTTACAACGCACGTGAAAGTGCTTTGTGGTTAGCAAAGATTCACAAAGCCAATACTCTTCTGGGTTCTGCGACGCCGTCAGTTGAATCATTCTACAATGCCAAGCATAGTTTGTATGGTTACGCAACAATGACGGAACGATTCGGTGGTGCGGTGTTACCGAAGATTTTTGTTGCAGATGTGAAAGAAGCGACGAAACGGAAAATGATGAAGTCTGTTTTTACTCCATACTTATTGGAACGTGTTGATCAGGTTCTTGCAGATGGAGAACAGGTTATTCTTTTCCAGAACAGAAGAGGATTTTCACCAAGTATTGAATGTCAAACTTGCGGACACGTTCCTCATTGCGTGCGTTGTGATGTTTCGCTGACATATCATAAAGCTGCGAATCAGTTGCGTTGTCATATATGCGGATTTACAGCTGCTCCGCCTACAGCGTGCGACGCTTGCGGAACAACGGATTTGAAGCTGAAAGGATTCGGTACTGAAAAGATTGAAGAAGAATTGGGATTGCTTCTTCCTGCAGCGCGCATTGCGAGAATGGATCTGGATACAACCCGAGGCAAATTCAGTTTGCAGAATATCATTGCCGATTTTGAAAGCGGAAAAACAAATGTGCTTGTCGGAACGCAGATGGTGACGAAAGGTTTGGACTTCGGCAATGTAGGACTTGTCGGTATTCTGAGTGCGGATCAGATACTGAACTTTCCTGACTTTCGCTCTTACGAACGTGCGTTTCAGTTAATGGCGCAGGTTTCCGGAAGAGCGGGTAGAAGAGAAAAACAAGGTGAAGTGATTATTCAATCATTCAATCCGCAGCATTTCATTATTCAGTGCGTGGTGAATAACGATTACGAAACCATGTATCACAATGAGCTGGCAGACCGAATGCAGTTCAGTTATCCGCCGGTTTTCCGATTGATACGCATTACTGTAAAAGGAAAAGACGCAATTTTGGTTGACAACGGATCATTTCATCTCGCTTCCCAGTTGCGCACACATATGGGCTCTCGAATACTAGGGCCTGAATATCCGGTCGTGGCACGCATGCGTGATGAATACATGAAGAATATTCTGATCAAGACGGAGCGTGAAGCTTCGGTAGTAAAAATCAAGGATACTATTCAAACGGTATTGAATGATTTCAAAGTCCACCCGGATTTTAAGAAACTGCGAATTGTAATTGACGTTGATCCGAACTGATTACTACTGATCTTCATTGATTCTTTGATCGCATTCTGCGATTCTTTCTTTCGGATACACCGCATTGGGGTTAATGTTGACAGCATCTATATATTTTAGTTTGGCTGCCTTGTAGTTTTGCGCATCATAGAGTTGATCGCCTTCCGTTATCGCGATTGCGTATCGTTCCTGATCAACTTGCTTTAACATTTTCGTATCACACTCTTTGATTTTTTGTGCTGGATATGATTCCTGCGGTTTCATTTTAACCGCCGCTTCGTAGCTAGCTTTTGCACATGACCAGCTCCCATATCGATAACAAGAATCAGCTTTTTTTACCGTTTCCTGGTAACGAGACTCAAGCGCTTCTGCTGCTACTATCGCGAAATTGCAATTCTTCGCTTGATCTGAGGCGTATTGATCAAAAGGTTTAACACCTAGAGCCTGCAGATAGTATTTCTTCGCTTCAATCCAATTTTCCTTCACGTAGCAGGAGTCGGCCAGTGGAATGATCTTCTTATACTCGGCATTCTGTGAAATGATGAGCTTGTCACACTCCAATGTCCTGTCTTTTGGATATTGTTCTTTGGATAGAGTTGACGATGCTTTTACATATTTACTGCGGGCGAACGGATAATTTTTTAGTTGAAATGCGGAATCGGCAGAAAAAATAAGAAGCGAATACTGCTTTTGCTTCTTTTTACTCTGAGCATTTGCAATAGAAGTGCAGAGAACGAGGAGGGTTAGAAGTAAATATCTCATATCGAAAAGTAGGTAACACTGTTTTGAAATGCAAGGATCAGCGTCATTTTGCCATTTTTTGTTGGCGCAATTCTTCACGTAGTTGAACCGAGGTTTTTGTACTGCCGTCGTGGCTCCATCCCGGAGGCCCGAACAGATACATGAATTTGGCTTTAAATCCACTGACTTTTCCTAGATCGTGAAGAATATTTCCCCATTCATGGAACACGGTTTTCAGCGGATGATATGGTTGCTTCAAATTGGTTGTGAGTCCATAGCGAACCGGTTCACTATCTTCTTCCTTCTGAAATGTTCCGAATAATCTATCCCAGATGATGAGAACCATACCCATATTCTTGTCCAGATAAAGTACGTTAGACGCATGATGAACGCGATGATGCGATGGGGTTGACAATATCCACTCCAAAGGCCCAAGTTTACCAATGAACTGTGTATGGATAAGGATGCCGTAAATCTGCGTGATCGCATACATCAGCATGATGTCTTCTGCGCGGAATCCGAAAAGTGATAATGGTATAAACCAAATGAAACGGTAAAGCGGCTGGAAGACGGAAGAACGGAATCCAACAGTAAGATTGAATTCTTCAGAGGAATGATGTGTTACATGTACTGCCCAAAACAATCGGCAATAGTGATCAACGCGATGCAACCAATAGAACAGGAAATCTTCTGCAAGAAGTAAAACTGTCCAATACAACCACGGTGTTTGTATTTCGAAGAAGCGATGCACAAAGAAGAAACCGAGGAAAAGAAAAACGAATCCGCGGAGAAGCACATCAAGACTGAAGTTCAGTGCCGATAACCAGATGTTCATCAATATTCCTTTCGTGGAATAATAATGACGGTTGTGGATGTAACTGAAAATGATTTCCGCCAGTATGAAGAATGCATACAGCGGAGTTGAAATCATGAAAACGAGTTTCTCCCGCGCAAGATCGTCCATGTGCTTTTACTTTAATTTCAATCTGATGTTGGCCAGAAGCTGTTCGGTAGCGGCGATGTCAGCGTCTTCTTTTTTTCCTAATTCAATTGCATGCAGAGCAGTTTGCTCAGCGAGTTTGTAATCACCTTTCTTGTACAGCAAAGCTGCGTATGTGTCTTCGTACATGTATTCTTCTGTAGTTGCGCATACTTTCTCCATCCAACCGCAAGCTTGTTTGATCACCGCAGCATCTTCACATGATTCATAAATCGTCCATGAAGCACTGTTGACGAATCCGGCATTTTTATATCCGGCGGTGTCAATATACTCTTGTGTTACTGCTGCATACTTTGTCCAGTTGCCCGTTTCCTGATAATACATCCACGAAAATGTATAGTACGTGTGTGAATATTGTTCCGTCAGATTCTCTTTCACACCTGTTATTGCTGAATTGAATCCATTTTCATCTTTCTCTTTCGCTGCCGCTTTTACCTGATTGTAGTAAATGGCGGAAATCTTATCACTCACTTCTTCGCTTCCATATAATTCTGAAAGCTTAGTGCGGTTCTCAATAATCCAGTTGTTGTATTTTTCATTGAGAGAAAAACGCCACATCACGCTCCAGCAAACTTCTGAAGTCAAATCTTTCTGCGTATCGAGCCATTTGATTACAGTTTCCTGTTCCGGAAATTTTCTCTTCTTGCCTGTTCCGAATGAAGCTTTGTAGAAATCGGGATAGCCGGGATCCAGCTGCACACTGAAACCTGGGAATTTAGATTTGGTTTTATCTTTTGTTGCTTTCAGTGAAGTCAGAAATTCAGGCGCAGGACTGAAACCTACAATCATTTCTACGAGAAAACCCTCGCCTGAGAAAATTGCGTACGAAGGATATCCATTGACATGATACTTCATTCCTATGGCAATTCCCTCTTCATCTTTCTCCATTTCGCGCTTTACGCAAACATAATTGCTATTCAGATATCCGATCACTGCAGTGTCAGTGAAAGTTTCTTTGTCCATTACTTTACACCAGTAACACCAATCGGTGTAACAATCCAGAAACACCTGTTTGTTTTCTTTCTTCGCTTTGGCTACTGCTTCATCCCATTTGCCGGTGAAAAAATCTATGCCTTCACCAGCCTTCGCCGTAAGCGAAAGAACCAGAAGTGCGAAAATGAAAATACTTTTTTTCATAACGGGTTTTATTTGCCGAACATTTCTTCCAATGAAAATGTTTGATTCAGTTTGATACCGTGTTCTGATTGAACAACATTAGCACATTCATTTGCAGCATCATGTTCGAAGAAGAGAACGTAATCATTCTTCGCAGCTTCAGGAAGAAATTGTTCTTTTTCACTTAACGTTTTTAATGGCTGCGTATCGTACGCCATCACCCAAGGCAATGGAACGTGCGCTGCTGAAGGCATAAGATCTGCCAGAAAAACAACTGTTTTCCCTTTGTAAGCAATGTGAGGCAACATCATCGCGCCGGTGTGTCCGTATGTAAACCACGCTTTGAATCCCGGAATGAGTTCGTCGTTCTCCTTGAAGAATTTCAGTTGGCCGCTTTCCTGTATCGGAAGAATATTCTCTTTCAGGAAACTTGCCTTTTCACGTGCGTTGGGTTTGGTGGCCCATTCCCAATGTTCTTCATTGCTCCAGTAAGTTGCATTCGGAAATGCGGTTTCAAGTTTATCTCCGTTCTTCACAATACTTCCTCCGCAATGATCGAAATGCAAATGTGTAAGAAATACATCCGTTACATCTTTGAAATCAAAACCTTTCCCATTCAGTGATTTTTCAAGTGATGTATCGCCATGAAGAAAATAGTAGCTGAAGAATTTTGCATCCTGTTTTGTACCGATGCCGTTGTCAATAAGAATCAAGCGATCTCCATCTTCCACGAGAAGACAACGCATTGCCCAGGAGCACATGTTGTTTTCATCAGCCGGATTTTTCTTGCTCCACATACTTTTCGGAACTACGCCGTGCATAGCGCCTCCATCAAGTTTGAAGAATCCTGTATCAATTACATGCAATTGCATAATGAGAATGTATTGTGAAGTTGAATGAAATTATTCTTTTGGCGGATCAGAATGCGGCGGCGGTGTTGGAGGCGCATAGGGATTCTGATAAGTATTCTTCGGCGGCTCAGGATTCTGATATGGACTCTGCTGAGGCGGTTTTTGATAAGGATTATTTTGCGGAGGATTCTGATAAGGATTGTTCTGCGGAGGATTTTGATACGGATTGTTCTGATACGGATTATTCTGCTGCGGATTCTGGTAAGGATTTCCATAAGGGTTAGCAGCAGGATTGTTGTAATTCGGATTCGGCGGTGTATTCTGATAAGGCGGATAAGTGGTGAAAGGTTGATTATAAACCGCTCCACCGCCAACAACCGGTGCCGATTTCTTTCCGAAGGAAACAACAGTTGAAATGATTGAAAAAATCAGAAAGAATACGCTGATCAGCAACATTATTAATCCTCCGCCAACCGCTTCATCAGGCGTGGTGTAACTGCTGGAGAAATAATCATCAGCGTTATAACAATAACAATTCACTTCTGTCATTACAACAATTGATGTCAGAATTGCAACAAGGCTGAGTACGATTCCGATTATTGAAAGTGCTTTCATAAATTGAGGGTTTTACCAATGACACGAAGATAATCATTTGGAATCGGAATCAGGTTGTGAAAAAGGTTGGATTCCTGTCGTTTAAGCAAGCAGGAATCTTTACTTTGCAATAGATATGGATGCAGCTGAAATCAAGGAAGCCAAAGGTGTTCTGCGCAGAAAAATGCTTGCGGAACGAGGGACAATTCCTGAAATTCGTAAACGGGAATGGGATGATCGGATTTGCTCACGATTGCTGGAAATTATTACTCAGAAGAATGTTAAGACTATTCACACGTACATTCCGTTTCTCACAGAGATCGATATTAAACCCGTTATCCAATTCTGTTTTCAGAATGGCATAAAAGTGATTGCTCCAAAAACACTGAAAGCACGCCAACTGGAGAATAGAATATTGTCATCATTGAATGATCTTGAGACCGGCATCATGGGTACTTTGCATCCTGCGAACACGGAAATTTATTCAGGCAAGTACGATTTGATTATTGTTCCCGGACTTGCTGTTGACAGGCAGAATTATCGCTTAGGATATGGTGGCGGTTATTACGACAAATTTTTGAAGGATAATTCTTCTGCGTTGCGTGTTGGGATATACTATCCGTTTCAATTCATGGATGAAGTTCCGCGTGAAGCGCACGACGTTGCTCTTGATAGAGTTATTATTCCGCATTGACTAATAACGGTCCTTGTTGAAAACGGAATCGCAGATTTTTCGGAAAACCGTGGATCTTTCATAGTCGAGACTGCCAATGACCCCGTGCTTTCTGATCAGCAAATTCATATGTTCAGGGATCCGTATATGACTGCGGTGTTAAAAGCGGGTTGTTAACAGTTTTTTTGATGTTGCAGGAACCTCATTTACTCAACGGATTAATTTGGCGGCATGAGAATTCACTTCATTGCAATCGGAGGCAGCGCTATGCACAACATGGCCATCGCCATGAAATTGAAAGGGAACAACGTTACAGGTTCTGATGATGAAATCAACGAACCTTCGCGCAGTCGTCTTGATAAACATGGATTACTTCCTGCTCAGATGGGCTGGAATCCAGAAAAAATCACCGCTGATATTGATGAAGTGATTTTAGGAATGCACGCGCGGGAAGACAATCCTGAATTGGTTCGTGCGCGTGAACTCGGTTTACGAATTTTCTCTTATCCGGAATATCTGTACGAACAGAGCAAAGACAAAACACGAATCGTGATTGGCGGAAGTCATGGAAAGACTTCAATCACTGCAATGATTCTTCATGTGATGAAACAGTGCAACGTGGATACGGATTACATGGTAGGTGCACAGCTGGAAGGATTTGAAACGATGGTGAAAGTAACGGCGGATGCGAAATTTATTGTGCTCGAAGGCGATGAATATCTTGCGTCACCGATTGATCGTCGACCGAAGTTTCATTTGTATCATCCGAACATTGCATTGCTCAGCGGAATTGCGTGGGATCATATTAATGTGTTTCCGACATTCGATATTTACGTTGAACAGTTTCGGAAATTCATTGATCTGATTGAATCGCGAAGTAATGGAGAGAACGGTGTATTGGTGTATTGCGAGGAAGATGCAGTGTTGAAATCAATCGCTCCGCAACATGGAAATGCTATCGACAGAAAACCGTATGGCGTCCCTCAGTATATGATTCGTGACGGTGTTACGTATCTGCTTCGCGACGGAAAAGAAATTCCGCTGTTGATTTTCGGAGAACACAATCTGATGAATCTTACAGGCGCTCGTTACGTGTGCAACGCAATCGGCATAACGGATGAACAGTTTGACGCTGCTATTCAATCTTTCAAAGGCGCAGCACGCAGATTGGAATTGGTTCTGAAAAAGGACTCTTTTAACTGCTATAAAGACTTTGCGCATTCACCTTCGAAGTTGAAAGCAACAACGGCAGCAGTGAAGCAGCAATTTCCGGATCGTCATGTTGTAGCATGTATGGAGTTGCATACGTTCAGTTCGCTTACAGCAGAATTTCTGAAGGAATACAATGGCGCAATGAATACTGCTGATGAAGCGTATGTGTATTTCAATCCGCATACCATCGCGCACAAAAAACTTCCGCCAATAACAATAGAGCAGGTGAGAGCTGCTTTTGCACGTTCTGATATAAAAGTATCAACGGATTCAGCCGCTCTGATGAACGAATTGAAAGCGAAAAACTGGAACAACAGCGTGCTGCTGTTTATGACCAGCGGAAATTTTGACGGAGTTGATTTTGCGGCAGTAGCAGGATCATTGAATAACTGATCAACGCTTCCTTCTCGCTAACACTACAGTTAAACCGACAATAATCAGAAAGCCCAGAAGAAAATTCGGCATGGCCCAGAACTTTGTTCTGTCGAACATGATCTGACGGTCGCTGAATGTTTCCAGCATCTTAGGAATGTCTGCTGACTGATTGTTCGCTTTCATGTAAGAAGCAATCATGTACGGATCCTGATGTGTAAGTCCGATGAAGAACGCAACGCCCCAAACGATGCAAATGATCAATGCAGTAATTCCTCCTGCTTTCAATCCTGTTTTGAACGGGAGAACCTGATCCGGTTGTTCATTCTTCGTTCGCTTGATGGAAAAATAAATCGAAGCGAAATAAATCAACATCGGTGCATAGAAAAGTAGTCCGCCGATACTTCCGGTGAAGTTCCCTATCATCGTAGTTAACTGAAAGGCGGCTACAAGCGCCGCCCCTATCATTCCTGTGGTAATTGAAGATTTCATTATCCGTTCATCGAGATGAGGAATTCTTCATTGGATTGTGTATTCTTCATACGATCTTTCAGGAATTCCATTGCTTCCTGCGGATTCATATCAGCAAGATGCTTGCGGAGAATCCAGATACGCTGCAATGCATCTTTTTCCATAAGAAGATCATCGCGACGCGTTGAAGATGCAACAAGATCAATAGCAGGGAATACACGTTTGTTCGCAAGCTTACGATCAAGCTGCAATTCCATGTTACCGGTTCCTTTAAATTCTTCGAAGATCACTTCGTCCATTTTACTTCCGGTTTCAGTAAGCGCCGTTGCAATGATGGTTAATGATCCTCCGTTTTCAATTTTACGCGCAGCGCCGAAGAAACGTTTTGGTTTCTGCAATGCGTTTGCATCCACACCGCCGGAAAGAACTTTTCCTGATGCAGGCTGCACCGTGTTGTATGCGCGGGCTAATCGAGTGATAGAGTCGAGGAGAATCACCACATCATGTCCACACTCAACCATGCGTTTTGCTTTTTCAAGAACGATGTTTGCAATTTTCACGTGACGATCAGCAGGTTCATCGAATGTAGAAGCGATAACTTCTGCACGAACCGAACGCGCCATATCTGTTACTTCTTCCGGACGTTCGTCAATCAGAAGAATCATCAGATATGCTTCCGGATGATGATCTGCAATTGCGTTTGCAACTTCTTTCAAAAGAATTGTCTTACCGGTTTTCGGTTGCGCTACAATCAATCCGCGCTGACCTTTACCAATCGGCGTGAACATGTCCATGATGCGCATTGACATCGGTGCTTTCATTTTCACATTGCTTCCGCCAACAAGACTGAATTTCTCTTTCGGGAACAATGGTGTAAGGAAGTCGAATGGAACGCGATCACGAACGTAAGCCGGATCACGACCGTTGATTTTCTCCACTTTCACCAATGGGAAATATTTTTCTCCTTCTTTCGGAGGACGAATTCCGCCGCAAACAGTATCTCCTGTTTTCAAACCGAAAAGTTTGATCTGCGATTGTGAAACGTAAACGTCGTCCGGAGAGTTGAGGTAATTATAATCTGAAGAACGCAGAAAGCCGTAACCATCAGGCATGATTTCGAGAACACCTTCTGTCGTTACAACATTATCGAAGTTGTACATTTCTTCGAGTGGCTGACGCTGTTGGAAATTCTGACGATGCTGATGACCGTGCTGATTTCCGTTTCCTCCATTGTTATTGTTGGAGTTAGTGTTCTGATTGCCGTTACCCTGATTCGGATTGTTGGTTTGTTGATTTTCGTTCTTAGGCATCTGCGCCTGAACGATTGGCGGAACCTGATTCAATGGCGGAGCAGTGTTCTGCGGATTGTTGTTGCCCTGTTGATTTTGTCCGCGATTAAATTGACGGTTCTGCTGATTTTGTTGTCCCTGATGGCGATTGTCGCGACGCTGCTGATTTTGCTGCGGATTGAATGGTTTTTTCTCGCCTTGAGGTGGATTATTTTGCTGAATAGGTTTCTGTTCCGGTTTTATTTCTTCCGTTGCGGGAGGTGTATTTTCGAGCGTTACGAAACGAGTATCAGGCTCTGTAGTGGTTGTGAAAAGTTCAGCAGTTTCTTCTCCGGCTTTCGGTTTACGCGGACGTTTGCTCTTTTCAGCTTCAGGCGTATCAGTCCCTTTTTTCGCACCGCCTGCAACAGCTTGCGCGTCCAGAATCTGATAAATCAGTTCCTGTTTTTTAAGCGTATCAGATTTCGCAACATTAAGTTCTTTAGCGATTTCACGAAGTTCTCCTACCAGTTTGGAGTTCAATGCAACAATGTCGTACATATTCTTTTGTTAGATAAATAATTTTGTTCTTGTCAGACGGGAAAAGCTTTGCGTGAAGGGGTTTAACTGAATGATTCAGTTCTTAGTGCGGAATGAAATCCGGCAAAGCATGCTTGAATGATGGTTTTGTAAGTTAATCGGAATTATTTTTTGCCGGGAAAAACAACTGAGAACTCAATTGTTTATGGCTGATATGCACTGCAATAATACGAAGAATATTGAGTTGCAAAGAAATCTTATCAAAATTATTCCCGTTTCAGGTGCGCGGGGAAACGATTATTTTTGGTCCTTATTACAAGAAATATGCTGCAACGTAAACAAACTGTTTTTCTTATGTTGAACGACGTGATATTCATCACGTTATTTTTCATTCCGTTAATGTCCGTAAGTGATGCGAAAGGACCTGCGTTCGCCACTCCGATTGGCTTAACAGATGTTATTCCGGCATTGATTGGAGAGATTGCATTGGCAATATTCGCTTCATTCATCATAACACAATACCGGAATCGGAAAATTCAGATGAAACTGTGCGTAGTTGGTGCAGTATTGGCTCTTCTCAATACAACAGGACTGGTTGCAATTGTTATGATGAACAATAGCAGCGTAACAACGGGCGACATTCACTATTCAACGGAGATCGGTACGTACATTTCACTCGCGCATTTTGTGTTGTTTATTGTGGCGCGGATATTCATCAAACGCGACGAAGATCTTGTAGCATCAGTTGATCGGATACGCTGATCTGTTTTTGACATAAAAAAACTCCGACAGTATAAGTTGCTGTCGGAGTTTTTCTTTGTCTGTAATTGATCTTTATCGAATCAGATTGACGTGGCCAAGCATGTTGTGTTTCTTGCCGAGCATATCAATGCACTTGATCTTCCACACATAGGTATCTTCCTGACACAACTGTCCGCTCTTACCTTGAACAGTTCCGTTCCAACCGTCGTTCATGTCTTCAGTGTAATAGATCAGATTTCCCCAGCGATCGAAGATCCACATTTCAAACTGGTCAGGATCAATTCCAACTCCCTGCGGGAAGAACACATCATTCGAACCATCCTGGTTTGGTGTGAATGTGTTCGGCACGAAAATCGCAACATCAGGATCAATACAGATTTCCTGCATGGCCGTATCTGTACAACCATTAGATGATTCAACTTCAAGAACTACATCATAGCAACCCGGTCCGGGATATTCGAAAGATGGATTCTGCAACGTTGATGATGCGTTGCTGAGATCACCGAAACTCCATGTCCATGCGTTCGCGCCGATGGAAAGATCCGTGAAATAAATAGTAGGATTGAGTTCTGTTGTCGGTTGAGGATTCGCACTAAATGCAGCTGTAGGAATTCCGTACACATTAACATAGTTCGTCATCGTAATCGTGTTCGTACATCCTGCTGCCGAAATCACGCTGAGAGAAACGGAATACAATCCTGCTGTTGCATAACAATGTGAAGGGTTCTGCGATAATGATGTATTCTGATCACCGAAATCCCACAGCCAGTTCGCAATGGTTCCTGAAGCAATCGCAGTCATGTCACTGAAATTAACACACAGTGTTGCGCATCCTGCAAGTGTGTCGCCACTCAGTGCTGCAGTCGGAACAGGATTAACCGTAACAACAACAGTTGCCGTTGCTGTACATCCGTTCAGATCCGTAACATCGGCAGTATAAGTTCCTGTTACAGGTGGAATGATGGTCTGAGAATTTCCTGCAAGGTTGCCCGGACTCCATACAACACTGTAATTCGGTGTTCCTCCTCCCGGAGTTGCATTAAGTGTAACCGGAGTTCCTTCGCATACCGCCGTAGGAGTTGCAGTTGCCTGCAGGTTCAGCTGACTTGGTTCTGTAATCACTGCAGTTGCGGAAGAAGTACATCCATCTGCATCGGTAACCGTTACAACATAACTTCCTGCGCTCAATGAAGATGCAGAACTTCCGGTTCCACCCGAAGGTGACCACGAATACGTGTAAGGTCCATTACCACCATTATAGTTTCCTGTTGCAGATCCATCGCTTCCGCCGAAGCATAGAACATGTGTCAGAGGACCCATTGTTGCAACTACTCCCTGTTGGTTGTAGACGTTAACAGTCACTGTATCTGCACAACCGTTGGCATCTGTTACCACTACATTGTAGTTACCGCCAACAACGTTACTGAGCGTTGAGTCGTTTACGTTATTCGGCAGCCACACATAAGTTAATCCTCCGCTTCCGCCGCTGGCGCTCGCATACGCGTTTCCGTCAGCTTGCCCGCAGTGTGCAGTATCCCATGAAGTTGTAATTAATATTTGAGGAGGTTCAGTAACAGTTGTTGTGCCGCTTGTGGTACATCCGTTTGCGTCAGTTACAGTAACATTGTAGGTGCCCGCACAAACGCTGTTACAGCTTGGTTGAGTACATCCGCTGTTCCAGTTGAAAGTGTACGTACCTGTTCCTCCTGCAGGAATAACTACAACTTGTCCGTCGCAGACTCCGTAACATGAAACGTTAAATCCGCCAACTGTATTTGTAAGCTGCGGCGGTTCGGTAATTGTAATTGTTGATGTTGTTGAACATCCGTTCAGATCATTCGCATCAACAACATAAGTCCCTGCAGCGAGTCCTGTTGCACTATTGGTCGTTGATACGTTAGGCGTCCATACATAAGTTACTGTACCGGTATTACCAGTAACAGTTACACTCGCTGTTCCTGAGTTATCATTGAAGCACAACAAATCTGTAAAGGATGTTGTTGTTGTCATATTTGATGATCCGGACACAGTGATTGTATCAATGGCAGTGCATCCGTTAACATCAGTCACTGTAACACTGTAAGTTCCTGCTGCAAGGTTGTTGACCGTATTCGTTGTGTAGCCACCCGGATTCCATAATACGGTTGCAGCTCCGGTTCCTCCGCCGGTAACCACGTCAACGGATCCGTTTGCCTGGTTACACGAAGTTGCGATTGAAGATGCGGCTGCAGTAAGTAACGGTGCTTCGGTCACAGTAATGTTCTGTGTAGTAGAACAACCATTGGCATCAGTAACAATGATGCTATACGCTTGAGCCGTTAAACCGGTTCCTGTATTGGTATTTCCTGCTGTGTTGTTGGTAGCTGTTGGACTCCACGTGAACGTATAAGGACCTGTTCCTCCTGCGCCTGTTATATCTGCCGATCCGCTGCTTCCTCCGAAACATAACACGTTATTTACAAGTGACGTTGAAGTTACCTGAGTAGGTTGCGTTATAGTGAATGTTTGCGTTCCCGTACAACCACTCGCATCTGTTGCCGTAACCACATATGTTCCTTGCGAGAGGCCTGTTGCTGTGTTGCTGTTACCTGTTGTAGTATTAGTAACCGCTGGCGACCACGTGAACGTGTAAGGACTTGTGCCTCCACTGGCTGTTGTGGTTATACTGCCGTTGTTACCTCCGAAGCAGCTCACATTGGTTTGTGTAGTGTTGGCCACAGCAATAGCGCCCCCGTTGTTTGTGATCGTTACTGTTTGTGTAGTAGTGATGCATGGAGTCTGCGTAATCGTTACCGTGTATGTTCCCGGACACAATCCTGTGGCGGTTGCTGCGTTTCCTCCGGTCGGAGCCCAACTGTAAGTGTACGTTCCTGAAGGTGCAACCGTAACTGTTGCACTACCATTACAGTTTGAACAAGTTGCCGGAACTGTTGTTGGTGTTACTGTTACTGCAGCAGCAGAAGGACATGTTGTACACGTGGTTGTTCGGAAATACAATCCTGCTATGCAAAGATTGAAACAGTCGCCACCTGTATTTACGTTGAAGTTGGATGTAGTTGCACCTGTGGCAACGGCTGTATTCGTTTGCATGAAGTTCCACCAGTTCCATGATGGAGGAATTGCAGTTCCGTTTGCACTCCATGATGTCGGATTAAACTGAATATCGCCAACACCGAAGAATGCGCGTGCTGTATTGGTAGCGCCGCACACCGCAGGGTTCAACGGCATGTTATAGTTCGCAACGCCGCCATTAACAACTATTGCACCATCTGCAATTACAATTCGCCCGGCCCAGGTTGCTGTTGGTAAACTCCACACAACAAGTAATGTTGCACCGTCCATGTCATTGCCGGCCGTAGGTGGATTGGTAAGAATTCCACTGATGTTATAAACACCGTTTCCTTGTACTATTGCAGTAACGTCTGCACGATAAGTGTAAGATCCGGAATACCCCCAACATTTGTCGGGACCTTGTCCTACGATTGCCATCGGAAAAGCTTGCGTTCCGAATGGTCCTGCAATTGTTGCTGTCTGCGCTGCACCATTACCTGATCCTTCAGCCCACAAATATGCTTTTTCAATCACTGCACAAGCAGGAATTCCGGCGATGTTGAAAGGAGCGGGTTGAAGGACTCCTGCAAGACTTCCTCTTCTTCCTAATCGTTGAGATGCACTGGTGTAATCCAAACCGCATTTCTGCATATCGTAGATTACGCCGAGCGTACCATTTCCGTTTTGAGGTGTTGGATTCTGCGGTCCTACACTTTGTATGGATGGATTATTCGGATAGCCGCACGCTCCTGGTACGCCGGGACAAGTGGTATTGTGACTCGCACTTTGCGATTGCACAGATTGAGCAAATGCCGATGATGTCAATAATGACAAAGCAGCGAATGCGGAGACGAGTAGAGGTGCTCTCATGATACTCCTGTTAAATGTGACCTGAGTGCTCAGGTAGTGGTGTTT